>WNFQ01003464.1_pt1 | contig 12124 bp, 13 predicted proteins | sample 5400171 | NCBI WGS metagenome assembly WNFQ01 (sample SAMN13153356, study PRJNA577476) | soil metagenome | isolation source: 20 cm soil under Madrone tree | place: USA:California | collected 2016-06-14
GTCAAGACCGATCTCGACGCCACCCGCGAAGACTTGAAAATGGCTCGCAGCGAGATGGGCACGCTCATCGCGCGCAACCATGACGAAATCGACCAGCTCCGCCGCCTCGGCGAACGCGACTACATTGAATTCACCATCGTTGGCAAGAACAAGCCGCAAAAGGTGGGCAATATCACCGTCGAACTGAAAGGCGTCAACGAAAAGCGCAACCAATTCAGCGCTGCCGTGACCATCGAAGACAAGCTATTCGAAAAGAAGAACCGCCCCATGAACGAGCCGATCTTCTTCTATACCTCAGGCACGCATATTCCCGAAGAGATCGTCGTCAATAAGGTGGGTAAGAACACCATCAGCGGGTACGTCAGCATCCCAAAGGCGAATTCGCAAACGACCGCGAGCACCGCAAAGTCTGGCAACTAAATAGATAGAGATGCGTCCCGGCTGAGATTGTCGGGCACAGCATGAGGCGGGCAGATTACTCTGCCCGCCTCATTTCTTTTGCCCCGAAAGCGGCCAGCCTTGGAATTCCGGATAGAATGGGCTTCGCAACTTCGGAGCCTTGCTTGCGCCAGACGTCCAGTGTCCTCTACATCGCCGTTGATGCTCTGATCCCCCTCCGCGGAGGCAGCCTCCCTGGCCTCGATGAATTCGCCGCGGCACTCGACCACGAAGCCATTCCCGCCGTCTGGCTGACCAGCCGTTCGCGTCTCCAATTCGACGATGCCCGCCGCAAACACGGCCACACGCATCCCTTCATCGCTGAAGATGGCTGCGCGGTCTATCTGCCGGAGGACTATTTCCACCTGCGGCCCGCGTCCGGCGCCCCTCGCACCAGGAAGGCAGCGACATTGCGCCTCGGACGCTTTACCTGCATTCCCGTCGCGGAAGGCCTGCCCGCAGCAGCTGAGGCCCTGCAAACACTCTCCCAGGATACCAGCGTCCCCGTTGTGACCTTGCGCTCACTCTCTCCCCGCGAGCTAATGCAAAACACGGGCCTGCCGCAGAAGGAGGCCGAACTTGCCCGGCAACGCGACTTTGACGACATTTTTTTCTTTGCCGGCGCCTCTGATGAAGAAGTCGGGAGGTTCCTGACTGAGGGGCGCAATCGCAACCTGCAATTCCGCCAGCACGGCGTTCTCTGGTCCGCCGCCATCGGCCCCAGCGTCCAGCGTTGCATCCGCGATCTTGCGAAGCTCTACGACCGGGCGCTCCGTTACCACGCCCACACTCTTGGGATCGCCTCTCCCGATTTGGCTGCCGGACTCTTCCCTTTCTGCGAGCGCAACATACTTCTTACCGACCGCAAGTCCGACGAGGCCTCCCAGGATCAGCCGGACACCCCTCGCGCGCGGCGTCTGCCACTCCACGCACCGGACGTTTGGGAGCGCTTGCTCGCGGCTATCGCAACAAGAAATTAGCCGCCTCGGAAAAAATGTTGCACACATGCCCGTCGAATTGGACACCATCGATTCAACTCAAAGAGCCCGTCAACACACCGCTGGTTCCACAAACCATCCATTTTCCGTAGGATAAGAGGTTCAACTCATCCGTTAAGTCTTGGCCCCTAAATTGCCCCGAGATTATTTGGCAGACGCTGTTCGCTGGCGCTGCCGACTCGGATTCTAGCGGACAACGGCTAGCAGATCGAACCGAGTACTAGGAGACCCCTTACCATGGCTTGGCTTCGCCGCGTTTTGCGCCTTCCTGCTCACGAGTCCAACGTTGGCCTCGTTCTCATCTTTTGCGTCATCTCCATGAGCTTCATGTCCATTGCTCTGGTCTGGCAGGCGCAGATTATCTCCAACCAGCGCGAAGCCATCCAGTGGCTCGAACGACTCAAGTTTGGCGGTTAGTCGCCGCCTTTCTGTCGACTCACTCGACGCCTCAGGAGTTCTTTGCGCCTGGAACACACCAACCCTGCGTTGGCCGCAGGTCCGCACCACTTGAATTTTAGGTACAGTTTGAAAAGTATTTCCCGGAGACTTTCTCTGCAACCTGTGATTCAATAACCTCACGGGAGATTTCTCTTGGGAGAATTGCCGTGAAACGTGTCGTTCAATTCCTCTTGCTGGCAGCGACGCCGGCGCTCTTTGTCTCCGCGCGGCAAGCTTCTGCCAAGCGGCCGGCTCCGCAAACTAGTGCGAACTCGGCACAGCCGCAGGCGGCCAACCAGGCCTCCTCGCATGATCGCCACCATCGCCGGCACAGCAGTGGCAAGCGTCACCTTCATCATCACAAGTCTTCGACGCAACACTAATTCGAATCATCAACGCGGAAAGCGAAAAGGGGAGCCGGGTGGCTCCCCTTTTCGCTTTTTTACTCTGTCGTCTCGGAAGCGCGCTAAAAGCACGTATGTTTCGCGAGCGACGCGCACCGCAAAAGCGGTGTGATTAGTTGTAGTGCAGCTCTAAGCCCGGTGGAGTCATAGTCCCTCCGGAGCTCCTTGAGCTCACGTCTCGCTTGTACTCCTCTGATTCGTCGAATGCAAGCGAAGAGAGGGTGAACGCGCGATTTGCACAGCACTGGCTTGGATTGGAAACTCCGGACAACTACTTAATGAAGAGTGTCTCTCGCAGTTGGTCGCGGCCGACGAACGATTTCGTGGTTCGAAAGCGGGCGAACAGGTCCTGGATCTCGCGGTTCTGATAAACCTTTTGCGCCGGGCAGATCACCGCGGACGAGATCACTTGCAGTGTATTCGAATCAGCCACTCGATAACGCTGAAAGCCCTCCGGCTTTTTGCTGTGGAACATCGCCAGAATCACTCCGCCGGGCCGCAGCAGTTCCGCCAGGTTCGCTACCATCTGCTTCACGAGTGTCGGCTCAAGGTAGTCCAGCAAGTCCCACAACAGCACAGCGTCGAAGGTTGCGCGCGGATATTGCAGGTTCCCCGCCAGGAAGCGCGTCGCACGGCCACTCGGCGTCATGTCCAGCGTTTCGCAAGCACCGGCGTCCTCGCGCAAGCGCGTCTCTTCCTCGGTCAGAAACGCCTTCCATCCTCGGAGGATGTCTTCCGACGAAACGCGGAAACCGCGCTCGATAAAGAAATTCAAAGTTGTCTGCCAGGCCGGCCCTAGATCCAGCAGCGTACCCCTCCCCAGGCCGTCGAGATTCCACAAGAACTCTTTCAGCCCATTCGAAACCCGCGTCGATTCATGCGCGTCCGGCGCGCGCGTAGGGCCCACTGCGGAGATGGGCGCGCCGGGGGTGCGTGAGCGCGAATTCGAATGTAGCGGCAGGGAAACGCCGCGGCTCGTCCCATTTCCCATGCCAAGGCCCAGTTTATGCAGGAAGCTCATTGTCAGTCCGCCGCCGTTCCGGAGTTCAAGGGTGTCGTGTCCGCAGCCTTGCCTGTTGCCGTTGCCGCTGAAGCCTTGATCTCTGTAGTCTTGTTCGTCTGCCTTCCCGCTTCGACTTTTCCGCGCAACACCGCACCGTCCTCAATAGCCAGGCGATCCGTCTGCACTTCTCCCGTGACTTGGCCGGTGCTCCAGAGCTGAACCCTGTCCCTCCCCGTAACTTTTCCTTCGATCTTCCCGCGCACGATGACTTCGCGCGCGACTACGTCCGCTTTCACGCTTCCGTTCGGTCCAATGGTCAGGCAGCTGTTTGTCGTGAGACTGAGTTTTCCCTCCACCACGCCGTCAACGAAAAGATCCTCGCTCCCCGTCACTTCACCTTTAATCTTGATTCCCTGGCTGATGCATGCGGCCGCGGGCGACGAACTGGGAAGCCCCCCGGACAGTGAAGGCGTACTGGCGGGAGCACTGCTGGACGAACTGGCAGAATTTGCGGGAGGTGCCGTTGTGCCGGAAACTCCTTCAGGCTTCGAATCTTCTTTTTTCCACATCAAACACCTCGACATCGAAAACTGGATTTTCGAAGCCGCTTATCGCAGGGCTGGTTGGAACTGCGACTAGGAAGAGTGAACATATTACACGACTTAATCGCTGTAAACAAGGGATGCCGGGTAGCAAATCTGGGGGCTTTCTTGAAGAGCTACACCACTAATTGCGGATTTAGTCCTCCCAATCCCACTACGGATTGCGATGTCTCACTCGTCTCACTTCTGCCTCGCAGCTCCCAGACAGCCACCACCATGCCCGCAAATTCCCGTGTTAACTCTTTGATAGATTTACGCTTTTCCCACCAACGCTGCGGATCAAAGTCTCCGTCGCGGGCGCTGGCGACGCGCACCTCCATGCCCTGTGGAAAAACTCGTCGGATAATATAGCGCGCGCGTCGCGTGTGAAAATTCGCTGTCACCACGATGACGCTGTGCCATTTTCTTTCTTTTGCGAGTCGCGCAAGACCTTGCGCCTCTTCCAGCGTGCTGTCCGCGTCGTGGGCAAACCGCACGATCTTATCTCTGGGCACTCCGCGCTCGACCAGATCGTGTTCCATCAACTCCGCCATCCCCGCATTCGGCCGCAGGCGTCTCCCGCTCGCGACAACCCCGGGCGCCTTCCCTTCCCTGAACAATTCCGCTGCCCGCGTTGCCCGATCGGCGTAAAAATTATCGTCGCCTAAAACGATGATCGCGTCCGCTTTGTCGAGAGGGTCCTCGATGATCCACGATTCCGCCGTAAAGCGAAGAATGGGACGCCTCACCAGGTACAAAACGGCGCAAAAAATCACCAAAAACAGCAGAATAATCAAGTGCAGGAAGATACCGCCCAGCTCATCTGGGTTCGCATGGCCATGCTTCATGAATTGGGGTCCAGCGCTCTCAAGTTCGCGGCCGCCTGCTCCGGCAATTCGGCGTTGAAATACACTTCTTTGATGCTGTAAGACTTGCTGGTCTTCTCCACAATGGGCAGGATCTCGATGTGCCAATGGTAATCGTCTGCCAGGGTCTTCCAGTAGCCGGCCAACTCTCCCTTTTTGTTCTTCGTATTCGGTGATGTGTGCACGACCAGATGAAATGCCGGCGCCACTTTCTCCAGCCGGCGCAAGACACGTCCCAGTAGCGCCGCCATCTGCCTGCGGTTCGATCCCGGCCGCGGCTGTTCGAATAAATGATTGTGCCGCCGGTGCATCAGCCAAACTTCGTACGGCACGCGCGACGCATAGGGGCACAGCGCATAGTAATCTCCCTGCACGTCCACGATGCGCTTCCCCTGCTTCTCCTCCTGACGCACGGTGTCGCAGAAAATACAGCGCTCTTTGTCCTTGAACCATTCGTGCGCGGAGCTGAGTTCGTACTTGATTCGGCGCGGCACGAAGATCGTCGCCGTCACCTGCGAATGCGCATGCAGCCATTCTTCTCCCGCTAGCGCGCCCTGATTCTTAAATACGCTGACGTACTTGAATCGCGCATCCTTCTTCAAATCGGCAATGCGCGACGCCCACACCCATAACACCCGCTCGATCTCTTCGTCGCTGAACTGCGACATTCGTCTGTCGTGCAGCGGCGTCTCCACCACAACCTCGTGGGCGCCGAGCGCCCCCATCTTGTCGTACATTCCTTCGGCCAATCGCGCGGGTTCGCCCTCAACGTGGTACAGCGGATCCGGGTGCGGCAGCACACGCACCTGCCATACTCCTTCCGCCGGCCACGTCAGAATGGACCGCAGCTTCTCGATCTTGGCCGGCTCCAGCGGGCATTCCTCCGCCGCGGCGCCAGGTGCTTCTCTCTGCCCCAGGATGACCCAGCTTTGTGTAATGGGATCTTTGCGAAGTTCCATTCGGTGTCTTCAGCGGGTGTAGCGGGCGGGCGTCGGCCCTTGTTCGAGGCGGTGACGATCCCAAATCGCGCCTTCGCGCGTGAAGTACGCCATTTCGAAATCCTGCGTCAGTTCCAATGCATCCACCGGGCAAGCGTCTTCGCAAAGTCCGCAGAACATGCACCGCGAAGTATCGTACGTGAAGGTAGTCAGCACTTTTCTTCGCGTGGCGTCGTCACGTTCCCAGCCCACCACGATGAGGTTCTCCGGGCAGGCTAATGCGCACAAATTGCAGCCAATACACAGCGTCTCGCCCGTCTCCGGATTATTGTTGAGCCGGGGCGCGCCGCGATACCGCTCCGCCACCATCGGACGCTCCAGAGGATATTGCTCCGTCACAATATTCTTGGGATGCTGCGTTCGAAACGTGACCGCGAGGCCCTTCAAAAAATCAACTTGAAACAATCGTTCGAGGAGTTCCCGCATGCGCCTAGTTTGTTTCTCCCCCCCGCAATTGTCAAGCAATCACCGCGAACCGTCCACGCGCTTCTTGGATGTTTGCATCCTGAGTACAGACAGAATCAACCCGGCAAACGCAATTGAGACTAGGCCGAAGAGTATTCCAATGCGGTGTAGCCCAAATCCAAGGTAAAGAGTGAGAGAAAATACGATGAGGCTCGCAACACCGAAATACACCGAGAGCAGCCGTTTCTTCATGGGTCTTCAAGGAGACACCTCACTCGCGTTTCACCTGAATCTTGCCACTGCACGCTCGCTTGGTAAAGGCTTCCGTGGAACGTGTTATCCTCTCGCGGCAGATGGAAACCGAGATCCAATTCATGCGGGAAGCCTTGGCCGAAGCTCGTTCCGCCGCCGCCGCCGGTGAGGTCCCCATCGGCGCCGTCCTTGTGCATGACGGCAAGATTCTCGCCCGCTCCGGCAATCGCACCATCCGCGATTGCGACCCCACCGCCCACGCCGAAGTGGTCGCTCTGCGTGAAGCCGCCCGCCTTCTTGGCAACTACCGCCTCACTGGTACCTCGCTCTATGTCACCATCGAACCCTGCAGTATGTGCGCTGGCGCCATCATCCAAGCACGCGTCTCACGCCTCGTCTACGGCGCCGACGACCCCAAGGGCGGCGCTGTGCGCTCCTGCTTCGAAATCCTCTCGCACTCGCGCCTTAATCATCAGGTAGAAGTCGCGTCCGGCGTCCTCGCCCCCGACTGTGCGGCCATAATCCAGTCTTTCTTCGCTGCACGCCGCGACTAGCGCATGCTTTAGCCTGCGCACTTCGCGATTTTCGCAACGCCGCCGCCCTCCACCGGCAATACACAGACTCAGGTCCATGCTACCCAGCGCATTAGTGTCCGCTCCCCGGATTGCCGAAAAACGTAAGGCTCTGCTACGATTGAGTCTGCAACGACCGCGGAGAGGTGACTGAGCGGTTGAAAGTACTCGCCTCGAAAGCGAGCGTACGGGAAACCGTACCGTGGGTTCGAATCCCACCCTCTCCGCCACTTCCTTTATTTTCTTGTATTTACGAGCTATGGTGTCTATCATGGTGTCTGCTTCGAACTGATTTCTGGCTAACTAGCGCCGGAAAAGAGGCTTGCAGACATGTCCAAGCGCGGCAACGGCTACGGCAGTGAAACTCGCGTCAATATCCTCAAAAAAATCAAAATCGACTCGAACTGGAATCTTTACCCTGCCGTTGTCGAGCCTAACGGTAAACTCCGTGACAAGGTCCGTGTGCGCGGCAAAGTCGAAGTTCATCCCGAGGGATACTACTACATCGAGTGGTGGCAGGACGGAAGAAAGCGCGAGCAGATAAAAGATCGCGCGGAGGTCATAGACCGTGCGCGTCGTAAAGCCCTCGAACTCGAAGCGAACCGCGCGGGCATTGAGACCGTTCAAGAAAACGGCAACGGCAAGGGGCTCACTGTGGCCGAAGCCGTGGCTTCATACCTCAAGGACATGGAGCCACCTCAGCGCGAACCAAGAACCTACCAGGCGTATAAGCATTGCTTGGAGGTCTTCGCAAATAACTGCGCGAAGAAGTTTATCCAGGATGTGAAACGCGAGGATGTGCTTGTATTCATTCGCAAGCTCTATGAACTCGGCTGTGGCCCGCGCACCGCTTACAACCGGGCGGTGATTGTTTCGCAGCTCCTCAAAGCGAACGGCATCATCAAGTTGCTCCACAACCGCGACTGGCCTGAGTACGTTGAACCGATTCGTCCGATGTACGAGGACGAGGACATCCAGGCGCTCTTCAAAGCGTGCGATGCAGATGAGCGCGTTTTGTATCTCTGCTACCTGCTGACAGGGCTTCGAGACATGGAAATGCGCCATGTGAGTTGGCGGGACATAGACTTCCGAACTCACGTGGTCCGCGTAACCAGAAAACCTCTCTATGGGTTCAAGCCCAAGAACAAAGAGGAACGAGAAGTGCCCGTTCCTGAGTCGCTGATAGCCTCGCTCAAGAAATACAAGGCGTCAAAGAAGCCGAACGCGGATGGGCTCGTCTTTCCCAACGAGTCGGGCCGGCCAGACAAGCGGCACGAATTCAAACTCAAGCGCATCGCCTTCCACGCGAAACTAAATTGCCGGCACTGCGTGTCGAAACACGGGAATAGGTGTTCGGAAGGACCCTATTGCTCGAATTTCTTCCTTCATAAATTCCGGCATACATTCGCGACACGCAATCTGCAAGATCACGTCTGCGACATCAAAACCCTGCAGAATTGGATGGGGCACAAAGACTTGGCTTCGACAATGGTTTACCTGAAGGCGGTCCGAAATAAGGATGTCATGGCACGCGTGAATTCTAGCGAATTGGCGGCTCTGGCTGTCTGAAGTTGGCTGTATGGCTGAAGACACTTACTCTCGGGCAGTGCGGCTTGCGAAAGCCCTGCAAAACGACCTGGAAGAGCGTTTGAATCGTACCTTTCGGAACCTAGGCGATCCGTACCTTGTGCGAGCGCGGCTGATCAGCTCTCGCGTGAAGAGCCAATCTAGTTTGGATGGGAAGGCTCAGGCAAGGGGTTGGACGTCGGAACAAGCCGTTGAACATGCAGAAGATTTTCTAGGACTGCGAATTGTCTGCAATAACCTCCAGGATGTACATCGTACAGCCCAACTTGTTACAGAGGCCCTCGAAGCCGAGAAAATAGACGTAACTCGCAGAGACTACATCGAAGTCCCGAGGAGCTCCGGCTACCGCGCCATTCATCTCCTGTTGAAGAGCGAGATGAAAATTGGAACAGACGCGATGACGATCGGTTGCGAGATTCAGATCCGCACTCTTGCTCAGGACGTGTGGGGCCATTTGTCGCATGAAGACATATATAAGGGAAACGCGTCCGCCGCCCTAATAGAAAAAACAAGAAGGCTCTCTGGGATTTTGTCGAGAGCCGACCGAATTGCTGAAGAAATTCGTAGAGAGGTCGTTAGGCCAAGGAGAGGTCGTAAGCCTGCAGCGGGGGCACTGCTCAACAGATCTTCCGTTGCATTTCTGTATCACCGCGCTTTCGGCGAATACGCTCCTGATTACCTAGTTGAGTCTATTCTTAGGGAATTTGGGAATGCCTCCCTTAGAGCCGATGGGCTCGATCAGACGCTCCAAGACAAAGGGCTATTCGGCAAACTTCAGGATGCATACGCCGCCCATACGAAATGGGGGCCAGGACCCGAGCAAATGTTTCGCTGGGCGGTAATCGCATCGATCAATGGGTTCGCCGCAGCGTCAAGGGAAGCTGCTCGGGAAGGAAAAGTAGATTGGAAAGACGTTGACAGACAATATAAAAGCGAACTCTCATCATCGATTCCAGGAGATTTGGAGGAAATGCGACGGAGCCTCCTTGCAGCGGAGGATGATGGAGATGCCGAGTGGGATGCCTACCAATGGGCCGAATACTTCGACGCCGGCCGGGCTTGCGAGTTTTGTGGTGCGCATCTTGTCGATGTGGACATAGTCGCGGAAAGGTTCGTTAAGCATTTTCGCTTGAGGGGCAGGAAGGCGGAGGAGGCTTCCGAAAAGATTCAGCGGATGCTACTGAAGGCTGGCGTCGAAGATGCGAATGGCGGAGACCTTTGTGGTCATTGCCGGTATACCATGAATAAAGATGACTAGATTAGCCGATGGAACAAAAGTGGGTTTCGTGTGTGCGGCGACGGCAGCGCAAGCCAAGTGCCAGTTTGTTACTGGACAGTCGTGCGAAATGTTCGATAGTGGCTTTGCATCCATTTAGTGGGGGAGAGATCGCGGCAACGAAGGTCCAGCAGTTCACTCAATTGCTTGTCGCTGAGCGTCAAGATAACTTTTCGATTTGGCGCAGAATCATTCCATACGGAAAATATCTTGCGCTGTACATTCTCTTCAGGCGTTTGACGGGTAACAATGATGCCGAGCCTCCCGAGGCGGTCGCCCAAATAGGTCGCGGTTTGGTTAATTTCCGGCAATCCTAGATCATTCGTGTTTTTCGCCTCAAACATAATGGTCAGGTTGTCATGCGTGGTACGCACATAAGTCCAAAAGCATTCGTCGGAGTCATTCGTAAAAACGATGTCTCTGCGCTCCGTACCGTCTATAGTGCGTACTTCGGGCTGTCCGTCAATGAGCTCTGGATTAAAGAGGAAATTCAGAATTTCGAGAATGACTCGTTGGTACTCCGCCGCCTGTTCTCGCCCAGGCTTGATGGCTGCAAGCTTCTGTTTGAGGATTTCTGCTTCTTTGCAAGCATCTTCATCGATGTAATCAATTGCCGGACGCGCATTGGATGCCTGCGATTCGCGACCTTTAACGTAACGCTCCACGAGACCGATATCGCCCCGCGTGACGGTAACAACGCGGCGCTTGTCGTTGGTATCCGATTGCCCAGTTCGTTCGGGACCCCTAATCGTGATTTGGCGGCTGGCCTGCTGCTTGGCTGCAAGGTAAGCCCTGAATTCGGTGCGTAGAAAGTCATCGTAGTTGATCCACGGCAGCGTTCGAACTATGCGCCGGGGAACGAGCAAAATCGGAGAGCCGTCGACCGGGCTAACGGGAAGATCTTCATAACCATCCGTCCACTGTTGAGACGATGGGTCATATATATGGTGAACCGGGACGCCCTTCTTTATCCGCAGCGCCCATATCTCGCATTGGCGTTGGGTGTAGGCGATAAGAAATTTCTTCAATATGTTCGCCGCAATGTCACTGACGCGGTCGGGTCCAATTCCGGCCGAGACCAGCTGCATCTCCTCAACGTGACGCACTCCGCGCTGCTGAAGCTCTGGAGAACCGATGAGGGTTTCTACGATGAGGCCAGACAGGTGCGTGCCGACACCTGAACCTCTCTTGCTTCGCTTCGTGTATCCCAATCCAATCGCTGCGACTTCCGGAAACTCAAGGATGCGGGTGGCTTCTGCTTCGTCGCCACGTTTAACCGCGTCTATTCCTGCGTTAAATGCATTCAAGATTTGCTCGTGCAGCTGACGATATTCAGGGTCTCGGCTCTTGTAGAGAAGGAAGGGGTCGATGCCCACGGGTACATCTACCCCAACGCGGGGAATGACGAAATCGACGTCGAATTGGGAAACGCCGGGCAAAAGTGAGGCACGGGGGTCGGCCGGTGTTGTCATTTGTTTTCGTTTTCCCCTTGGTCCTCTTGCTCGTCTTCCTCGTGTTCATCTAGGTCTGGAAGCTCGATCTCATGAATCCCGTCGGTCTCTTCTGCGTGCGCATCACCATCAACGTGGCTTTCCTCGTTCTCCGTGCTCATCGAGAGGTACCCCTCGACGGTTTGTCGGTCCAATCGATCAAAGTCAAAGTACTTTTCGTAGGTATCTCTGAATGTCGATAGTGCTTATCTTCTTCGTCGGTTTCGTCGTCATCTAGGAAGTATTCCAGGGCTCCGATTGCAGTGTGGGCCTTTTCTATCTGTGCGCGGATGATCTTAAGGCGGTTCTCTAGGTCCGTATCACAGCGGTCCAGGCTGTCTCGAACAGATCGGATCAGAAGGAGGACGTCCGGGTACACGGGATTGTCGCCTGCCGGTACGAATTCTTTAATCCGGTCTAAGTGCACGTCGTTTTTGACGATTTTCTTCGCGTCTCGAATGATGTCGTTGGCTTGTGCTACGGCAAGATCAGTCACTCCAATTAGAATCCTACCCTTGGTCAGCTTGTTGATCTCCTCATAGAATCCGTTGGAATGGCTCGAGAGTGCGCCGCACTCTTTAATCGTAGACCTGGTGCTACGGAGTTGCTCTTGTAACTCCTCAAGAGCTCGTTGGGCGTCCAAGAGTTGTTGATTGCGCTTCTCCTGCAACTCCCGTTGCTCGCGCTGTTCTCGCGCTTTCTTGGATTCGGCGGTTTCTTTTTTTTGGCTCATGTCGCTCATACAAATCTCGCTAAAGCGTTTCCGGTAATAAACCAAGTTCGTGCCGTTGTGGTGCTCTGGGTGCGTTTTCGGAT
>WNFQ01003081.1_pt1 | contig 12123 bp, 9 predicted proteins | sample 5400171 | NCBI WGS metagenome assembly WNFQ01 (sample SAMN13153356, study PRJNA577476) | soil metagenome | isolation source: 20 cm soil under Madrone tree | place: USA:California | collected 2016-06-14
GGCAATCGATTATAGCGTCGGAATCTGTGAGAGCGCTGTTTCCTATCTCGAACGGACTACGGAGCGGCCGGCTTACTTGGCGGCGTCCAAGGTGAACTTCGCAAATATCTAACAATCCAACATTCCCAACGCGATGGCCTGATGATTTTTTGGCAGACGGGAGCCGCATCCAGTCTCCGTTCGATCCCCTCGTCACTTATTCGCGTAATGATGGGTATGGAATGTCGGGCACATCACCCGTCGCCTTTGGACGGTTGCTCACCCGCTAAAGGTGACGGCTCGATTGCGGCCTCTCGCCCAGGCCGTCGATCGTCGGGGCGTTCTGGCAATATTCCTCATAATGCTGGGCGGCGGTGCTGGCGTCGAGATCGCGGTCACACTTGGCCTTTTGGTGGCATGCAGCGCAGACACGGATCATGTCGCGATGAAGGAGGGGCTGGGTGCGCGACAGCGTCGCTTCGTCGATGCCGAGGGATTTCAAAAGCCTTGGCAATTCATCGCTGGCGTGCGAGCCGCGGCGGACGAAGGTATCGAGCTCGGCGGGAGTAACGCAAAGATCATGCGCGATGCGCGCGAAATCGACGCTGTTGATCTCGCGAAGCTCTCGCATTTCCTGTCTGTGCTTGAACCAGTCGCCGAGCAGGTTGATGACGCTTTCGACGATCGGGTATGTTCTGGTCTGGATAGCCATGGTGCACTCCCCAGTGGCTAAACAGGCCGAGCATCGTGCTGTAGGGGCGGCGCGTCGTTGCGATGGATCAATCGGGATGAGCATGTAATCATTTTCGATTGGCTTGGCCTTGGCTCGGCGAGAACCTTCCGTCGGCAAAAAGCTGCCCCGAGACTAGTTGCGCGCGGATGTTCAAACGATTTTGCATCATGCAATCCCCGTTTGATTTGCGTCAAAATGATAAGATTCGCGTGCAGTATTGTTGCATAAGAGGTCGGTCGAAAAGCCGCCCGATCAGTCAGGAGATTTTTGCATGGCACGCTATATCGCTCGGTTCATGAAAGATGTACTCGGCGAAAACGGACACGAAACGGAAATCTGCCAGCGTTCGATCGAGGTTGAAGCTCCAAGCACGGGACTTGCCGCCGAATTCGCGAAGGCAAGATTTTGTGAAGCCGAAAACGTGAAGGATTGGCTTCTTCATGCAGATCGGGTTCACATTGCCAATGCGGAATTCGCGTCATAGCAAGGCTTGATGGAGGAGGAGTGCGCGATCGAGCAATTTTGCGGGCAAGATTGCGTGGACGTCACGTGGCTCAACTATTCCCTTGCGCCCCCGCGAGTTCGACCGGCAAAAGACGCGCGTCCTAACAGTTGGCCAGCGGTCGCCTTACTTGCAGCCTTGCAAGGTGCTAAGCGTCATGAGCGTTGCGGCATTGGGACAATAATCCCGCCAATACTGCCACCCAGGATCGGCGGCCTCGTCCGCAAGGTCTAACGCGCACTGTCGGCGCTTCTTACACTTTACACAACGACGCGCACTGCGCCTGCCCGGCCCTATGTGGCGATCAGGCGAGAGCATTGACAGGCTAACTCCCGGCCCGCCGGCATCTTGCCGGCCCCAGACTGCTTAGCCAGTGTGGCCCCCCGCAAATGCGGGGCCGTTCTTTTTATTTGCGAAACCCGGACAATCGAATCCTGTGAGTTGTTGATCGCCTCGGCACACCAGTCCGAGCAAACGTGTTCCGGGAAGTGTTACCGACAGTGGGGACGCGAGGCAGAGGCGCTGCGGGACCAGTGTTCCTCCACGTAGGGACCACATTTGACGAACCCACGGAAGGCGACACGTACGAACCCACTGAAGGAGCCACGACTGATCCGTACCCACCCAATCCGGGCGCTTGCGCCAGCGCGAGCGTGCTTGTGAGACTCAAGGCTGCTGCCAACACTATTGTCGTAAGTTTCATGGTTCTCTCCTTTGCGCTTAGATAAGAGAGAACCGCATCGTTGCCATTAAATTCTTCTTCAGCGCGATAGAAGCCGCCAAGCTGTTCACATCTCGCAGAGCCTCAAATGCTACAGCAATCGTCTTCTATCGCGTGTCATCCGGCCAGGAACGGACGCGCAATTGCAATTGCGGCCGCTTGTGGATCGTTGTCCATCGGCGGACGGGATGTCGGCGCTATCTTGATTGGCGAAGGGCTAGCCCATCCTTACATCTGCGGCGCGACAAGTTGCCCGCAGCGGCGGCCGTGGTGCTAGCCGTGGGAGCCCGCCGGTTCACGCCGGCGGGTTTTTCTTCCGACACCTGATCGCGCCATTGCGATCCGCGACAACTTCTCTTTGCATCACTTGAACTGCGGAATCGCCGGAACGGTTATGCGCGGCGGCGGCGGGGCTACCCTGGGCGCGTTTCGGATCCCGCTGGGGTCGACCGACATATTTCCCAACGCGCCAAGAGTAGCAGCGTTTGGTCCGGCCCGCCTATGACGCTGCCAGCGCAATCAAAGCCTGAAAGATTCTGGGCTAAGTGAATTCAACCTCAAGGCTGGAGTCATGGTCAAAAAGGACGATCGTGGGAACGCGTGATTACTTGGGGATCGTCGCGGCGGCCGAGACCCTTTCGCTGCTGCCGTTCAACCTTGAGCGTGCGGCCTTGCTCAGCCCGCCTTCGATTACAAACCGCACCATGGCCTCTCGACCTTTGGGCGTCAGGGGAGCATTCTTGTGGGTGTCCGTTCGGTTCTCCGCGAACCGCTGGTGCTCTTCTTTCATCTCGGCATTCAAGCCGTAGACCGCGAGCGCGTTTCCAATAGACGACTTGGTGAAATGACTTGCGCAGCGACGCCACGCTGCGCCATGAGCTGGGCCGTCTTGGCCACGGCACCGGCAGCGCGCGGTGGCGCAAGCTGATCTGGCCTATTCCGCCCTGATCTCTGTAGGCGCCTTGTTCGTCCAGCGATGAAATGCACGCCGGAAATTTGCAGCGTCGCTGAATCCCAGCGCGAGGGCGATTTCCTCGTTCGCAAGCTTGGTCGTGCGGAGATATTTCAAGGCGATCTGCATTCGAAGTTCATCCAGCAAACCGCGAAAGGAAAGGCCCTGCTGCCGAAGCTGACGCCGCAAGGAGCGGTCACTCGTACCAAGGAACTTTGCCATGGCGGCAAAGGTCGGAGGATTGGCGATGTCGCGCAGCAGGAGTGCGCGGATCTTTCCGGCAATCCCAATTCGCAATTTCAGATCGTCCAGGAGTTCGTCGCATAGGGCAACAATGGTCGGATAGGTTGTCCGGTTACCAAGACTTGCGACTTGATCAAGCCACGTTGACTCGAAAACAATTTGATTCCTCGGGTTGGTGAAACGTATGTCACATCCAATCTTATCCGCCGGCAGACCGAAATCATCCGCTTCCGGATAGTTCAGACAGATTTCATAAGGAGCGAACGCGGAACCCATAATATCGCGCATCAGTGAAATATGAATGCCGATCTGCATCTCGGTGATGAAGCGGTAAACTTGCGGATCGATTGCGGCGTGCACGTTGGGCTCAATGGCCCAGCTGCCGTATCCCTTCTCCTCCTTGAATTCGATCGTTGCAAGCGGCGCTGCAAGCGAATGATAACGCGCTGCAAAAGCCATTGCGTTGCGAAAGTCGGGGCAGCAGAGAATGGCAAACCCGTACATCCCGTAGGCCGAGATATGAATGGATGCACCGATGCGATATGGCAGGTGCCGATCGTTTGAGAGCCGAATGGCGTTCTTGCAGGCCATCATCAATTCCGCGAGCGAAACTCTAGCCTTCGGAGAGTGCACTTCGTCCTCTTGGAGGTTGACGTTTCTCAGTATCTCATTGGCAGGGCAGCCTTGGTCGATCAGCACGTCGAACAAAGCGGCAAGTTTGGTCGATTCGTAGACGCGCTCGCGCGTTCCGATGACCAGCGCCTCCTCCGCGTTGGTCGAGGCGAGGCGCGAACCGAATAACTTGCTAGGCTGCCTGGATTCGCGCAGGTGAATCTGCCCCTGGACACCGTCGTAGCACGCGAGTCGGGCGTGCCACGGCTGGAAGTTGTGCTCTATTCCTACCACAGTAGGATAGCAGTTTTTTCGATCACTCAAAGGGTTAGCCGGCCGCCCGTTGTGCAGAGCGCAGGCAAGGCTTAGGCTTCGTTCTGTTTCAAAAGAGCAGCGGTTTTATCCAAGACGACGCCCCCGCTCGAGGGGCAGCCTGTCCGGATCGGACCCGGTCGTTGTCCGTTTCGGACCTTCACAAGTATCAGGCCTCGCGCGAGGCTCGTACTGGTGTTGCGCGACCGGACCGTTGTGAGGCAGGACGGCAGACCAGGTGATCCGCTCGCTCAGAACCGCGGACGCCGCAACGGCCGGAGGGAGTGAGACGTCGAGGGAGGTCGCCATGGTGGGAAGGCTGATTCAGACCGCCAAATCCGCTTATCAATATCCGTTAATCTTCAAGCAGTTGTGGCACACGCCGCGCGTACAGGCGCCGGATCAGGAGATCGTTTACCGCGATCTCAGGCGCTTCACCTATCGCCAGATCAAGGAGCGGATTGGCCGTCTCGCATCGGCCCTGAGCAGAGCGGGGGTCTTGCCCGGTGACACCGTGGGCGTCCTCGACTGGGACAGTCACCGGTTTCTTGAGGCGTTCTTCGCGATCCCGATGATGGGCGCCGTGTTGCAGACGGTGAATGTCCGGCTGTCGCCCGAGCAGATTGCCTACACGATCGATCACGCCGGGGCCTCGACGCTCCTCGTAAACGATGAATTCGTCGGATTGCTGGAGGGGCTGAAGTCCCAATTGCCGAAGGTCAAACGGTTGATCGTGATGTCGGACCAACCCGCGCCGCAGACTGGCAGCCTGTCCTTCGTCGGTGAATATGAAAGCCTGCTTGCTGCGGCTTCACCCGACTACGACTTTCCTGATTTCGACGAGAATACCCAGGCGACTACCTTCTATACGACCGGCACGACTGGACAGCCCAAGGGGGTCTATTACAGCCACCGGCAACTCGTGCTCCACTCGCTTTCCGGGCTGGCTCTGTTCGGGATGGCGGGCATGCAGGGCCGCTTCTCGCGTGACGACGTCTACATGCCGATCACGCCGATGTTTCATGTCCATGCCTGGGGTTTCCCCTGGTCGGCGACGCTCGCCGGGGTCAAGCAGGTCTATCCCGGGCGCTACGAGCCGGCGATGCTGGTCAAGCTGATCAAGACTGAGGGTGTCACCTTCACCCATGGCGTACCGACCATCCTGCAGATGCTGCTCAACGCCGCCGCTGCGGCGAAGGTTGATCTGAAGGGCCTCAAGATGGTGATCGGGGGTTCGGCCTTGCCGAAGGCGCTGGCAAAACAGGCGCTCGCCGCAGGCATCGACATCTTCGCTGGCTACGGGATGTCGGAGACGGGCCCCCTTGCTGCGGTTTCCCATGTCCGATCGAAGGACCTCACCGGTAATCCTGATGGGGAAGTCGAATTCCGTACCGGGGCCGGTATGGCAGGGCCGCTTGTGGATCTGCGCATTGTCGATGCCGACATGAAGGACGTGCCGCATGATGGCAAGTCCGCCGGTGAGATCGTCCTGCGTGCGCCCTGGCTCACGCAAGGTTACTTCGACAATCCTGAAACCTCGGAGCAACTCTGGGCCGGAGGTTACCTGCACACCAGTGACATCGCGGTGGTCAGTCCGGACGGCTATGTCCACATCACCGACCGGATCAAGGACGTGATCAAGACCGGCGGCGAGTGGGTTTCGTCGCTGCAGATCGAGGACCTGATCTCGCAATGCGCTGGCGTTGCGGAGGCCGCCGTCATCGGTGTCAAGGACGACAAATGGGGCGAACGGCCGCTGGCGCTTGTGGTCAAGCAGGCGTCCGATACGAATAGCGTCAGCGAGACGGTCATCAAGGACCATCTCAAAGTGTTCGCCGACAAGGGCATCATTTCAAAATACGGCATTCCGGAGAAGATCCTTTTCATCGAGGGCATTCCCAAGACGAGTGTCGGCAAGATCAACAAGAAGGAGCTGCGCGAGCGATACGGGAACATGTAACTTTCCGAATGCAGCCACAATTGATCGAGGAGGAGAACGTGAGCAACCTCACCCTTGCCGGGTTGGGCGAAAGAGCCGGGCAGGAACTCGGCGTTTCTGATTGGGTTACGATCGACCAGGCGCGTATCGACACGTTCGCGTCCTGTACTGGCGATCACCAATGGATCCACGTCGACGTCGAAAGGGCAAAGCGGGAAAGTCCTTTCCGCGCTCCCATCGCTCACGGCTATCTGACGCTCGCGATGGTGGCCCCGCTGGCGATGGACATCGGTGTCATCCCGAGTGATGCTGCGGCGGGGCTGAACTACGGGATCGACAAGGTTCGCTTCCTGGCGCCGGTGCCGGCAGGCGCGCGCGTGAGGCTGCGCGTCGTGCTCGTCGGGATCGAACCGAGAGACGGCGGACAGATGATCATGAAGACCCAGAACACGCTGGAAGTGGAGGGATCGGACAAGCCTGCCCTGATCGCCGAGACGCTGGCGCTTCTGATCCCCGCAGCGGGAGCACGACGGTAATGAGCACGGAAAATCGCGAGCAAATCCCGCCGATGGAGAGGATCTCCGAAGACGCATCCCGAAATACGCTGGCGCTCAATCCGCTCGTCGGCATCAGGGGTCAGGATCTGGTCGACAGCGCCGGCATCCTGTTCAAGGCTATCGTCAACGAGCCGAAGGCCGCCGCCGAGCAATGGTTCTCTTTTCTCGGCGAACTCGGCTCCATCGTTGCTGGCAAGTCTGAGCGTGCGCCACAGGCGGGCGACAGACGATTTTCCGATGCCACCTGGAAGGAGAGCACCCTGCACAGCGGGATGCTCAAGGCCTATCTTGCCTGGGGCGATGCAGTCGGCGGCTTCGTCGACAAGACGAGCCTGAGCGACATCGACAAGGCGCGGGCGCACCTGGTCACGGAAATCCTGATCGACGCGGTCGCCCCCACCAATGCAATGCTGACCAATCCGGCGGCGATGCGCAAATTCGTGGACACCGGAGGCCGCAGCATCTGGAGCGGATTGAAGAATTACTTCGAGGATCTTGCCAGCAACGGGGGTATGCCGGCGATGGTCGATCAGAGCGCGTTCAAGGTCGGCGAGAATCTCGCGACGACTCCCGGCGCGGTGATCTTTCGCAACGAGCTGTTGGAGCTAATCCAGTACACGCCGATGACGCCAAAGGTCTGGAAACGGCCGCTGGTCATCACGCCTCCGCAGATCAACAAATATTACGCGCTCGATCTTTCGACCGACAAAAGTATGGTCCGCTTCCTGCTTGAGAGCGGCATTCAGGTCTTCTGCGTGAGCTGGCGCAATCCGACCGCGGCCAATCGCGACTGGGGCCTCGACAGCTACGTCGCGGCACTCGACGAAGCCGTCGACGCCGCGCGCGAGGTCACCGGCAGCGACGATATCTCCATGATGGGATCCTGCTCCGGCGGCATTACGTCGACGGCGTATTTCGCAACGCTCGGCAGCGCCGCGGAGAAGATCAGGAACATGGTGCTGGCGGTCTGCCTGCTCGATCCGAGTACGGCCGACGAGAGCGCGTTCGGCTGCCTGATGACACCGGAAACCATGCACGCAGCCAAGGAGGCCTCGCGCATCCGCGGGATAGTCGACGGCCACGAGTTGGCGCGGATGTTCGCATGGATGCGGCCGAACGATCTGATCTGGAACTACTGGGTCAACAATTACCTGCTCGGCAATCAGCCGCCGGCCTTCGACATCCTCTACTGGAACGCCGATACGACACGCCTCGCAGCTGCGCTGCATGGCGACTATCTCGACCTGTATTTCACTAACCCGTTCGTCAATGCTGAAAAGCTCTCGTTGAACGGCAAGTCGATCGACATGAGCAAGGTCAAGGCCGACAGCTATGTCGTTGCGGGCGTGACCGACCACATCACGCCGTGGAAGGGCGTGCACAGGACCGCGCAGATCATGGGCGAGCACACGACCTTCGTGCTGTCGAACAGCGGCCACCTGCAGAGCCTGCTCAATCCGCCAACTAATCCGAAGGCCTCCTTCATGATCGGATCCGTCAACACAGCCGGCCCGGACGCATTCCTGGCCACGGCCGAGCGGCGGAAGGGAAGCTGGTGGCTCGACTGGCGTGACTGGCTTCACGCGCGATCCGGTGAGGAGGTGGATGCGCCGACGTCTCTCGGCAGCCGACGCTATCCCGCACTTGCTCCAGCTCCAGGGACCTACGTCTTTGACTGATAATTTAACGAATGGAGGCCCGGCAAAGCCGGCCGCTACGGAGAAGCCGGGCGAGATCGAGGCGCGGCAAATCGCGATCGATGGGCAGTTGCTCCAGGTCGCCATCAGGCACGGGCGCGGCCAGCAGCCGCCGCTGTTGCTGTTCAACGGGATCGCCGCCAACTGGGAGTTGGCGAAGCCGCTCCTTGAGGCGCTCACGAGCACGACGGCGATCATCTTCGACGTGCCTGGCGTCGGCGGGTCGCCGAGGCCGCTTCTGCCGTATCGCCCGTCGACGGTGGCACGGCTGGCCGCCGGCCTCATTGCAGAGCTGGGCTACGCGGAGATCGACGTCGCTGGCGTATCCTGGGGGGGCGCGATCGCGCAGCAATTCGCCCATCAATATCCAAAGCTATGCCGCCGGCTGGTGCTCGCCGCAACGGCGGCTGGTGTGACCATGGTGCCGGCGAGCCCCTCCGTATTGTGGAAAATGGCGACGCCGCGCCGCTATACCGACAAGGACTACATGAACAGGGTTGCGGCAGACCTCTATGGAGGAGCCTTTCGCAATGATCCCGCATTGATCGACCGGCATGCTTCCGCGATGCATAGCGCCCGCAACCTGGGCTACCTGTACCAGCTCCTTGCCGTGGCCGGTTGGACCAGCCTGCCATGGCTGTGGTCGCTGCCGCAGCAGACGCTCGTCCTGATGGGCAGCGACGATCCATTGGTCCCTCCAATCAATGGTGTTTTCCTGGCGGGCCTGATCCCGAACGCCGAGCTCCGCATGATCGATGACGGGCACCTGTTCATGGTGACGCGGCCAGCGGAAACCGCCGCCCTGATCGAGGCGTTCCTGACCGACGAGAACAGGCATGTCGAGCCATCATCTCTGCTTTCGCGAATGGTCAGCTGGATGGAGGTCTCGCTCCGACGTCCGAAGGCGGACGCCATCAAACCTGAGCAAAATAACAAGGGAGGATATCATGACGGACACGACCTCATACATCGAGATGCTGAGGAAGTTCGGCAGCGACCTCGGCTTGCCGAAGGTGAATGTCGACCAACTGGTTGAGACCCAGAAGAAGAACATTGAAGCCTTGGGCCAAAGCGCCAAGGTGGCGGCGCAGGGCGCGCAATCGGTGGCGCAGAAGCAGCGCGAAGTGATGGAGGCAGGGTTGCGAGAGGCGACGGCGCTCGCCCGAGAGTACAAGCCGCTCGGGAAAGTCCAGCAGAATCTCGCACTGCAGACAGAGTTCGCGCGGAAGGTCTTTGAAATAACGGTCAAGGGAGCTCAGGAGACCGCGACCACCGCGCGGCAATCGGGCACCGATGCCGTGAAGATCATTCAGGACCGCATGAAGGAGAGTTTTGAGGAGATCCGCGCCAGCATTGGCCGAGACAAATCGGCCTGAATTGAGAGGTCTCCGGCGATGGCTGGAAGCCGGATCGCCGGAGCCGCCAAACAACAACAGGTCCATTCCTTCCAGGGAGCAACCTATGGCGACTGAGCAGGCGAAACCTATAGGGAAACCGGACTACACACCGCCGCCGATCGACGGCGATTTCTACAGGATCGCCAGCGTGCTGAACGACAAAGAGCGTTCACTGCTTCAGCGCGTTCGCGGTTTCACCGAAGGCGTCGTCGCGCCCATTATCGAGGACTACTGGGGGCGCGACGAATTTCCCTTCGCGATCATTCCGAAGATGGCCGAAATAGGCATCGGAGGGATAGGATATCAGGGATACGGCGCCGCCGGCGGCAGTTGGCTCTTGAACGGGTTCGTCGCGATGGAGCTGGCGCGTGTGGATGCGTCAGTCGCGACCTTCTGGGGCGTGCACACCGGGCTGTCGGCCGGCTCGATCTATCTGTGCGGGGACGAGGAACAGAAGCAGCGCTGGCTGCCGTCCATGATGCGCTTCGACAAGATCGGCTCGTTCGGCCTGACGGAGCCCCTGATTGGGTCGGCGACATCAGGCGGGATGATGACGACCTGTCGTCGCGAGGGCGACAGCTGGATCCTCAACGGCCAGAAGAAATGGATCGGTAACGCCACCTTCGGTGACATCAACGTGATCTGGGCGCGCGAGGAGGGCTCGAACCAGGTCAAAGGCTTCGTGGTCGGAAAGGACAATCCCGGTTTCTCGGTCGAGAAGATCAAAACCAAGATGGCATTGCGGGTCGTGCAGAACGGGCTGATCACTCTGAGCGATTGCCGTGTGCCAGAGGCGGATCGACTGCAAAACGCCAACTCATTCAAGGACACGGCCAAGGTCTTGAGGATGACGCGTACCGGTGTGGCCTGGTTCGCCGTGGGCTGCCAGATGGGAGCTTACGAGCATGCGCTGCGCTATGCGACCGAGCGGACACAGTTCGGAAGGCCGATCGGCGGATTCCAGCTCGTGCAGGATCTGCTGGTGCGCATGCTCGGCAATGTCACGTCGACCCAGGCGATGATGCTGCGTCTCGCCCAGCTCCAGGACGAAGGCGTGATGCGCGACGAGCATGCATCACTTGCGAAGGCGTTCTGCACGGTCAAGTGCCGCGAGACCGTCGGCTATGCGCGCGAGCTGCTTGGCGGAAACGGCATCCTGCTGGAGAACCACATCGGGCGCTTCGTGGCGGACGCGGAAGCGATCTACTCTTACGAGGGCACCAGGGAGATGAACACGTTGATTGTCGGAAAGTCCATCACCGGACTGAGCGCCTTCGTCTAACGCAACACCGAACCGGCAAGTGGATCAGCATCATGAACCTGACGCTCACCAGCACGAACGGGGATGCAACATGAACGGCGCGGAAAGTCTTTTGCGGACGCTCGTCGGATCGGGCGTTGAGGTCTGTTTCGGCAATCCCGGCACATCGGAGATGCATTTCGTCGCGGCGCTCGACAGGGTGGAGGGCATGCGGGTCGTGCTCGGTCTTTTCGAAGGCGCGGTGACCGGGATGGCCGATGGTTACGGCCGCATGGCGGAGAAGCCGGCCGCCACGCTGTTGCATCTAGGGCCAGGACTGGCGAACGGTCTCGCCAACCTCCATAACGCACGTCGCGCTGCGACGCCGATCGTCAACATTGTCGGTGACCACGCAACCTACCATGCGCAATATGACGCTCCCCTTGCGTCAGACGTTCACGGTTTCGCCCGACCGGTTTCCGGTTGGGTGCATTCGTCGGCAAGCGCCCTGACCGTCGCCGCAGACGGCGCACGGGCCGTACAGGCAGCGCTGCAATATCCTGGTCAGATCGCGACGTTGATCCTGCCCGCTGACACAGCGTGGCTTGAGGCCGACCGCCCCGCACCCGCTTTGCTGAAACCAACGCCCGCGATCGCATCCGACGAGGCGATTGAGCAAGCGGCAACCGCGCTCACATCGAGCAGGAAGACCATGATACTGATCCGCGGGGCCGCGCTGAAGGAACGCGGACTTCATGCTGCTGGCCGTATCGCTGCTACGACCGGCGCGCGGATCGCTTGCGACACCTTCGCCCCGCGTTGCCAGCGAGGTGCCGGGCGTGTGCAGGTCGAGCGCATTCCCTATTTCGCCGAGCAGATCGTCGAATTCATGAAAGGGACAGAGCAACTGATCCTGGTCGGCGCGAGCCCCCCAGTGAGTTTCTTCGCATATCCGAATAAACCGTCGTGGTGCACGCCCGAGGATTGCCGAATTCTCTATCTCGCCCACGCTCACGAGGATGGCACGGCCGCCGTGGAGGCGCTAGCCGACGCTGCAAAGGCAGCCAAGCAGCCGTCGCACATTGGCGTATCGAGCAAGCCGGACATTCCGGTCGGACCGCTCGATCCGCTGACGGCCGGACAGGTCATCGCCCATTATCTTCCGAGCGGCGCCATCATTTCCGACGAAGGCGCAACCGCAGGCGGCGGCGTTCATCGATTTGCGGCCAGTATCGAGCC
>WNFQ01004408.1_pt1 | contig 12121 bp, 10 predicted proteins | sample 5400171 | NCBI WGS metagenome assembly WNFQ01 (sample SAMN13153356, study PRJNA577476) | soil metagenome | isolation source: 20 cm soil under Madrone tree | place: USA:California | collected 2016-06-14
CCACTAGCCCCTCAAACTAGCGCGTCTACCAATTTCGCCACGTCGGCTTATTCATGGGCTTCGCCCAACTCTTACGGGTTCGCGGCGAACCCGTCAACTCTGCGGCGCTGCGCGCCGGTAAGAAAAACCACTAAAACACTATCACTAAAACACTATCACTAAACGATTACTTCCTGAACGATTACTTCCTGAACGATTACTTCCTGAACGATTACTTCCTAACCGATTACTTCGCAGGTGCCGCGGGATTCGGTGCGGCCGGCGCTGGCGCCGCCGGCTGCGTGGTCGCCTGGGCTGCGCGCTCCAACACACTCGTCGGCTCGGCGGTCGGGCGCGCGCCAAGATACGCCAGCGTCAAACTGGTGGCAAAGAACATCGCCGCAAACACCGCGGTCAATTTCGAGAACAAGGTGCTGGTACCGCGGGCGCCGAACACGGTGCCCGACGCGCCCGAACCGAATCCGGCCCCCGCCTCGGCGCCCTTGCCCCGCTGCAGGAGCACGAGCCCGATAATCATCAGCGCCAGCAATACATGCACACCCAGAATGAATCCACGCAACATAAGAAATCTCTCAATGGCGAGCGGCCGCAGCCGCGCAAATCTGCTGAAACTCATCGGCGCTCAAGGAAGCGCCACCTACCAAACCGCCATCCACGTCGGGCATCGAGAACAGCTCCGCGGCATTGCCGGCCTTTACGCTGCCGCCGTAAAGAATCCGCAAATGGCGCGCTATCTTAGCATCTTGCGCGTCAATCCGATTGCGCAGGAAGGCGTGCACTTCCTGCGCCTGCGCCGGCGAGGCCGTGCGGCCCGTCCCAATGGCCCACACCGGCTCATAGGCGAGAATCGCTTGTGCAAAGCCGCCGACCCCGTGCATTGCGATCACGGCATCGAGCTGCCGGGCGATCACCGCTTCCGTTTGCCGCGCTTCACGCTCCTCCAAGGTTTCCCCGACGCACAGCACCGGAACGAGGTCGGCGCCCAGAGCCGCCGCGAACTTGCGCGCGACCAGCGCATCATCCTCGTGATACCAGCGGCGCCGCTCCGAATGACCGACGATCGCGTAGCGGCAGCCCACGTCCTCGAGCATGGAGGCGCTCACCTGGCCGGTGAAAGCACCGCCGGACTCCGCACACACATCCTGCGCGCCGACCGCTATGCGACCGTCCTCCAGCATGCGGACGGCATCGCTCAAATATACATAAGGCGGAAACACCACGATGTCGATCGGCCATTCCGGCTTGAGGGACATCTCCAATTCGGCGAGTAATGCTTGATTAGCGGCCCGAGAGCCGTGCATTTTCCAATTACCCGCGACCATCTGACGACGCATAGGCTACCTTCGGGCATTTGCCCTGCGGGAAAGGCGGCGAAGATTAGCCGCGCGGCCGGCTAACTGCAAGTTCTCCCGCCAGCGCCGCGGCCGCCTCGACCACCGCCGCAATCTCGCGCGCGCCCTGCTTCACCAGATTCGCGTCGTGACCCTCCACCATCACCCGAATCACGGGTTCGGTTCCGGAGGCCCGCAGCACGATACGCCCGCGCCCGTCGAAGCGGCGTTCCACTTCTTGGGCGGTTTTCACCACCGTGGGTTCCTGCAGGGGATCGAAGCGCCTGGCCACGCGCACGTTGAGGAGCACTTGGGGATACTTGCGCATCCCGGCACCGAGCTCGGCCAGTCCGGCGCCGGTTTGTTTCATGACACTGAGCACCTGCAGCGCGCTGATCAAGCCGTCGCCGGTGGTGGTTTTGTCCAGGCATAGGATATGGCCCGACGTCTCGCCGCCCAGGACTCCACCCACTTCATTCAGCATGGCGAGCACGTGGCGGTCGCCGACCTGGGCGCGGCGAAACTCGATGCCGGTCTCGGCAAGCGCATGTTCGAGCCCTAGGTTGCTCATCACGGTTCCGACCACCGGACCTCTCAGGTCACCGCGATCGAGCCCGGCCTTGGCCAATATGTACAGCAGCTGATCGCCGTCCACGCAGCGCCCAAGCTCGTCCACCATCACCACCCGGTCCCCGTCTCCGTCGAGCGCCATCCCGAGCTGCGCCCGCACTCCGGGAACCGTCAGCTGGAGCAGCTCCGGTGCCGTCGATCCGCAACCGTCGTTGATATTGCGGCCGTTCGGCGAGCAGCCGATGGGCACGATTTGCTGCGACTCCTGCGTCACCACCGGAAGATCCAGCAGGCATTCGATCTCGTTTTCCGCCTCATCCGACAGCTTGCTGCCGGTGGCGTCGAAGAATTTGATCCCGTTGTCCTGGTACATGTTGTGCGAGGCGCTGATGACGACGCCGAAGCTGCAGTCGAGGCGCTGCGTCATGTAGGCGATGCCCGGCGTCGGCAGCGGGCCGATGAGCATGACATCGACGCCCGCGGCGACGAATCCCGCCTCCATGGCGGACTCGAACATGTATCCGGATACCCGCGTGTCCTTGCCGATGAGCACGCGGCCGCCGCCGGGAGCCAGCACTCGCGCGGCGGCGCTCGCCAGGCGCAGGGCAAAATCCACGGTCATGGGCGATTCACCGACCCGGCCACGCACACCATCGGTGCCAAAATATCTGTTCAACTGTCTATTCCTTGCAGGACGGCACTCACCATGCCAATGGTATCGCGCGTCGCGGCGACATCGTGAGTGCGCACGATTCGCGCACCCTTCATCACGGCCAGTGCCGCCAGTCCCAAACCACCGTACAGCCGCTCATCGACGCCCCTCCCGAGGATTCGTCCGATGAAGCTCTTTCGCGACACGCCGACCAGCAACGGCGCGCCGAGCGCCGCAAAGCGCGACAGCTCGTTCAGCAGTGTCAGGTTATGCGCCAACCCCTTGCCGAAACCAATCCCCGGATCGAGCACGATCGCCTCGCGAGCGATACCGGCCTCGATGCACACATCCCGCTCGCGCGCCAGAAACTCGCACACCTCCGCCGCCACATCGCCGTAGCGCGGATTGTCCTGCATGGTACGCGGCTCGCCCTGCATGTGCATCAGACAGACGCCGACTTCCGATGTTGCAGCCCACACGCGCGCGCCCGGCGCGCGCAAGGCATACACGTCATTGACGATGCAGGCCCCCGCCGCCACTGCCGCCGCCATCACCGCAGGCTTACTGGTGTCGATGGAGATCGCGATGTCCGACGCCGCCGCGATGCCCTCGATGACCGGCACCACCCGCGCAATTTCCACCGCCTCCTCCACCGCCGCAGCCCCCGGCCGCGTGGACTCCCCGCCCACATCGATGATGGCCGCGCCCTCCGCGGCGATGAGCTTGGCGCGCTGGAGCGCCGCATCAACGCTCGAATACCGATTGCCGTCGGAGAACGAATCCGGCGTGACGTTCAAAATTCCCATCACCACCGGTCGCGTCAGATCAATGACTCTATGTCGGCAATGCCACTGCATGCCCTATAGCCTAAAGCACCGCGCCGGTCGCTTACAGCGGTCGCGTGGCGGGGTCAGGAGAGCCTGCGGGCAACGAGGAGGACAGTTGCCCGCAGGCTCTCCTGACCCCGCCGCGCGAATACGGTAGTCGGTCGGCATCACAGTGCCGTTGGTGTGGAAGAGTACTGGACACGTGATTTTCCGGCCGACGGGCGCGAATGAAGCCATACGAGCGAAGACAGCCACTCGTCTTTCTGCGTGATGTTGTTCAGTGACCCAGCGTGACAGGTCTGGGGGGAGGGAGAGCCTGCGGGCAACTGTATTCCTCGTTGCCCGCAGGCTCTCCCTCCCCCCAGGCCGACCTCGACCGAATGCTTACTCTTAGTGTTGTCCCGCCGGATTCACGAGAGGCGCCGCCGGTTTCTCGGCAGAAGGTCCCCGCGGCGTCGGCGTCGGCGTATCGTCCCAATCGCGCGGCGGGCGCGGCACGCGGCCTTCCATGATGTCCTTGATCTGTTCCTCGTCGATGGTCTCGTACTTGATCAAGGCCTCAGACATGGCCTGCAATTTATCCATGTTGGATTGCAGGATCTTGTAGGCGCGCTGGTAGTTGCTGTCGATCACACGGCGCACTTCTTCATCGATCACGTGCGCGGTCACATCCGACACCTGTTTGTGCTGAGTGACGCTGCGGCCCAAAAATACTTCGCCCGACTCTTCGCTGTAGGTCTGCGGACCCAGCCGGTCCGACAAGCCCCAGCGCGTCACCATGTTGCGCGCCAGCTCCGTGGCGCGCTCGATGTCGTTGGACGCGCCCGTGGTGACCGCGTCGGCGCCGAACACCAATTCCTCCGCGACCCGGCCGCCGAACAGCGTGGCGATGCGGCTTTCGAGCTGGCGCTTGCTGGTGCTGTAGCGATCGTTTTCCGGGAGGAACATCGTGACGCCCAAGGCTCGGCCTCGCGGAATGATGGTCACTTTGTATACAGGATCATGTTCGGGCACGCTCAAGCCCACGATGGCGTGGCCGGATTCGTGGTACGCGGTGTTGCGCTTCTCCTCCTCGGTCATGACCATGGAACGCCGCTCGGCGCCCATCATGATCTTGTCCTTGGCGCGCTCGAACTCTTCCATCGTAACCGAGCGCTTGTTGCCGCGTGCCGCGAACAAAGCGGCCTCGTTCACCAGGTTCGCAAGATCAGCGCCGGAGAATCCCGGCGTGCCGCGCGCGATGACGGACGGCTTGACATTGTCGCCGAGCGGCACCTTGCGCATGTGGACTTTGAGGATCTGTTCGCGGCCGCGCACGTCGGGCAGCGGCACCACCACCTGGCGATCGAATCGGCCCGGGCGCAGCAGCGCCGGGTCCAGCACATCGGGACGGTTCGTGGCCGCGATGACGATGATGCCCTCATTGCCTTCGAAGCCATCCATTTCGACCAGCAACTGGTTCAGGGTCTGCTCGCGCTCGTCATGTCCGCCGCCGAGGCCCGCACCGCGGTGCCGGCCGACGGCGTCGATCTCATCGATGAAAATGATGCAGGGGGCGTGCTTCTTGGCTTGCTCGAACATGTCGCGCACTCTTGATGCGCCCACGCCCACGAACATTTCCACGAAATCCGACCCGGAAATCGTAAAAAACGGCACCTTGGCTTCGCCGGCGATGGCCCGTGCCAACAGCGTCTTGCCGGTTCCTGGGGAACCGACCATGAGCACACCTTTCGGTATCTTGCCGCCAAGTTTCTGGAACTTGCCGGGATCTTTCAAGAAGTCGACGATTTCGACCACTTCTTGCTTGGCCTCCTCGACCCCCGCGACATCGGCAAAGGTGACGTTCACCTGGTCTTCGCCCAAGAGGCGGGCGCGGCTCTTGCCGAAGGACATGGCCCCCCGTCCGCCGGAGGCACCCTGCATCTGGCGCATGAAGTATGCCCAGAAGCCAATGAGAATCAGTATCGGGAACGCCGATATGAGCAGCTGCAGGAACACCGATTGTTGTTTCGGCGGCTCACCGCGAAACTTCACGCCCTGGGACTGCAGCAGGCCGATCAGCGCGCCATTGCTGGTCTCCGGGTTGTAAGTGACGAAGGAATCGCCGGACGAACGCCGCTTGCCCTCGATGATCTCGCCCTTGAGCGTGACCGAATCGACGTTGTTGCTCTTCACTTCGGAGAGAAACTGCGAATAATCGATGGTTGCCGGCTGGCCGGTTCGCATCCCGAATTGGCTGAAAATAGCGAGAAGAATGACCGCTAATGCGACCCAGAGCAGAATTTGTTTCGTCAAATCGTTCAAGTTTCACCTACAGCCGCGACACTTAAGACCAAAAAGCCGGACGGGCGTTCCCCGACCGGCAGTCACCCCTGGGCGGTCCCGCCCAACTGGCGCTCCCTGGGCAACCTTCCTGGGCGGCCTTTAAACCGGCCTACCGAACTTACACCATCCGAAACTGCCGCGCCAACAGATAGATCTCAGGGCTGCGTGTTCGTGACGCCTTCGGCTTTTTCGTCACCACCCGTCCATAACGGCTGCGGGCATCCTTGATGATCTGATCGAACCCCGCTCCTTGAAACAATTTCAAGAGCAAATCGCCTCCCGGCGCCAAGACTCGATCCGCAAACTCCAGCGCCAACTCCGCCAAATGCATCGATCGCGGTTGATCAACTGAGTCTATGCCTGCCATGTTGGGGGCCATATCCGACAATACAAGGTCAACTTTGTCGGCGCCGACGCACTGCAGAACCTGCTCCAGAACCGCGGGTTCGCGGAAGTCGCCCTGCACGAAATCGACGCCGGGAATGGCATCCATCGCCAGGATATCCGTCGCCACTATGCGGCTCGAGCCGCCGCCGATGATGCGCGCGGCGTACTGGCTCCAGCCGCCGGGCGCCGACCCCAAGTCGACGCAGCGGATTCCCGGCCGCAGCAGCCGCTCGGTCTCCTGAATCTGCGCGAGCTTGAATACGGCGCGCGAGCGCCACCCCTCTCGCTGCGCACGCTTGACGAACTCGTCGCCGGCATGTTCGGCGAGCCAGCGAGCACTGCTTTTTGAACGCTTGGGCATATCAATGACGATTACGGTTAGAGACTATAATCCCGCCATGGCACTCTCCGAGAAACAAAAGAAACACCTGCGCCGCCTCGCGCATCCCATGAGCCCGATCGTCATGCTCGGCAACGCCGGGTTGACCGACTCGGTGGTCGCGGAACTGGATCGCGCCTTGACCGACCATGAATTGGTCAAAGTGAGCGCCCGGGTGGGAGAACGCGATGCCCGCAACGACGCCTTGGCGAGCCTCGCGAACCGCACGACCAGCGAGCTCGTACAGCGCGTGGGTCACGTCGGAGTTTTTTACCGGCGCCGCAACGAACTACCGAAAATCCTCATTCCAGACTAGCCGCAGCACCGCGAGGCAGGCCAGCACGTACAGCACCGCCGACACGCCGTGCCAGGCACCGAATCCCAGCCCCGCCGCGGTGCCGTGGGCATGGGCCTGCTCCATGAACCGCTTCAAGACCCATTCGTTGATCGACAGCAGCACGGCCGCGAAATAGCCCCAGACGAATTTCGTCCTGCTTGGGCCAAGCAGCGCGAGCACGGCCACGCCCACGCCGGCATAGGTCTCGATGCTGAACAGCCTGGCGGCCAGAACCCCCGCCAGGTGCCGATCGCCCTGCGCGTAGAACAACGTCGGCGCGACCCACGCCGCAAGCGACCACAGACTGCCCGCCCAGAGCACGAACAGCACTCGGAACCCGTTGCGAAGCACGCGTTATCCCCGGCCCATGGCCGCGCTGCGGGCGGCGCCGCACGCGCAACGAAGGCGCTTCAAATGTAGCGCACCGACACGATCTCGTAGCTGCGCGTGCCGCCCGGCGTGGTCACATCCACGACATCGCCTTCGGATTTGCCGATGAGCGCGCGCGCGATGGGCGAGGACACGGACAGGAGACCCTGCTTGATATTCGCCTCATCGTCGCCCACGAGCTGATACACGACCTTGTTTCGGTCCTGGTCTTCGAGCTCGATGGTGGAGCCGAACACCACCCGGCCGCTCGCGGCCAATTTGGTGACATCGATGACTTCGGCGTTGGACAAGCGATTTTCGATGTCGTTGATGCGCCCTTCGATGAAGCTTTGCTGTTCGCGCGCGGCATGATATTCGGCGTTCTCGCTCAAATCGCCGTGAGCGCGCGCTTCGGCGATCGCCTTGATGATGGTCGGGCGGGCTTCGCTCTTGAGCTGTTTCAATTCCGCCCGCAAACGCTCGGCGCCGCGGAGAGTCATGGGAGTGCGCTTCACGCCAACATTTCCTTGTGCAAATCCTGCAGCCGATTCACTTCGATGTCGCCCAGATGATCGAGCGCGTCGCAAGTCGCCCGCGCTCCGGCCACCGTCGTGTAATAGGTTACCTTTCTCGCGACCGCCTCGCGCCGAATCGAACGCGACTCGCGCACCGCCTGCTTGCCTTCGGTGGTATTGACGATCAAGGCGACCTCGTCGTTTTTTATCATATCGACGACGTGCGGGCGACCCTCCCGCACCTTGTTGACCCGCCGGCACGTCACTCCGGCCTCTTCCAGCACCAGGGCCGTGCCGCCGGTGGCGGCAATTTCGAAGCCGCGGGCGATCAACATCTGCGCCAGCACCGCGGCGGCGGGCTTGTCGCGGTCGCGCACGCTGATGAAGCAGAGGCCGTGCGTCGGCAGGACCACGCCGGAAGCCGCCTGCGCCTTGGCGTAGGCCTCGCCGAAGGTGTGTCCGGTACCCATCACCTCGCCGGTGGATTTCATTTCCGGACCCAGGATGGGATCGGCCTCGGGAAATTTGACGAACGGGAACACCGCCTCTTTGACGGAGAAATACGGAGGAATGCGTTCCTCGGTGCGCTCCTGCTCGGCCAGCGTCTTGCCCGTCATGACGCGCGCCGCCACCTTGGCCAGGGGAATCCCGGTGGCCTTGGACACGAAGGGTACCGTGCGCGAGGCCCGCGGATTGACCTCCAGTATGTAGATCACGCCGCTCTGGATGGCGAACTGAATGTTCATCAAGCCCACGACGTTGAGGGCCTTCGCGAGCTTGCGCGTCTGGGCCCGCAGCTCGTCCTGGATTTCCTTCGACAGGCCGTTCGGCGGCAGCGAGCAGCTCGAGTCGCCCGAATGCACCCCCGCTTGCTCGATGTGCTCCATGATGCCGCCGATCAGCACGTTCTCGCCGTCGCTCACGGCGTCGACATCCACCTCGATGGCGAGATCCAGAAACCGATCCAACAGCACCGGGCTGTCGTTCGACACTTTCATGGCGTCCACCATGTATTGGCGAAGATCGTCTTCGTTGAACACCACTTCCATCGCCCGGCCGCCCAGGACGTAGCTCGGCCGCACCACCAGCGGAAACCCGACTTCCCGCGCCAGCAGCACGGCCGACTCCTCTGTGCGCGCCGAGGCATTGGCCGGCTGCTTGAGCTTCAATGCGGTCACCAGCTTTTGAAACCGCTCGCGGTCCTCGGCGACATCGATGCTGTCGGGTGTGGTGCCGATGATGGGGGCGCCCGCCGCGGCAAGCGCCCGCGACAGCTTCAACGGCGTCTGCCCGCCGAACTGCACGATCACTCCCTCGGGCTTCTCTTTCTCGATGATCTCCATGACGTCTTCGAAGGTCAGGGGTTCGAAGTACAGGCGGTCCGAGGTGTCGTAATCCGTCGAGACCGTTTCGGGATTGCAGTTCACCATGATCGTTTCGAAGCCGTCTTCGCGCAGCGCCATGGCGGCGTGCACGCAGCAATAGTCGAATTCGATGCCCTGCCCGATGCGATTCGGTCCGCCGCCCAGAATCATGATCTTGCGGCGGCTGCTGGGGTTCGCTTCGCACTCTTCTTCATAGGTCGAGTACAGGTAGGCGGTGGAGGTTGCGAACTCCGCGCCGCAGGTATCGACGCGCTTGTACACCGGGTGAAGCCCCAACTTGCGGCGGCGGCTGCGAATCGCCGTTTCCTCGCGCCCCGTTAGTTTCCCGATGCGCGAATCGGAGAAGCCCTTGCGCTTCAGCGCGCGCAGGCGCGGCAGATCGAGGCTGTCGAAGCCGTCCTTGACCAGCAGCGCTTCCTCGCGCAGCAAATCCTCGATCTGCGCCAGGAACCAGGGATCGATCTTGGTGGCGTCGAAGACCTGCTGCAGAGTCCATCCGGCGCGAAACGCGTCGGCCACGTACAAGATCCGGTTCGGTCCCGGCCAACGCAGCTCGTAGGACAGCTTCTCCGCCGCCTCATCGGTCAGCGGCAGGGTCAACTGCTCATCGAAGCCGTCAAGACCGGTCTCCAAGCTGCGCAGCGCCTTGTGCATCGATTCCTGAAAGTTTCGGCCGATGGCCATCGCCTCGCCCACCGATTTCATCTGGGTGGTCAGGCGCGTGTTCGCGCCCGGAAATTTCTCGAAGGTGAAGCGCGGGATCTTGGTCACGACGTAGTCGATGGTGGGCTCGAACGAAGCCGGGGTCGCGCCGCCGGTGATGTCATTCTTGAGCTCGTCCAGTGTGTAGCCGACCGCCAGCTTGGCGGCGATCTTGGCGATCGGAAACCCCGTCGCCTTGGACGCCAGCGCCGAGGAGCGCGACACCCGCGGGTTCATTTCAATGACCAGAACCCTGCCGTCGTCGGGATTGATCGCGAACTGCACATTCGAACCGCCCGTGTCCACGCCGATCTTGCGCAGCACTGCGATCGAGGCGTCGCGCAGGCGCTGGTACTCTCGATCCGTCAGGGTCTGCGCCGGCGCCACGGTGATGGAATCACCGGTGTGCACGCCCATGGGATCGAGGTTTTCAATGGAACATACAATGATGCAGTTGTCGTTTCGGTCTCTGACGACTTCCATCTCATATTCCTTCCAGCCGAGAACCGATTCCTCGAGCAGCACCTCGTTGGTGGGCGAGGCATCGAGTCCGCGCGCGACGATGGCTTCGAATTCCTCGCGGTTGTAGGCGATGCCCCCGCCGCTGCCGCCCAAGGTGAAGGACGGCCGGATGACGGTGGGGAAGCCGATCTCCGACTGCACGGCCAAGGCTTCTTCCATGCTATGGGCGATGCGCGCGCGGGCGGTCTCGAGGCCGATGTCGGCCATGGCGCGCCGGAACAGCTCCCGATCCTCCGCCATGTCGATGGCGCGCTGCGACGCGCCGATCAGCTCCACATTGAACCGGTCGAGCACTCCTTCGCGCACCAGATCCAGCGCCGTGTTCAGCGCCGTCTGGCCGCCCATGGTGGGCAAGAGGGCGGTGGGGCGTTCCTTTTCTATGATGCGCGCAACGGTCCGCCAATTGATCGGCTCGATGTAGATGGCATCCGCGGTTTCCGGATCCGTCATGATCGTGGCGGGGTTGGAGTTCACCAGCACAACTCGATAACCCTCTTCTTTCAGGGCCTTACACGCTTGAGCTCCGGAATAATCGAACTCGCACGCCTGACCGATGATGATGGGTCCCGCGCCGATGATGAGAATGCTGTCGAGATCGGTTCGCTTGGGCACTTAACTCTCGGCCGACTTCTGTTTGACGGAATTGCGGCCCCGCGAATTGGCCTGCATGCGTTTCACCATCAGGTACATGAAGTGTTCGAACAGCAGGCGCAGATCATGCGGGCCGGGGCTGGCCTCCGGGTGCCCCTGGAAACTGAATGCCGGACGGTCTGTGCGCGCCAGGCCCTGCAGGGAACCGTCGAACAGCGAGCGATGCGTCGCGCGCAGCGTGGGCGGCAGCGTCGCCTCGTCCACCGCGAAGCCATGGTTCTGACTCGAGATCAACACGCGGCCCGAGTCGATTTCCGACACCGGATGGTTGGCCCCGTGATGGCCGAATTTCATCTTCACTGTTTTTGCGCCGCTCGCCAGCCCCAGCAATTGATGGCCGAGGCAAATGCCGAAGATCGGCATGTCGGTCTCCAGAAAGCGCGTCAGCGCCGTGATGGCGTAGTCGCAGGGCTCGGGATCCCCGGGCCCATTACTTAAGAAAATACCATCAGGATTCATCGCAAATACTTGATCTGCCGGGGTTTGTGCCGGCACGACGGTCATACGGCAGCCATGCTCGGAGAGGATGCGCAAAATGTTTCGCTTCATGCCGAAGTCGTAAGCGACCACGTGCAGCCGGCTCTGCGGCCGCGGCGGCTTGCTGGAGGATTTCCAGATCAAGCCGTCGTTCCACTGATAGATCTTCTTGGTCGACACCGCCTTGGCCAGGTCCATGCCCTTCAAGCCGGGAAATTTCTTGGCGGCGCGCACCGCCGCGGTCTCATCGATATTGTCGCCGGTCATGATGCACCCCGACTGCGCGCCTTTCTCGCGCAGCAGGCGGGTCAGTTTGCGGGTATCGATATCGGCGATCGCCACCACCTTGCAGCGGAGCAGGAAGTTGGGCAGCGACTCGGTGGAGCGCCAGTTCGAGTGCAACACGGGCAGGTCGCGAATCACGAGGCCGGCGGCATAGACCGCGCCCGATTCCAGATCCTCCGGGGTCGCGCCGGTGTTGCCGACGTGAGGGTACGTGAGAGTGACGATTTGCCGGCAGTAGGAGGGATCCGTCAGGATCTCCTGGTAGCCCGTCATCGCCGTATTGAAAACTACTTCACCAGTCGTGTTGCCTTTTGCGCCTACTGAGACGCCACGGAACACGGTGCCATCTTCGAGAGCTAGCACTGCAGGTGTCGACACTCCGGTTCCTCGCTTTGCGCTACGGCGCT
>WNFQ01004559.1_pt2 | contig 12117 bp, 11 predicted proteins | sample 5400171 | NCBI WGS metagenome assembly WNFQ01 (sample SAMN13153356, study PRJNA577476) | soil metagenome | isolation source: 20 cm soil under Madrone tree | place: USA:California | collected 2016-06-14
GGCCGAACGCGCCGATGCGAAGAGATGCTGGCGCAGGGAAACTTCGTCCGGCCTCCGAAACACGTCCAGGATGGCTGCTAACAACGTGGGTAGCAGGATGATTCCGACCACTGCCAAGGTCCAGAACCGCGGCTGGGGCAGCATGGTCCACCCCAGCAACAAAAGAAGTGTCAGTGCCGCAGGTACCAGGCTCCGCCGAACGTTGTCAAACATCTTCCAACGCGACAACATTGAAATCGGATTCCTCTGGGATTTGTGGACGGGGCCGGGCACGCGCGGCAGCATCCACTGTGCGATCTGCCAATCTCCACGAATCCAACGTCGCCGCCGGCTGACATCCGCGCTGTAGTGCGATGGATATTCCTCGTATAACGGTACATCGCTTAGCAGTCCCGCGCGCGCGTAGCAGCCCTCCAGAAGATCGTGGCTGAGAATCAGATTGCCCGGCAGCCGGCCATGGAGTGAGCGTTCAAACGCATCCACATCGTAGATGCCCTTGCCAATGAATGAGCCCTCGCCAAACACATCCTGATAAACATCGGAGACAGCCCGTGTGTAAGGGTCGATGCCGGGCTCATTTCCGAACATCCGGGCGTACCGCGACCGGTTGGTACCCGGAAGACTCACCGCCACGCGAGGCTGAAGGATGCCGTAACCCTCGGTGACTCGCTGCAGCGTCTCGTCGAACCCGGCACGATTCAGCGGATGCGCCATGGCCCCCACTAACTGCCGTGCAGCGTCGCGCGGCAGCTGCGTATCCGTGTCGAGCGTGATGACGTACTTCACGCGTGAGAGAATCCCGGTTTGACCGACGATAAGTGAGAAACAGTCCGTTGACCCGGTCCGCAACAGTGAATTCAAATCGGCAAGCTTGCCGCGCTTGCGTTCATAACCCATCCAGATCCGTTCGTGCGGGTTCCACAGGCGCGGGCGATGAAACAGAAAAAACGTGTCACCGTTCGCTCCCGGGTATTTTTCATTCAGCTCTTCGATTCGCGCCTTTGCCAGCAGCAACAGCGGCTCATCTTCCAGAAGGGTTTCCTGGGTCGCATCTCGAAGATCGGTCAGCAAAGCGAAATGGAGATTGTCATCCCGATTAGCAAGGAACCGGACTTCAAGCGCTTCGATCAAATGCTCTATGGAGTGGGGGCTCGTCAGCATTGTCGGAATGACCGTCAGCGTAGTTGATTCCGGCGGAATCCCTTTGGAGAAATCCATTCTTGGCAGCGAATCCGCAGGAACAAATACTGTGGTCAGCCAATTCACCATCGCGACCGCAAGGTGGCTGGCCGAGAGAAGGCAAATCGCTCCAAGCAGTCCAAGCGTGACGCCATGGATTCCAGAGGTGAATGCATTCCATAACAAACTTCCCGCCAGGACTGTGGTGATCAACCCGATCGCACCAGCATAAAGGGCCAACGGAAATCGTCCGAGAGCTCTTCGCATAAGCTCGTAAGGCGTCCGTCGTACGCCCGTCCTTATTTCAAGGTCCGCCAGCCCTCTATGAGTCAGGTAAAACCCGACGTGTGCGGCTCGGTCACTGTTACCTTTTTGCGCGGCAGTCTCGCCTGCCAGCTCGATGGCTTTGCGTGCGACAGTGATTTCAGGAAGACGGACGCGCCTGGCGACTCTTTCAATAACGTGCCGATAGCGATCGCGCGTGGCAAAATCCATACGCCCGTACGCCTGGGCGGGATCCCCCCGTAATATCTTTTCGACAGCGCTCGCCGATTCGACGAAGTTGCGCCAGTCCGTCGATCCTAAAAGCCGCAGGCTGCCAATACTGTTGCTGATGGAAACCTGATCGGCGGCCTGTTGTTGGTTTTCCGACTGAACCAGGTGTTTGATCGTCAGGCCGGCTTCCGAGAGCCGCTCTTCGATCCACGTCAGCGGTAATGCCAGCGCCGAGCTCTGCCCCTGCAACCGGCGAACAAACTCCGCAACAAAAGGACTCGACAACCGGGGGTCCGCGCGTGTCATGTCGGCGATAACCATGATCAGGCTCTTCGGATCTGTTCGGGCAATTTCGGTGATCCGATCTGCCCAATGGTCGGCGCGGTTTCGGTCGATTCTGCCGGCGGCCATCGTCACTGCGACGCGCCGAAGATTTTCGATTAGTGCGAGGCGCAGCATGGTGGGAATTGCCCACAATTCGCCCAGGTTCAGGATCGTAACGGTTTGGTAGGACGCAACGAAGCTGCCCAGACTCGCCACGTCCAGACGCCCGTCTCCGTGGGAGATCGTCTCGAGCGCGATGTCGTAAACCCGGGGAAGGCCGGCCGATGAGACATTCACGAGGCGAGGAAGCTCGCGGCTGTAGCCTTTCGGTAGTTCCGACCGTAACGGCAGCTCATTGCTGGGGATTAGACTCGTGTAATTGGCGTAGTCCGCGGCTTGCTTCTCCTTCGGCTCACATCAGTAGCGAACGCAGGTCCGTTCTCTGAAAGAACTTAATACCGCTTGAAGTCGCCGCCTCGGGAAGCCATCGGCCGTGCTTCGTTGACAGTCAGGGCTCGTCCGTTGAAGTCCTTACCGTTCATTTGGGCGATAGCCTTGTCGCCACCATCCTGCATCTCGATAAAGCCGAAGCCCTTGGATCGACCGGTGTCACGATCCGTGATGATACGAACGGTTTCAACCTGACCTGCTTGCGCGAACAATTCCTTGAGTTCTGTTTCCGTCGTTTCGAACGACAGATTTCCAACGTAGAGTTTCTTTTTCATTTGGTTACCTTTTATCTGAAAGGAGCTTCGGGAACTTGCAGGAAAGGCCTGAGGGCTTATCGGGCAAGAGCAGGAGATCCCTAGAGATCGGAAATGTTAACTTCGTTTCTTAACCATTTAATGGTTGTGCTTAACTAGTATTGGTCTACTATACACCACAGTTGAGTCTGATTATCTAATACAATTCACCTATTGCGGTTAAGTTGCAATTCCGTAGCCTTATTTTCATATTTCCCGTAGTCAGACTCGAGCTTGTCCTTGATCATCTCCATGTTCTTTTTCACACCATCGCGCAGGCTGCCCAGCACCAACGACCGCTTCAGACCGCCGAACAATCCGCGCAGCGCGTCTGCACGCGACCGATTGACGTATATCAAATAGGTACGGTCCGGATCCGATGACTGGCTGTGGATGAATCCAGTCAGTCCCAGTGAAACCTCGAGATAGTGATTGGCATAAATACCTTTGGACGCGATCAGAAGGTCCGTTCCATTCGGGCGATGTTGCTTGTAAACCGTGACGTGCGTCAGGCTGATAACGGGTTTCAGTCCCAACTTCTCCTTTGACCAGTAAATGAAGTCTTCGACATCTGCGGGGCGGGCATCAGGAAAGCCGAGTAGATACTTCTGGAACTCCGGCGCATATTCGTACATATAAGGCACGGGCTGCAGAAGAGAGCGGAATTCATCGGCAAGCCGGAGCGGATATGGTTTATCTCTGTATTCACCAAGAGCGGTATTGCCTCCAAGCAGATAAGTCTCGACACATTCCAGCAGCATCTCGCGTGTGAGCGCCGTCACGCGGTCGCGATAGTTCGGGGCGGACCAGTTCACTTCTTTACGGAACCGTTCGATGAACCGTTCGGAGAGTTTTACATCGCAACTGTTGACCTTGCATCGCCTGATGGCTTCGATGTCGCCGGAATCCAGTGACAGGCCCGCCAGATCTTCCAATCGAGGAGGATTGCTGAATTTCCCAATTTGCAGCACGCTCTCGCTTTTCTTGAAGTTCACGATATCCCGCATCTGGTCGATGAAGAAACCGTCGGCAACATCGAGTCTCATGATGGCGAATGCCGCAACTTCTCTTGTCTCGGGCGTCTTTGGGAGCCTGACGATGATCTGTCCCTTTTCCAATGAGGCGAGTTCACCTGTGGTGATTGCAAGTTCTTTGCGGAGGAAGTTCTCCGGCTCGGCAGACGGTGCCTGCGCCACCAGCGCGGCCGCGCCACACATCATCAGGAGCGCGGTTTGGATCCCACTTGCCGTCAATCGCGATTACTCGCTTTCGTTTGTCGGTGCTGCCTGCTCTTTTTGAAACCGTGAAACCGTCGCCGCGCTATAGTCCGCCTGGTGCCGGCATGCGATCTGGGAGCAAGTCAGAACGAGCTTTTCAGCCCGAAAGGGCTCACCTTCTCCCTCGCTTCGGTCCAGAGCAAAGAGAATCGGCGCCTCACACTTTTGACAGCGCACGCCGAGATACCACCTTGCATCGGACTTGGGCCATCGCGAAATATTCATAAGAAAGGCACCCTGCTGAAATGAGTTGAGTACTTAATGAGCCTAACCGTAATGGAGCAAAAGGTAAGCAATAATCGCCTGCACGATAAATGCTCCGATCAAGAAGCGTTTCATAGATCTGTCCACTACACTATTTCCGACGGAAATGGATAGGGTCCCGCAGGTTTTGCAGTTCGCGGTAGTAATATAGCGCAATTGGCCGCGGGCCATTTGTGAAGCGAATTCGTTTCAGGAAGTCGACTTCTTCCGTGGTCGCGGTCCCGCTAAGGAGACGATCTTTAAGGAACTCGTGTAATCCCGGCTCTACGCCAACCGGCTCCTGCTCTTTCCTTTCAACAAATTCGAATTTCTTCAAATGCGCCGAGGCGATCCTGCGGTTCAAGATGATCTCCAGACCAAACGAAACAAGATCGATGTCCCACGATGCGATCAACGGCTCCAGGAACGCTCCACAACTTTCCGGGGATATGCTGAACACATCGGAGTCGAGGAACTCGAGCACAACGACGCGCACCTGCTTATAGTTCCGATCGCTCACCCGGGCCACCAGGCGCAGAAACTTTTCGCGCCCCAGTTCTTCCGTGGCCAATGTCTTGACCACGTCCAGGAGCTTCTGGGTGACCAGTCGTTCAAGTTCGCCAAACGGCTCCTTTTCAAAAATCGCTCGGACCTGGGTTCGCTTGCTCCTTTTGCATTTATCGAGGATCAACTTTCGAACTTCCTTGAACAACGGCAGGGGCGGCGTCTCTATTTTTCTCTTGAGTTCCTGCCTTCGCTGGAGGTCCGCCAGGCCGGCGAGTTTGCCGGCCGGCAGCTTCAGAACTTTTCCCAGCTTTTCGTAAATGTCAGTCCGATCCGGAGCCGGAGGCATCTTTTTTCCGGTCAATAACTGCGAAATATAGGACTCCGTGACCTCTGCCGCGTCGGCCAGGTCCCGCTGCTCCAACCCCAACTCATTCACCTTCTGCTGAATTAATTGAGAGACATCCATGACTGTCGCTCTCTTTCCTTCTCGTGCTTAACTGAAAGTAGTCTATCAGTATACGCGATTAGTCGTACTTCTTGGTAAGAATTCACCCAATGTGGTTAAGTACGCCGCATATTTTCCTTCTCAGACCACAGCCTATCTGCGCAATCTCGTCGATTTGGCGGGATTTGGCTGATGGTTGAATAAGTGCGTACGGGCTAGCCTTGGAACCGTCATTTTGCAGTTCGCTTCAAGTCCAGTTTGCGAAGACTCTGAGCTTCCAATAGGGTTGCCAGCGCATCGTTCAGAGTTTCCAATCGTTCGTTTTCAGATTATGACGACACATCCCAGGACCGCCATCAGGACAAGCACTACTGCGCCAGCCGCCTCTGGTTTGCCGCCGGCTGAAAGCTCCCGGACTCCGTTGTATTCGTCCGTTCAGTCTAACAGAAGGAAGCGCGCTTCGAAGTGGCCGTTTTCATTGCATTAGTTGGCGACGAGTTCTTGATGATCGCTGTCGCCCTGGTGGGCTTTGTCGAAGTGCGGTGACCGGCCAATTCCCTTCGGGTCCACGGAGGATTCCGGACGGACGGTTTGTCGGCTAACAGGAAGTACCATCGTTAACCCCTGGTTCTAGTATGCGGAGTCCTATCGGGACTTAGTCTTGAAAGGGTTCAGGCTCTCGGGGATAATCACAACCACGTCAACCTCCGGAGGCATATTGATGCCGATACCGAGTCAAAGAGGAACAGTGAGTCCTACGAAATCGCGCCGACCAATGCCTAAAAGCACAATCGACTTCGACACTGTACGGAATATCGGACTGGCGTTGCCCGGCGTCGAGGAGAGCACAGCGTACGGGTCCCCGGCGCTGAAGGTCCATGGAAAACTCCTGGCGTGTATCGCGGTTAATCGCTCGGCCGAACCTGGCTCGCTTGCCGTTCGCGTGGATTTCGATGATCGCGCTGAGTTGATCGCTGCGGACCCCGATGTTTACTACGTGACTGACCACTACGTCGGCTATAACGCCGTGCTGGTTCGCCTCTCTCGCGTCACTCCCGATGTGTTGCGGGACTTGCTCGGCATGGCCCACAAGTTTGTGACCCGAAACGCCGCGGCCCGGCCGCCAGCGCGGAAGCGCCGAAAGCTCGGTCCAGGAAAACGAATAAAAGTCTGATACCGAGTGGTTGACGACGTATCCGCAAATAGTCCATGAAGTCATTAGATCGTCCACTGGCAGGATCGTTGCAGGGCAAAGTCGCCGTCGTTACGGGAGCCAGTCGCGGCGCGGGACGCGGCATCGCGCTCGCACTCGCCGAGGCGGGCGCCACCGTTTACGTGACTGGGCGCAGCGTCAGGGGCGAAGCGACTACCGAAAATCTGCCTGGCACGATTGACGAAACTGCCGAAACCGTCACGGCACGCGGCGGCACAGGGATTGCCGTGCGTTTTCACGGAATCGCCGCAATACGTGGGGCGGGCAGTCGTCGCACTGGCGTCTGATCAGAAAGTGCTGGAAAAATCCGGGAAGGTTCTGGCAGTAGGTGATCTGGCCGAGGAATACGGGCTCACCGACGTTGACGGCAGGCGGATTCCGGCGTTCAAAATCCCCGATCAGGAGTGAGTTCGAGGCGGAAAGTGCAGCAAACGGATGCGGCATCGATATCACTGAATCGCATACCCCCGCTGACCGCGGCATGAATGCGAATGAAATTCGAATTACGGAAACCGGAACGCGGGCTAAAGCCCATGACTACATTCAGGCCGAACGTTGGTCCCAAATGTAGTCGCGGGCTTTAGCCCGCGTCTTGAGCGTCTAATCGTCGAGATCCTCGTTATCGTCGGAATCTTCGTTAAAGAAGACTCCGTTGCGCTCGCGGCCAATCGTGGCGCCGAGGTTGCGCGCTGGATTCGGCTCCTCCGATTCAAAGAAGAACCCATTTTGGACGGACGACCATTTAATGGTCGAACCCGTCCTGATGAAATCTCCTCTGAAGTTTTGGGCCTCGTTGACCACTATGGCCCGGTCGATCTGGCCACTCCACTCGACATCGAACGACACCATCGCGGGCACCGGAGCGATGGGTGGTATCCCCAGAGCGGAAAATCCCTGGCCGTGAGTCAGGGAGTTTGCAAGATCGTGTGCGTCTGGAACAGAGAGACCATCGGCATGCATCGAAGCCCTGGCCGAATTGAATCGGACCCGGATGCTGTTTGGGTGAAGAGGCATGGTCCAAAATAACCCACTGGGAGGAATAGTCGGGGCATAGTCGTGGATCTGCTTGGTTACGTCAGCCTGTCCAACTGGACCGGCGAAAATATCCAATCATATGAACCCCAAAACACCCTCATGCTGCTTACCATTTTCTGCGAGGAACTGACCTTTCATGAAACCCATGTCGGCCTGGAACGCCAACGGGTCGGCGAACCCCGAACCTCTTCCGGCGCCACGGATTCGGTTCAATGCGACGAATCCCTTGAAATCCGTGATCTGCGACGGTTCGTTAAGGCTTTGCAGGGGTGTTGCCGTCGGCTGAGCTGGGAAATGGTGGATGAAGATGCCGAGCGGTGAAACGCCCCCGGGAATGGGTTTCGGGTCAGCGCTCTTACCTTTACCCTGGCCCGTCTCTCCAAGCTCGGGAATCCAGAAAGCGATCCCCGCAGCGCCGGCGGCGTTTGTCAGGAACTTGCGGCGAGGAACCATTCCATCGGTTCCAACTTGATTGGAATTCTCACCGTGAAAGTGGTGCAGGTGGCGGAAAATCCTTCTGCCCAGAAAACTGTAACGTGAGAGAAACAGCGGTTGCGAAGTCATTTTCTCCCCTCCTCTGACTTTTATTTGTATTGCCGATCATCCGGCTGACTCGGCACACAAGTCAACGTAAATGGACCTTCAGGAGCGCATCGAGCACCAGTCAGCATTCCCGGGTTGGCCGAATCACACGAAATCGCCATCCAGGTCCCCGAAAGCGCTCGATACCGAACCGACTAAGACGATTCTGACCAACTCCAGCTTCGCTAAGATCCTGTCGGCCGGCGATCCGCGAATCATGCGACTCGCGTTGACGTACGTGGTTTAGAATTGATCATCAAGAAATCAAAGGGGGCGAAGTATGCGTTCTCTACGAAATGGATTCATGGCGACCTTGGTATTCGTGTCGCTGGTCACAGCGCAAGGAGTTCGCGCCACAGTGGTGGGGCGGGTCACCGATGATACCGGAGCGGTCGTGCCGGGCGCGAAGATTACCATCACCAACGTCGGCACGAACGACAGCCGGAGCGTGATTGTCAACGACAGCGGAGAATACGCAGTGCCGCAACTCGCTCCGGGACAGTACACCGTGACGGCCGAGTACGCGGGCTTCAATAAGGTTGTTCGTTCCGGCATCGTCCTGGAGACGGGCCAGCAGGCGCGCATCGATATTGCTCTCAAGGTAGGCACCGTCTCGGAGGAAGTCGAGGTAAGCGCCGCCGCGCCCCTCGTGACCACGGAAAATGCGGCATTGGGCAACGTCGTCGACCAGAAGAAGATTGTTGAGTTACCGCTGAATGGCCGCGACTATCTTCAGCTCGCATTCCTGCAGCCGAACGTCTTCGCGCCTGCGCAAAACTCGACGATTGGTTTCCGCGGCGGGTTGAATGTCGCGGGAAACAGCGAAATTGCAAACCAATACATCCTTGACGGCGTCGACAACAACGACGAGACGACAAATCAGCCGTTGCACCGGCCGATTCTGGATGCTGTACGCGAATTCAAAGTTCTCACGGGAACATATTCAGCGGAATACGGCAGGCAGGCCGGTGGCCAGGTCATCGTAACGACTCAAGCGGGAACGAACGCTTTTCACGGCTCCCTCTGGGAATTTCACCGGAATTCGGCGTTGGATGCCCGCAACTTTTTCGCAACGCAAAAGCCATCGTTCCGACGAAATCAATTTGGCGGCGTGCTGGGCGGGCCGATCAAGAAAGATCGCACATTTTTCTTCGCCGGTTACGAGGGGCAACGCCGCGGCCAGCAGGAAGCGAGCCTGGCGACCGTTCCTGGGGCTGAGTTCAGAAATGGCGATTTCAGCTCCCTTTCAACGCCGGTCCGCAATCCCTTTAATGGAAATAGTCCGTTTCCAGGAAACCGGATTCCTCAATCAATGTGGAGCAAACAGGGCGCTGGGATTCTTGCGCTTTATCCCTTACCAAATCGTAGTGGTTCGCCGAACTTCGATTCTGCCGCCGCAGGTCATTTCAACATCGATCAATGGTCTGCCAGAGTCGATCACCGTTTCGGCATCAACGATAACGTCTATGGAGCATATGAATTCGCGGACTCCTCGGAATTCTATGCTCTGTCCAATCCGCTCTGCTCAGCGCGCGATGTGCCTGGATGGGGTTGCGACGAGTTGCAACGAACGCAACATGCTGTCGTCGCGTGGACGCACATTTTTTCTCCGCGCCTTATCAACGAAGCGCGCATCGGCTACACACGATTCGGCTTCTACCGCCTGCAACAGGACCGCGACATCAACGTCGTTCAACCGCTCGGAATCGGCGGCCTGACCGATGCCGGCGTGACGCCGTTCAACAATGGAGCGCCGCAAATTCAGGTGACCGGGTATGCGACGATCGGCGGTCCGACCAACCTGCCCCAGGGGCGGCACGACAACACGTATAACTACATCGAGAACATGACTTTCATAACAGGTCAGCACTCGATGAAATTTGGTTTCGACATCCGGCGATTCCTGTTCAACTCCTTCTTCACTTCGTTCGGCCGTGGCGCATTCCAATTTGATGGCACCTTCACCGGCAATGCCGTCGCCGACCTCTTGTTGGGAATGCCCCGGCAAGCCGATCGTAATCTAGGCACGCCATTTCACAACTCGATGACGTTCTCGTCGGGATACTACTTCCAGGACGACTGGAAGATTACGCCGAAGCTGACGCTCAATCTCGGCCTAAGATACGATCTGGATCTCCCGGAAACCGAACGCGTCAATAAGATTGCATCGTTCGATCCCGCCCGAAACACGATCAAAGTCGCCGGCGGCCTCGAGTACTACATCGATAACAACAGTCCCACAGGCCTCAGCTCGCGCCCGCGGCCCGAGATCGGACGGCGGCTCTGGTCGACAGACAAAAACAATTTCGCTCCTCGAATTGGTCTGGCCTGGCGTCCGTTCGGAGGCACGAGGACCGTTGTACGAGCTGGATTCGGGACTTTCTATAACCACCAGATCGTAGGGAATGGCCTGACACCACTCTCGCGTAACTCGCCGTTCCGGTTGCGGCAAACGTCGGGACCATTTCAAGCGACGGATCGTCCGGACCTCGTGAATGCCTTCTCCGGAATTCCTTCAGTCGTCGCGCCCGGAATCGATCCGAACTTTAAGACGGCTTATGTGAATCAGTGGAGCTTCGGGGTCCAGCGCGAGCTGGCATCGAATTTGATTCTCGACGTTTCTTACCTTGGGTCACAAGGCCATAGACTTCCGATACCCTGGAATATCAACCAGGCGCTTCCTGGACCCGGTTCCGTCGCCAGCCGGCGGCCGTTTCCGGGTTATGGGAACATCACCGGCGGTTATATTGCTTCGATCGGAAATTCGAATTTCAATGGCCTGAGCGTGCGTGCCGAGCGGCGCATGACGAAAGGACTGAGCTTCATCAGTTCATATGCGTGGTCAAAATCCATCGATGATAACGCCGGCATTTCCACCGGTAGCGACGCGAGTGGCGTCTTTGCACAGGATGCCAGGAATCTTCGTGTCGAACGCTCGGTTTCCGATTACGACATCACGCACCGGTTCGTATTCAGCACGGTTTATGATGTGCCATTCGGAAAGACTCAGAACAGAACGCTGCACGCGATCGCCGCTGGTTGGCAATTGACCGGAATATTGACTCTGCAGACCGGGCCGCCGTTTACGGTTTTTTCGGGCCGCGATGAGAGCAATACCGGAGGAGGTGCAACACAGGATCGCCCGAACCTTATCGGCAACCCCAACATTCCAGGGCCAGGCCCCGACCGGTGGTTCAACACGTGCACTCTGCTCGCGAATGGTGCCCAGCGAAATTGTCTGCCAGGCGATACTCCGGCCTGGCAGATCAATGCGCTCAGCACATTCGGCAATGCAGGACGGAATATCCTGCGGAGTGATGGCTTGAAGAATATCGATCTGGGACTGTCGCGATCTTTCCGTTTTACGGACCGAGTATCGCTGCAGTTCCGGTCCGAATTCTTCAACCTCGCGAATCACCCAAATTTCGCGCAGCCAAACCAAAGTGCGGCGAGCGGCTCTTTTGCAACCATTTCGCGCGCAGCGTTCCAGTCACAAACCGGGGCGCAGCGTCAGATCCAGTTTGCTGCAAAGGTGGTGTTCTAGACGAATTTCTCACTGCTTATTGAGGTCGAAAGCGCCAGATCGAACCTCGTTGCAGTTGCCCTGAACGTAACTGGCGAGCTTGCGCAAAAGCGCGACCAGGTCATGGCGCTTTTTGTTTTTGTCGGCATGGACGCCGCCCGAAGGCTGAGCCGCAAAGGCGGCGGTGAGCCGTAAGTGCCGCGTGCAGTTCTGCGAGATCGACAGGCGGGTTGGACAAGTTTTTGTTTCCGGTCATGCCTGTGATGACGGCGCCTCGATTTCCACGATCCGATGATCGCTTTGCCGCGTGAAAGTCAGAAGAACTCGGACGTGTTTTGTGGCCATGATGCATCCTCCTTTGTTTAACGGTTGATGTTTGTAAGTGTTTCTGCGATGAAGCGACGATTCTTCGTCAGAAACGAATGTTGCTTTGTGACGAACTCATAAGGCTTGGTGACGAACTCATGAGGCTTGGTCACAAACTCATGAGGCTTGATGACAAACTCATGAGGCTTGATGACAAACTCATGAGGCTTGATGACAAACTCATG
>WNFQ01005479.1_pt1 | contig 12116 bp, 14 predicted proteins | sample 5400171 | NCBI WGS metagenome assembly WNFQ01 (sample SAMN13153356, study PRJNA577476) | soil metagenome | isolation source: 20 cm soil under Madrone tree | place: USA:California | collected 2016-06-14
ATTGCGAGGCTTGGTGTTGGCTTGCGGCGGTCTACTCGCCTGGGGGCGACGCCGTCAGAAAACCGCCTGATCCACGCGGCTCGCATCGAAGCTGCTGCCACCGCCGCTCGGGTATCGAACGATCTAACGAACCCGTCGAGGAGGATGTCTCAAACCTCGCCGGCATCGATCCGCAGAGCAAACGCCGCCGATCACTCCGCCGGAGGCGCCACCGCGCAATGTTTCCTGCGCCTTTCCCCATCTTGACCCGACCTTGCTTTTGAGACCCACACTCTGCCACTTTGTTGCCGCACAAATCGATGCGCCCGAACCGATTCGCGAGTTGTTTGCGGGCTTGTGTCTAGAAAAGGCCTGCGCGATCATCGCCACGCCTTCGCTCGTTCTATCGTTACTTCAACAACCCTTATTCGATGATCTTTACGTGGTGCTCACGCGCTGGCTCTACCGCCCGATCACCAACGTCGGCATGCTGAGGGCGAAGCATGAGATCCAGAAGCCTTGCCGTGGTTGTTTCAGTTTGCTTCGCGTTTGTGGCCGGCGCCAATGCACAGCTCGCCGAGTCGGACAGCCCGAGCGAGGGTGATAATCGCCCCGCAGCTCCAACACCTCTGACGCCGGGCACTAGCGAGGAAGCGCCGCCAGCGGACAACAGTACCGCTGCAACAGCCAACGCATCGACCATTTGCCAGATGGTCGAATCCGCGGCGGCCGCCAACGGCTTGCCGTTCGAGTTCTTTGCTCGAGTCATTTGGCAGGAAAGTCGCTTTAGGCCGGACACCGTGGGTCCTATAACGCGTACCGGCCAGCGGGCGCAGGGTATCGCTCAGTTCATGCCTATGACGGCTGCAGAGCGCCTTCTGCACGATCCTTTCGATCCGGTCCAGGCGCTACCGAAATCGGCCGAGTTCCTGCGCGAGCTGCGAACCCAATTCGGCAATCTCGGGTTAGCGGCCGCCGCCTACAACGCAGGCCCCCAACGCGTCCGTGACTGGCTGGCCGGAAAACGGACGTTGCCCTCGGAGACGCAGATATATGTTCGCAACGTGACGGGTCGCTCCGCGCAGGAATGGGCTCGGCCGGATCAAAAATCTTTGACGGTCACAATTCCCACGGAAATGTCATGCGCTGAAATTCAAACAGCGAAGCTGGTCGCAAAGCCGCAATCCCCCTCCGCCGTTGTCCAACCGAAGCCAATGTCCGACTGGGGCGTTCAACTTGTTGGTGATCGGTCGGAGATCAAGGCCCTGGCGGTTTACCGTCAGCTTCAGAAGAAACATGAGGCGATCCTTGGAAGTTATGAACCCGTCGTCATTCGGACGACGGTCAAGGTGAGTGCTGCACCTATCTGGAGTCGGGTCCGCATCGGCGCCGACAGTCGCGAGGCCGCCCAAACGCTGTGCTCAAGACTACGGGCGGTCGGCGAAAACTGTCTCGTCCAGCATAACTGAAGGAACCTGGCTCAATCGTTGGAAGCTCCTATCCTCATAGCCCGTGCACCACACGGGCCGCAACGTCCGCACGCCTTCGACAAGGCGCCGGCCGACGTGCGGGCCATCCCATTCGGGTGGCGGTAGGCCATCTAAGGGTGACCACTCTCGAATGCGCTCGGCGGGCAGCCGCATCTCTGTTCGCCCCGAACGCGCCCGGCGCCCACGCGCCGACCGCCACAGGATTTTTTGTCCAAAAATGATCACCGGACAGTGCTTGACAAGAACAATAATGAGCACAGGCTCAAGTTCTCACCTGTGTCACGCCGAAACAGGAGGGCGGCGGGCCGGCCGATGAGGCGATCGAGCGCGTCAAGGCGGTGCCGGGGGAAAGCAGGAGCACATACAAGCCGAGGCGAGGGATTTCGGCTGCGGTGTAACCGGACCCTCTGTCTCCGCGACCCGCGCCGACGCCGTCGTTGGCGATCTTCACGGCGCATAGTTTTAGATTTGAGCGTGACGACGTATTTCAAGAATTTTGCACTGGAACCAAAAGGGGGCGCGCCGCTGACCACAAGAGACATGACACCTCGTGTGACCATGAAAGCCGAAACTTCGGCAGGGAGGCCGTAGTAGAGGAGGCCGTATATGGGTGCTCCGACTGATCGCCCGGAGGATCCGAACATTGGTGCGCGAGCCGTTTGGCTCAGACAAGTATCGGAGGCCGCGAGCGCGCTCGCGGCTACGCAGGTGCCTGAACAGCTTAGCGGCGGCGCAAGGCCCTCGAAGATTTCGGTTGGATCAACTACTGATGCGCGAGCCGTTTGGCTCGGACAAGTATCGGAGGCCGCGAGCGCGCTCGCGGCTGCGCAGGTGCCTGAGCAGCTTAGCGGCAGCCCAAGGCCCCCGAAGATTTCGGTTGGAACATCTATTACAGTCACCCCTGCGCGCGTCGTCTTGCTCGATCCTGACGTTCCTCCGCCATCGCGCCTCCGGGGCAGATCGAGGCTCACTGTGGTCTGCGGTCTGGTCGGGGTCATATTGGCCGTCGCCATAGCCGCTGTCATTGCCATCGGACAATTCTCGCTTGCCGAAATCTGGCGCCAGCTGGCAATCGATCGCACGATCGAGCTCGCCTCATCGTCGGCGCGGCCGGCTCCGGCGCGAGCCGAGCCGGCGATTCCGCGGCTGATCGTTCAGTCCTCGCGCGCGATGTCGGGGGAACCCGTACCGCTCGGCCTGGCGCTGCAGGGGCCGGCTGAGGGTGCTGTCGTCATTATCACGGGCTTGGTGCCTGGGATGGAATTGTCAACGGGTGGTGCGGTTGGCGCCGACGCCTGGCGGGTGCCCGCGACGGATCTCAGCGACGCTTGGATCAGCCCACCGGAGAGTTTTGTCGGTTCGACTGATCTCGTTGCCGAGCTGCGCTGGCCCGATAACAAGATTGCCGATCGGCAAACGATACACGTCGAATGGGTGCCACCGGTCTCACCGGCGCCCCCTCAGCGCCAACTCGATCGGGAAGAAATCACGGCAGCGCCACCGATCTCACCGTCGTCCGCACAGCGCCAACTCGACCGGGAAGAAATCACGGCGGCGCCACCGATCTCACCGTCGCCCGCACAGCGCCAACTCGATCGGGAAGAAATCACGGCGGCGCCACCGATCTCACCGGCGCCCGCACAGCGCCATCTCGCCGCCGCGCGGCTTGTGCTGCAGCGAGCCGCCGATGCGAACGACGCCGAGGCGGCGCTGGCGCTGGCCGCGACCTACGATCCTATCGTTCTGCGAGAGCTCAAGGTCTATGGCTTTACGGCCGACCCTGCGATGGCGCGCGCCTGGTACCAAAGGGCGAGGGAGCTCGGCTCGGCCGCGGCGCTGCAACGGCTCGAGATGTTAACCACTGGGGCGCGCTGAGCCGACGACTAAGGTCTCTTTGGTAGTTGAGTATGAGGGTGTTTGCAGATGTATCCCGTTCTCATTCGCATTTTATTCATCATCGCCATCGCGTTGACAGCGTTGTTTCGGGTCGATGGCGCGAACGCGCAGACGATACCAAAATCAATCCAGCAGGGAGGCAGCGACGCCGCCATCAGGGAGCGCAAGAATGCCTGGACCGTGGGCGTCGCCGGCGGCCTCATCGACGGCACTTACATGCGCTTTGCCGATGAACTGGGTAAAGTGCTCGACGACGGCGACAATCTGCGCATTCTGCCGATAGTGTCTTATGGCGCGGCCTCCAATCTCGACGATCTGCTCTATCTGCGCGGCGTCGATATCGCCGTCACGCAGTCCGATGTGTTCGAATATTTCCGCACCGAGCGCAAAACGTCGAACTTACAGAACAGGGTTCACTACATTCTGCGACTTCCAATCGCGGAGCTGCATGTCCTGGCAAAGACCGATATTCGTTCGCTCGAAGATCTGCGCGGCAAGAAGGTCAACTTCGGGCCGGCGGGAAGCGGATCGAGTCTGACAGGGACGATTGTCTTCCAGCGTCTCGGCGTGCAGGTCGAGCAGGTCTTGATCGACCAGCAGAGCGCACTGCAGAAGCTGCAATCCGGCGACATTGCGGCACTGGTGCGCGTCATCGGAAAGCCGGTCGACTTCTTCACCAGAATTCCACCGAACTCCGGGCTTCACCTCGTCCCGATCTCGTTCACGAAAACGTTCGCAGACTACTACACCCTCGGTGAGTTCGAGACGAAAGATTATCCGTCACTCGTTGCCGAAGGACAGAAGGTTGATACCATCGCGGTGCCAGCGGTTCTTGCCGTGTTCAACTGGTGGAAGGGTAGCGACCGATACCGGCGCATCGAACGCTTCGTCGAGCGGCTCTTCACCAAGTGGGACCAGTTCCTGGTCCCACCCCGTCATCCCAAGTGGCGCGACGTCAACCTAGGCGCTACGGTCCCGGGCTGGACCCGGTACATTATCGCCCAGCAGATGCTCGAGCGTTACCACGGCCCTTCGGTATCAGCCGAAGACATCAGTCGCGATTTTCAGGCCTTCCTGAATCGCTTCGGAACCAGTGCGCCACAAAGTCAGGCCGATCGCGAGGCCTTGTTCCGCGAATTCCTGCAATGGCGCGAGCAACAGGGTGGGCGAACACGATGACGTCCCGTTACGGGTTGATGACTGCATTCAGCGCCACGACAACGATCTCTTCGTGCGCGCAAGCGTTTTCCGGTGCTGAGCCACAACTACGACCAAGTCGGTGCGTGTGACAACAGAGGAGCTTATGCGAGATGCGTACTATGACCAGGTTGAGCGGTCTGCTGGCCTTCGCCGTTTTTGGGTGGAGCGGCACGCCGCTCGTTGCGCATGCGCAGAGCTATCCAGCTAGATCCATTACGGTGGTTGTCCCATTCCCGGCTGGCGGCCCGAGCGATGTCGTCGCGCGTATCGTGACGGAACGTATGGGCCGGACGCTTGGCCATCAGATGGTCATTGAGAACGTCGGCGGCGCCGGCGGCACGTTGGGAAGCGCGCGCGTCGCCGCGGCGAAGCCGGATGGCTATACGTTGCTGGCTGGGAGTATGGGATCGCATGTCGCCGCGCCGGTGCTTACGCCGAACGTCAAGTACGACTCCGAGCGTGACTTCGAACCGATCGGCCTCACCGCGCACGCGCCCGCGGTGATCGTGGCGCGAAAGGATTTTCCGGCAAACAACCTGAGTGAGTTCGTGGCCTATCTCAGAGAGAACGGCGACAAGCTAAAACAAGCGCACGGCGGGATTGGTGCGTCCTCGCACATGGCCTGCCTGCTGTTCAACCAGGCCTTGGACATCAGGCCGACGTCCGTGGCGTATCGCGGCACTGCTCCTGCGATGAACGATCTGGTCGGTGGGCACGTCGATTTCCTGTGCGAACAATCGGTGAGCGTAGCAGAGCAGATCAAAGCGGGCGCGGTGAAAGCCTATGTGGTTTCCGCCAACCAGCGCCTGGCTGCGCTTCCCGACATCCCGTCTGCTAAAGAGGGCGGGATCGACTATCAGATGAGTATTTGGGCTGGCATTTTCGCCCCTAAAGGCACGCCTAAAGAAATCATCGCCAAGCTCGCCGCTGCGCTGGACAAGGCGCTCGATGACCCCTCCGTCAGGAAGCGGCTCGCCGACCTGGGCGGATCTATTCCCGCCAAGCGGGAGAGAACGCCGGCGAGTTTCGCTCGCCTGGTGAAGGCGGAAATTGCGCGGTGGTCCCCTATCCTGAAGGCTGCATCTCTCACGACGCAGTGAAAATTTGGCCGGACCCGACGAGGACGGAATGGACGGGGACCGCCTCGGAGCTTCAAGATCTGGCCGGATAACCCTCGGGGCCATAAGCTGGTGTCAACCCGGCTGGGTTAGGCGAAACAGTCGGTGACGATGCGGGCTCCAGGTGATCGCCACATTTGACCACCTAGTTTAGGGGCGACGAATGCGCCGCGTAGCCGCAGTGCTTGTGACCTTCTTGATCTTGGGCGGCTGCACACGTCAGGAAGCAACAGCGCGTTTGAAAGCTGATATTCCGGTCGATACCATCGAAATCATTCACGCTCGATTTCCATGCCGCTCGCCCGACCTGCACTTCTTCGGCTACAGATTTCGCGTCAGTTTGAAGGGGGAATTCAGCGATGGCAATATTTGCTGGAACTTTTCAACACGACAATGGACTTGGCGAATTCTGCCAGAGCATAGCCTCTCGCGCCTTAACCCTCGCAACTAATTTTAGCGTCAGCGCGAAACGGGCCGCGCAGCTCGACGCTTAGAAAGATTCTGAGCAAGCTAGCGAGATCGGGTGTTGTGTTGCTCGTACCGTCGGCGTCGCTGTACGGACGACGCTGGCAAAGACTCGTTCGCAGCCAACAGCCTCGGCGCTTCCGCTCTCGCTCCTCGGCCGCGCGGACCAGGTAATCAAATGAAACGACGCCAGTTCATATCGCTAGCGGTTGCTGGTCGCTCGGGCATCCCCAATTCAGGACAAAAGGCTAAGCTTTGTGACGGGATCGAGCGCGGGCCAACTTATATAAAGCGCCTCCCACCGCCCAGAGGCAGTGTCAACAACCAACAACCTTTAGCAACGAACGCGTGCTTTGCCGTCTGAATTTGCAATTGCCGTTGCCCAACTTATGTTAATTTTTACTGGTCGAATGTCCGCCTTCGCCGTACCATTAAGCATTTCCATGCCGGTCTACAATCGAGGGGATTGGACGAAACGTGCTTCGTAGCCGAGTCGTGGTAGCCAATGCAGACATCGCCGCGCTGGGGAAATCAAGGAGCGTCACCGGCTTAAGTCTAGCGAAGCCCTTGGGGTAGTGCTCGTACGCCCACGAGTCCCTTTTGAATTTACCAATACATCCACTCTCTGCCGCCGTGCTCTAGTTCGTCCGAGTTACTAGAATCGGGGAATTCGGCCTTGAGCACTGACTCCGATTGCTCGTTGAGTAAGGGCAACCTTATGCTAATGCCTGCCTGGCCGGTCTGGCGGACACGAGCGGTGATTGAGGTTCCGAGTGTAGTCCGCTTTTGGGGGAGACAAGCGAGCGCCGTGCTGGCGTGCGTCCTGCGTCAAGTCCGTAGCGCATCAATTGGCAAACGGTCGCTAATGGCCGTTGCGGCGGTAATCATCCCACTAGCTGCAATCGTCGCACTCATGGGAATCAGCATTAGGGATGAGTTGGCCGAAGACGAGTTGATAGGCAGCCTCCCGACACCGCCACCGGCTGCTTCCACCGAGATTCAACCCGTGCACACGCTGGCGGCCGTAGCGGGTGGGCCGCCTGCTGACGACGCCGAAACGCTGGTGCAAAGTTCGGGAGCGCTCCGGGAACTAGTCCCTTCACCGCGTCCGCGCCCATCGTACAAATCGCGTCCGCGCCGAGTGCACAAAATGCGCAATCCGTCAAATAATGTCCTCCCAATATTGTCGTTGGCTGGTGCCACTGAGGTTCAGCCTGTGCGTCCGCTGGCGGCTTTAATGAATGCACCGCCTGCTGGTGATGCCGAACGTTTTGCAGCATTCGGGGAACACGACGCCCTCCCGGTATCACCACCGGCTAGTTCCACCGAGGTTCAACCTGTGCACACGTTGGCGGCCGTAACGGGTGGACCGCCTGCGGGCGACGACGAAACGCTAGCGCAAAGTTCGGGAGCATTACGGGAACTAGTCCCTTCACCGCGTCCGCGCCCAGCGTACAAACCGCGTCCGCGCCGAGTACACAAAATGCGCAGTGCTCCAAATGGCGTTGCCGCGAGAGGCGCCGTGGCGATTTTGAAAGATCTTCACGACCCAAGTCAAATCGATCGAGTTGTCAAAGATAACCCATCGAACATCGTTTTGCTGCTAATGGCGGAAATGCGTAGGGCGTCACAAGAGACTGGCCGCCTCATCGAGAAATTGTTCGACGAGATTGAACCGCCTGCCCTTACTAAAGAAATGAATTACGCGAGTGCAAGCCGCGCTCAGCTCGAAGCATATCGTCTCGATCTGAAGGCCGCAGAAGGCAACGCGATAGCAGCTATGCCGCGCTACGTAGCTCTTCTCGAGAGTGAGCGCGAAAAGGTTGAAGTTGTTGTGCAAACGCTAAATATGGATGACCTGTACATACGTGCTGCTCTGAGTGGCATTGATAAACGGCTGGCCCAAAGAACGGAGATTACGTCAAAAATGTTTTTGGCGAACGCAGAACTTTATCGCGCTATCGGAGCCTATGTTGCAATTTTAATCGAGCAATTTGGCCAGTATAAAGTAAGCACAAATGGTCATTTTATGTTTTCGAGTCAGTCAATTGCGGACCGTTATAACGATGCGTCTAGACAGATTAACGATGCTATAAAGCGCGTAGCTGAACTGGAGGAAGAACGAAAACAATTAGCTCAGTTCCAGCAAGAAGAATGGGAGCGTTTTGCGTCGGGCAAGTGATGGGCGGAAGTGCATTGCCGAATCTGCGGCTGTTGATGGTTGCTTATTTAATTTACGCGGCCGAGGGTGAATCAAGCACATGGTGCGGGTGCTCGATCTGATCAGGATCAAGGCAACCGTCGCGGGCCGGGCGAAGTGCGCAACTGTGCGAAGTGTTCGATCGAAGCGGCGCTGCGGGGGCACTATGCCAGCCGGTTTGGCGGAACGCTCAATCATCCGTAGGGTATTGCAGGCTGAAGGGGCCTAATCTCAAATGCGCGGACCTGCGGATTTTCGGCGTGGCTGCGGCGTTGGTCACTCGCTGTTTGACGTTCCACGCTTTGATTGGTCGGGTGAGTGGCTCAGCGGGTTCAACTCATGTGGGCTCGCCTTCGCCTCGGACTTCACCGATTGCCCGCGAACGTCAGGGTTCAGTTCAAGCACCGAGGCAGCGCGCTCAAGCGACGCATGAAATTCTGCGAGCGACAAGATGTTGACGAAGTGTTCGGACTTCTTCTCACGGAGGTCGCTCGCGATTCGGTCCACGAGCATACGACACCTATCGAGCGCAGCCTCCATCCCGGCTTTCTCGATGGGGCATAATGTCCCTCGCTCTCGGTCCTTGAGGTAGGTTTCGAAATCGAACAATTGTGCATCTTCAGGCATTGCGTTCCTCTAGTGTTGCGCTGCGCCCGGCATGATCGTGCCGTAGGCGAAGCAAAAGCTGGACCTCAGTAGGTCGGCCGAACCAGCCGTCGGGTTCAATAGTGTGACCAACAAAATTCACGTGGTTGGTCTCCGCCCGGCCGCTTACGGAAGGGTTGGGATGCAGAGTTCGGTACGACTACCGTCTATTCATTGTGTTTGGAGCGAAGAACCGATGCGCGCCGTCGTAGCACCAAGCCTCCAAAACCAGTCTACGAGCCGTGGCTCCACGTGTGAGAGGGGAATCACCGTATACAAATGCGGGTGTCTGCCGCAATTAACCCATGTCTGGGATAGTCAGTGACGAAGCTCGACAAAGGCAGATTTTTGAGCAACATCCACGAAAATGTCGGCACGGGTCGGATCTTAGCTGGTGCAACCGTTAACCGTTGCTCTGACTTCTGATCTTGGCAGCGAGGTCGCGGGGGAGGGAGAACGTATGCCGATCCGCAAAACCCAGGCCAAGGCTTCGTCCCATGGCGCCATTGCGGGCGACATAATCGAGGAGGTGCGCCGACGGTACGATCATTTTACGCAGTCGCAAAAGCGCATCGCCGAATACGTCGTCGAGCACTCGCAGGAGGTGGCGTTCTCGACCGTCGATCAGATGGCCGAGCGGCTCGATGTTAATCCTTCGACCATCGTGCGCTTCACGTATCGTCTCGGACTCGATGGGTTCACGGACCTACAGGAGCGAATGCAGGAATTGGTGCGAGGCCAGCTCTCGCGCACCGGCGACCCGATCAGCGAAAGCCATGCGGCCGGCCATTTGGAGAGCACCAGTTTCGGAGCCTCGCTCAGCCACGATTGGCAAAATCTACATCACACGATCGCCGGTCTCGACACCGCCACGCTCGAGACCGCGGTTAATCTCCTCGCGCGAGCGCGGTGGGTTTATGTAGTCGCCGGATTCTGGACCTTTCCGATCGCGCATTATTTTGCGCTGGAGCTGGACCGGCTGCGCAGCAATATTTCACTGCTGGCCTCCAACGACGCGTCCGCGCCGCCGCGGCTGGTCGAAATAAAGCCTGAGGACTGCATGCTGGCGTTCACCTTTCCGCCCTATGCGAAGGCGACCTATCACATCGCGTTGTGGGCGAAAGAGAACAAGGCCAAAGTCATTGCGGTGACGAACTCTCCGATATCGGCGCTGGGACAAATCGGCGACATCGTCCTCCTCGCCGACTCGGCCGGAATCGGCGTGCATAATTCGATGGTCGCGCCGATGGCGGTGGCTAACGCGCTGCTCAACGGGGTCGCCATGGCTAAGGGCACGAGTGCGCTCAAGCGTTACAGCCGCCATGATCGCTTGATGCACCAGTGGGACGCCTTTCTTCTCAAATTGGACAACTCCGATTGATGATGCTGCCGAGGGCTTATGTCGGTAAGTTGTATTTTACAACTGGAAATAGCAGCCCAGGATTTGGCTCCGCATACCGTTTACTTAGCGATCGCCTCATCGTTGCCGCCGTTGCCGCCCGATCGCCGCCGCATTGATGGTCGTGCCGGCGATTGCCGCACCCCGCGGTTCCTCGGCACGGCGCGGCGTGATCGATCCGCTGCAGGCACCGGCCGGCCGCTCAAATCGCTCGTCGCCACCGAGGCGACCAAAAAGTTGGCGTCACCCCAATGGCCACAATCAGTTGCCGAAAATACCTCAGTATAAAGTTCACCGACCGAGCTGTCAGATCGCAAACTCAGATCGCTGACGCCTGATCCTTCCGTCAGCAAGATTCGGTGATGCCTTCACATGTCCACACTGCCCGGCTGCACCTGCTGCGGTGTTGACCCGTCCTGCATCGCGTCGGTCCCATTGACTCCAAAAAGGAATAACATTATTAGCTGATGTTGCGGCATTAACTATCTATTGAGCGGGTGGGCACCAGGTGAGCGGGTGGGCACCAGGCGGATTTTCGCGTAGTAGAAGGCCGCGCTGTTCTCTGGATAAAACCCGACGAACGCCAACCGCGCCGCTGGTGCCGCGCAATAACATCCGTACCGCGGAGGTCCAGCGCGGCGACGGAGGTTGCTGGGGCTCGAACCTACTAACCTACTGTCACTCATGATTACCCAGAGGAAGCAACGCAATATGCGCAAATCCGAGCAAGTGTCCGAGTTCGAAACCTACCTCAATGAGCGGCAGCGCATGACAACGGCATCAATCTCTGCGATTGAGAAGGCCGGGACCGAAGCAGCGCTCGCAAGGTGTCGCGCGCTGGCGCACCGAATCCACGACGACCTCCGCAACAAAAGGCCTGAACACTTCGTCAACCTCTGGTCGTTGGCGGACTTTCAGGTGTCGCTCGAGCGCGCGGCTTCCGTGCTCGAACAAAGGAGCCGACGCTCAACTGCCGAAAAAAGTGAGTAGGAGCGTGTCGGAACTACTTGCGGCTCGAGCTGACGATGCACTAGCGCCAGGTCGAGCTTGAGCCGCGACGGCCCGAAAGGACATGGAATTTCGCGAAGAGTCGCGGCCGAGAAATGGCGACTACGGGAGCGGACCGCGCAAGGCTAGAAGCGTCCGGGACCAGGACCAGTCGCTCGCACCGCGAAATTACTGGCTGCGCGTTGGTGATGGAACAGAATGTGCTCCCCAAAACACTGACCGGGGGCGTTGTTGCTGCGCAGACCCCGATTGAGTGATTAAGCCCTAGCCAGAGCTGAGGCAGGACTACCACATCGGCTGCGAAGACTAAGCTTCCAAGATGCAGTGAAAATGCACCAATTGGGTTTTTGGGATGCGTTGCTGTGGGCTCCGCAAGGAAGAACTCGACGCGCTGCGGAAGGCCGCGGCGCGGTCGGGCCGCAGTGTCGCGGAACTGGTCCGCGATGCAATCCGCAAGATCGTGCTCAAGCCGCAGGCCGCAGGTCCGGTTGCCATCTGGGACGGCGAGCCAAAGCGTGCGTCCATCGAACACGATAGCGTTCACGACGAGCGCTGATGCGGTAAGGGGAAGCGGTTTTCGTCGACCAATCGATCATTTGCTCGCTTGAAAGGGTTGACGAACCTGACGCCCTGCAACACAAATCCATCCTGCAGGTCTTCAGTGCAGTGAGCAGGTGGCGCACGCCGGCACGCTGCGTCGAAGCCCACAGCAACGC
>WNFQ01010922.1_pt1 | contig 12116 bp, 14 predicted proteins | sample 5400171 | NCBI WGS metagenome assembly WNFQ01 (sample SAMN13153356, study PRJNA577476) | soil metagenome | isolation source: 20 cm soil under Madrone tree | place: USA:California | collected 2016-06-14
AGGTCTTCGGCGCTTTTGAGGACAACACCATACACATAGGCGACAGCTCCGAGCCTGGCTTCGCGATGCAGGCCTGCTTTATTGGCGGCATCGCCAACAGCACTGTCTCTGGCACGGCGGTGTACGTTGATTCAAATGGACACCTTGGTACGCAAACGTCATCAAAGCGTTTCAAGCAGGACATCGCGCCGATGAACGCAGCGAGCGACGCACTGTTTCGACTGCAACCAGTTACCTTCCATTACAAAGAATCGATTGATCCAGTATGCAGGCGACAATTGGGCCTTGTGGCCGAACAAGTGGAAAAGGTCGATCCGGACTTAGTGCTGCGCGACAAAGACGGCAAGCCGTACAGCGTGCGTTACGATCAGGTAAACGCGATGTTGCTGAATGAATTTTTGAAAGAGCACAACACCGTGCAGGAGCTGAAGAAAGAAGTGGCAGCGCTCATTGCGCGCCTTAACGAGCAGGATTCAAAACTCGAGAGATTCAGCGCTCAGTTCGAAATAAGCAGCCGCCCAGCACCGCAGATGGTCGTTAATAACCGCTAGATGCATCCAATGAAAAAACTGAGACTAGATGAACGTTCTACGCTTGCCCGAATCAGAGCCTGCCCTCGACGATCCTTTCAAGGACGACCTGCTTGAACGAAAGGAATTGGCCGAACGGCTAACGCGTTTTTTGGCGAACGTTCTACACATCGTCAGCTTTTGCCCGCGTCGAGGCTGCGACATGCAAACTTTTGGGAAAGTTGGTCAGTATTATGGCATGGACAGTGAGACCACCATCTACACCTGTGATCGTTGCGGACAGTCGCGAGAGAATCAGGGCAGCCGCGAACACATCGAGAGTAAAGTCGTTCGAGAGATTCAGCGTCTTTTGCGGACGGAAGACTGGCGAAATTACATTGGCGACACCCGCAAGTTTTGAGGATTGCCAATGCCGTTTGCGCGCGGTTAAGGTAGGCGCTCTCGATGTTTGCGCTTCAGCCAGAATTAAAAGTCTTCTCAGGCACAGCGAACCGCGACTTGGCCGATCGGATTTGCAAATATATCGGTGTCCCGCTGGGTCGGGCGATCATCAGCTCATTTCCGGACGGCGAGACGTACGTGAAAATAGAGGAGAATATTCGGGGACACGACGTTTTCATCATTCAGCCGACATGTCCGCCGACGAATCAGCATTTGATGGAGTTGCTCATCATGGTCGACGCGGCGCGGCGTGCCAGCGCGGACCGGATCACCGCCGTGATTCCCTTTTTCGGATACGCGCGTCAGGACCGCAAAGATCAGCCGCGCGTGCCGATCACGGCTAAGCTCGTGGCGAATTTGCTGTACGCCTCAGGCGTGAGTCGCGTGCTCACGATGGATCTGCACGCACAGCAGGTGCAGGGCTTCTTCGACATCCCGGTTGATCACCTCTATTCGCTGCCCGTGTTGATCAAATATCTGCGACAACAGCTCACTGGGAAAACTACAGTCGTTTCGCCGGACTTGGGTGGATTGAAAATGGCTTCGGCGTACGCGGAAGCACTTGGCGCGAACCTGGCGATCGTCGCCAAGGAACGCAAAAGCGCGACGGAAACCGAGGCAGCGTATCTAATCGGTGAAGTGGAAGGCAGCGACGTCCTCCTCGTTGACGACCTCACCGAGACAGCCGGGACGTTGACGTCTGCGGCTGAGCTTCTGAAAAAGCGCGGTGCCCAGAAAATTTACGCTGGCGTTTCGCACGCTGTACTGGTGGACGTCGCCATCGGGCGTTTGCAAAAGTCGAAAATTACGGAATTAGTAACGACCAACAGCACGCCCGTGCGCACCGTGGAAGGATTTAAGGTGACGGTGCTTTGCGTCTCCGAGCTTCTCGGGGAAAGCATTAAACGGATACATAACGACGAATCGGTATCGTCGCTGTTTAACATCGAGAACGAAAAAGATGGCAAAACAAGTTAAGCTTAAAGCAGAACCGCGGACGAATGTGGGACGCTCTGCCGTGCGCCAACTGAGGGCGCGCGGATTGATCCCTGCAGTCATCTATGGCGGCAAGGATAAACCGCAGCCATTGCAAGTCGCCGCGCGCGACATCAACACCCTGATGAGTCACGCTTCCGGAGAAAACGTCCTGGTCGAACTGGAGATCACCGGCGACGGATCAACTCGCACCGCCCTCGTACAGGAGGTGCAACACTCGCCTGTCGGTGGGGAGATTCGCCACGTGGATTTTCACGCTATCTCGATGGACCAGATGATTCAGGCCGAAGTTCCGCTCGAACCAACGGGCACCGCCGTGGGCGTCAAAACTTTTGGCGGATTGCTTGAGCAAAGCTTGCGCGCGCTGGCAATCGAATGTCTCCCCGGCGATTTGCCGGACCGCATCACAGTGGACATCTCTCAGTTGAACATTGGAGATTCCATTCACGTGCGCGATATTCAATTGCCGTCCGGCGTGACTCCCAAGGTGCAGACCGATCTGACTGCGTTCTCCGTAATCGCGCCCATAGTCGAAGAAGAAGCGCCCGTGGCTGAAGCCGAAGCTGCTGCTGGGCCTGAAGTTATCACCGAAAAGAAGGAAGAGGGCGAAGCTGCAGCCTCTGCTCCGGCTGCAAAGGAAAAAGGTCCAAAGGAAAAGGAGCAGAAGAAGTAATCGAGCCTCGATTTTCGAAGTCCGCTTCGCTCACGACAAGCTTTTGGATTTTCGATCTCGCAACCGTGGAAGAAAAATCAATCCGGTTGGTTGCGGGTCTTGGAAATCCCGGTCCGGAATACACTGCAACGCGACACAACGTCGGGTTCATGGTGGTCGATCAGTTGGCCGCGCAGTTTGGATCGATATGGGAAAAATCGAGAAAATGGGACGCGCTTTCAGCAAAATGCGGTGCGGTGCTTCTGATCAAACCGATGAGCTTCATGAATCGAAGTGGCTATCCACTCCTGGCAGTTGCACAGTTTTTCAAAATCCAGCCCGAGGAAATTCTGGTCGTGCTCGACGATCTTGCCCTGCCGCTCGGTCGCCTGCGCCTGCGCGAGGGCGGCGGACCGGGGGGCCACAACGGGCTCGAATCAATCATCATGCAATTTGGAACCGAGGAGATTTCGCGCTTGCGCGTTGGGATCGGCGAGGCGCCGCGCGAAGGAGCAGTCGATTACGTATTGAGCAGATTTTTCGATGAGGAGAAGCCTCTGATCAGATCTACAATCGATCGCGCAGTAGACGCTGTGAAATGTGCGATTGACAATGGCCTCGTTTCCGCGATGAACACCTTCAACAAAACCGAAGAAATATGACTCGCCGTTACGAAGCGCTGCTGGTGCTAAATGCTCAGGGCAAAGAAGATTCCGTCAGGGAAATTATCGAGAGACTTGAATCAGAGTTTCAGAAAGAAGGAGCTCAGATGGAGCAGGTGCAAAAAATGGATAAACGCCAGTTTTCCTATATGGCTGGCCCGCTGGATGCCGGATACTATGTGAACTTTGTTTTTAACGCCGATCCGGGAGTGATCGCGAAGTTACTCGCGAAATTCAAGCTCGATCCGGAAGTCTATCGCCAAAATTACGAACGCCTGCCCGAGAAGAAAGAGAAGCCGGCAAAAAAGGTGGCGAAACGAAAGTGATTCCACTATAAGCGAAACATGGCCAGCTTTAACAAAGTCATTCTTCTGGGAAATCTCACCCGCGACCCCGAAGTGCGTTATACCCCGAAGGGCAGCGCCGTTTGCGATCTCGGCATCGCGGTGAATCGCGTTTACACGACCGACAGCGGAGAAAAACGCGAAGAAGTCACTTTCGTCGAGGTTGTGCTGTGGGCGCGCCTGGCTGAAATCGCCGGTGAATACTTGAAGAAGGGGCGCCCCGTTTTTATCGAGGGTCGCCTGCAAATGGATAGTTGGGACGACAAGCAGACCGGGCAGAAGCGAACAAGGCTGCGCGTCGTGGGCGAGAGCATGCAGCTGCTAGGGGGTCGTCCTGGTGGAGCTGGTGCCGCCGAGGCCGCTGGCGAAGATCGACAAACTGGTGGTGCTAAGACCAGCGCGCCGCCGAAACCATCAGCACCAGCCGCGCCGGACGAAGACGAAATTCCGTTTTGATGTTTCTTGTAGACGCGACGCCCTCGTCGCGTTTTATCCCGAGGCCATGCGGCGAGGGCGCCGCATCTACCAATGAACGCGACTGAAGCGTGCATCGCGCTGAACATGCTGCCGACTGTTGGGCCGGTACGCCTGCGCAAATTGCTGGAAGTTTTTGAGGAGCCGCAACAGGTCCTCGCTGCCAAGCGCGGCGACCTTCGCAAGGTGGAAGGAATCGGCAATGAGGTGGCCGACCAGATTTCGAACTGGGAATCGACTGTCGATCTCGGTGCCGAGCTGGAACGGGTTCGCGATTTCGGCGCGACTGTGATCACGCAGGAATCGCCATCGTATCCCCGGCCATTGCGCGAAATCCACGCGCCGCCCATCGTTCTCTACGTTTGGGGCGAACTACAGGAGCGCGATCATCACGCCATTGGAGTTATCGGCGCTCGGCGCACCACTCACTACGGGATGGAGTCAGCGAAGAAGCTGGCTTATCAATTGGCTTATGCCGGATTAACTGTTGTCAGTGGACTCGCGCGAGGGATTGACACCGCCGCCCATCAGGGCGCGCTCGCTGCAAAAGGACGCACGGTAGCAGTAATCGGCTCCGGGTTGGCAAAGCTTTATCCGCCAGAGAACGCAGGGCTGGCGGAGAAAATTCGAAGCGGCAACGGCGCAATCGTCTCGGAGTTTTCAATGGAAATCGAACCAGACCGCCAAACTTTTCCGATGCGCAATCGAATCATCTCCGGCTGGAGCCACGGTATTCTTGTGGTGGAAGCCGGTTTGAACAGCGGGGCGCTTATCACCGCCGCGCAGGCTCTGGAACAGGGCCGCTCGGTTTACGCCGTGCCGGGTCACATCAACGCGCCGAGCGCGATGGGATCGAATCGGCTTATTCAACAGGGCGCGAAGCTCGTCATGGACGCCAGTGACATTCTGGATGATTTGCAGATTCTTCTTCCCGAAACAAAGCCGTCGCCACAGGCTGCTGCCCGCGCGTTGCCGCCGCTTTCTGAGGAAGAACGCCGCGTCTATGAGTCAATTGATGCGACCGAGACGTCTATTGACGATATTGCCGCTAAAAGCCAATTGCCGAGCTCGGCTGTTTCATCGACATTGCTGCAGTTGGAATTGAAACGCTTGGTCAAGCAGTTGCCCGGAAAGTATTTCGTTAAGCTGGGCTAGGCCAGAGACCTACTGTGCCTTTAACGGCGCAGGCAACTGGTCTGACTTGCAAAGGTGCTCCAAATGGGTTCGATTCCTGCCCCATGTCCAAGTCCCTCATAATCACCGAGAAGCCTTCAGTCGCCGGCGACATCGCCAAGGCGCTGGGCGGCTTTAAAAAGGGCAAGGACTATTACGAGAACGAAAGATACTTCATCTCGTGGGCGGTCGGTCACCTCTTTGAGCTTGCGGTGCCGGCTTCCATGAAAGAGCAGGACAAATGGGACATGCAGAAGCTGCCCATCATGCCGGTCGACTTCGAGCTCGAGCCAGCGGACAAAATGGGCGGTCGTGTCAATGTCCTTCGCAAGCTCATCAGAGACAAAAATGTCTTAGAAATCATCAACGCGTGCGACGCCGGACGCGAAGGCGAATTAATCTTTCGCTACATTATCCAGCACGCGGGGACTAAAAAACCGATCAAGCGTCTCTGGCTACAATCGATGACGTCGGAGGCGATCCGCGACGGCTTCGCGCGATTGCGCAGCGATGTTGAGATGCAACCGCTGGCTAGCGCAGCCCGGAGTCGAAACGAAGCAGACTGGCTTGTCGGCATTAATGCAACGCGCGCTTTTACTTTACGGTTGAGCGGCGGCCGCGGCAGCACGGTGACTTCACTGGGGCGCGTGCAGACGCCGACCCTAACAATCATCGTCGAGCGCGAACGCAAGATTAAGGAATTCAAATCCCGCGAACTGAATGAGATCATCGGCACATTCCGCGCGACCACCGGTGAATATCCAGGGCGATGGTTCGACGAAGCGTTCAACAAAGAAGAGAGCGAAATCGAGAGAACGAGAAGACTGCTCACGCGGCTTCAATTGAATTTCCCTGATGCCGAGGATCGGCTTGATCCCGCGAACGGATCGCTCTGGGACGAGCACCGCGCTGCACCTCGGTTGTGGCATCGCGAAATCGCCGAGGCCATTCAGCGGAAGTGCACGGGCAAAGAAGCCGTTGTTGAGTTGGAGGAAAAAAAGCCCAGCACGCAGATTGCGCCTCAATTGTATGATCTCACGAGCTTGCAACGCGAAGCAAACAGTCGCTTCGGTTTCTCCGCGAAGCGCACTTTGCAGATCGCGCAGGCGCTTTACGAGAGGCACAAGGCCATCACCTATCCACGCACGGATTCACGCGCGTTGCCTGAAGATTACATCGCGACGGTAACATCGACCTTGCGCAAACTCGAAAATCCATTCGCGCGTAAAGTCCTCGACAACAATTGGGTCAAGCCTAACAAGCGGATTTTCAACAATGCGAAGGTCAGCGACCATTTCGCAATCATTCCGACCAATACGAGAACACGACTCGAATCACCCGAGTGGAGGGCGAGCCATTCAAAACCGAAGGCAAAATCATGGTCGCGGCCGGATGGCTGGAGGTCTATGGACGCGAGGGTGCCAGCGACAAGCCCGAAGAAAACCTCCCGACCGTGGAGCAAGGCCAACGGGTCGAAACCGTGCGCGTTGAAATCAACACGGAGCAGACCCGACCGCCTGTCCGTTATAACGAGGGAACGATTCTCAGCGCGATGGAAGGCGCCGGCAAACTCGTTGATGACGAAGAACTGCGGGACGCAATGAAGGAGAAAGGTCTCGGTACGCCCGCAACGCGCGCGGCAATTATCGAGACGCTGATTTCAGCGCATTATCTGACCCGACAAGGTAAGGAGTTGCAGCCCACCGCAAAGGCAATTCAGACGATCATGTTGCTTAAGAACGCGGTGCCGGAATTGACCAGCCCGGAACTGACCGGCGAATGGGAATTCCGCCTGCGCGAAATTGAACATCGCAAGCTCACGCGCGATGCCTTCATGCGCGACATCCGGGAGCTGACGAAAGACATCGTCGGTAAAACCATCGCGGGCCGATTGCTGAGCCGCGACGAATTCGAGACGCTCGTCCGCGACAAACAACTCGGACCGCTGGGGGGCTTTCGCAGCAGGAAAGGCAAACGGTTTCATGCCGCGCTCAAATTGAGCGACGATTTCAAAGCGGAATTCGATTTCGGACCAAACGGCCAGGAGAACGGCGCCGCGCAGCCTGTGGATTTTTCAAGCCAGGAGCCGCTTGGAACATGTCCTAAATGCGGCGGTCGCGTCTTCGAATTTGGGATGAGCTATCTTTGCGAGAATTCCGTCGGCCCGGAAAAAACATGCGACTTTCGCTCGGGCAAAGTCATCCTGCAGCGAGCGATCGATCGCGATCAGATGAAGAAACTGCTCGCGGCCGGCAAGACTGATTTGCTGGAGCGGTTCATCTCGCGCAAGGGCAGGCCGTTCAAAGCGTTTCTCGTGTTGAATGAGAAGAAAGATGTCGGCTTTGAATTCGAGAAGCGTGAGCCGAAAGCGAAAAAGGAACGAAAACCCAGAGAGCCCGCTCCTAAAATTGATTTCACAGGCAAAGAGCCGCTCGGCGAATGTCCAATGTGTGGCGGAAAAATTTTTGAAACCGACACGAGCTACATTTGCGAGCATTCGCAGGCTGATCGTAAGCCGTGCAAGTTCAAGCTGAGCAAAACGATACTCGGCCGCGAGATTTCCAAAGAACAAGCGCAGAAACTTCTCACCAACGGGAAAACCGATCTTCTCGAAGGTTTTATCTCAAAACGCGGACGGGCTTTCTCCGCATATTTGAAACTAGAGGACGGCAAAGTCGGCTTCGAATTTCCAGAGAGAACGGCGGCAGCCCCAGAATCCAAGCACAGCACCTAGTTCTGTAAACCGCGACTCCCGGGCCCGTGGCGTTGCGAGGAGACCGTGCATGCCGAAGCGAGTGCATCGCCCTGCAATGACTTTGTGCTTCACAGGAGCGCCTCGCAAAAATAAAGATCAAGTTGTGCGAAAAAAGGCTGTCGTTGTCCTTCTTCTCCTGGCGCTTTGTTACATACTTGGATTGGTTACAGCCTCTTATTTGATTCATCACGGCACCCGTCTGGGATCAGCTGTGACCAGGCTTCTTCACGGGAAAGTCGATCCGCTTATAGTCAGGAGAGACTTCAACCAAACGATCTATTATGTAACTGACAGAAAAGAAGGTCCTCGTAGCAACGGCAACGCTACTTACCTCGGTGACTACGCAGGACAAGTCTCCTATGGACTCATCAAGCTTCAGATCCCCGAAGATCGTGTGGCAGGCACTGAGATTAGCGAGGATGTCATCAAAAAAGTCGAGCCGCTCGATCATGACACTTTTGTTAAGTCCCTACAGGATCGAGCGGCGAAGCCGTTAGTGGTTTGGATCCACGGCTACAGACCCTCATTCGATCTCGGCGCCTTACATTGCGCTCAACTGGCGCACGACTTGAACATTGATGCCACTATACTCAGTTTCGATTGGACCAGCAGCGGATCAAGCCTTGGCTACACACGCGACCTGCTACAAATACCGCACTCTACAAAGCACCTTGTCAATTTGCTGAAGACAGCAAGTAATGATGTTAAGCCGCAAAGAATAATTGTCGCTGCTCACAGTCTCGGCTGTCGGTTGGTATGCCTGGCGCTCCACAAGTTATATAGCGACCCAAACGCTAAGAATCTAAAGCTGGATCAGGTCATCTTTTTGGCGCCTAACGTTGATAGGGAAGAATTTGACGAGGACTTCAAATCTGAGCTCGAAAGTCTGGTGAACAGGGTCACCATCTATGTCTCCTCTGACGACAACGTTTTGCTGCTAGCCAAACTTTTGTACAACGTTGATTCCATTGGTCTGGCAGAACACTTTTCTGCAGACACGAACCTCGACGAAATTCAGTCGTTTCTTTACTACAAGAAGCAGCTTCCTGATAAAATTGATCTGGTCGATGTTTCATTCTTCTCGAAGAACGATTTCCTTAGGAAACATCGCGTGTTTCTCGAGAGGCCTGTGGTCGAAGACTTATTTTGGTTACTTCACGATTATCCGGCTGCAAAACGGCATCTATTAAAATACGGCGACAACAAAGACCCGAGTAATTATTGGGTCATCCCTCCGTAATGCCTTTCGATGCGTCATGCCCCGAAGCGAATGGGTGTTGTTCGACATTTCGCTGGACATGATGCACCATCGTGACGGCACCGATTAGGGCGATCGCTGCAATGACTTGGTGCAGGTGAAGGCTGGCATGGAAGAAACCCCAGGTGATGCATACGGCAGCGATCGTTTGCATCATTTCGAAATAGCCTGCCGTCGATGCACGCGTGAGGTGCAAGCCCTGAAAATAAATCAAGAGCGGAATTCCGCCCGAGACCGACGCAAGTAGAATCAGCCAAACAATTGCCTTCGTGGGATGCGCTTGCGCGGCAGCGGGCCACAGCGCCGCGCCGTTCAGTTTGCCGTAGGCGAAAAGAATCAGCGTCATGCAGGTAAGCCCAACGACGATACGCGTGCTAGACGCGAGTCGTAGCGACATGCCGACCATAACGCCGCGCCCGGCAACAGTTGACAGTCCCCAAAACAGCGCACAGATCAGCGCGTAGCCGGTGCCGACGTTGAGGCCGGCCTGCTCGAACGAGACTGCGATCATGGTTGGATGCGCAACAGAGACAAACATACCAGCAATGATAGCGATCCCAGCGTAGAAGAAGAACTGCCGCGAAAGCCGATCACCAAAAAGCAGGAACGCGCCGATGGTCGATATAACGGGCTGGATATTAAGAATTACGTTCACCACGGTCGGGTTCCCGTATTTCAACGCCAAGGTGAAAAAGATTGTGCCAACCGCCGAGCCGGCGAACCCGGAGAAAAGCAGGAAGCCCCACGTGCGCGCGTGGATTTTTGAAATCTCGTGCAAATGCGGGATCAAGATTGGCAGGAACATCATGAGGATGAGCACATGCTCCCAGAAGACGATCACCTTTGCGTCGAAAATCTCATTGAGCGGAATACGCCACGCGCTTTCTGTGCCCCAAAGCGCTGCGCCCAGGCCGACGAGCCACGGGCCATAAGCCGCGCTGCGCGTGTTGCGGTTCTGCATTTCCGAATGGGTTAACGTCGGCAGGTTGTCGCGTCAATGCGCAGCCACATCAAATCGACACGCAAAACGGATTAAAAGGATTGACGCCACAACTTATAGTGTGGTAATTAGCCGCTTAACACTATGCGTTGCCCCAAGTGCGGGTCTCGTGATGACAAGGTCATCGATTCCCGTCAATCGCGGGATGCTTCGAGCATCCGCCGCCGCCGCGAATGTCTGAAGTGTAAATATCGCTTCACTACTTATGAGGAGATCGAACGCTCTGACCTCCGTGTGGTGAAGCGTAATAGAACACATGAACCGTTCGACCGGCGCAAACTCGCTGCCAGCATCGCCAAGGCGTTTGAAAAACGGTCCACCAGTCTTCTTACCCTCGAGGATACAGTTGAGGAGATTGTGCACGAGCTGGAAACCGGTGGGCGCGAAGTACTCTCTTCGGTTATTGGCGCCAAAGTGCTCGAAAAACTCCGCGCACTCGATGAAGTCGCCTATCTGCGTTACGCGTCGGTATATCAACGGTTTGAGGATGTCGATCAATTTGTAGATGCCATTCATACATTGGGCCGTCGCATAAAGCCGAATGCGCTTCAGCGGGAATTATTTCCATCTGAGACAGCACAGAAGTCCACGCAGGCATCGCGCAACCTGCCAATCACCAAGAATCATGGTCGCGTTTAAGGAAGAATTTCCGTATCTCCGCACAAACTCGGGGCAACTCTTCGAGTTCAGCCGCGATTGGCTGCACGCTGCCATCACGCGAGCGGCTGATGAAGCCGGTTATCCCAGTTGGTGGCTCACCGATCACGTTACGGAAAGCATTGCTTTTTACCTGCACCTGCGAAATGACGAAAACGTCGTCGCCTTTAACCAGTTGTCGCAGACTGTGCGGTACGTCCTGAAAGTGATCGGCTACAAGGAGATCGTGCCGCATTTTTCGCCCTCGCCGCCGCCCATTTCCGTTTCATTACTGGACATCGCGTACCTTGCCGGTACCGGTTATGAACTCGCGTTTTTTGATCTTTTGGAAAAACGAATCAACGCCCTGGTTGCAACCGGCGCCGATAATCTTCAGCTTTGTTCGCTTCAATCTTGCGTGAAGCACCTTCGCGGCGTGAAAACCTGGACGCGCGCCTGCGACGCGCTGCGCGAGGAAATTGTCTGTTTCGTCCGGGAAAGACTAACACCGGCGACTGATTTTGCGCGACTGAATTGCTCCGTGCATTGAACGTTTTGCGTGATACACCGAGACGGCTCCAGCTTTCGGGTTTGAATTGGCGCCAGATTGCGCAGATTTACCTGGAGGGACTGATACTCCACTTCTGAAACATCATGACCATTTTCGAAAAAATCATCGCACGACAAATACCGGCGAAAATTATTTGGGAGGACGAAGAGGCGATCGCTTTTCATGACGTCAACCCACAAGCGCCCGTGCATGTGCTCATCGTGCCAAAAAGGGTGGTGTCGCGTTTGACGGATGCGAAGGACGATGACCGCGCGCTGCTCGGCAAATTGCTTCTGGTCGCTCGCGACATGGCGAAAAAGCTCGAGTTATCGAATGGTTATCGCGTCGTGATCAACTGCGGGCCGGACGCAGGTGAAAGCGTGCCGCATCTGCACGTCCATTTGCTTGGGAAACGTGCGCTAGCCTGGCCACCGGGTTAACAGGGCTACTCGCGCACAAGCGCCCAGTCGATTCCAATAATACGCTTGTCCGCGAAGCGTTTCAGGGACTTGGGAAAAACGAGATAAGTCGCGCCTTTCCCGCCTTTGAAGCCCACGATTCCGAAATCCGTCCCGCTCTCGCTCTTTTGAATTGTCACGACCCGGCTATTCTTTATTTGCGCTTGGAAATGACGATCGGCAGTCG
>WNFQ01012961.1_pt1 | contig 12116 bp, 17 predicted proteins | sample 5400171 | NCBI WGS metagenome assembly WNFQ01 (sample SAMN13153356, study PRJNA577476) | soil metagenome | isolation source: 20 cm soil under Madrone tree | place: USA:California | collected 2016-06-14
CGGGCGCGGTGCCGAGGTATGCGACGAAGAAGATGGGGCCGGTGCGATACGGCGTGATAACGCCCGTCGAATACGCCAGTCCGCGTTGATCCCTGAGCTCGACGAACAAACGGCCCGCCATGCCGCCACCGAGCGCGGCCGCGAGCACGCGAACGGCCGGGTAGAGAGGATCCGAAAGGCCGGGGCCGAGATAACCGACCAGGATCTGCGCCTGCTGGGCCGGCCGCGAAAGGACCCGACGCTCCCCGGACGGCTCCGCAACGGGCAGCGCCGCCTGCGTATCCGGCGCGGAGCGCGCCATGCGGCCGAAGAGGCGCTCGGCCGCCTTGATCACTCGCCGGCGCTCGACCTGACCACTGACGGCGAGCACCATGCGATCCGGCTGATAGATCGCGCGATAGTGCGCGAGGAGATCGTCGCGCGTCGCGCCTTGATCTGGCCGAGGAGCAGGCGGCGCTCCTTCTCGATCTCGTCCGGCCGCAGCGCCGGTTGCAGAGCGACCTCCGCGACGAGCGCCAGCAAGGTCTCCCAGTGGACCGCGAGCGCCTGTCCTCGCACTTCCGCGGCCTCGACCTCGCCGTTGGCGTCGAGGCTGCCGCCGATGTCTTCGGAGCTCTCGGCCAGCTGCACCGCCGTCCGCCGGGCGGTGCCGCGGAGCATCGCCCGGTGGAGGAAGTTGGTGATGCCGGTGGTCGATTCGGTCTCGAAGCGAGAGCCCGCGCGCACCTGCAGCGACACGGCGACGACACCGGCCGCGTCGTTGTCGCGCACCAGCACCGTCAATCCGTTAGGAAGGACGTGGCGCGCGACTACCGGCTCCTGCGCCTGGGAGATGCCGGCCGTGAGGACGAGCACGAGGAGCGCCGCCCCGAGGGGCCACTCGAGACGGATCATCAAGCCGGAGGAACGAACGCGAGCCGTCCGTAGCGCTCGAGATCCAGGTAGCGCCGAGCCGCCAGTCGAACCTGATCGGGCGTGACGGATCGCAGCCGATCGAGGTACGCGAGCTCCTCGGAGAGGCGCCACACCGTCTCGGCGTGGCCGAACTGGCGGGCGCGTCCCTCGGCGGTCTCGCTCCGAAAAGCGTGCTCGGCCTCGGCGCGCGTGATGGCGCGGCGAAGCTCCGCGTCGGTCACGCCCTGGTCGCGAATGCGTCGGATCTCGTTCAGGGTTTCAGTCTCGGCACGCGCGAGATTCACGGATTCGAGCTGCGCCGTCACCATGATCACACCGCCGGCCTCGTACTCCGCGTAATCGGAGCGTACGGAATTGACGAGCCCTTGCCGTTCCCGGAGCGACTGGAGCAGACGCGACGAGCGCGATTGACCGAGGATCGAGGCGAGAAGCTCTACGGCGGGGGTGTCGGCGTGATCGAGCTTCGGGCCGAGCCATGCCATCCCGAGGTAGGCCAGCGCACCCGGCCGCTGCACCTCGTTCTTCTTCGATGTGAGACTGGCGGGCATCGATTGGGGCAACCGCTGGAAACCGCTCCTCGGCAGGCGACCGAGCGTGCGCTCCGCCGCCTGGAGTATCTCGGTCTTGTTTACCGGTCCTACGACGACCAAGGTGAAGGACTCCGGAACGTAGTGGCGCCGATAGAACGCAAGCAGCGTGTTCCGCGTGAGCTTCTGGATGATCTCGGGCGTACCGAGCACCGGGCGGCCATACGGATGACCGTCGAACACCATCCCGTACAGCTGGCGGATCAGGTATCGCTGTGGAGCGTCCTCGCCCAGCCGCATCTCCTCGATGACGACTTTCTTCTCGAGCTCCAGCTCGGTCTCGTCGAGACTCGAGTTGACGCTGATGTCGGCGAGCATCTCGATGGCCGCGACCGCGCGCGCCGCGGGCAGCACCACATGGTAGTAGGTGAAATCGAGCGAGGTCGCAGCGTTCACGTATCCGCCGAGTCCTTCGACGTCTCGCTCAACGAAGCCCTTCGACCGCGTGGTCGTGCCCTTGAAGAGCATGTGCTCGAGATAGTGCGCGAGCCCGAGCTCGGCCGCGGCCTCGTCCCTTCCCCCGGCGCGGACCCAGAGCTGGACCGCGACGACTTCCCCGAAGGGGTACTCTTGAATGAGGACGCGGACCCCGTTGTGCAGCACGTGGCGAGTGGGGGTCTCGACCGTGGCCGCAGATTTGATCTTGCCCGTGCTCGAACAGGCTGTCAGGGTCAGCGCGCTGAGCCCCAAAAGCAAAACAATACGCGGTACTCGAAGCATTGTCGGCTGTCAGGCTACCACAAGGAGCGCGACGGGCAGAATGCCGCACCCCCTGTCGTCGCGGGACAGGGCACAACGCCAGCGAGCGCCCCTGAGAATTCCGAATAAGTAGCTTGTTTCATTCGTCCTTCGCGAGTGTACGCGGCTGGCACTCCGGTTGCTCCTACCTCACCTTGAGAGTCGTAGCTAAAGACTGGATCTCAACGCCGAGGGGGTGAGAAGGAATCACGCGGTTCGCAGTGAACGGATCGAGCCAATCCAAACCAACCCAGAGGAAATGGAAAGACAGATGAAGAGATTTTTGGCGGTAATCATGAGCATGGCAGTCGTCGCGACCGTGGCGCCTGTCGTGGACGCGCAGACCAAGTGCCCGGTTGAGGTCAGCCAGGCCCAGGCAATGCTGAATAAGGTTTCGAAGGCCCAGGACATCCAGGCGCCGCGGTCACTCGCTGGCTCGCGTCAGGACATCCAGGCGCCGCGGGCCGGCCAGGACATCCAGGCCCCGCGGGCGGGTCAAGACATCCAGGCGCCCCGGTCGCTAGCCGGCTCGCGTCAGGACATTCAGGCGCCACGGGCGGGTCAGGACATCCAGGCTCCGCGGGCCGGCCAGGACATCCAGGCGCCGCGGGCGGGTCAAGACATTCAGGCCCCGCGCGCTGGTCAGGACATCCAGGCCCCGCGCAGCGGTCAAGACATCCAGGCCCCGCGCTCGCTCGCCGGTGCCAAGTCTTCGTCGGGTAGCGATGCGATGAAGCTGGTCCGCGAGGCTGAGGCGGCCTGCAAGGCCGGAAACATGGACACCGCCAAGGCGAAGGCCGTCGAGGCGATGGGCCTGATGAAGTAAGAAGGCATTTTTGCAGTAGCAGCACCCAGGCTCCAGGGGCCGTCCCCTGGAGCCTTCTTTTTTACATTTCGTGCGGTATAGACTTCAGAGGATGCGTCAGTGGTTCGCGAGCGTGCTGCTCCTCGCGGCTCCCGGCCTCGCCGACGCGGCACCGTCAGTACAGGAGGTCTTGCTCCGAGCGAAGCCTGCCGTGGCGCTCGTCGTCTCGGAAGTCACGGCCGAAGTCACAGTGACGTGCCCGATCGGCGGCAAGCAGCAGGTCACGCCCCCGCCCTTCCGCGAGACCGGGACCGGGTGGTTCATCAATCCGAGCGGCTGGGTCATCACGAACGGTCACGTCGTCTCCCCGGCGCATCGGCCGAAGCAAACGATCAGGCAAGAGCTGGTCGAACGCGGCGTCCGTCAGGCCTGCGGCGATGTGAGCGATCAGGAGGTCGCCGCGACCGTCGCGCGCGCGACGGTCAAGCTCGATCCGTCGATCTTCGTAATCCTCTCGAACGGCCTGCGGCTCCCCGCGACCGTAGCCAAATACAGCCCGCCCGTCGCCGGCGAGGCTATGTCCGGCCGCGACCTCGCGCTCCTGAGGCTCGAGGCCGCCGACATGCCCGCGCTGACTCTCGGCGACTCGTCGAACACGCGGATCGGCGACCGGATCCACATTCTGGGCTTCCCCGGAGTCGTGCTGAGTCACGAGCTGCTGAACGCGTCGGCAAAGGTCGAGGCGTCGGTCACGAATGGCGCGATCTCCGGCTTCAAGCAGGACATCGCCAATCAGCCGGTGCTCCAGGTCGACGCACCGGCGGCGTGGGGTAACAGCGGCGGGCCTGCCGTCGGATCCTCGGGAGAGGTCCTCGGCGTCCTGACGTTCGTGAGCCTCGAAACGGGCCATCAGGGCACGATCGTCCAGGGGTTCAACTTCGTGATCCCGTCGGCCGCGGTCCGGGAGTTCGTGAAGGACACCGACGTCAAGCTCGACGAGGTCAGCCGCTTCAACACCGCCTGGCACGCGGGGCTCGAAGCCTTTTTTGAGGGAAGCTACGGTCGCGCCGAGAAGCACTTCGCGGAAGCGAACCGGCTCCTCCCGGATCTCACCGACGTGCGTCGCATGATGGCCGAAGCGAAGCACCCGCCTCCCCGCCCCTTCCCGTGGATGCTAATCGCGGCGCTCGTGGCGTCGGTGGTCGTCGCGGGCGCGGGGGTTCTGCTCGTGTTGCGCGCGCGGCGCAACCGCTATCGGATCCGGCCGTCGGAGGTGATGCGGCTCATCGAAGTCTCGGCGGACGCGCCGCCGGTCATCCTGGACGTGCGAGACGGGACGACGTACGCCCAGAGTCCGGTCAAGATCCAGGGCGCACGCCACCTCTCACCCGAAGAGCTCGAGACGGGCATCCGCGCCCTGGGCGTCGACGCGAATCGTACCGTCGTCGCCTATTGCTCTTGACCCGACGAAGCCACGAGCGCCCGGGTGGCGCTCCAGCTTCGCGCGGCGGGTTTTCGCGACGTGAGGATCTTGAAGGGTGGCCTCAGCGGCTGGGCGGACGCCGGTCTGCCGCTCGACGCAAAGACCGTGGCCACCACCGTCTGACCAGCGGTGCTAGCCGCCGCTCGCCCGGCCGCCGGCCAGGAAGTGGACGTGCACGTGGTACACGACCTGGCCACCTTCCGGGCCGCAGTTCACGCGCAGCCGATATCCGCGCTCGGCCAACCCCCTCGCCTCTCCGATCTTGCGCGCGGCCAGAAGACAGCGGCCGAGCACTTCGGCGTCGGCTGGCTCCATCGCCATGATCGAGCTGATGTGCCGCTTGGGGACGATGAGCAGATGGATCGGCGCCTTCGGATAGATGTCCTTGAACCCGAGGACCGCGTCGTCCTCGTATTCGACGTCGGCGTGGCTCGTGCGCGCCACGATGCGGCAGAAGACGCAGTCCGTCACCCGGCCCACCCTGACGCGCCTGCTATAATGACGCGGCCTCGATCAGCAGTCGAAAAGGAGCGCAGATGGGAACCTGTCCCAAGTGCAAGATGAAGATCCGGAAGAACGGCAATCACGTCAAGCTCGGCTCGACCTGGTATCACAAGGCTTGCCCGCGGCGCCGGGCCGCTCCGGCCAAGGCGTAGCGCAGGACTCCTCGCCCCGCTCAACTCGCAGTCCCGTAGAGCCCGATCGGACGCTTAACGTACTTCCCCAGCGGCTCGCCGACGACCGCGCCGTCCTGGAATACCGTGCGTCCTCGCAGCAGCGTGTGCGTCGGCCAGCCGCGGACCCGCATGCCGGCGAACGGCGTGAAGTCCTGCGCCGAGTGAAGCACCTCGGGCGAGACGACGTGCTCGCGAGCGGGATCGAGCACGACGAGATCCGCGTCGCCGCCGACGGCGATCGTGCCCTTGCGCGGATAGAGGCCGAAGGCGCGGGCCGGGTTGGCGCTGGCCAACTCCACGATCCGTGTGAGCGGCAGGGCGCGCCGAAGATGCCCCTCTGACATGAGGTATGGATAGAGCAGCGCGGTTCCGCCGAACCCCGGGAGCGCCTTCCAGAGGTCCTCGCCCTTGTCCTCCTCGGCGCAGCACGCGTGGTCGCTGACGATCGTGTCGATGCGGCCGTCTTCCACGGCCTGCCAGAGCGCCTCGCGATCGGCCTCCGTCCGGATCGGTGGATTGACCTTGCCGACGATTCCCCCGGCCGTGGCATGCGTGAGCGCGAGGTGATGCAAGGTCGTCTCGAGCCGGATATCGAGGTGCGGATGCCGGCGGCGGCCGTCGGCGCCGCTCGCGACAGCCTCGGCGCTCGAGAGATGGAGCAGGTTCACCGGACACCGCGTGGCGTCGGTGAGCACCAGGGCCTCGGCGATCGAGAGCTGCTCGGTCAGCGGAGGCCGCGAGCAATGGTAGCCCTCGAGGCCGCCGGGGCCCGAGCGCTTCACCTCCTCGATGAACACGCGGATGAGCTCGGCCTGCTCGCAATGGAGGCTCAGCGAGACCCGGCCGTGGGCGCCGTACTTGAGGGACGCCGCCGCGACCTGCCGCATGAGGAGATAGAGATGGCCGAGGTCGTACGTGTCGGCCATCGTGTAGGCGCTGCCGCGCGTCGAGTCGGAGGTGAGGTTCAGGCCCTTGTAGAACATGTAGTACTTGAACGAGCCGACTCCCTGGTCGCCGACGAGCCAGTCCACCTCGTGGAGCTGCTCGGTCGTCATCACGCCGATGTGGTAGCCGAAATCGGTGTGGGCATGGCCGACGGTGGCCGCGACGACCTCGGGAAAGATCGTTCGGTAGGGCCCGCTCTTGTTGAGGTAGTTCAGTCCCGACCGCCGGCGAGCGCCGAGGCGGTCTCGCTCCGCGCGTCGGTGGCGAGGTCGCGGTAGATCCCGATGTGGAAGTGCGAGTCTACCGCACCGGGAAGCACCAGTTGGCCGCGAGCGTCCACCACGACGTCGGCGTCCGCCGACGCGATCGAGTCCGCGAGCGCGGCGATGCGCCCGGCGCGGATGCCGATGTCGCAGCGGAGGGCGCCCACGTAGGGAACGACCACCGTGCCATTGAGAACGGCGGTATCGTAGCGGGGCATGGCGAGGGAGTGAAAAGAGGCGGGCGGAGCGGTCCCGTCAGTGGGTGTTGAGCGCGGTCTTGATGACCCACACGAAACCAGAGCCCGATTCCTTTGTCCATTTGGCTCCCTCCGGGATGAGTTCTCGGCGCGACCCTAGCACATTCGCCGAGGGTCGACAAAGTTCGCGGCGGTGCGCGCTGGAGGCCGTCGCGGGGCTGGGCCCCGCCGGCCGAGGCACGCCCACAACTCACGGAGGCGACGATGAGACTCAGGGGGAAGGTGGCGCTGGTGACCGGCGCCCAGCAGGGTATCGGGCGCGCGATCGGTCTGGCATTCGCGCGTGAAGGCGCCGACGTCGGTGTGAACTACCTCGACGACCGCGGCGCGGCCGACAAGATCGTTCAAGAAGTCCGTGGCGCCGGCCGGCGCGCCGTGCTCGTTCACGCGGACGTCGCACGGCCCGCGAGCGCCGAGGCGATGGTCGCGCAGGTCGTCGGCGAGCTCGGCGCCATCGACGTGCTCGTCAACAACGCGGGGGTCTATCCGCGGGTGCCTCTGCTCGAGATGCGCGAGAGCGACTGGGACCTCGTGCTGGACGTGAATCTGAAGGGCGGGTTCTTCTGCGCTCAGGCAGCAGCCCGGGCGATGATCGCCGGCCGGCGGCGGGGCTGCGTGATCAACATGGCGTCGCAGGCGATCCGCGGCGCGGTACGCGGCGTGCACTACTCGGCCAGCAAAGGCGGCGTCGTCGCGATGACCCGCGCGATGGCGCTCGAGCTGGCGCCCCACGGGATCCGCGTGAACGCGATCGCGCCCGGACTCACCGACACGGCGCAGCCGCGCTACGGCAACACCGAAGCGGAGCTGGCCGTGATGGCGAGCGCGGTGCCGCTCGGCCGCATGGCGCAGCCCGACGACATCGCCGGGATCGCCGTCTTCCTCGCGAGCGACGAGGCTGGACACGTCACCGGTCAGACGGTACACGTGAACGGCGGCTCGTTCATGCCGTGACGCCGGTGATTCGGCGAATCCGGCCGGACGAAGGACCGAGCCTGCGCGCGATCCGATTGCACGCGCTTGCCGATGCGCCGATGGCATTCGGCTCGACTCTGGCACGGGAGCAAGCGTTCACCGACGACGTCTGGCGCGAGCGCGCGGAGCGCGGCGCCGCCGGCGTCGACCGCGTCACATTCGTCGCCGAGCGTGATGGTCGATGGCTCGGAATCGCCGCCGGGCATTCGCGCGACCCCGATGTGCCCGACGATCCTCGCCCCGAGCTCGTCGCCATGTTCGTCTGCCCGGAGGCGCGCGGATGCGGGCTCGGGCGCGCCCTCGTCGACGCTGTAGCGGGCTGGGCGCGGGAACGGAGCGCTGACGGTCTCACGCTCTGGGTGACGGCCACGAACACCGCGGCTATCGCCCTCTACACCCGGTGCGGATTCAGGCGCACCGGCGAAGGCAAGCCCCTCGATCACTCCCGGGCCGTCGAGACGATTCGAATGGTCCGCGATCCGCTCTGATCGTCATGAAACATCCTCTCGCAGGGCGTCGTCTAATGGGCGGGAGGATTCGACATGGCGCGCATCAGATTCGGCCGCCTGGCCGCTTCGCTGTTTTTCGCGGGAGCCGTCGCCGTTGGCCTCTCGGGCTGCGTCCTCGTGCCGGTCCCCGCGCCGGTGGTGGTTGCTCCACCCGTGATCGTGGCACCTCGACCTGTCTTCATTCCGAGGCCGGTGTATGGCTACTATCGCCCGTACTACGAGCGAGGCTATGGGTGGGTTCGATGAGATGACGCGGACCTTTCTCCACAGCGTGTAATTCTCGCCGGTCGTCCCGGCGCGTCGGTCGGGCTCGTCGAACCCGTTTTCGTACACCTATGCTTTGGCAGTCTCCTTGCTGCCTCCTTTCGGCGGAGTCGCGTCTCGATGAAGTGCGAGATGGTTCGCTCGCCGTTTGGCTGCCTGGGCGACAGCCGCCAGGCCGTCAGGAGTGATAAAAAATCATGAAAGCAACACCGTCGATGATCGGACTGGCCGCGGCGCTCGGAATGCTCTGGGGATTCGACTTCCAGGGCTTCGGTCACGCCGACCGCTATCCCGAGATGAACGAGTCACCGCACGCGCATCCGCCTTTGTGCCGCGCCGAAGACTCGCCGGCCGCCATCCGCGCCTCGTCGACCGGCTGGTTCTGTTGGCACCGATCGCGCGCCGCCCGCCACGGCGATACGAGCAACCACCGTCGGGACCATCGTGGCGCGTCGTGACGTTGCGGGATCAGTGGGCGCGCTTCGTGGAAGACGTCCCGTCTCACGAGACGCCCCCGATGTCGCGGGCTCACTTCGACGAGTGGGGCCAGCGTTACCTCGAGAGCGATCCGGACAGTGGCCGCCACGAGCCCGTGAGCGTCAAGGTCCCGACCGGTCCCCTCACCGACATCCTGCACGCATGGCATCTCGAAGCCATGCGCTACTCGCTCTATCTCGAAAGCATCGCGTTCTTGCTGACGGACGACGAGGTCTCGTCGCCGGACACGAGCCGGGGTCAGGGTCTGGACTTGAGCAGACGGCGCTCCTGATTCCAGAGCTGAAAGCAGTCGGCGTGGAGGACGATCGGTGCCTCGCGCCGAGGCGACCGCGACGATGCCGTCGGCGTGACCCTCATCATCAGTTCGTTCTCGGTGACGACCTGATCGCAGACCCCGCAGACCGACTCATCGCCCGGCCCCCCCGGGATAGCCGGGGGGATGCCCTCGTGAGGCAATCGTCCGTCCGCGAGCTTCAGTCTGACGAGAAGCCGTAGAGCATCGGGATCCTTGGACGCTGACCGCCGCCACGTCTGGCGGAGCGCGGCAACCGTGACCTCGGCTTCCCGTATCAGGACATCAGCCCGGTCCGCGATCTGACGGCTCTCCTTGACGAGCCTTCGTGCGGCCTCGCGGGTTGCCCGCGCACGTCGTCGGACCTCCTCGGGCAGCATGGCGCAGGAGTAGAGATGAGCGTGAATGCTCTCGGTCAAGTCCGCGCGGCAGCTTGGACAGAGATGCGTTCGACCGTGCAGGTAGTCGGTGACGAGATCGATCTCGCGATAGGTCTGCCGGCACCGAGCGCAGCCGGCAACCGCGTGATCGAAGCAGTAGCAGATGAGCGCGAAGCGCTCGTCGCCGGCCAGCGCGCGGGCTCGGCAGTCGCGATGGGACAGTCCACCGTCGGAGGCGACGACGACGTCATCCTCTGGAGAGAGGGGCTGCAAGCACTGGGGGCACGTCATCTCGTCTTCCATCAACGGCTCTCGGGTAACTCAGGAGGACGATGGCTCGAGCCTACCACGGAGCACGAGCGAGCGCGCGGTTCAGGTGCTGGGCCTGGTCGCCTTCAAAGCCTGCCAGAGGGCGCGGCGGTTCTCCTCGACCGCGGCTTCGGCCTCGCGGATCAGCACATCCGCGCTGTCGCGCAATTGTCGGCTCTCCTTCACCAGCCGCTGGGCCACCTCGCGTAATGCCTGCGCCTTTTGCCGCACTTCGTCCGGCACGATCCCACAGCCGTACACGTGCGATCGAACGTCTTCGGTCAGATCTCGCCGACACTGAGGGCACAGGTGCGTACGGCCACTGAGAAGGTCTGCGACGAGCTCGCTCAGGTAGTAGCGGCGGCAGCAGGCGAGGCAGCGAGCGACGGTGTGATTCAAGCAGCAATGAAAGAGGAGGGCGCGCTCGTCGGCCGTGAGGGGACGGGACGCGGGGGATTTCGATCCACGCTGCACCATATGGCCTCCTCCGCCGCTGATCCGGGTGCTCCCGGCCGTTTACCGCCGCCCCACACCGGCCCTCGTAGGCGATGATAATAGCCGAGAGAACGAATCTGTGGAGCCCCAGCTTCCCCTCTGGGTCAAGGTCGGCTACACGCTGTTCGTCGCCGTCCTCGTGCCCGTCTACCTCAGGCACTACGGCCCCGCGAACTTCCTGTGGTTCTCCGACGTACGTGGCGCTGCTGGCGACCGTACCGGGGCTGTGGGCGGAGAGTCCGCTCATCGTCAGCGCCATGACCGTAGCGGTCGGGCTGCCCGAGATCCTCTGGAACGTCGATTTCCTCGCACGCCTGCTCACCGGGCGCGCGCCGCTGGGAATGGCCGCGTACATGTTCGATCGGCGCCTTCCCCGCTATCTGCGCGGATTGTCGCTCTTTCACGTCGCGTTGCCCGTCCTGCTCGTGTGGTCGGTCGCGCGGCTGGGGTACGATCCGCGCGCGCTGCTCGCGCAGACCGTTTCGGGAACGCTCCTGATGATCTTCTCTTACACATTGACGAGCCCCACGGAGAACATCAACTGGGTCTTTGGGCCCGGCTCGAAGCCCCAGCGCCGGCTTCCACCGCTCGTTTACGTGACGATGCTCATCGTGAGCTTCCCGGTGCTCGTCTACTTGCCGACGCACTTCGTGTTGGTACGGCTGTTCCCGATCGCACGTTGAGCGTGGCCGTGAACATTTGACGCGCACGCCCGGAATTTCACGATAAGTCTTACACCCTCCCGCCGGAGCGTGTCGCGCGGTATCCAGAAAATCTCGTCATCATGCGGTGGGAAATTCTCTGGCATATCCGTTGCCACGTGGACAGCCATGCCGCCCCGTGTCTTGTGGAAGGGTGCGATCGGCAGCGGGAGCATCTCGCGACCCTGGAGCCGGTCGATGAGGCGCTCGTCCTGACGACGATGCGCTACGCTCACGAGATTCGCCGGCAGCGCGGCCTCGACCTTCCCGCGTCCGGCAAGGGCTGGACCGACTCGGAGATGAAACTGGCCCGTCAGCTCATCGAGATGCTGTCCGGGGAGTGGGATCCGGCCGAATACCGCGATACGTACTCCGAGGCGCTTCGCCAGGTCATCGAGGCCAAGGTCGAGGGCAAGGAGCCGGCCGCGCCCGAGCTTCCGGCCCCGCCGCGCGTTACGGATCTCATGGAGGCTCTCAAGCGGAGCCTCGCGGAGCGGCCGCGTCGCCCGGCAGCATCTCGCCGGACCGGCCGAAAGAGAGCGGCCGCCTAGCCGATGCGCTGGGCGCGGGTGACGTCGAGAGGATGGTCGATCAGCGGCCCCACACAAATGCTCAGGCATCCTGGCTCCTCGCGCGACGGCGTGACGACGTCGAGCAAGGCTTGAGCGACGGCGCCCTCGTTGCCGCGGCGCGCGTGAAATCGCGCGAAGATGAAAAACTCCGTCATTTCGCGCCCTGACGACCGGCCGGCTTGTGCTATTGTCCTTTCTCCTGGCAGAACAGATGGCGCAGCCGACGTGTCTACGATGCCAGCGGTCGATTTCGTCGAACGACACGATCGCGTTCGACGGCAACCAGATTTTACACGTCGATTGCCGGCGACCGCGAGACCTGAGTCATGAAGAGCGGGCGCTCCTCTTCAAGTACTGTTTTGGCCACGCGGTCGCCGAGTGTGCGGCCTGTACGCAGAGCTTCCGGCACCAGGAGCTCGGCTCGGATCTTCTCGGGAATCGGACGCACCTC
>WNFQ01003086.1_pt1 | contig 12114 bp, 9 predicted proteins | sample 5400171 | NCBI WGS metagenome assembly WNFQ01 (sample SAMN13153356, study PRJNA577476) | soil metagenome | isolation source: 20 cm soil under Madrone tree | place: USA:California | collected 2016-06-14
GTCGGCGTCAGCGTCGGCGTTGGCGTCGGCGTCGCGGTCCGCGTCGCGGTGAGTGTTGGCGTCGCCGTCGCGGTGGGCGTCGGCGTCGCGGTGAGCGTCGGGGTTGCCGTCGCGGTGGGCGTCGGCGTCGCGCTCAGCGTGGGCGTGGGCGTCGCCGTCGGGACCGCCATGTAGGTGACGACGGTCGCGGCCCAGTTCTCCGAGATGGTGGCTGTCTCGTTCGCCGTCTGGGCTCCCGTTCCCGAAAGCACCTTGTACTCGGCGTCGATTGTGATGTGGGTATTCGAGCTCCCGCTGGTGCCGGAGCTCGCCTGGGTCAGCGCTGTGAAGCCCGACCCGACGGCGCTGAACTCACCGGCCTTCCCCTCACGGCCGAAGCCGCCGATGACGAGCTCTTGAAACTGTGTGATCGCCCCTGACGTCGTCGCGCTCAGGCTGGTCGCCGTGCCCGTGGCGGTGCCCGACTGATCGGTGGGGCTGCTGGTGAGAAGACCCGAGAACTCGTTGACGCTGACCGCCTTCGCGGTCGCGCTCGGATGCGTAACGGTAATGGTGTTGCCGCTCACCAGTGCGGTTCCCACGGGAGCGGAGAAGACGACGGTCCGGACGCCCGAGGTGAGCGAGCCGTTCGTGACGTCGGCGTCCTTCGTATAGGTGTTGCCCATCGTGTCGGTAACCCCGGCGGGATGGAGGGGATCGGTGCTGTCGGCAGCCGGGTCCATCGCGAGGGTCACGATGATGGTGTCGTTCACCGCGACCCCGCCGGCCGGTACGGTCACGGCGATGCTCGTGCCGCTGCTCTCGTTCGCGTTGGTGCCGATGTTCTTCACGAACGCGGCCGCCGCAAACGCCGAGGCGGGTGCGAGCCACAGCGCGATCGCGAGAGTCAGCATCGCGCCAACTCGAGAGCGGGTGGCACGTCTGGCGGACGCCTGCGGAGCTGCAAAGCGGCCCCGTCGGGGGAAACACAGCGTCGTCTGGATCATGGTCAGGTCCTCTCTCGAGTCCGGAGCTTGTTCCGCTCGCTGAGGCGCGAGCGCCGACACCGCCGTCGTTGGACGGCGAGGCATGAGCGTTCGCAAGGCAAGAAGTATTCCGATCTTTGGCGTGTAAACGCTTGGACAATCTGATGTCTGCGGCCAGTGAAATTGCATGATGACATGAGATGTCGCAGGCCTGCGGGAGATTAGTGCATTACTTTTGAAGGTAGCTGGACGCGACGGCGCGCCCGTCGCGGGCGGGCAACTACATGGAGAGCTGCACAGCTATTTCATGGGCGCACGATATTTCATGAACGCACGAAATGTCGCTGGTGGCCGGTTGCAGTGCCCCTGAATGATCACGCTCAATAGACGAACGGCACGAAACGCCAGCGCGTCCGTTCGAGATATGCACGATCGCCGGGGTCGCTCGCGAGAAACCGTTCCTCGACTACGGCGCGAGCGCATTGGGCGGCGATCGTCGTCGCCACGATGAGTCCCGTCGGCACGCTCGGGTAGCAGAGCAGATACCCACGTACGCAGGGCAAGAAGAGCGACAGCTAGATTAGGGCATCGCAGCTGCCGCGGCAGCTCGCGCGCCCGCTCAGGCGAGATTCCGCTCGATCATCTCCATGACGTCGAGCGCGAGCACCTTGTCCTCGAGATCTTTGTGCTTGATGCCGTCGCCGATCATCGTCATGCAGAACGGGCACGACATCGCGATCACGCCAGGGTTCGTCTCGAGCGCTTGATCGGTGCGCAGCAGGTTCACCCGCTTGTCGGGATCCTCCTCGATCCACATGCGGCCGCCGCCGGCACCGCAGCACATGCCGGTGCGGCCGTGGCGCTCCATCTCGCGCGGCGCTTCGCCGGTCACGGCTTTGATGACCTCACGCGGGGAGTCGTACACGTTGTTGAAGCGACCGTAGTAGCAGGAGTCGTGATACGTGACGGGCTTCCCCTCGAAGCCGTCGCGCTTGAGCGCGATCTTGTTCTCCGCGAGCAGCTGCTGCACCAGCTCGGCGGCGTGGACGACCTCGTAATTCCCGCCGAACTGCGGGTACTCGTTGCGGAACGTGTTGAAGCAGTGCGGGCAGTTGACGATGATCTTCTTCACGCTCGCACCGTTCAGCACCTCGATCAGCATCTGCGCCATACTCTGGTAGAGGTACTCGTTGCCGAGCCGGCGCGCGGTCTCGCCGTTGCAGAGCTCGTCCATGCCGAGGATGGCGAAGTCGACGCCCGCCTTTTTCAGGATCTTCGTGAACGCGATCGTCGTCTTCTTGTTGCGATCGTCGAAGGAGCCGCCGCAGCCGACGTAGTAGAGGTACTCGGCGTTGGGGTGCTCGCTGAGGAGCGGCACGTCGAGGCCGTCCGTCCACGCGACGCGCTTCTCGGGGCCGAGGCCCCACGGGTTCGACTGCGTCTCCATGCCTTTGAAGGTGCGCGTCAGCTCCGCGGGGAAGCGTGCCTCCTCCTGCACGAGGCTGCGCCGCATGTCGACGATCTTGTCGACGTACTCGATCATGACCGGACACGCCTCCTCGCAGGCGCGGCAGACGTTGCAGCTCCACAGCACGTCGTCGTGGATGACGCTGTCCTCGCCGATGAGGTTCACGCCGAAGGGCTCAGGGGACTCGGACGCCGCGGCGGTCGCGCCGTTGCCGCCGCTCGCCGACGCGTCGGCGGACGCACCGTTCTGCTTGCCCGCTTTGGCGGTCACGAGCTCCTGCTGGTGCTCGTAGAGATAGTCACGCAAGTTCAGCAGGAATTGCCGCGGCGCGAGCGGCTTGCCGGTCATCGTCGCCGGACAGTTCGACGAGCATCGCCCGCACTCGGTGCAGGTGTACATGTCGAGCACCTGCTTCCAGGTGAACTGGTCGATGTGCGACGTGCCGAAGGCCGTCGCCGTCTCGAGGTCTTGCTTCGCGAGCGCGCCGATCGGCTCGAGCTTGCGGAAGAAGACGTTCGGGAGGCCGGTGATGATGTGGAAGTGCTTCGAGATCGGCAGGAGATTCAAGAACGTCAGGATGATGAGGTTGTGGCCCCACCAACCGATCTCCGAGAGCACGCGCGCGGTTCCCGGCCCCGCCGGTGCCAGCATCGACGACAGGAGCGACGCCGTCGGCGTCCAGCGCCGCGCCGCCATCTCCATCGGGTCGTCGCCCATGTAGATGAAGCGGCCGGCCTCGAAGAGGAGGTCCGTCAGCATGATGCCGCCGATGAAACACAGGATCACGAGCGCCTCGCCGTGCGTCTGCTTGGCGAGCCGATCCTCCGCCGGCCGGAAGCCGTAGAGGCGCGGCGGATGGATGAAGAGCCAGCGCACCAGCGCATAGCTGACGGAGCAGACGACGATCACCTCCATCACGTCCTTCAGCAGGAGGTACGGCCCGCCGAGCATGTCGGCGCCGAGGAGCGGCAGATGGAACTGCAAGCCGAGCCAGCCCTGGCCGAAGGCGGTAACGACGCGCACGGCGAGGATCATGAACCCCCAGAAGATGAAGAAGTGCATCCAGCTCGGGCCGGGGTCCTGCTCGTCGATCACGAACTTCTTTTGGCCGAAGCCGTACACGAGGAGCGCGTTGATGCGCGCGGGAATCTTGTCGAAGAGATTCGTCCAGCGGACGGCCTGCAGCACGCGAAAGCGGTTCCAGACCGTGTTGGCGAAATAGCCGAGCGCCGCCACGACGAGCAGCGTGTGAATCACGAATCTCGCCATGTGCCTCCTCCGTTCGGTTGCAACTTGTATTGGATCAGGTCAGAGGTGGCAAGTTGACGACCGTCGTGAAACGCCGGATTTACAAGCTCTTTCTCGCGATGACGCTGCTCGCGTGCGTCGTCGATTCGGCGTGCGCCACCGACACGGCAGCGCCGCGCGCGGTGTTGCACACGAGCGCGGGCGACGTACCGGTCACGGTCGAGGTCGCCGCGACGCCGGAGCGCCAGAGCCTCGGTCTCATGTACCGCAAGGACCTCGGTGCCGACGCCGGCATGCTCTTCATCTTCCCGCGCGCGCAGCACTTGACGTTCTGGATGAAGAACACGGTGCTGCCGCTCGACATGATCTTCATCGGCGACGATCGGCGCGTCGTCGGCATCGTGAAGGACGCGGTGCCGTACACGACGACCCCACGCGAGGTCGCCGGCGACTCGCGCTACGTCCTCGAGGTGAACGCCGGCTTCAGCGAGCGCCACGGCGTGCGCGCCGGCGACGCCGTGACGTTCGAGGGCGTGTCCGGCGCGAGCTGATCACGCTCCGACTCCTCGGCCCCGCTGCCCAGACCGATGCCGCGCGCGATCGCAATCGCCATCGTCGCCAACCTGCTCGGCGGCACGTCCTACGTACTGACGAAAGTCGCGCTCGGCGGCCTCACGGAGACGACGCTCGTGGTCGTGCGGACGATCGTCGCCCTCGCGGTGCTCATCCCGCTGACGTGGCCGGCCGTCGCCGACGTGCTGCGCGCCTCCGGCCGCGATCGCACGCGCCTCCTCGCGATGGGCGTCGCCGGCTATGCGCTGCCGCTCGCGCTCGCGAGCTACGGCATCCAACGCTCGTCGGCGACCAACGCGTCGCTGCTGATCGGCGTCGAGCCACTTGCCATCGTCGTCATGGGCGTGATCGTGCTCGGCGAATCGCTCGCGGCGACGCGCGTCGCGGCGCTCGCGCTCGGCACGATCGGCGCGACGATGCTCGTCACCGGCGGCGTGCCGTTCTTGGCCGTCGCCTACGAGCGCCACGTCGCCGGCGATCTCCTATTGACCGCCTCGGCATTCGCGTGGGGGATCTACACGATCGCCGGCAAGCGCTTGCTCGACCGCTACGAGGCGCAAGCGCTCAGCGCCGCTTCGCTCGTCGTCGCGCTGCCGTGTCTCGTCCCGCTCGCGGTAATCGAAACCGTCGGCGTCGCGCACGCGCCGGCACGCCTCGTACCGGCGCTCGCCGCCGCTGTCGTCCTCGGCCTCGTCGTCTCCGGCTTGATGACGGTGCTGTGGAATACCGCGCTACGGTCGCTGGACGCGTCGCGGCTCGCCGGCTTCATCTTTCTCCAGCCGCTCGCGGGCGTGATCCTCGCGCGCGTGGCGCTCGGCGAGCCGCTCGGCGCGTCGGCGCTCGCGGGCGGCGTACTCATCCTCCTCGGCGTGCTGCTGCTCGTCAGCGAAGAGCGCGGATCATCGCGGACGCCGGCTAGCGTAACCTCGTAGCGGCACGGATCTGGGTCACCGACGGCGTAGAAGCTCTCGGGTAGATCGGCGCGAGACCGCTCACTTCTTCGACGCCCCCGATCGGCGGGACGCCGAGACGCCGCTCGACAACCTGTCAGCTGCCGACCGGCGGCTCGGCGCAAATCCGGCGAGCCGGTTTTGACGTTCTAGTGACCATGGAGAGCCGCATCATGCGTCCCAGGCTAGTGATCGTCGAGGACGACCAAGACAACCTGGAGGCGCTCTCGCTGCTGCTCGCGGAGAGATACGACGTCTTCGGCTACGAGTCTCCGATCGAGGCGCTGAAAGCGGTCGAAACGGTCCGCCCGGATCTGCTGGTGCTCGACATCCGCACCGCGCCCATTGACGGCGTCGACTGCCTCAAGCTCATTCGAGAGATTCCCGGATACCTCGAGGTTCCCGCAGTGGCGTTCACTGGTTACGGACGCGACGTCGAATGTCAGGGTTTCCTCGCCGCCGGCTTTCAGGCCGTCGTCGTGAAACCGGTCTTCGATCCACAGGAAATGATCGCGGTCATCGAGGGAGTACTGGCATCGCGCGCCGCGGCGTACGAGCGGATCGCCACGTACCCGCCCGCGAGCGCCTAACCGGCGGTCGCCAGGCTTGACCTCGAAATGACAATGCCGGCATCGTCCGCGCGTGGGTTCGGCAAAGAGGACGGACCAGCAGCCGCGCGGCGTAGCGACGAAAGCGCCGACGAGGACGCTGGGTGACCTGCTCTACGCCGACGAGCGGAAGGCGCGAGTCTCCGAAAGCGACTGGGTGGCGCTCGTCCAGTCGATCGCCGCAGGCGACCAGCAGGCGTTGTATGCGCTCTACGAGCGGGCGCATCGGCTCGTCTTCACACTCACCGTGCGGATCACGAACAGCGCAGAAACCGCCGAGGAGCTGACGGTGGACGTGTTCCACGACGTCTGGCGAAGAGCGGCGGCATACGATCCCGGGGGCGGATCGGTCGTCGGATGGATCATGAACCAAGCGCGCTCGCGCGCGATCGACCGCATGCGGTTCGAGCAGCGGAAGAAGCGCGTCGGCACCGTCGCCGACGGCCCGCCGGTCGCGCCCGCAGCGCGTGATCCCGCGGAGATCCTGGACGTGAGGGAGCAGGGCCGCCTCCTTCGCGACGCCCTGCAAGTCCTGACGACGGCAGAGCGACAGAGCATCGAAGCGGCGTTCTTCTCCGAGCTGACGTACCGCGAAGTCGCGGCCCGACTGCATCAGCCTCTCGGCACCGTCAAGACCCGAATCCGCTCTGGGCTCGGAAAGCTGAGGCATGCGCTGACCGAGCTCGTGAAGGACCGATGACCGCGTCGAGCGATCACGACCGGGACCACGTCGAACGCGTGTTCCTCTACGCGCTGCAGGCGCTTCCCGCCGGCGAGGCCGGCGGCGTGGAAGCGCATCTCGCGGCGTGTGCGGAGTGCCGCCGGGAGCTGGAGACGCTGCGTCCGACCATCTGCGCCTTCGTCTCGTGGCCCACCGACGTCCTGCGCGCGCCGGCATCGCTCTGGGAACGCCTTACGCGACGCATCGCCACCGAGACGGGCGAGGATCCCTTCGTACCACCGCCACGACAACGCACGGAATCGGAGTGGGAGGAAGTCGCGCCCGGCATCTCGTGCAAACTGCTCGCGACCGATGCCGAGGAGCACCGCGTCAGCATGCTGGTACGGCTGGCGCCGGGAACCGACTATCCGCCGCACCGACATGGCGGCGTCGAAGAGCTGCATCTCCTGCACGGCGAGCTGTTGATCGATGGCAAGACGCTGTATCCCGGCGACTTCATCCGCGCCGAGCCCGGGAGCGTCGATCATCGCGTCTGGAGCGAGACCGGCTGCACCTGCGTGCTCATCACGTCGACCCGCGACGAGCTGCGCTGATCTTTCGATTCGTGCGTCGCCAGCGATGGCCCGTGGGGGCGATCGTCTACCGGCACGCGCCTTGAACTCGTCAACCCCTGCCGGTATTTTCAAGCGCTTTCGATCAACGCGTCCTGCCGCGGGAGCACGACACCATGGGCCTGCACGAGAACCTCGAAGAGCTGGAACGCCGCAATCGCGCCGCCGATTTAGGCGGCGGCGAGGAGCGCATCGCCAAGCAGCACGAGGCGGGGAAGATGACCGCCCGCGAGCGCATCGACGTCCTCCTCGATCACGGTAGCTTCGTCGAGACCGACAAGTTCAAGACCCACCGCTGCTCCGATTTCGAGATGGCCGACAGGAAGATTCCCGGCGACGGCGTCGTGACCGGCTACGGCACGATCGACGGCCGCACGGTGTTCGTCTTCTCGCAGGACTTCACCGTGTTCGGCGGCAGTCTCTCGGGCGCCTTCGCGGAGAAGGTCTGCAAGGTCATGGACCTCGCGATGAAAACCGGCGCGCCGGTGATCGGCATCAACGACTCGGGCGGGGCACGCATTCAGGAAGGCGTCGTCAGCCTCGCCGGCTACGCCGACATCTTTCAGCGCAACGTCATGGCGTCGGGCGTGATCCCGCAGATCTCCGCCATCCTCGGCCCGTGCGCCGGCGGCGCCGTCTACTCGCCGGCGATGACCGACTTCATCTTCATGGCGAAGAAGATCAGCCACATGTTCATCACCGGCCCCGACGTCATCAAGACGGTGACGCACGAGGACGTGACGAAGGAAGAGCTCGGCGGCGCCGTGACCCACAACACCAAGAGCGGCGTCGCGCACTTTCTCGCCGAGAACGGCCGCGACTGCCTGCGCATGATCCGCGAGCTGCTCTCGTACCTCCCGAGCAACAACCTCGAAGACCCGCCGTTCGTGCAGACGCAGGATCCGCCCGACCGCTCGGACGCGGCCCTGAAAACGATCGTCCCCGACAACCCGAACAAACCGTACGACATGACGGAGATCATCAAGGCCGTCGTCGACGATCGCGTCTTCTTCGAGGTGCAGCGCGACTACGCGCGCAACATGCTCGTCGGCTTCGCGCGTCTCGGCGGGCGCTCGGTCGGGATCGTCGCCAACCAACCGGCGTTTCTCGCCGGTTGTCTCGACATCGACGCCTCGATCAAGGCGGCGCGCTTCGTCCGCTTCTGCGACTGCTTCAACATCCCGATCATCACCTTCGTCGACGTCCCCGGCTTCCTTCCCGGCGTGCAGCAGGAGTACGGCGGCATCATCAAGCACGGCGCCAAGCTGCTCTACGCCTTCTGCGAGGCGACGGTGCCGAAGATCACGATCATCACCCGCAAGGCCTACGGCGGCGCGTACGTCGTCATGTCGTCGAAGCACATCCGCGGCGACGTGAACTTCGTGTATCCGACCGAAGAGATCGCGGTCATGGGTCCGGAGGGCGCGGTCAACATCATCTTCCGCGGCGAGATCGAGGCCGCCGGAGGGAACGGCGAGCGCGAGCGTCTCGTCGCCGACTATCGCAAGACCTTCGCGAACCCGTTCATGGCCGCCGAGCTCGGCTACATCGACGAGATCATCGCACCCGAGGAGACACGGCCGCGGCTCATCCGCTCGCTCGAAATTCTCCAAAACAAGCGCGACAAGAACCCGCCGAAGAAGCACGGGAACATTCCGCTCTGAGCGCGCGAGGGGACCCGTAGTACCCATGTCGAAGCCGAAGCCGCTGCGCCGCGTGCTGATCGCCAATCGCGGCGAGATCGCGGTCCGCGTCGCGCGCGCCTGCCGCGAGCTCGGCATCGAGAGTGTCGCCGTCTACTCCGAGCCCGACCGCACGGCCCTGCACGTGCTGGTCGCCGACTACGCGTACCCGGTCGGACCGGCGCCGTCGGCGCAGAGCTACCTCGTCGTCGACAACATCCTCGCCGCCGCACGCGCGAGCGGCGCCGACGCGATCCATCCCGGCTACGGCTTCCTCGCCGAGAACGCCGCGTTCGCACGCCGCTGCGCCGAGGAGGGCATCACCTTCGTCGGCCCGCCGCCGGACGCGATCATCGCGATGGGCGACAAGGTCGAGGCGCGGAAGCGGATGATTGCGGCGGGAGTGCCGGTCGTCCCGGGCTCGAAGGACACGCTCGCCGACGACGAGGTGATGGCCGAGGCCGGGCGCATCGGCTACCCCGTCATGCTGAAGGCGTCGGCGGGCGGCGGCGGCAAGGGCATGCGCATGATCGCGCGCAAGGAAGATCTTCCGTCGGCACTGCGCGCGGTGCGCTCCGAGGCGAAATCGTCGTTCGGCGACGACCGGCTCTACCTCGAGAAGTTCATCCTCGGCCCGCACCACGTCGAGGTGCAGGTGCTCGCCGACACCCACGGCCATACCGTCCACGTCTTCGAGCGCGAGTGCTCGGTGCAGCGCCGCCACCAGAAAGTGATCGAGGAGTCGCCGTCGCCGTTCATCGACGACCGTATCCGGCACGCGATGGGCGAGGTCGCGGTCAAGGCTGCGGCGAGCGTCGGCTATGTCGGCGCCGGCACGGTCGAGTTCATGGTGGGCGCCGACAAGAACTTCTACTTCCTCGAGATGAACACCCGCATCCAGGTCGAGCACCCGGTCACCGAGATGGTGACGGGCATCGACCTCGTGCAGGCGCAGCTGCGGATCGCCGGCGGCGAGGCGCTGCCGTGGACGCAGGACGACATCCGCCAGCGCGGCCACGCGATCGAGTGCCGGATCTACGCCGAGGACCCGGTCACGTTCTTCCCGTCGCCCGGGAAGATCTCGCTCCTGCGCGTGCCGTCGGGCATCGGCATCCGCGACGACTCGAGCGTCTACGAGGGCGCCGAGGTGACGGTGCATTACGATCCGATGATCTCCAAGCTCGTCGCCTGGGGAGCAGACCGCGACGAGGCGATCCACCGCATGCTGCGCGCGCTCGCCGAGTACCGCATCCAAGGGCCGACGACGAACGTCGCGTTCCACCGCTGGGCGCTCGAACACCCGCGCTTTCGCAGCGGCAACTACGACACCAACTTCATTCCGCAAGAGTACAAGGGTCTTCCGGTGGCGCCCGACGGCGGCGATCCCGACGCGGTGGCGATCATCGCGGCCGCGGTCGCGCTGGTCGAGCGCCAACACGTCACGGCCGTGCGCGCCCCCGTCCACACGCGGAACGCCTGGCGTGACAACGCGCGGCGCGAGGCGCTCCGTGGCTAGCGCCCGCGATCCGCTGATGCTCGCGGCGCGGATCGGCGGCGCGACGCGCGACGTGCGGATCATCGAGGTCGGCCCGCACGCGTACCGGGTCACGATCGACGGCGTCGAGCACGCCGTCGACGCGCGCCAGCTGCGGCCGGGATCGTTCTCGCTGCTCATCGACCAGCATTCGGTCGCCTGCGACGTCCGCTGCGACGGCGACCGCTACCGGATCGACCTCGACGGCCGTACCGTCGAGCTGACGCTCGTCGACGCCCTCCGCCACGGCGGCGTCTCCCTCGAGGCCGATGTCGTCGAAGGCCCGCAGGAGATCCGCGCCATGATGCCGGGCAAGATCGTCACCGTGCTCGTCGCCGCCGGCGACGCCGTCGAGAAGGACCAGGGCATCCTCGTCGTCGAGGCGATGAAGATGGAGAACGAGGTGAAGTCGGCCGGCGCCGGAGTCGTCAAAGAGGTGCTCGTCCGTCCCGGGCAGGCCGTCGAGGCCGGCGAGGTGCTCGCGCGGCTCGAATAGAGCTGCGGCCCGTCCGACAGCGCGCGGCCGACTCTCGCCGCTCAGCCGCGCGACGATCCGCGGCGGGACGGCCGGCCGCTCAGGCGATCGCGGCAATCGGCTCGACGACGCTGCCTGCGAGCGGCAGCGTCACCCGGAACGTCGATCCTTGTCCGATGTTGCTCTCCACCTCGACGCTGCCGCCGAGTTGGGTCACGAGACGCTGCACGATGTAGAGACCGAGCCCCGCGCCGTTGTACGAGCGCGAGTCGGAGCTGTCGCCCTGGCGAAACATCTCGAAGATGAAGGGCAGGCTCTCCTTCGCGATCCCGATGCCGGTGTCGCGGACGATAATCGTGCCGGTCGAAGCGCCCGCCTCACAGCCGATCGTGATCTCCCCGCTCGCGGTGAACTTGCACGCGTTCCCGACGAGGTTCTTCACGATCGTCGTCAGCTTGCGGCGATCGGTGAGGAGCGCGACGTCGCCGGCATCTTCCCACCGGATCGCGACGCCCTCTCTGCGCGGCAACGCCGCGAGCTCGCTCTCCAACGCCCCCCAGAGCGTCCGCGCATCGACGCGCTCCATCTGCGGCACGTCCCTTCCCGAGGCGATGCGGCCCAGGTCGAGGGTGGCGGTGATCATCTCGAGCAGCTCGAGACTCGTGTGCCGGACCTTCGCGAGCAGCAGCGCACGCTCGTCCGCAGGCGGGTCGTCGGCGAGCACGTCGGTGTAGCCGATGATCACGTTCAACGGCGTGCGCAGCTCGTGCGACATCGTCGAGACGAACTCCGACTTGAGACGGCTCGCGTTCGCGACCTCCTCGAAGAGGAGCGCGTTCGTGAGCGCCATCGACGTGAGCTGTCCGATTCCACGGGCGAGGCGCGCCCGTGCCGCTGTGAACGTCGCGTCGGGATCGCGATAACCGGCGATTTGCGCCGCGATCGGGACACCGCCCTTCAGGATCGGAATGCAGACGACGAGCGTTGCCTGATGGCGGGTTAAGATCTCGGCGAGGCCGCGCGGAATGTTGCCGTCGTCGCGCAGCACCGTGATCTCGCCGCGGCCCAGCTGCGCGCGGAGCGACTCCCCGAACGAGTCGATCCGAAAACGGACGCCGCGGAGGACGTCCCAATGTTCCGCCGACAAGCCGTGCGTCGCGAGCGGGACGTACACGTCTTCGTCCAGCTGGTGCATCCAGGTGGTGCTATAGTCGGCGCCGAGCACGGTCGCCGTCAGATCGCACAGGCGCGTCACGAGGACCGGCGTTTCCAAGGACGAAATGAGCTCACGACCGACGTCGGCGAGGGACGCCGAGAC
>WNFQ01005925.1_pt1 | contig 12114 bp, 13 predicted proteins | sample 5400171 | NCBI WGS metagenome assembly WNFQ01 (sample SAMN13153356, study PRJNA577476) | soil metagenome | isolation source: 20 cm soil under Madrone tree | place: USA:California | collected 2016-06-14
CTGCGCGCCGGCCCTTTTCTTCCGAATCTTGCCGAACAGTAGTCAGTGCAGGTTCTATCCTGCTCGCTTCCGGCACATCATCAAAACCGGCAACAGAAACGTCGTTCGGCACCTTGAATCCAGATTCTTTCAACTGTTCGATCGCTCCGATCGCAAGCATATCGGAAATTGCGAGGACTGCAGTCGGCTTAAATTCCGCGGCCAGGAAAGCGGCGATCGCGCGCCTACCGAACAAGGTTGCGCTATGTTTGCCTTCGAATATTCGGACGTCATGGCTAAGGTCAATATTAGCCTCTTCCAGGGCAAGACGATAACCAATCAAGCGCTCTTTTTCCGGATAATAAAAATCGTGTTCGAGGCGCCTCCAATCGCTGAAGCCTTCGCGAAAATCTTCCGTGAGCCGGCTGCTGATAATGCCGAAGCGTTTGTGCCCGAGTTGGATCAGATGCTCGGCCAGGGCGCGTGCCCCCGAGCGGTCGCGAACCCGGACCGTGGTGCAATCGGGGCGAGTCGGGTAGTCGACGAAAACTGCCGGCAGCCGACGATCTTTCACAACTTGCACCAGGGGCGTGTTGATGGGGGGACAGTACAAAATGATTCCGTCGACCGCTGCGTTTCGAACCGTTTCAGAATTTGCAGTCGCGCTGTATGGAAGGAGCAGGAGTCCCAGTCCGCGGCTTTCTAGGGCTCGAGCAATTCCTTGGAGGAACTGTTGAGACGCCGGGTCATTGATCCCGAACTCTAGAGACTCGCGGTAGACAAAGCCAATAGTATTGGTCGACATACGGCGAAGGTTTCGGGCAACAGGATTAGCGCCGCTGTATCCGAGTTCGCGAGCGATAGTCAGAACTCGTTCCCGCACTTTAGGTGAGAGTTGATCCGGTCGATTAAACGCGTTGGAAACGGTTGCAGTAGAAACGCCGGCAGCGGCAGCGACAGTTTTAATGTTCGGCTTTTTCTTGGAGGAAGCTTTATCAAATTCTGCTTGCATTCTAAATCGATTTAGTAAATCGTTTAAGATAGAAACGAAAAGTAAAACTATTCGGAAAGGAATTTATTACAATGAATGCTGTTATCCTCTCTCGTTGGTTTACCGGGTCAGCCTCCCCCAAGGAGCGTCGATCTGCAATTGCCAACGATGCAATCCGGCGCCTGAACACCAGATTTGGCCCGATCTCCGAAGCACAACCCAGTGATCGGTCGCCGCATAACCCGGTTGCCGATAAACTGTCTGCGAACCAAGTCCGTCTCGCAGCCCTGATGGCGGTCGTCCTGCGGCTTTGAGCGCTGCCACAGAAGGAGCGGGTCCGCCCTTGCCCGCCGGTTACCTGAAAGCGAGCGGCTTGGAGGGGTGACCACATGAAACGGAAATTTGAGGACGTTAGCAGGAGAAATCTCCTCGGCCGGGTCAACGGATCATTTATCCGCCGAAACGAGCCGCATCAGGCAGCGGACAATTCCGGGGGTGAGGCTTTCCGCCGGGACACGCCGACGCTGCTGTGCTACGCCGTGCTGGCCGGCTTCGCCTTCTGGCGGTACGCGTTCGGCCTCGCGCCGGCGCTGCTGCGAGCAGAAATGCATTTCTCCTACACCTTGGTAGGAGTGTACTCCGCGCTGTGGTCGTTCGGCACGGTCCTTGTCGGGGTGAGCTTCGCCGCGATGGCGCGCCGGCTGCCTCGCGCGGTGCTGCTGTGGGGCTCGGCGGCAGGCGCCACGGCCGGCGCCGGCCTCTTCGCCGCAACCCACACCGTCGCATTCACCCTGCTCGGCGCTGCAGTGCTCGGCTTCGCCGGCACGATCCTGCTCACCTGCACCCAGGTGATCTTGTCTGACCGACACGGCGAACGCCGCGACCGCGCACTGACCGAAGCCAACATCGGCGCGTCCGCCTGCGCGGTGCTCGCCCCGCTCCTTCTTGGCCTGCTCCAGGGCACCTCCGGCGGCTGGCGTGTGGCGATGGGTCTGCCCGCCTTTGTCCTAGCCGGCCTCTACCTGCGCTGGCGGCACCAGCCGCTGTGCGCAGCCCCTGAAGGGCGGCGCATCGAAAGCGGGGCGCGGCTACCGCTGTCCTGCTGGCTACTGGCCACTCTGGCCGCTGGCAGCATGGCGGTCGAGTTCTGCATGGTCTACTTCGGCGCTGAATTGCTAACCTCTGCCGGGCTGCGCACTGCCCAGGCTGCCATCGCGATGAGTGCCTTCTATCTCGGCAGCCTGGGCGGCCGCGTCGGGGGAGCGTGGCTCACCCGCCGCGCCGGGCGGTCCGTCCGGCTGCTGTGCGTATCGCTGGCCGTCACGGCCGCCGGGTTCCTGCTGTTCTGGCTCGCCGGCCTGCCCGTCCTCATGATCGCCGGGCTGTTCTTCTGCGGGTTGGGCGTCGCCCCACCTCGGACTGCACGCCGCATTCACCATCGAGCCAGTGCTCATCGGGATATGCACACTCCTGCTCCTTGCCGGACTCCGTCTCCCACGCCCCTCAGGGGAAGACATGGGCTAACCGCAGCGAATCTTCGACGGCTTTTCTATGGGCACCCCTTCTCGCAAAACAGAAATATTGAGCGGATGGCGAGGCCTTGTTCGGCAAACAAGCTACGGAACCAGGGTACACCCCAGGGTCCCCAAGGGCCAGGGTCACGTCGCACTCTACTTTGCTGTTGAATGCAAGGCGAGACTGACGGCGCGGTCCCCTGTCACATGCCTTGGTTGATAATAGACCGAAAAAATGCATCGATCGATCGCGAATTTGATAGGGCAGCCTTACTAACACCACGGCCGTTCGATAGGAGAATTGCCGCTCAAAGTGGCGTTCTTGATGTTCATCCGAAAAGGGCTTTAACAGCAACGCAAGTAAACGAAGAGGCCCGTGAAGCAACGCCGGATGGGGTAGATTTGGAGGGGCTCTCTGCATTCGTAAATTGGGAAACCCGTAGAAGTGGAACCACGAAAGGCCAAAGAAAATGAACGAACAGATATCTTGCGAAATCGGCCGCAGAGAGCATCTCTCGGTCGGATAGGATTTCGACCGCGCGGCCTTGCTCCCACTAGGGGCGGCATCCAAAAAATTGTGGCTCCGGTACCGGAACCTAGGAGGGAGCCTTTCACAATCCTACATAAAAGGGGTTATGATGCTGAAACGCCGCCTGGCGCAGGCCGGGATTACTGGTAGTCACTCTCCTCACTCTTTCCGGGCTAGCGGACTCACTCGCTTTCTTGAGGAAGGTGGCACGCTCGAGGGAGCGCAAAACATCGCCGATCACGCGGACAGTCGGATCACCAATTTCTACGATCGACGGCAGCAAATCGTCCTCAGGGAGGACGTGGAGCGGATTCGCTACTAAAGATGTTCCGTGTAAGTTCCCTTGCTTCCATGGCTGATCAAGCCGATCGGAAAGGAACCCCCTATGAAGCACGTCGTTAATCACGCTGATCGATAAGAATAACTATCAGCAGTTCCAGCCGTTGCTCTACCAGGTGGCGACCGCCATATTGGCGCCTAGCAATGCGGCGTTTGCGTTGCGCGGCGTCCTCAAGCGCCATTCCAACGTGGATGTAAAGCTGGGCGAAGTGGTCTCGGTTGATCTCAAGACGCGAACCGCTGAAACTGCAGAGGGACAAAAATACCAAGGCGACTACCTGGTGCTTGCAGCCGGGTCACAGGCGAATTTCTTTGGGACACCTGGAGCCGATAAGCATACCTACCCTTTGTATTCACTTCGCGACGCGGAGTTGCTGCGATCTCGGATAATCGCGGTCCTGGAGTCGGCTGATCGGGACCCCTCGCTCATCGCCAAAGGAGCGTTGAATTTCGTGATCGTGGGAGCAGGTCCTACCGGTGCAGAAACGGCCGGTACGCTTGGGGACATGACTCAACGGATGCTTAAAGACGTCTATAAGGACCTGGATTTGAGCAAGGCTCAGATTTTTTTAGTCGATATGGGACACAGTGTGCTGAGTACGTTTTCCCAGAAGTCCCAAGAATACGCTTCACGCATGCTGGAGCAGCGTGGCGTGCAAGTGCGGTTGGGAATCGCCGCTAAGGAGGTGGCTCCCGACCACGTGCTGCTCTCGGACGGAACTAAAATTCTCACTCGCACTGTAATTTGGGCAGGAGGTCTCAAAGCATCCTCGTTGTCGGGCAATGTAGGGGTAGCTCCCGGGCATGGTGGACGTATCGATGTGCAACCCGACTTTAGCGTGAAGGATTGCCCAGGCGTCTACGCGTTGGGAGATTTTGCGAATATCGCCGGCGCGGACGGCAAGCCTTTGCCACAGCTTGCATCCGTGGCGGAACAGTCAGGCAAATGGTGTGCAAAAAATATTGCGGCAGTAATAGCTGCTGAGCCACAACAGCCTTTCCACTACTTGGATAAAGGAATCATGGCGATGATCGGACGCAATGCCGCTGTGGCTGAAGTTGGCGAGCATCGCCACGAGCTCCAGGGCTCGATTGCTTTCGCTGCCTGGCTAGGAGTACATGCTGCGCTACTCACCACGGCCCGCGCGAAAATAGAAACCTTTGTGGAATGGGGTTGGGACTATTTTGGCAAAGGGCACGCTGATCCGGTTCTCGATCGCGCCAGTCAGATAGATATTAACTGGAACGACGAGGAAGAGGAGACAGGATCTGGTTCCAAAGCGTGAATTTCTGCCTGTGCCACTGCCCCAACGGTGTGACTTCCTCCTTTTGCTGGAACCGCTGGCGAGCGACGGCATGTTTCAACACTTTTCGGCCGCTCTATCAAGGACATCTCATCGCAAATGTCGATATGACCCAAGAGCGGGCAAACCGCTTGATAGAGGCAGGATTAGCCGACTCCATCGCTTTTGGTCGCCCCTACATCGCTAATCCCGATCTGCCAGAGCGTTTTCTGACGGGCGCTAAGCTCAACGAAGTTAGTTGGCCAACAGTTTATGCATCCGGACCGAAAGGGTACACCGATTATCCCACATTGATAGCGGCTGGTTGAGATTTTTTCGGTCGTATCTCGGTTTTCGATATCGGTAAGGAGGATCTCTGTCCCCGTCAAAAGTGGCAGTAAAAATTCGTCGCGCGGTGGTACAAAAATTGGCTGCGTGGGCTTTCGGCATTTCCCTATGCGTAAGTACCCAAGAGATCATGCACGCAGGTGACGGCCAGGGCTCCATCACCCACTGCGGATGCGACGCGTTTGGTTGTGCCGGAGCGACAGTCGCCGGCCGCGAAAATTCCGGGACATGATGTTTCCAGCGCATGGGGCAAGCGATTCGGATCCGACCACGTCCCCTTAGCAATTAGTTCGGCACCCGTGATCAGGAAGCCCTTTTCATCTTTGCTTATCCTGTCACCAAGAAAGTCGGTGCAGGGCGTCGCTCCGATAAAGATGAATACTGCGCAACTATCCTCGACCGTCGTCTCCGATGTCGCAACATTTTCAATTGATACCTGCTCAAGAGAATCTGCGCCTGTCACTGCGCGCAGTTCCGAATGCAGACGCACATGAATGCGAGAATTCGCCTGCACCCGCTCGGCAAGGTAGGACGACATGCTTTTGCGAAGATCGCTGCCGCGGACGATGAGATTTACCTTCGCATTGAATCGGGACAGGAACATCGCTGCCTGGCCGGCAGAATTTCCTGCTCCGATCACGTGCAATGGCCGTTCGTCGCACAAAAGCGCTTCAACATGCGTCGCGGAATAGTAGACACCGGTACCGCTGAGCTTGCTTAGCCCTTCGACACCCAGACTTCGATATCTAACTCCGGTGGCGACGATGACAGTCTTAGTGTTTGCAACCGAGCCGTCCTGTAGATGGACTGAGTGCAGCCCATCCTCAGCGCGACGAATTTCCGCTACGTCGCACGGCGCCGAAAACAGTGCGCCGAATTTCAGCGCTTGCAGATAGCTTCGCACTGCGAGTTCCGTGCCGCTTACGCCCGCGGGAAAACCAGCATAGTTTTCAATACGCGAGCTCGATCCCGCTTGTCCGCCGGGTCCCAATTGGTCGAGCACCAGCGTGTGCAGCCCTTCGGATGCCGCGTAAACGGCCGCCCCCAGTCCAGCCGGTCCGCCACCAATGATGATCGTGTCGAAAATGTCCTTTGGAATCGATCGGCGGACGCCAAGAAAATCCGCGAACACCGGCAGACTCGGGTTTTGCATAAGCACCTTGCGCGACCAAGCGATAACCGGAAACTCAAACGGTCCCTCGCCGAGCGTTGCCAGGACCGGGACATTATTTTGATCGTCAGTGTCGATCCAACGATGGGGCACCCCGTTGCGATGCATGAACTCGCGCAGCCGAAGCGTCGCGGGGTCTGCACGGTCACCGAAGACATGTAAGCCCTCGACACCGCGGGCTAAAATGACTTCTCGACGGCGCAACAATGACATCATCCATTTTTCTGCGAACGAGGCTGAAGAAATTAACAATCGCCGGAGAGCATCGACGGGAATCCGAATCACCTCGGCTGCCGATTTGACGCGGCACAACGAAGTCGCTCGACGACCCGTGAGAAGACTGATCTCTCCAACAAAACCCCGAGTTCCGTGAACCGCCAGGATGCGTTCCTGGTCTCCTGAAGTATCAATGACCTCAAGACTCCCATCCAGAATGACGAGGAGCTCGACTAGCTGCTGGCCTGGCTCGAAGAGCACCCGACCTGCTTCAAGCCGCTCGCGTCGGCCGAATTTCTCGGCGACGTGAATTTCCGCGGCATTAAGAACGGGAAAAGCCTCGTCATGGGCCATTCCTTCGAAAGAGCAGTTCGAAGCGTTCATTTTTGTAACATGCCCCTTCAGGTCGTTGCGTGTTGATAATGCTGCCAGCTTCCCCGAGGTGCTACCGACCCTGGCACCTCAATTGAAATAACTGACGATCTCCATCTGCGCTATCTCGAATAGCGCGATCACAGTAGGCAAACCGTCAGCATCCTAAGAAAGACCGCCGAGAACGAGTTTCCCAGAATGCTAGACTAGTGTCTGATTCGGGCACTAATCCCTGGCGTGCCGGTTAGTTCGCGAACCGGCTTGATAAGACCATCCGGCGAAATCGAGCTTGGGCTCGGCACATCAACCTAGCCACTCTATGAGCAGATGGTTCAAGCGGTCAGGTGCGTCCAGCGGGATCCAGTGGCTGGCGCCTTCGATCTGCTCGTAGCGCCAAGCTCCCTTCACAAAGCGACCCGACATCTTCATGCGCTCGCCGTCAAGATAGTGGTCGTTTGTGGACCAGATGCCGAGTGTCGGAGCCTCCACGGGCCGCAGATTGGGAGGCGGCCCCGCCATACGCGGCGCGAGGTTCGCGCGGTACCAGTTAAGTGAAGCCGTTAGTGCCCCTGGCCGGGACAGATCCGCGATATAACGGTCGATATTGCGGTCGCCTCGGAGCAACTGCCGGAACAGACCGTCGAATCACGATTGTTGACCGTTATCGGACAGAAAGGCAGGTTAGGAAGATTGTATAAGAGCAACGAAGAACCACACTTCCAGCATGTTCCTAGCGGTTCCAACTCAGTGCCGAAACGAGAATTCGTCGTGGGTTTCGTCATTGGAAGATCCTTTGGATGTCTTGGTCGTGCACGAAGCCAGCACGTACCCCGGCGCCTTGCTACCGTGCCGGCCGCTCGGTGTGGTCGAGCTGGATCAGGATGATCAAGACGGCAAGCGGGAGCGGAACGATCGCGTCATTGTCATACCCTCTTGGCATGATCGTCTCGGTGAATTGGAGCGAGCCAGCGAATTGCCGAGTGCCTTGCGTGAGAAGATTGAACGCTTCTTTTTAAGCACCACTTTTTTTACAGCAAAGAACGCCAAAATCTTGGGTTGGAAGGGTCCTAAAAAAGCTTCTTCTACAATTGAAGAGACTCACAAGACTTACTTCGTGGAAGCAGGTCTCTAAATTGCCTTTCTTACGATTTTCTCTATTTGCGCCATTATAACTCACTTGTCAGTCTTATGGGCGCTAATCTGAGCGTTCCCGACGCAGTTGCTGTAATCAGAAACGGCGAATTGAGTCTCTGTGCAGATGTAGAACGGCCAGTTAGACGAGGTGATCGGCGAAGGAGCTGAAGCAGCATAGTAACCAGCGAAAATCTGGCGGACGTCCGGCTTAGCGTGGATCGCGGCCGCGAGTGCTTCTAAATTCCCAGCTGTGAAGGCGTCATATCCATAGGCAGTGGAGAAACGGTACTCTAGAGACCATTGCGGTTTGTCTCCACCCTTCACCAAGTTCAAGTAGTAGGTGGCAATATCGGAGATTGAGCCAGTGCTCACGCTGTATTGTAAGACCGAGAAGGCTGGATTGTTTCCAAAGATTGGGCTGATGGCCGGTGTAATACGAAAGACCACCGACGGTGTACCGCCGGAGTTGCTGAGAACCCGGAAATCGTCCATGTGCGTATGCCCAGCAAGCGCGATTTGCACGACGTCTCCATAGTTCTGCATCAGTTCATTAAATTGAATGAAATAGCGATCTTGCCAAAACTGAGTTGCCGATTTTCCGTTGCCACCACCAGCAGAGGCGTAACCGTCGATCCCGGGTGGTATGTGCATCACCAAAATCAACTTGTTTCCCAACGTTTTGGTTTCGTATAGCTTCCAACTGAGCCACTCCATCTCAGCGGCACCAGGATCACTGCCATCCGATCCGCAATTAGAATAACGCGTCGACCAAAGTACTGAGTTCAGAACAAGAATCTCCTCATTCGGCAACGTCGGGTGCGGAAGTTCATAAAAGCCCGCAGTCCGAAAATCGGCCGCCGCTTCCGGGTTATGCGCCAGCGCCTGTAGTGAGTCAGCAAGCGCAGCGAGGAAAGCACTCCCCGGAACCAAGCCGTAGTCGACACAGAATGAATCGTCGTTCCCCAGAGCGAAATATACAGGAACTCCTAGGGTGGCCTGGACCGTGTTGACTACGAAAACCGCGGCTTTGGTGGCAAAGGTCGGAAAGTCGCTCGGCGAACCTCCTGCCTTGATGAATGCACACCGGAAATCATGTCGCAGATAATCTCCCGAGGCGATCACGAAATCGATCGGGTTCTGAGCCGCAGCCGCAGATAGCGCGGATTTCAGCAAAGGGTAGTTGGCGTCGCTGGGAGCGTGAGCGTAATCACCTTGCGCAGAAGTGGCAAAGATGGCCTCCCATTCCGAGACGGGTGCAGCAATCAGTTGCTTCACGATGGCCGAATCCGCCAGGGGGTCGAAATGAATATCGGAAATAAGAAGCGCATGACCGGTTGGCGCCGCCGATGAAAGGGCAGCGTTCACCTGTGCCACAACCGACCAGGACAAAATAAGTGCGATTAAAATTGAGATCCCGATGGCAATCCGCTTCACGGTGTTCCTCATTTTCTGACAAGCGAACCTATACGAAAAATTTTCGGTATTGAAGACGAAGTTTAGACGGGGACTAATTTTCCTGTTCCTGTCGCGGCTTGCAAACTTGCGAATAATTTCCTTCTAGAACAAACTCAGCCCACGATCCAAACGTTCAAAGGCTTTAAAAACCGACTGATATTTGACGACCCAATTCTGCAAAAGTAGTGAATGATAACGTCCTTTATCATTCACTATAATAAGGGACCGGAAAAGCAGACGAGAAGGCAAATAAAGCCTCGAATTAGAGAGGATCCAAGGATGCGAGGGTCTTTCACCATTTCCACTCGGTCTGCCGATCACATCTGATACTCACTGATGAGCAATCACCGTCTCCAGTTGCAAATTGCTGTCCGAATCTGTCCGGCAGTTTAGATCGCATTCAAAAATGTCGACATGCATGATTGCTGCGAATGAGTACGAATTATTTTGGAGAAGGTCTCGGGGCTAAACTTGGAGAATTCAAACTGAAGTACGAAGCATTTGCGAAAAGATGCGAGGATCAGCGAAAAAACAGTACGTTGCGCGATCAAGGGCGAACGAGTAGACGAAGCGACTACGCAGAGCATTGTCGGTGCACTGGGTCCATCCATAGAGGTGCTGGAGTCGCTTGGCAGAAGCAGAGTTCTCAGTCGCATCTGGGTCCCGCCTGAGCAAAAAGAGAAAGGTGTCTATGAGCTCACCGAGATCCTCGATGCACACCACCTCTTTCGAGCATTGAATGGAAAGATTGAAGGATACAGGATTAGCCTTCCACAGCTTGAAACCGAGGCAAACGAAAGTGGCACTCTTATCAGAACGGATTTCGAACAGCTGGCCCCCGGAAACTTCCGCTCTCCACAGTTGGGCCGCCAGACCTCGTTGGGGGGCTGTCGGCAGACAATTAGACCAGTCACCGCATAAATGCTACCACTGAGATCCCCAGTGGCTAAGCGACTAACCCCGGATCTCCGGATTTCTGAAGCGCACGCTGAAACGGAAAACCTTCTTCTCCTGAGAGTAAATCTCCCCGGTCTTCAAATCGATGCGGAGTGGCACGCCGATCCGAGTGACGTCCACCGTTGCGTGGAAGCCGCGCTCGGAGAAGACGTCGATCAGCATCGCCAAGGCGGTCGGGTCCTCGAAGAGCAGATCTTCGGAGTTGATGCTGGCGATGCCCGAGACCGCGTGGCGAACCACGATGGGCATCATCTTGCCTTCAATGAACTCGATCACCCGCCCGAAGGTTTCTGGCTGCTCCACCTCGTAGCCGTCTAACCGGCGGACGAGGTCCTGGCGGGCGTGCCGGACGATTTCGCTGGCCAGCGGTAACCCCCGAAGCCGGTCGAAGGTGCGCCGGTCCAACTCCAGCGAGCTCTGATATTCCAACTCGCGGACGATGTTGGCCTGTACTTCGGGGATGGGCGCCTGGGCGTTGATGAAGTGGTAGTGGAAGATCTGCTTGAGGGAAACCAGCGCGTCGTAGGTTTGCTCCTTGAAGACGCGGTAGCGGTTGCGTGCCAGCCCCTCGCTAAAGTCCGTCGCCCGTTCCTCCCACCGTTCGCCCACGCCCGAGCGGGCGACCTCCTCGTTGTGGGCGACGACCTGCCGTCCGCGCTTGAGTTGGCGCGCCACGCTTTCCGCCTCGTCGACGAACAGCACCATGATGTGGAAGATGGGCTGCTTGAAGTGGACCACCTCCGGGGTGCCGGAGAACTCCCGCCGCAGCGCGATCATCTCGTCGAAGAGCAGCTTGAGGCACTCTACCTGCACCTTCGTGCGCGGGAAGCCATCGAGCAGCGCGCCGTTCTGCTGCTCAGGCTCAAGCAGCTTGCGTAACAGGATGCCGACCACCTCCCGGTCCCCGACCATGCCGCCGCGTGCCTTGACGGCGCGCGCCTCCGGTGTGTCAAGGAGCTGAGAAACCACGATGGGCGGCGCCTCGATGCCGCGCACCTTGCGGATGAAATCCGTGTTGGTGCCTTTGCCCGCGCCCGGCGCCCCCCCGAGCAGGATCAACTCCTTGGGGAAACGAATCCGCCTGCGGCCGAACTCCCCCTCTAGCTCCCGCCAGATGGCGCCGAAGATGAGTTGCGCATCCTTGACTTCCAGCTCAGGGGAGTTAGCAGGCAGAAGGGGGGCAGCAATTCCTTGCCCCTTCCATACGCTAGCATTGTCACCTTGCATCTGGGTGGGATTCATGCGCCGGGCTAGTGATTCCAATTGTCATTGCAACTAAACCGGACGGCAGCGCGTTTGGAAATCTATTTTTTGCATCTGAAGCGCCGCGCAAGGGCGTCTCGTCTCTTTCGCCGGATAACGTATTAGCCGCCGAGGTCAACGCGTGTTGCAATGCGGAGCAAGCTTCGGCCGAACGAGCTCTTAATCAAGGCGGCGGGCTTTCTCAACCCAGTTGGATGTCACACCTGGCGGCCAACCGGCATCACGATTTACCTGGAGAACGACGGACGGCTCGAGCACGCCCAGCAGATGGCCGTACACGAGTCTCCACGAACAACGAAGCTCTACGACCGGACAAAGGAAGAGATTACACTGACTGAGGTGGAGCGCATCCGGTCACCAAAGCCGAGTCATTCCAGGTTCCCACAATCGTTGCAGAAGTTACTAAGCGTTTTTCGAGTTCTTTACCGTTCCGATTCGGAACAAGCAGAGCCAATAAAGGAAAGAAAATTCTGAGGCCTATCGTGGCCAGCGGAAGGCTCTGCAACTTCGGAACCCTATGTTAGGTTGTCCTCACATGAACTCAATGAATCGTGCACAACCAA
>WNFQ01007761.1_pt1 | contig 12114 bp, 9 predicted proteins | sample 5400171 | NCBI WGS metagenome assembly WNFQ01 (sample SAMN13153356, study PRJNA577476) | soil metagenome | isolation source: 20 cm soil under Madrone tree | place: USA:California | collected 2016-06-14
TGGCCTCCCGAACCGGCACAAAAGATTGATGCCATTCGTCGAGGCCGGCGTAGCTCACCGCGATTATTAGCGTAATAAGGGCCCACTGAAATCGCCAGCCATACCGCTCGCCTCGAACCCCGTGGAACACAGAGATGCTAAGTACGCCGAATTCAGTGATGTGGGCCAGTTTTCGAATTCCTGTATGTATCAAGTTAAGAGCGTGCGGGCTTGCGGCCGGAAAGAGCCGTCGAAGGAGTGGAATCAAGAATCTGGCGGTTTCCGCACTGCTAAAGTAGTGGGTTGAAAAGGCGGAGATGAGCACAGCCACGCAAATGGCTGGCATCCAGTATTTAAGGCGTTTTCCCATATGGAATTATCGGCTGAGGGGGCGAACAGTCCCTAGTGAAGTTTTCCTTTCCGGTGCAGATCCACGAGATAGGCTTGCAAGGCCTCTTGCCAGCTACGCATCGTAATGGCTGTAGCGGCCAAGGCCTTTGGAGACAAGACGGAATAAGCGGGGCGCCTGGCGGGGCGACCGGCTTCAGCGGACGTGATCGGATAAACAGGAGTATTGCGACCTGCCCTTCGCAGAGTTTCTTTTGCGAATTCGAACCAGGAGCACGATCCGGAGTTGGTAATGTTTAAGACGCCCCGGGTGTCTGCTTGCACCAATTCGCGAATAGCTCTTGCCAGATCCATCGAATACGTTGGAGATCCGACTTGGTCGGCAACCACTTTCAATTGCGGCTGGGAATCCGCGGCCCGCAGAATCTTTTCAGGGAAACTGGGGCGAGCAACTCCAAAAAGCCAGGACGTCCTGGCTATCAGCCAATGCCCGGCTTCTTCCTGAACGGCTTTTTCGCCGGCGGCTTTGGAAGCGCCGTAGGAGTTCAGGGGATGCACGGGGTCGTCTGGTTCGTAAGGGCGATTGGATGCGCCGTCAAAAACGTAATCTGTGCTCAGATAACAAAGTTTCACGCCTAGCTCATGCGCCACGACGGAGACATTCCTTGTGCCATCGCGATTCACGGCGAAGGCGAGGTCCGGATTCCGTTCGCTGCCGTCAACATCTGTGTAGGCGGCGGTCAGGATAATCCAGTCGGGACGCTGCTGAGTCACTAATTTGCGAACCTGGCAGGTTTCGCGGATGTCGGCGTCGCGTGAATCTGCGGGAATGATGACGTCGCCCTTCCAGTCTTCGGCCAGGTCTTTTCCGAGCATTCCGTTGGCACCGATGATTAGAATTCGCATGAGTTCAGTTGTTCAGCGACTCTCGGACGCCGAACAACGAAGGTAAATTGGAGCGGCAGCCGCGCAATGGGTCAACTTAAGAACGAAAAGTCTCCGAACGGCGGTGATAATGGCGCTCATAGTAGTTGCGATATTCGCCGGAACGTGCGTGATCGAGCCACTCGGAATTGGAACGATACCACTCGATCGTCTTGCGTATTCCCTCCTCGAAGCTGACCACCGGGTTCCAACCAAGTTCACGTTGAATTTTTGAACTGTCAAGGGCATAGCGACGATCATGGCCGGGGCGATCCTTCACATATTGAATCAGGGAATCGGGCTTGCCGAGAAATTGCACGATCGTGCGCACGATTTTCAGATTGGGTTGCGAGACGCCCGAAGACACATTGTAGATTGAACCAGGCTTGGCCTTTTCGAGCGCCAGCGTGATGGCACGGCAATAGTCCTCCACGAACAGCCAGTCGCGCTCCTGCAGGCCATCCCCGTAAACCGGAAGAGGCTTATCTTCGCCTGCGTTGGCGATCATCAACGGGATCAGTTTTTCCGGAAATTGAAAGGGACCGAAATTGTTCGTGCATCGGAGGATGACCGAGGAAATTCCATACGTGTTGGCGTAGGCGGTGACGAAGTGTTCCGCCGAAGCCTTGCTGGCCGCATACGGGCTCCGGGGATCCAAAGGTGTTTCTTCCGTGAACGCTGCTCCGGCAGGGGCGCTGCCATAAACTTCATCCGTGCTGATGTGGATGAAGCGAATTTTGGGGAAGGCGCGGACCGCCTCCAGGAGGCACTGGGTGCCAAGAATGTTGGTCTTGAGAAAAGGGGAGGCGTCTTCAATGCTGCGATCAACGTGCGTCTCCGCGGCAAAGTGGATCATGGCGTCAAAACCCTGCCGGAACAGATCACCGACCGCGCCACAGTCGGCGATGTCGCCGCGAATGAAGCGATAGCGCCGATCATTCACGACATCCGCGAGGCTCTCGGGATTGCCGGCGTACGTCAGCTTATCGAAATTGACAATTTCAATCTCGCGGCGGGCGTTCAAAAGAAACCGCACGAAATTGGAGCCGATAAACCCCGCTCCACCTGTAACGAGAACTTTCAATCGCTGCCATCCTTTTTCGAAATCGAAATTGCAAGCTCCATCCGGGGTGCTATGCCGCCTTATTTGGAATCTTCGGAAGGCCGCGGAGGTTTCCCTCGCCCGGGCAACTTGTTAGTCCCCGTTTCGGCGGCAAGATTCGTCACGCGCAGCAGGGATTCAAACGTTCCTGCGTCAGACCACCAGCCATCCAGGATACTGTAGGTCAGTGTTTTTTCCTTGAGGTACATATTATTGACGTCGGTGATTTCCAGTTCGTTCCGCCAACTCGGCTTTGTTTTGCCGATTTTGTCGAAAACCGTCGAGTCATAGAAATAGATTCCAGTCACGGCATAATTCGACTTGGGCTTCTTCGGCTTTTCTTCAATCTTGAGTATTTTGCCGCCTGAAAGTTCGGGGCAGCCGAAGCGTTCCGGGTCGGACACTTCCTTCAGGAGGATGTGGGCGCCGCGTTTTTGTTTTTCAAAGGACGCTTTCGCCGCGATTATATTATTTTCGATGATGTTGTCGCCCAGCACGACACAGATCTTTTCGTCTTCAACGAAAGGCTGAGCCAGCCGCAAAGCGTCAGCGATGCCGCCTTCTCCTTCCTGATATGTGTAGTGGATAAGGTGGAGGCCGAACTCCTTGCCATTGGCGAGCAGGCGAAGAAAGTCGCCCGAGTTTTGCCCGCCCGTGACAACGATGATTTCGCGGACGCCTGCATCCACCAGAGTCTGGAGGGGATAGAAGATCATCGGCCGATCATAAACAGGCAGCAAGTGTTTGTTGGTGACGCGAGTAAGCGGATAAAGGCGGGACCCCTTACCTCCGGCGAGTACGACACCTTTCATGGCCAATTTTCTCCTGCTCATTTTTCTCACGCACTAAAATTCGCGCGGATGAAGATTAAGAGTTCCGTAGATTACACCGAAGCTCATCAGTTGACCAATCCCAAATACTCGAATTTTCAGTTCGTCGGCAGGGAGAAACAAACGAACCGAGCAAAACTCATACCGAGCCTGATAGATACTTGTCGGAAAGACGGCGGGCGATTTGATTTCGGAGCGCTGCAATAGAATTAACCGCCAGCTAGCTGTGAAAGAGCGTGACGCGCCTGGTCAGCGAGCGGAGATGCGGGATTCAAGCTGATGACCTTTTCGAGTTCGGCCCTGGCGCGAGCGGGGTCATTAAGTTTCTGGTAAGTAAGGCCAAGGTGATAGCGAAAAGCCTGATTATTCGGAGTCGCTTTCACCGCGCCTTCCAGGAGCGGCACGGCGACCGAGTAACCGCCATTATTGTAGTAGGCCCATCCGAGCGTATCGGCGGAATTTGGGAGGTTTGGAAGGCCGCGGTGCGCGGTCTGGGCCAATGTAAGGGCCACGTTCGGGCTGCCTCCATGTTCGAGGAGCAGGTAGGCGAGATTGTTGGCAGCGACGGCATTCTCCGAATCGATGGTCAAAACCTTCTGATAGGTTGCCTCGGCCTGCTGCCAATTGCTGGCCCGTTCGTAGAGGGCGCCGAGGGCGAGTTGCAAGCCGACATCGCGCGGTGAAAGTTCGATGGCCCGCTGGTAGAAGGCAATGCCCTTATCGGGCGCCCCAGCAGCCGCCTGCAATTGCGCGAGCAGGACCATGGCGGCGATATTGTTTTTGTCCAGTGCAAGAACCTGGTTCGCGGAATCTTCCGCTTGCTTCAATTGTTTCGCCTGCGCCTGGAGCTCGGCGAGCAGCATGAACAGCCCGGGGTTGTTGGGGATCCGCTTAATCTGTTCCTGTACGAAGGCCATCGCGTCGGCGGGCTTATTTTTTGCTTCATCGACCTGAACTATGCCACGAATCGCTTCGAAGGAATTGGGATCGCGAGTGAGGGCCTGGCGGAACATGGCCTCGGCATCCGCCGGGCGCTTTTGCGCCAGCCGCAAATCGCCCATCTTCAAGAAGTAGAGCGGGCTCTGCGGCCCCAAGCGCTGCAGGTTCATCAGATCAGCTTCCGCTCCCACCGCGTCGCCCAGATTCATTCGCGCGGTTGCATGATAAAGATAACCATCAGGGGAATTCGGTGCGTGCTTCTTCAATTGGTTGCTCAAATCTTCCAGGGTCTTCCAGTCCCGCTTGGAAGCAGCGTTTTTCGTCAGAGCCAGCCAGGCTTCCGCCAGGTTGGGGCGAAGCCGGACAGCCTCTCGCCACTCGCTCTCTGCCTGCTGGTTCTTGCCCTTTTCATTGAATGCGAGGCCCAATTGATAGTGGCCCATCGCATTGTCGGGAGCGCTTTTCAAGGCGGCCTGCAGCGTTGTTAGAGCCTCATCCGGTTTGTGCTGACGCAGAAGTATTTGCCCCTTCAGGACAAGGGCTTCGGCATCCTGAGGAGTCTTCTTCAAGATTGCTTCCGTGCGCGCCGCCGCATCGTCCAGGCTGTTGTTTAGAATCAGCAACTGGATATAGGTTCTCTGAACAGAAAGATCGTCCGGGTACTTTGCGGAGAGAGCGCCAAATTCAGCGGTTGCTTTATCAAGTTGACCGCGGGAAAGGTAAGAATCTCCGAGCATCCGGTAAGCGGCGGGATTGGAACTCAACTGTTCCTTGGCATCGGTGAAGACCTTTTCCGCCTGCGCCGCTTGTCCCTCGAAGTAGTAAAGTGCGGCGAGAGCGGTGCGTGGAGAAAGTTCCTGGGGAGCCGCAGCGATTGCAGCTTGAAACTGTTTTTCCGCATCTGAATCCCGCTTCAGCTGATGGTACAAACCGCCCAGCATCAAGTAAGGGGTGACGGCTTTCGGATCCAGGGTCTGGGCCTTGAGCACATTCTGCTCGGCGTCTTTGAGGTTTCCCGTGCGTATTTGCAACTGCGCGAGATTGAGATAAGTTGCAGGGCGCTCCGGCGCCATTTGCACCGCGTCGTTGGCTTCCTTGACAGCGTCCGCGGAGTTGCCGAGGGCGGCGTCCGCGTCGGATAACAGGAGTTGCGCGTCGACGTTGCTGGGATTGGATTTGAGTATCAGCTGGGCGCGGTCCTTGGCTTCCTGTTTTTGTCCTCCGGCCAGCTGCAACCTTCCGAGATCGAGTTGCGCTTGCCAATTGTCCGGCTGGAGTTCAACGGTGCGCTGAAATTCGGCGAACGCTCCCGACCAACTCTTCAATTTGAGTTGCGTCTGCGCGAGCTTGAAATGCGCTTCCGCATTCCTTGGGTCGAGTTGAATGGCGCGGCCGTAATAAATCAAGGCCTCGGGATATTTTTCGTGTTCATAACTCGCGTTACCCTTCGCCAGGAATTTCTTGGGATCGCGGTTGCAGCCGGCACAGAAAATTACAAGAAGCAAGAAAAGAATTGACGGGCCTTGTCCGGCGAGCCCTGTGTAGCGGCGTGGAAAATCGTTGAGGAACGACATGGATTTCATAATCGCTGGGAAAAACAATTTTGCACCCCTATCCGACTGGCCGCAAGCATCATCCTGGGTCAGTGTTAAATTTAAGAGAATCTATCGGATAAGACGCATGATATTGGGTTGGCTGGAGTGTATCAGTAATGTGGCGATTCGAGGGGGCTAAGCGGAAGGCAGAGAGGGGAATCAAGGGGATAATAGGGATATTCTTTTTCCACTATGCAGGCTCGAAAAGGACTGCCGCACAAACGGCCTGTGAGCGCTCACTGCCGGAAAAACCGTAACTTATTGATATTGCATTGGTTGTTTCATTGTGGGAAAATCGGGAAGAAGTTGAGGCTGTTTCTGCGTGGTTATCCTCGTGCATCTTCTTTTAGTCTGGCGGGGCTTCGGTTGAGCCGGCGTCGGGCTGAGTTTTAGGGCGGTTTCATAGCGAGGTCGTTGGAAATGGTACGCAACGGAGAAATAACGGTAGCGGATGTGAAGCGAATCCTTCGCCGCTACTGGTGGATACCGGCTTTCATAACGGTGACGCTGGGCGCCATGGGATTGGCGGCCTCACTTGTTCTCCCCAAAAAATACACTTCGTCCACTCTGGTTCTAGTCGAACAGCCGACCGTTCCTACAGACGTAATCAAGCCCGTGATTACGAACGATCTCAATCAACGCATGGCTTCGATGAAGGCGCAGATTCTTAGCCGGTCAAGGCTGGAACCGATCATCAATAAATTTGACCTGTACCCGGTTGAGCGCAAGACGACCCACATGGAGGATCTGGTCGAAAAGCTGAAGAGCGCGGTGCACGTGGACCTGATTGAACCCTTAGCCGGATCGGCCGACCGGGAACCACCGGGCTTTAATGTCAGCGTGACCTTTGATAATCCCCAACTGGCACAGCAGATCTGCCAGGAAATCACCTCGATGTTCATGGAGCAGAACGCGACAGCGCGCGGGGCACAATCGAACAAGGTGACGAAATTCCTGACCGAACAATTGGACGAGGCAAAGGCCAAGCTCGATGAGCAGGACAAGCGGCTGGCGCAGTTCAAAGCTGAACACCTGGTGTCAATGCCGGATCGGGAGCAGACGAATCTTACTCTTCTGACCGGATTGAATACGCAATTGGACGCCACCACGCAGGCCCTGACGCGCGCCCAGCAAGACAAGTCGTTGAACGAAAGCTTGCTGAGCAATCAGGAAGCCAGCTGGAAGAACTCGCTGGTGGGGCTACAAAATCCGGAAACGCAAGATCAGGAACTGGCCGCGCTTCAACAGAAGCTTTCGGAGTTGCGGGCGAAATATACCCCAGAACACCCCGACGTGATCAAGATGAAAGCACAGATCGAGGAGTTAAATCGAAAAATGGCCGAAGCACCCGCCCCCAAGGCAACCCCATCGGCTGCACAAGCTGCGCTCCGTGAGCCCCCGGCGATTCAGCAATTGCGAAGCAGGATCAAGCAGGACGATTTCACGATCGCGGACATGACCAAACGTCAAGGGCAGATTCAGGATCAGATTCGATCGCTTCAGGGCAGACTGCAGGCAAGCCCCGTGGTGGAGCAGCAATTAAAAGAACTGACACGGAGTTACCAGACCGCTTCGGATATTTACAACGAGTTGTTGAAGAAGCGGGAAAACTCGGCGATGGCCACGGATCTGGAGCACGAGCAGCAGGGAGAAAACTTCAAAGTGCTGGATGCGCCCAGCCTTCCTTCATCGCCGTCGTTTCCGAAGAAAATTGTTTTCGTCGGAGGAAGTCTCGGAGCGGGGCTTGCCTTGTCTCTGGGCATTCTTTACCTGCTGGCGGTCAGCGACAAGGCGATGTATTCAGAGCGCGATGTGGAGCTGTGCTTGAAGTTGCCTGTATTGACCCTGGTCCCGAGTTTTGAGGCCTCAGGACATGGCAACAATGGGCATGACGGGAAGCAAAAAGCAGATAGAACGGCGATTCCCGCCAAGGCCTAGAAGTGTTTGAAGAAAAAGGATTAAGGATAGGGACCAGATGAGCCGGATTCATGAAGCTCTAAAGAAAGCCGCCCAGGAACGTTCGGAGCGGGGAGTTGCCCAGGGCTCCGCGGATTTGATCGATTCATCTCCTAAAGCGAATGTACCGTTAGGCGAATTTGATCGCCTGGTAGCCAAGTGCAGGAAAGTGGAATGGAATACGGAACCCCGATTTTCGGTGTTCGCGGACGAGACGGTGAACCGAGCTGGTGTGGAAAAATTTCGCACACTGCGCTCCCGACTCTACCAGATCGCCGCCGCCCAACCGCTGAAGCGAATTTTGTTTACCAGCAGCTTGCCGGAGGAAGGGAAAACGTTTGTGGCGATGAATCTCGCGCAATCGATCATCCGGCAAACCGATAAGAAGGTTTTGCTGATTGACGCCGATTTGCGGGCGTCGCGCATGCACATTGCTCTGGGAGCGCCGTGCAAGCCCGGATTGACGGATTATCTTCGAGGAGACCTGGAGGAAGGGGGAATCATCCAAGTGGGACAGGCGGGGAATCTGTGTTTTATCCCGGGCGGGACGAGCATTTCGAATCCCAGCGAGTTGCTACAGAGCAAAAGAATGAGTGGATTGCTCGAGAGGTTAACCCCGCTCTTTGATTGGATCGTGCTGGATTCTCCGCCGACCCTCGCTGTTCACGACGCCAGCATCCTTGCCGACATGTGTAACGGAGTCTTGTTTGTGGTCCGCGCGGGAGCAACGGATTTCGAAATCGCCCAGAAAGCCGCAGCTGAATTCCAGGAGAAAAATCTGCTGGGAGTGGTTCTGAATCGGGTGGATAAGAACGAGACCTACGGCGATTATTACTACGGGTATTCGGAGGAAAGAAACGAGGACTGAGGAAAGCCCGCCATGGGCAGTTCGGGGTTCGGGAAGGATTAAGCAGGAGGAGCCGAAGACGGCTTTGCAAGCTGCGCAGAGCGTTCCCCGCGTCGGAGAAGCGAGTACAACGGAAGCAGCAGAGCAAGTCCGAGCAAGAAAAACACCACCCCGCCTTGGTGATGAAGCCTGCCAGTAAGGAAACTTCGATCCACGTATTGCGCCAAGATAGTTAGCGTCGCAATGCGCACACCATTCTTGATCAACATCATCAGCAAGCCGGCGAACACAAAGACCGCTTTCTTCCAAAAGCGGGTAAACGAAAAATGAACGATCAGGACGGCCAGTATGAGCAGTGCGATGCTGGATCGAATGCCGCTGCACTCGCTGGCCACTTCGATGGCAAATGACGGCATGCGGAAGATTAAGCCTTCACGCAGAACAGGCAGCCCCGTCAGTTGAAATACGATATCCGCGACACCCGCAGATCCCCATTGCAGCATAGAAACGACGCGGTCCAGGAGCGATGGAGGAAGCGGAATCGCAAAAGCCGAAAAGGCGAAAGGGAACCACGTTTGCTTTGCCGCCGGGCCGCCAAAAATCACGGCAAAACCGGCGAAGAACAGGAGGATTACCGCGGTTACGAGTCCCGCAAGTGCCCAATCCGGCGCCAGGCCCAACCTCGGGAAGGATAGGAAGGCCAGGGCCGCCGCGGGCAAAGCAAACAGCAGCAAGGCTTTGAGGTCGAGCGAGGTTCTCCGCGCGAAGTGGGGAGCTTCCGTCCATAAGAGCCAGACAACGAGGATGGGAATGATGAGGACCTGCGACGCGTCGCTGCTCGTCAGCGCATAGTGGGTCAAAATGTGGAGGGGTTTCCAAAACAGCAGGCAAACGGCGACGACCCAAGCCGAGTACATTGCCCAAAGGCGAAGAGCCGATGAAGAATTAGGATTCAATGAGAATATGCCTGTGACGGGGGCTTCGAATCAACCCCGGGGTGCGTGGTGCGAATCGGGGAAAGGGCTTCAAGTTAGCTCTTGAACGTCTCATTTCGGTGGACATAATGGCGCTCGTAAAATTTCAAATATTCCCCGGAGCGGGCATGGTCGAGCCAGACGGTGTTTGATTGGTACCATTCAATAGTGCGGCGAATGCCTTCCTCAAAACTGACTTTGGGTTTCCAGCCTAACTCCTTGCGGAGTTTAGAGCTGTCGAGAGCGTAGCGCCGGTCGTGTCCGGGCCGATCCTGAACATAGTTCACCAGGGATTCCGGTTTGTCGAGAAATTTTAGAATGATTTGAACAGTTTTCAGGTTGGGCTGGGGCGCGCCGGCGGAAACGTTGTAGATTGCACCCGGCTTGGCGTGCTCGAGAGCCAGAGCGATGGCGAAGCAATAGTCCTCCACGAAAAGCCAGTCGCGCTCCTGCAGGCCATCGCCATAAATGGGAAGTGATTTATCTTCCCTGGCGTTGGCAATCATCAGCGGAATCAACTTTTCGGGAAACTGGTAAGGGCCGTAATTGTTGGTACAGCGCAGGATGACCGTGGAGACCCCATAGGTGTTCGCATAGGCGGAAACAAGGTGGTCGGCTGCGGCCTTGCTGGCAGCGTAGGGGCTGCGAGGATCCAGATGCGCTTCTTCCGTAAAACTCCGTCCGGCAGCGGCGCTTCCGTAGACCTCATCTGTGCTGATGTGGAGGAAACGCGGCAGGCGAGTCTTTCTCGCGGCCTCCAGGAGGCATTGCGTCCCCAGAATGTTCGTTCGCAGAAATGGCGAGGGATCTTCAATGCTGCGATCCACATGGGTTTCCGCTGCAAAATTGATTACGGCGTCGAGCCCCGACTGGAAAACCCGAGAAACCGCCGAAGGGTCGGCAATATCGCCGTAAACAAAAGAGTAGCGGGAAGTTGCCGAAATATCGGCCAGGCTCTCCGGGTTCGCCGCGTACGTCAATTTGTCGAAATTCACTACCTCGACGTCACCCCGAGCTTGCAGAAGGTATCGGATGAAATTCGAACCGATAAACCCCGCACCGCCCGTCACCAGAACTTTCAAATCTTTTCTCCTACTCCGTTGCGATTCACCTGCGGCCGCTATGCCCGAAAGGCATTATTCAGCAGCCCGCACATGCCGCGGCGGGGCTCCGCGCCCGGGAATTTTGTTAGCTTCAGTTTTGACCACGAGATTGGTGGCGCGAACCAGGGATTCAAATGTGCCAGCATCGGTCCACCATCCGTCCAGGAAACTGTGAGACAACGTATTTTCCTGCAGGTACATGTTGTTTACGTCTGTAATTTCCAGCTCGTTGCGCCAGCTCGGTTTGGCCCGGAGACTCCACACGGTCTCGTTCGTGGCAGTCGTCCAGCTTCTACCAGATTTCATGATGATGCGGGCTCCTTCGACCCAAGTACACCGTGGTCATTCGACGACCGAGAGTCTCCCGCCAGTTCATAGACTACACGGTCGCCATCCAGGACAGCGTACGCCAACCGCGCCCTTTCTTTTTCCGGCCCCACGATTTCCCATTTATCGCCCCGAAGTACCAAACTCATCTGGCTCCTGGCTCTCCACCAGCGATCCACTTCTCCCGGCAGAACAGCCCAGATCTTTTCGTGCTCAACCAGTTGTCGCAGATAATCGAGAAGCGCCTCATAAACGTCGCGTTCCCGCCGCTCTGTAAGGTAATCCGGGTGGGCAATAAAACTCATCAGTCCGTTTCTAGCCCGGATCAAAGCCAGTTGTTCCTTCCAAAGGTCCAGCGTATAGTCATTCAAAATGTGAAAGAGCGAATAATCCTGAGTGGCAGTGAGAGGAAGCTCGAGGATTTTGCCAATGAAATAAGGCATAACCGTGCAACAGCCGCCGCGCAACGGTTCCAGATGGGCGACGTTCGGAACAGACATGTCATAAGAAAAATCGAAGACGTCGTACCAGTCTTCATTTCGATACATGGCCCCGGCGCGAAAGCCGCGCGAGTTGTATTTCTTAACGTAGCCGTTGATTCTTGCAGCCCGGCGCAAGAATTCAGACCGATCCTGGTATAAGTTCCCATCGTGATTTAAGTCATGGACATTGAATTCAAATCCGCGGCTCCGGATCTGGCGAACATACTCATCCGATACCGCGTACCGCTTTTCGGGGATGACTTGAAACGAAGCCTTGAATCCGTAGGAATCGTCCAGGTCCATCAACTTTGAGGTGAAGTCGCGACCCACGGAAGTTTCCACGTCGTGAGTCATGATCAGGCAACTGTGAGCGCCCTCCGGCCAAAACCAGATGAAAGGGATTTTCGTTGCCGCACTTGCCCTCATCAACAGCCGCAAATATTCTTCGTGAAGGTTGTCCACTGTGAAGTCTACCGGCCAGGCTGGGAATGGCAATTCCTTCCAATCGCTGAGATAAGCTCTTTGCAAGCGACGGCGAAACGAGGTTGGCAAAAACTCTCTGATCGAGTAATACAATTTACGGACTGATTCGCCGGCAGCAAACTTCTTGGTTCCTGAAGACATTTTCTTCCGATAGCGTTCAAGGCGAATGTTCCCGACTACTTCAGTAAAGTCGAATGGCAAATGAATTGTGGTGCTGTCGCATTG
>WNFQ01006529.1_pt1 | contig 12112 bp, 13 predicted proteins | sample 5400171 | NCBI WGS metagenome assembly WNFQ01 (sample SAMN13153356, study PRJNA577476) | soil metagenome | isolation source: 20 cm soil under Madrone tree | place: USA:California | collected 2016-06-14
GGTATCTAGGAGAAATACTCCAAGCGTGAGGTTGCTCTTTTCCTTACCGCATGCCCTTGTTCACCATTTGATTTCCCACAGTGCCGAAATTCACGGCTTTACAGAAGAACAGACGAACCGGGCCAAGGATGCGTTCAAACATTATGGTCCAACCGCGAGGATTTGCATCAATTTCATCAGATCTCCAAACTTACTCAGCCGATATGAAAGACGTCTTCATAACACGGCTTCGAATCTCACAGCAGACAGGCTCCGACACTTCGTCGAGAACGGAAAGGAACTTGGCCTGGATGCAGAATCGCAAACCCTTTTTATCATTAGGCGCAATAAGGTAGAAAACCTCGAAATTGGATATCTGGCACCGATTTCGGCGAATGTCGAGACGCCTCTCATGATGACTATTGATACACTGCAACGCCGCGAGCGGATCAACTTGTATCGTAACTTCGCATCCGTTCCTCCGACAAGGGCGGTAGCTGGCCTTTTGTACGAACCACTAGGCCACATGCGACTTCGGGAGGGTATTGAACTCAAATTGAAGCGGATGAGAAAGGAGGGCAAGCTGCGAACATATTTTCATTGGAAAACTCAGGGCGTCGAGGAGACGGGGATTTCCGTAACCTTTCCTGCTAACCGTGTAGTCATATACTATATTCCCCTGTACATTCGTCACCCCCGGTCACTCGTCAGGTACTCGTCAGGTCACATCAGTCACAGTTCCTCCCAAGCCATTTTCAAAGTCTGATTCATCACCGACCGATTCGTCACCGTGAATCCGTTATTTGTGATCACGACGGTTGAGGCCGTTGAGGGAGCGGGTGAAGTTTTTAGGGAAAAGACTATTACTATCAAACATTAAACCACTACATACTGTATTTTATGTATGTATCTATTGGCTCAAATTCAGTACAAAGGAGCGTGTGGATTGTACGGTAGGTATCCATAGGGAAAATAAGGATGTGGGACCGCGAAGTGGTTGGGCATGCTTGGGGATGGCAGCTGGTGAGTGGAGAATGTTGTGTGAGCAGTGTGTCATGAGAGACAAACTCGAAGCCGGGATTTGGTACTGTTGGATATGAAGTTTGATGAGCGGTTGCACTAGTCGACGCTGCGGCATTGACATGTGTTGGATGGCTTGGGGCAGAACTTGTCGCCTAGCCGCGTCGAGAGGATCTGGGGAAAAGGCCAGCGAAGCGTGGATTTTCCTTCAGTTCTGGATGGTCGTGAAAGTGTTCTTTGATGCGAGCGACGAGATCCTTCATATTTCCCTCCATCGAGATTTTGAGTGCTCCGGCAAGTGCATCATTAAGACTGCGAAGGGCCTCTTGCACGCGTTGTTCATAACGTGGATCCTGAGAGCAACGAGAGGATCCTCCTTGACGTACCATCGATACAACGGCGCGTCAAGGGGTGACTGGCAGAGAGGCGCGTAAGTACTGACCACTGACAAAAACGCGGGTACGGTTTCAAGCTCCGCTCGGCAGGAACTGGCAGGTGTGACATCACGCACAAAATCCCCCCTCAGAAGGGACTCCTTCAATAATCAATATCTCATCGTGAAAATGGCTGGAACACCTTTAGATATCATATATTAGATGGTGTGCACAGTGCCAGGTCACTGGAAGGCCTCTGAGGTGAGATTTTTCAAAAGTGACGAATGACCGGGGGTGACGAATGTACAGGGAAATATAGTACGAGGATACGCCAGGATCGATCGAGCCTAACCGCTTGTATGTGCCAAAAGCAAGAAATCAGGTCGCTTTCGATTCCTTCTTCAAGCTCGACCGGACATTATACATTTTCCAGTTGACCGTGGCGAATGACCACGATATCAAGGAAGGCATAAAGGACTACCTCTTTGGCCTTCTGAGGATGCTCCCGCAAGAGACGAATTGGCGGGTTGTGTTCATGACTCCTGGCGGCGACCTCAAAGTCAAGGCCAAGGACCCTCATAAGGTCAAGGACACTCATAAGGCCAAGTACACTCCTGAGGCGAAGGACACACTTAAGGTGCACAAGTTCTTGAGTGAACTGGAGCTGTACACGGCGGATTTGGAGGTTGATTTGGAGGATGAATGAGGTGCGCTGCCGACAGAAAAAGTACAAAAAACTGTATTAGATTGGTATTCTTTTTTTTACTGTACAATGACCAGTTAAAACATATTGCACATCGTTGACCGCATGAATCAATCCTTGATTAGCGGTTGGGCATGTGGGCACATGTCGGAAAAATCCCAATTAGCATATGAGGGATGGTGGCAGCCGATGGTCTTATAGAAGCTCTGTAGGCTGATCAACACGTTATCAGGGCCATACAACCTCAGTAAGTATTATATCAGTGATTGTAGCAGCTGATGGTCTTGATCAGCTTCTGCATGTCGACATACAGTATCAACACATTCAACTTATCAGGGTAGATAAGCACACCATTTTGAGGCCGTGTTGTCGATTATCACGGATCGAATCCGCGCACCTTTTCGCTCTCAACCTTCTCTTTTACTCTCATGCTGTCGGAGGCCCCCGACAGGCTGGGCTCTGGGTTGTTGCTGATGGGCGATGCTGATGGGCGATGAAGCCGATGACAATATGGAAGGAGGACGTCGATTAGTCTGCGGCGACGGATCTTGATCTGATACTAGAGAGTAGGAAGTTTGAGTACTCGAGTTCGTACTGTATTTCCACCTTGACGAGATTTCCGAGTTGGAGCACTGTCTGCACCCATAGTATCTTCGCTTTAGCTCCGTCCTTTTCTGGTTGCGTATCGTGAAACAATACTGATACAGTAACCTACGCTTGACAACCTCGGAATCCCAGCCCCATATTGACATGGGCATATCTCCATGCATTCCCCATTCACGGTACTACCGTATAAATACAAGAAAAGCCAAAAATGTGGACGATGTACGACTTTTCAAAAAGGCGGAATCAGGAAATATTCGGTGTCGCTGTGCTTGATTGTATGTAACATAGCGCTGAGATCACGATTGTAACGTCGTAGCGATGCTTGGGCGTAAGAGGGGAATGGTGAATGAGGAAGAGTCGTGGTAAAGCCGGTCGATAGTATAACATGGAACGTGCAGATCGGAGGCTTATTAGATCTTTAAATCATTGGTGTGAAACGGATGTGCAATGTGGTGGAGATGGAAGTGGTGGGATGGGTGAAGAGAGAATAGAGGAAATGCTCGTTGAGAGAAATCAAAGTGTCCGTCCATCGTGTCTCGGAATTGGCGGCCTCTAGCGCCTCGCGACACCTACCTCAGCGTCGCCCTTGACGGCTGAGCGCTAAACCCGCCACCCTCAATTATATTGGCACTTCCACTTCCACTACCGCCGACATTGAGACCCGCACTGGCATTGCGGATCGACAAGAGCACTTCTTTACAGTACTTGAGCTTGTCGAGTAGGCGCTGCGCAAACTTAGCTTGCTCCGGGTCCGTGGACGGTGGTAAGAGCGCCCTTGCCATGACCTGGCTTAACGTCCAGCGTGTCAGTACGTAATTCTTGTCAATGTGTGCGATAGCGAGTCCCTGTGCGGAAAGTATGATCTTCGAGTGGTCATAAAAATTGAACTGCCGGTCGTGTTAGCTACGTTACCCCCAGGATACACAGATCAAGGGCTACCTGGAGGACATCATGGCTCAACTTGAATACGATGACGTGTTTCATGCGTAAGTACTTTTGTACAAACTGCATGCCTTTGGTGCGCTGCAAGTCCAGGAATGTGTACTCATAATCACCGTACAACTTGCCCATGATATACCCCTCGAAGTGCTTCAGCAAGTATACCTTGCTCTTCAGCTCTTCAGGATAGTCACCAACAGTGTAGTTTTTGCGCACATACACCGTCCCTTGTCGGCGAGACGATATGTAATCAAAGTGCCTACAATACGACCATAACTCGATTAACGCCCGATGAAACAATAGACGAGAAATAACGGACTGTTTATCGGCAGCAAGGACGAGCGTTGTGCTATCATTAAAGTGCACGCCAACCGACCCGTCCGTAAGCGCATAGCCCATGCCGTACTTATTGCAATAGTCGACCCAAGATGCGATAAAAACCCTCTCCTCTGGCAGATCAACGTCATCGCTCGGGTCTCGGAATAACTGATGTTGCGCAAGCGCATCGAAGGCATTACAGAGGGTCTCTGCCGCAGCGTCGAATCCGTTCACCTTGGGCGGCCCGGATATCGGGGTTGTTGCGCCACTGGAGGAAGACCCTAGACCAAATGTAGCATTCAGCCCTTTGTTCTCCACTTTGATGAAGTAGCGTGTATGCGGCAGCCTCACCAACAACTGGTAGGGTCTCTTTCGTGCGTACTCGTACACGTCGCTCGCCTTGCGCGGGCTCCAGCGCTGGTACCGGGACATTTTCTGTATCCTCAAATTGGGACTCGGGTGCGCGCGATGCCTGCGCGGGCACCATCTGCGCAACGATTCGGGCCTTCTGGCTCTGCAACTCTTTCATTCGCACCTCCTCTTCCCGCCTTTCGAATCCATCACCTAGACCATCTTCCTCCGCTATCTCTTGCAGTCTGTTCCCAATCTTGTTCGTCTTTGCGGGCGACCGTGCAGCCTCCTTCTTCGCAGCCTGCAACTTGCGGAGTAGAGTCGGCTCGCTGCGATTAGTGGCACCACCGGCAGGCGCAACCATGAGCGGCTGGCGCGCCGAGCTGAGTAATGCAGAGATGGGGCTGCCAGGCTGCACCGCCTTCTGGAACTCACGCTCCTGCTGAGCGAGGCTGCTGGTCGCACTACTTACGCTCGGCGCCGGCGGCTCGCTATTCCGGGACGTATTTGGCGCGACCTCGCCATCAAGTTGACACATTTGTCGCAGCCGAGCGAGATTCGCTTGTGAGACAGGAGGCAAGATGTGACGGAAATTTGGGGGAGCGTCCCGTGCAGAGACAGGTATGAACCCTGGGACAATACCACGAGTGAAGAAAGCATGGCCAAGGATGTTATGCAGCGTGGGGCGCTCCTGAGGGTTGGGTGTGAGAATCTCCTGCACAAGCTCGCGCGCATCGAGTGAGACATCCCGGTTGGGTGGGAACTCGTACTGATTATCGCGGATGCGCCTGAAAAGGTGACGAGTTTAGGTTGCAAAGCACCAGTAAGCACCTCGAAGACCTCACTGATAAACTTCTTTGACATCCTTGGTCTGAAAAGGCGGACGGCCGACGACAAACGTGTATAGAATGACCCCGATGGACCAGGTGTCAACCTCGAAGCTATGTCCGTTTGCCGTGTCGAATAATACTTCTGGTGCAATGTAATTCGGCGTTCCACAGATGGTCTTCTTCCGTTCGCCGGGACTCTCGATAAGCGCGGCGAGGCCGAAGTCGCCGACCTTGATGTTCATTTCCGCATCAAGGAAAAGGTTGCCCAATTTCAGGTCACGATGGATCACCTGATGTGTATGCATATAATGGCAGGCACCGATGAGTTGTACCATGAAAAACCGCGCCTCTGGTTCTGTAAAGACGCGACGTCGATGGAGCATGCTCATGAGAGAGCCGTTTGGGCAGAGCTCCAAAGTCATATAGACATTCTCTTCATCCTCGAAGCAATCGACGAATCGAACGATGTTGCAATGGTCTAGCGCTTTGTGGATCTTGATCTCTGCGTAGAGCTGAATCCCTGCTCGGCATTGAATACTGAATAGAGCATAATAAACACACACCTTGGTTTTTGCCTTCTTTGTCTTGAGGGAGCTCTTCGTCACAACTTTACACGCAAGGTGGTTGTTACGGGAATCCCTGACTTGGTACACTCTGGCGAACCCGCCCTGTTATCAGGTTAGGTGAGTGTCCAAGTGCAAGGCGGGGTTGATGACTCACCTCGCCGAGGAAGGACATTCTTTGGTACCGTAGAGAGCCTGTCTTGTCTTGTATGACCGGAGGCGGCGAGGGAGGTTGAACCTTGGCATTCTGACGGGAAAGCGGTGGTGACGCTTTCTTTTCAGAATACACGGGCTTCGGGGGAACCTCCGGGGGGAGTTGTTTATTGAGAGCATTTGATAAGGGGTTGCGCCGGTTGTTGGATGTTGAAGTGGCTGGTGGGGGAATAGAAGGGAGACGGGGTTGGTGGAGATAAGGGTTCATTGTCACAATGGCCTAACACCAGAGACAAAAAGATAGAGGTTTGCGAGTTACGACGTTCTGTCGACACACAGTAAGCTCTCGAGCAGACGAGTCGTTAAGTTATCGACAAGATGGACATGGACATTCACATTCGAACCATGCTGCCACAACGTGTTCATTACATAACCAACGCGAAACATATCACGTGATCGCGTACCTTCGCGTTACAGTAGTCGGCGTGGGAGATACTGACAAACTTGTGCTCTGTTGACCGCACTGTCCTAGTCCGACGAGTCTTTTCGTCCAAGTTCGTCCGAAAGTACTTCTACTTACACTGTACAATGCGCTTATTGCTATCATCATGTTATATCATTTACAATCCTTCCTCTTTTCTGACACTTGCGTCAACATTTCCCCAGCTGCAAACACGTTTCCATCCCACTGATCGTATTCGTCGCAAGTTCTATGACTCAAAGCGGAGGAGTGTCCGTGTAAAGCGTCTCCTGCATAGCAGCAGGGTAGCGCTCCCCTAGAGTAGAGTCCGCTCTCTGCGCAATCTCGCGGACTTGTTGCACCTCCTTCAGGTCAAGGTTGAGATTCAATGAACCAAGGTTCTCGTATAGATACTAGATTGCGCATCGTTAGACATCAATTTCTAGTGGAGAGGTATGATTTTTTTCGTACCTTCACATTGCGAGTACCTGGGATGGGGATGATATCCGGGCCTTGAGCTAGGAGCCAGGCAAGTGAGACTTGACCTGCAGACGCGTCGTGGTTCTTCCCGATCTGCTGAATTTCTTCCACAACTTTGAGCACATTCGGGAAGTTCTCCTTGGAGTATCGCGGAATGACACGGCGTATATCACCTTCCTCAAAGTCATCAGGGCTTCTCTATGAATCATAATGGGAGGTTAGCGTGGAACGTCCACCATATGGTTTGAATGACGTACGTATTTGCCCGTCAGGAGACCCCGCCCAAGTGGCGAGTACGCGTATACAGTCACGCCGAGCTCACGCGCAGCCGCCAAAGCCCCTATCTTCGGATCCTCGGCGTCCAAAGTGAACGGCGAGTATTCAACTTGAATTGCCGCTATCGGGTGAATCTTGTACGCACGACGTAGGGTGTCGCCATTGCATTCGCACAGTCCGATGTACTTGATTTTGCCTTCCCTGTAAAGGACTCAGTTGTCACGGAGTACGGCCAGTGAGTGAGACCCCCAACTTTACAAGCTCTGCTAAGGCGCCAACTGTGTGTTCAATGGGGACGGTAGGATCCGCCCTTTTCAGTAACTACATCAGACGTCTAACTCATGAGAATTAACCAGTCGTGGATGCCGTACCTGTGCGCATACAACAAGTCTATATGGTCTACACCAAGTTTCTCGAGAGAATTTTGGCAGGCTTCCTTGACGTAGGCAGGTGATCCATCGATTGTCTTTCCTGACGGTGAAGAAGCCCCAAATTTGGTAGCGATGAATATCTCATTGCGCTTTCCAGTGCGTTTGAACCTGGGGGTATGTATGTGTGAGTACCATTATGGATAAGCACGCGAGTGGAGGGGTTTCAGGACTCAAGACAAGACCTACCATCTACCAATGAGTTCCTCCGAGTCACCATACACATCTGCAGTGTCCCAGTTTGTACAACCAGCCGCGTAAACGGCATCAAGCAACTGAGGAAGAGTTAAGCGAACCGTCTGCACGACTCGGCTATTTGCCATTTATCAGGTGGGAACTTTACCTTGAAACGATCCTCATCTGGGGGGGCACGGCCATAGTAAGAGGAAATACCCATCGCGCCATAACCAATGGCGGAAACTTCTGTTTGACCTACTGTGCGACTAGGGAGTTTGAGACTAGTAGCCATAGCAATATAGAGAACAGTCCGCTGTGCTAAGACTAAGCTGTAGAACCATTGGTAAACCTATTCCCTGGCTTTATATAGATGCATGAAGTTGGTTACCACTAAGGCATGACGTCAATCTTGCGGGTCGCTGCGGGGAGCATGTGAAACACGAATGAATGGAACTGGATGATATACGTCACGGTGCAGGCCAGACTCACACGACGGGCAGGAGTGGGTTAGCGGTGTCGACCAATAGTCAACTATAGTCAATTAATGTCCAATAAGTTGTCATATTAGTTGACACAACTGTAGAACCATTGGCAAACCTATTCTCTGGCTTTATATAAATGTATGACGTCAACCTTGCGGGTCGCTGCGGGGAGCATGTGAAACACGAATGAATGGAACTGGACGATATACGTCACGGTGCATTCCAGGCCAGACTCACGACGGGCAGGAGTGGGTTAGCGGAGTCGACTAATAGTCAACTAAATAGTCAATTAATGTCCAATAAGTTGTCATATTAGTTGACACAACTGTAGAACCTTTTTTATTTAAAAATTTGCAGCTTGATTTGTAGAGTCCAATTGAGATAAAAATAATAAGTTTGTATAACTTGACCAGTAGGTTGTGTCAACTAATATGACAACTTATTGGACATTAATTACTATTTAGTTGACTATTAGTCGACTCCGCTAACCCACTCCTGCCCGTCGTGGATCATACAGTATGACTGTGCGGGAATTCAGCCGCTCACACTAACTTAGGCCGTAACCGCGTAACCATTCGCAAAGCCCTTCAACACCATTGAGCCAAACCTGGGCAAATATGAGGGACTAGGAACTTTACAATCACATCGGTCACAGCTGATTACTGTCTTTTGGGATCATACTGTCCGACCAGTATCACGGTCATGCCACGCTGGCGTAACTTGAAACGCGAATTCAAAGAAGGGAAACAAAATATCACACTAGATTGTTATCACGATGGGAGGCGAAAATATCAGAAAAAGGTACAACAATAGATCCATGCGCTCTACAATCCATACATTCATCACGGGGACATTACTCGCCTAGCATTCCATCCACTTCGTCGTCCGCTTCCTCTTCTGAGCTTGAATCCATGATCGAGTCTGCAGGTTCAGACACGCCACTGCTACCGTCCTCGTCGTCTTTCCCCCTGTTCATTTCTCTTGGGCGGGATTTGGTTTTTACGGGGGAAGACTTTGTGGCAGTATTTTTTCTGAAGAGCGTGTGTGTAATCCGTGGTAAGCAATGCGAAAGTTTCCGAACTGTAGAATGAAAGGTAAAGAAACACGTACCGAGAGACTTGGCGCTTGGAGCGAGGGACAGGCGTTGACTCTTCGTCCTCATCCTCATCCTCGTCTTCATCACCGTCACCGCCCCCGTCATCATCCTCATCGCCCTCGAGCCTGATCGACGTCATATCGACCTTCTTGGTCCTGGGCGATCATGATACTTGTCAGCATTAATGTCAGTCAACGAAGTCAAACCTTGCTTACGCAGCTCTGCGTGGCATCGATCGGGTGGGCATCGCGGAGGGAGGAAAACCTCCCACAGAAGTTTCTTCGTCCTCGTCCCCATCTGATCGTGATGTTCGACGTCGTCTGGAGAGGCAATCATGAGTACATCCCCCTTCATCTAAACGAAATTAATGGCCGCACTTGGACTTAGCCTTGCCGCCTTTGCACCGAGGTGGCGTCCCAACCCACTCTTCCGTTATGCTCGTGGCATCCGACGTGACGCTCTCTGACCTGCGCTTCCTCACCGCGCGCTTCTTTGTAGCCGATGGCTCTTCCTCTTCATCGTCATCGTCCTCATCCAGCGGGTGGCGGTCGGCGCGTACGTAGGTTGTGCACGAGAAGTTTTAGAGTGCGCACTTTGTCATCGTCGTCTGTTTCGGGTGGGAGGAAGAGCCTGTTGAGTGCCTGGCAGAGCACTTTCTTGTCGTCCTCTTCCATCGCACCTGTTCATTAGAAAAACACTGTTAAAAACGAGGGAAAGATTACGCTTACTTGGCACATCCTTGTTGAAAAGCGCTCGAAGGATCGATATTGCCAAGTCCATATGGACCATTTGATCTGGAATCTGACTCTCCACCTCTCTAAGAGGCATAGGAAGGAGCTGCTATTAGGTCGTGCCCACGGAGTAGTATCGGACTCGTACATGGCTTTTTGTGGATCTGTCCAGTCCACAAACATTGCGCACACCTGCGCGGGCGAGACCATCTCCTGATCTTCGTCTAATTCTCTGTACCCCTTGCTCAATTGATCAAAAACAGCTAAGGAGACCTAGTTGCGCAATGTCGTAAGAGCTTGAGGACGGAGGTACCACATGGTCCACCTACCTTCTGCATGAGGCGCTGATGCGCGGGAGATGAGTAGCTGTATGCTGGGAAGAAATAAGACAAGGATTGACGCAGCTCTTGATTTTCTGCTGTGTCAGGCGAGAGATAGATCAACGCCAGGCTGACCAACACCTGCAGCTCCGTCAGAGGTTTGGGTCCACAAACATATCACTGAGAGAGAGCACATACCCGCTCGTCCGAAATCATCCCTGAGAGCATGAGCTTCGCGAATCCAGTGCAGATCAGTGCTTGCACCTTATCCGATTCCTCGTTCCCAAGGACCTGTAGCAAAAATTCAATCACCCGCCCGCCCTGTTGGCGACACAAAATGCTTGGATCAATTCACAAGGAAAATGCCAAAGGTAATGGAACCGACGCACACCAACGCTGGCATTGGCCAAAAAGTCGCCTTCGTGCACCATAAGCACGTCAAATACGACTTGTAGCACGCGCAGCTTGAGCACCTCCGGCGCAGCTTGCACCTGACTTAAGAAGAGCTGGAACGAATTGAGAGCCATGCGCCGCGCGATGAGGCAGCACAGGCCGAGGCACACAAGTCCCTTCTCACGAAGAATGAGTTCTTTACGCTTGACAGCGGGCACGATCAGCTCGCCGAGGATACCCTCCAGGGTCGAGTTTTCTTCGAAGGTCTGTAAGAGAGCCCCAAGTCTGTCGGTTGACGGACGGAGAGATAAAGACAGAGATTACCAACCCCGTTGACCCGCTCGAGCATGCCAATGCAGAGGTCGAGGCAGCGCACATCCATCGCATCTGCACGTTCTCGCTCCCCTGGAGTCATCTCTGCTAGCGGTTTGGGCCCGCGCGGCGCACGAGGAGCAGCGGTTGTCGATCCGTCAATCGTGGTGTCAATATCATCATTTATGAGCTCATTCTACGGGATCCGTCTGTCAGGGAGGCTCAATGGTTGGAGGAAATGGTGCGGACAATAACTTCATCGTCGTCATTTGCATCACGGAGCTCATGCACGACTTCAACAACGACGCGGATGAGATCGCGCTCGCTAGAAGAGAGAGTTCGCAACAAATCAAGGCAGCGTGTGACGAGTCCTGAAGGAAGGGCTTCCTGGGATATCATATGTCCTGCCGATACATAGCTCAGCAGAGGAACAGTAGCACACGAACAAAGATCCCACACGTACGAACGAACTGCTCCAATCGCCTTCGCCCAATCTCGTCAGCGTAGTCTAGATTTAACGCGAGGCGCAGGAGTTCCGCGAGTATGAACTCGCGGTCATCGGTTGCTTCATCATCTCCGCTGGCCTCCTCGGCGGCGGCTAGGGAGTCAAGAAGGGAGTTATATGCCTCCTGGATACGGAAAGCATGGGCTGTGACGACAGGGAGCACCTTTTCGAGGCGGGCGTTCTCCTTCGTCGAAACGCAGTGGTCTACAAACACGCACACAAGGAATGCCTTTTCCGGCGTCAATCCACGCCAAAACTCCTCTGTATTAACATAAAACCATCAGCACGGTGCTCAGATGCTATGCGAGGAGGAAGGAGGAAAAGTGCGCACCATCAAACTCGAGAGCGTCAAACACATCGATGCACGTGACGAACACGCTGAGTAGCGCGTCCTCTACAACTGCGCTCTCACGAAGATCAAAGGTACCGAGAAAGGCAAGAAGGGCCCTTTCTTTGTACCCACACTGACTGCATCAACCAAGCACCGATGAACTTACCCGCGGCAGCGCGCACGGCCGGCTCACGATCACCAAGCCCATTACGAACAATCTGCTCGCGTTGGGCGATTGTTAGCGCACGAGGGTGTGCAGCACCAGGCATGGCGTCATCGGGGAGG
>WNFQ01011721.1_pt1 | contig 12112 bp, 15 predicted proteins | sample 5400171 | NCBI WGS metagenome assembly WNFQ01 (sample SAMN13153356, study PRJNA577476) | soil metagenome | isolation source: 20 cm soil under Madrone tree | place: USA:California | collected 2016-06-14
CCGGTTCCCCATCACAGGCAGCCCTCAACGCGACCATGCATGGTTGTTACGACCTCTCCGCCATCTATACGCGGGTCCTGATAGCCGTTCACAACTATCTTGATCCCCGTCTCCGGATCAGTTCCGCGGTTGATGCGGGATTGTCTGGTCTCTGCACGAAGCTTGGCGAGGTACGCGTCGATATCAGATGGTGAATGCGTCCAAGGCCGTCCCATTCCATCCACCGCCATATGACTGTCTGGTCCCGGCGCTCGGCAACCCGGAATGACGCCGCGCTCTCGGGTGATGACTCGGTTATTCATGTTCTCCTCCTGTGTGCAATACTTAACGACGCGCCTATTATACTGCGCGTTGCTTGGCGCATAAAGATGATAGAAAGTAATTATTCAGGTTTCGTTCTGTTTAGAAACAGAAATTGAGAATAGAGTATTGCGAGTCTTATCAATCGATTTACAAAAACGTCCCTTTACTTGCGACAAGGTGACTCGCAACGAAACCGCAACGATTTTCACGTTGTTCATGTGTGTGACAGTGTTCATGTGTGTGACAGTGCTCCGCCACAATTGGGCGGGCTGGGCGCTCAATGATTCCGTCGCGGGACCATTCGGAGAAGTGCCCCGCCATAGCGCTTTGGAACGCGCCGATGTGGCCGGCGTTGGATTCGAGCGTGTGGTTCTCGATCTTGCCCCACGCGGCCCCGGCCCCTGCTCCGCTATTCCCTCCCCGAAGGGCCGGGGCCTCAACCTCTGATCTTGGTCGCCCATGCGCAAGCAGCCCAACGGGACGCCCAGCCAATTGAATGTACATAGCTCGCGGTCGATACTGGACGTATGACGACCATTCGAAAACGCCGTCTCAGCCCGCAGCCCGCCGCACGCTAGAGCTGCTACAGCTGCTCGCCAGCAGCCGGCATGGCGGCAGCGAAGAGCTGCTCGGGCTCGGCCATGGCTGCAGCCGGCAGCGGCTGGCCGGGCTCGGCCGCTGCGGGCTGGCGGCGGCGGAGGGCGAGGTGACGATGGCGGGCAGTAGGACGGCGGTTACGCGCTTAGTGTGCTACTTTGGCGGCGGCGGGAAGGAGCGCGATCGAGGCCGGCTAGCGGGCGCGCTGCGCGGCGGGCTTCACGTAGCAACTATTCTAAGTTTAGGGCGTTCTGGCAGATAGTCGCGGTCAAGTTCGCTCGCTGGTAGGCCGAATAGGCGACTGAATTCCTCAGCCGTGTAATTCAGGCCGGTTACGTGAGCCTGGATCAGCCGCTTAAACAGGCTGGGGATTTCGATGGGATCAGTGATTTCTCCCGGCTCGTTACGCTTCATCCCGCGTCGCGAGATTTCGTAGTTGTAATAGCGATACTTACGTTCATCCATTTTGCCGACATCGCGTGCCTTGCGAACGATCGCCTGCATAGACGTCTTCCAATAGCGCTTGAGGTCAAGTAACCGCTCAATGGAGAAACTGTGGAGGCTTGGCCGAATATCTTCGGTCGGCATCAGAAACTCTGCGGCAAATCGATTCGCCTGCGATTCCTGTTCTTGGTTGGGCATCCGATGCATGACCAGATGACCAAGCTCATGCGCAAGCGTGAAGCGCAACTTGTCTTTTGGTTGCCTCGTATTCGTGAAAATGATTGGCGGAAAATCTTCGTTTTGGTGTTGGCTGAAACCGTCGATTAGATCAGTGCCGAAATCGTAAGATACCACCACGATGCCGGCGCCCTCAACTATGCGAGTAATATCGGCGACCGGTCCACGTGGCAGAGCCCAAAATTGACGAACGCCCTTGGCGATATCCTCAATGCGCCCGTCGGCGTCCTCTGGATCGCGACATGGCGGCAACATCCGCTTCGTCTCGACATTTGCCGAGCGCAGCAAAACACCGAGCATGATCCGATAGATTTCGGCGCGAGCATAGATGCGCAGCCAGTCGCTTTGCGATAGCTTTTGTCGCTTACGGTGATACGCTGCCGGACTAGAGCGCCTGGTCATTGGATGGAAGAGAAATTCAGTACGCACGGAAAGAGCCCGAGCGAGCGCTTCGAGTTCTTCCGTAGTTGGCGAATATAGGCCATTTTCAATACGCGATAGACGTGGCTGATTAAGAATACCCTTAACTTTCTCAGCTAGCTCGCCTTGCGACAGCGCGCGATATTGGCGCGCCAATATCAACATGTCTGGGTTGAAGGTTTCGGGCATCAGTCAACTGCGTCGTCCTTCTTATCGGAGTGACGCACCTCTGGGATAAGAGTGATTCTGACTTCATCGTCCTCAACGCCGAGGGACGATGAAATGTGCCCGACGACCTTACCGCTGCCAACTTCAAGTGCGCGGACCCAGCCATTTTCGCCTGGGCACATCATGTAGAACTCAACGGCAGTCGGGTCTACCTTTTGCGGTACGTAGAGAAAATAAAGGCATGTGGGCTCGAAATCGTCGCCCAGGCCTGGGCATATCGTTGTCGTCGAATAGCGACGATTGCCGGCTCTTGCCGAGTGCTATTTCGAATTCTTCATCGGCGTGATGGATGCGCGCCCGATACTTCGAGGAGAACCAAAAATCGGTCGTCTCACTGTGATCGTGAATGTGGACTCCGGGCTTGCCATCCAGTGCCTTGCGGAGTTTGTCAGCGACATAATCGCGGTTGACGTTGCGTTTCGTGACTTTTCTGAACCTGTGTGCCGCGCCAGCTTGCTCTTTGGTGCATTCTTCCAGGCCGCTCAGCATCGCCGGCCCAATCAATGGCAAGATGTCAGCGAGGTCCCTTTTCGGCTTCGGCCTGCGGTCGAATCATGGGCGTTCCCTTAGGTTGGAGGGAGACTGCGTTCCATACTGGCAAAACGCAACAAAAATATTCAAAATCCATTCACTTGCAAAAATTTAGTAAGTTAAACAAACAGTTATGACAAGCTTGCCCTAGCTGCCTTGTTGGCTATCTCCTTCCTTTTCTTGGTCGCACTGCGCTGCAGGCGCTGTTGGCCGGGCTTTACATCTAGACTTTCCGTATCTACATTAATTTTGTGAAGATCACCTATGACGAGGCCAAGCGAGTAGGTACCCTCAAGGAACGTGGGCTCGATTTCGAAGATTGTGCAGAGGTCTTCGCCGGACCAACTCTCGATACGCCGGACGACCGCCATAATTACGGCGAGACGCGCATAAGGACATTCGGAGTGTTGGGTGATCGCTTGGTGAGCGTAGTGTGGACGCTGCGTGAAGGCACGCGGCGCATCATCTCGATGAGATACGCCAATGACCGTGAGAAAAAGCGCTTTGAAAGGCACCTCGAAAAGGACCTTGGCCAAAGTTGACGACGAAAATCCCGAATGGATGGCGCGTGATTTTAGTCGCGCCGTTCCGCACATTGGCGGCAAGCCGGTGAGCAAGGCAGAATTTCGTGCGGCTGTTGTGAAGGCAATCGGTCGTCCGCGCTCAGAGAACCCTAAGAAGGCCATTAGCCTGCGCCTCGATCCTGATGTGGTGGAGTTTTATCGCAGCAAGGGACCTGGCTGGCAGAGTCGCATCAACGATGATTTGCGCCGGGCGGCTCATCTGTCGAAGCGCAGGGCTTGATCTGAAAACAAGCGGGGCGACCCGAAGGCCGCCCCTTGATTGCCGCTGAATAGATTCAGTCGCCGCGAAAGCTATAGACGGCTTGTACCCCAGATAGCTGCCGCGGCGGCCGGCCGACAGCAAAGGCAGCCAACACGAGACATTTGCTGTCACTGACCGCGGGTACCCAGTCCCACCCAAACCGGGGACCACCACGGACGGTTATCCTCCCGCATCGAGGCCGGATGCTGTCACCGATCGCGGTTACCCTGCTTAATCCGGACGGCCGCTGGCAACGATTAATGCGGCTGAGCACACGACAGGGGCTCGGCCAAGCACCAAAGAGAAACACGAAAATGCACAAGCGCGTCAGGGCGGTGAAAAGGGAGACCTTAGAAGGGAGGCGCATGAACGGGCACGACAAATAGAAAAAGAACAAGGGCAGCAACAAGCTCAACAGCGCAAGGCTGAGCAGGAGAAATTGCGGGAAGAAACGAATAAACAAGCCCAGCAGGAGCGACTAAGACTTAATCTGGATTTAATCAACCAGAGGAAACAATAAGTCCAGGATCGCATAAATCAACAGTAGCTTTTGCCGCCGCCACGACGCGCCTCACCAAGTGAATGCCGCACACGTCCGGCCTTTTGCGCTGCGCTATTCCGAGCTGGCCGCTAGGGTACTAGCCCTGCGGGGCGAGGCTGCTGGGCGGGCTTGCTAGGCGCTCAAGCTGACTGCTGCTTGCGGGCAGTTAGCTGGCCTCTGCTGCCGGGCTTTGTGGCTGCCGGCGCCACTGCTTGGCTGCTCAGAAAAAAGCCCGCGACAAGGGGCGCGGGCAGGCACTGCGAGTCTGATCACCCGACTGGACAAAGGTGATAAGGGCCGATGGTGCGCTGATCGAGCGGCGTCGTCAATCGGGCGGCAAAGTGTTAATGCGGTGCGCCTGGACGATGCTTCAGCTTTCATGGTTGCGCCCCCATCAGCACGGCGGCCACTGCAAGCAACTGGCGCGTTACGACATCCTGGAACTCCACGTCGTAGTTTTGGCCGATTGTGGCGCCGATGCTGTCCCTCCCGTAATGTTCCGGCGATCCAAGATGCTGCAACCATGCCGCTACGCCGGCCACTGTTGTCGGCACGGTGGTGAACAGGGTCTTGAAGACTGCGCCCTCGTAGTCCAGAGCTTCTTCGCTCTTTGCCTCATCGTCGAGAGCAATACATGCCTCGACAGCCGCCTTGTGTTCAACAATGACGGCGAAGATCGGATCGGCGCCGAATAGGGCGGCGTTGCCTGCGGGAAGGCCGCCGAGCGCGATTGTGGCGACAGGCGCCATTGTAGCGGCGATGACGGAGACATGCGCAAGCAAGCGCCCGCGCGATAGATTGGTTTGGTTTTCCACGACTTTCCTCTGTGCGGATCGATGCCGCCCGCGTCGGCAAGTCGTTAACGTTTTCTTGGCAAATCCCGTTCCGCTGCCCGTTCATCGCACGAACGGGCAGAAGGTCGGGATCAAGATCAAGCGCTGATCGTTTCCGCCGCGTCGGCCAGGGTTTCGAGAACTTCTTTGAATAGACCGTCGTTGTCGGCGATGGGAGGCCGCTCGCCGTTTTCGTCGTCCTTTTCGAAGAGGCAATCGGTCCAGACTTCATCGTCGTGAAACTCGGCGATGTAGCGCAGCAGCGCGGCTACTCCAGCCAGTGTGCTCGGCCGGGTATTCAGTTCAGCGGTGGCCTCGACAAGCCGTCGGTGCGCCGCGTTCCATGCATCATAGGCCACCGATTTCGGCGAGCCTTCAGTGCTCCCGGACCACTCCTTAAGCTCGCGACGCTTCTGCGCCTTCCATGCATCAGGATCGGCGCAATCGGCAGGAACGTTGTCGTCGATCTCTCTGGGCAATGTCGCATAGCGCGGCACCATGCGGCCGGTGTGGACTTCACGCATCTGAAGGTCGCGCCACTCGCCAAAGAACTCCCGCTTGATTTCGGGAAACTCGCCGAGATAGATGCCATCGGGATTTCGTTGGGCTTCCCGTTCCTCCGCAAGCCGTTGGAAAATCTCGTGAGTGGCATTGTATGCTTCGAAGGCTTTGCGGTGCCGCTCGATGGCAGCGAATACGGAGTCTTCTCCATCTGTAGGAAGCCTGCAGATAGCGCTTGCAGCTGCCGGCGCCATGGCAGCAGCGGCGGCCGGCATGCTCGCCAGCAGCTTGCGGCGGAATAGGTTTGAGTCTCTGTTCATCATGGAATCCTCCGGCGGGCCAATCCCGCCCCGCATCACCCGGTTTGGCCGGGTGATGAAGGCTGAGATCAGCGCGGGGCCAAGCCTGCTTCTCGCAGATCGAACGCCACGAAATCCGCCGCCATGTCGGACGCAAGTGCGCCGATATCGTCGCGGTTGAGCACCTTGGCGCCGCCGAGCGTGGCGATTTCGAGCGCGTCGCGCGCCGTCATGGCGTCCGGACCGAAGCCGGCCCGTGCGAGCAGCATCGCCTGGCGAGCCTCGGCCAGCAGATGGCTTGAATCGTTCGAAGCGGAGCCGTCGACGCCGAGGCCGACCGGCACCGCGGCTGACCGCATCCGGCGGATCGGCGCAATGCCGGAGGCCAGCCGCATGTTCGAGCACGGGCAGTGGGCGACGCCGGTGCCGGTGCGCCCGAACAGCCTGATGCCGTGATCGTCAAGCTTGACGCAGTGCGCGTGCCAGACGTCGCGGCCGACCCAGCCGACCTCCTCGGCATATTGGGCCGGCGTCATACGGAATCTTTCGAGGCTGTAGGCGACGTCTTTGTCGCTTTCTGCCAAATGGCTGTGCATGCCGAGCGAGCACGGCGCCACCACAATGCGTAGCATCGAAAACCGGCCAGCGTCGTTATAGGCGTCGATGACACGCAGCATGTCCTTGACGATCGCACCCTCGTCCTCGACCAGGCTGTCGGGCGGGCAGGCCCCCTTTGGCGACGCCGACGCTCATGGCGCCACGGCTCGCGTGAAAACGCATGCCGATCTCACGGGCGGCCTCGACCTCGTCATCAAGTCGACAGCCGTTTGGGTAGAGATAGAGGTGGTCCATCGATGTGGTGCAGCCCGACAGGATCAATTCCGCCATGGCGGTCTTGGTCGAAACCTTGATCATCTCGGGCGTCAAGCGCTGCCACACCGCAAACAGCGCCGTCAGCCAGTCGAACAGCTCAACGTTCTGCGCCGCCGGCCATGCACGGGTCAGCGTCTGGAACATGTGGTGATGGGTGTTGATGAGGCCCGGGATGACGATGTGGCCTTTGAGATCGAGCACCTCGTCGGCCGTCTGCGGCAGCTCGGCGGTCGGCCCGACGGCGACGATACGTTGGTCAGCAACAAACAGGCCGCCGTTGCGGATCTCACGCCGCGCCGCGTCCATCGTCACCACGACATCGGCATTCTTGACCAGCATGGTCTTGCGGGGGCGTCGGACCGCGCGCGTTCGCGAGGCGCGCGAACATCGTTTGCGGCGGTGGTCCTGGCCGGCGGCCAGCGCTCATTTCCGCCGTCTTGGCAAAGCTGATAGTATAAGCGGCAAACCAACGACGACAGCGGAGCGAGACCGTGATGCGTGCGCTAACTATCATACTTCTTGCCATTGCCGCTGCCTTGCTGGGCGAAACGCAAGCTGGCAACGCGCAATCGCCTTATTCCTATCCATGGTGCGCGATCATGAGCGGAGGCGACAACTCCGGAGGAGGGGCGATGTCCTGCTATTACACGAGCTGGCAGCAGTGCATGACAACATTGTCCGGCATCGGCGGAAACTGCGTCGCGAGCCCCTATTACCATGAGCAACCGACACTGCTGCCGCACCCCTCGTTGGTGAAACCGCGCCATCGCCGGCACGCCTAAGAGGCCTTTCGAAGCGCTCCACGCCCGCTCGTTTGCCTGCCGATGCAGAAGGAAATAGGACGAACGAAAAACAAACGACCACCCGATAGGGTGGCCAAGTTGATCTGAAAGACTATTTCTTGTGTCTGAACGGGTCCGCGTGGGGAGGCTCATGGGGTGGGAGCGGAGATGCGGACCACTCATCCACATTATTTTTATTCTAGATCATGGCAACAAATTTTGCATCCAAAAATCTACGGGGCAAAATGAGACAACACGTCGCGCCTTTCGATCCAGCACCTTCTTTGTGACACGATTTAAATGATATTTTGCCGACATAATGATCAGATGATGTCATAATCGAGTAAAACTGAGGCAAAAGAGAGTCGAAGCGGACCCATTTTTGGGCTCTCTGCCCTGACGTCGGTTTCCTGCCTGCACGAGCCCGCGAAACCACCCGGGGAATAAGCGGAACACAGTCAACGTCTTCTTTTCGCTTTATTTACGAAGCCAAATTAGAATTGGATTTTGTTCCTTGCCGTGGGTCCTTGTCCGCTGCGTCACGTGTGCCGCGGAGAATGCTCCGGCGATCGAGGTGGGTCTACTCATTCAGGGGCGTTGGGGTTGGGGAAGAAAAGTCATTGCGGTCCACCGTTATCCGCGCTGGTCGCCGTCTGCGTGCTCGCGGGCTGCGCTGACATCGGCAAAATCGGCACCGTCGATCCGCGTTTCGGAATATCTTCAGGCGCGCGTTTGTTTGCGCCCGGCGAACCTATCCCGAAAGGCGGGGGCACCTACCGGGTGGGCTCTCCCTATTCGATCAGCGGGCATACCTACGTGCCGGCTGAAGACCCGCACTATCGGGCCGAGGGTTTGGCATCGTGGTATGGCGAGGACTTCCACGGCCGCCAGACCGCCAACGGTGAAATTTACGACATGAATTCCGTGTCGGCGGCGCATGCCACGCTGCCGTCATGCCGATCGCATCATCGATGTGTCGGTCAAAACCGCAGTCATGCTCGGGTTCTACAGCAGCGGCGTTGCGCCGGTGCGGGTCGAATATGTCGGCACGGCGCCGCTTGAGGGGTCCGACGACAGAACGCTGATTGCGACGTTGCGCGAGGGCGAACCGGCGCCGGCGCCGTCCCTGGTGCGAGTCGCCACGAAGCCCTTGATACCGCGCAACGTGCCGATGCCGCTGGAGCGGCCTTATTCGCTAGGAGAGGAGCAGGCGATTTTAGACTCTCAGCCCGCAAGCGGGGTTCATCAGCTTGCGCGTGCGTCTGCTACGGATCGCAGTAATAAGTCCGTGAGCGCGAACGCCAGCGCGATGCCGGTCCGCCCGGCCGCGTCGGCCTATGCGCCGATGCTCTCCGAGATGCACAATGGCGATCTTGCGCCGCCATTCGTGATTCCGGCAACCAACGTCCGCAGCTTTTATTGAAGCTACAGCAGTTCCCGGTCGATTTGATCCATTCTCGGTCGTCATGCGCGGGCTTGACCCGCGCATCCATCACCTTTGCAAAATTTATGCGAGGAAGATGGGACCCGCGGGTCGAGCCGGCGGGCGACGGCGGTCGATGAACGAGCGCCCGCTCAAATCACCCAGGAACTGCGTGATTGTTCCGCGTCCGGCCCGGTTGCTATTGAAATACGCGACCGGAAACGAAAGATATTGGATCAAACGCGCCGCGCGGGCGGCGTTGGAACCTTTGAGAGTTCGACCGTGCCTGCATTACTCGGGAAACGTGCATGGGTGCGACGCGGCCTCGTTGTGCTCGCAGTCGCGGGTCTCGCCGCGTCCGCCGCGGCGGCGCCCAGCGCCATCGGACTTGTCGGCTCCAAGAAGGATGATTTTCAGACCACGGCGCCCTACGCCATCCTTCTCGATGTCGAGACCGGCACTGTGCTGTTCGAGAAGGGCGCCGATGTGCCGACACCGCCGTCCAGCATGGCGAAGCTGATGACGACGGAAGTCGTGTTCAATTCCCTCAAGCAGGGACGCATCAAGATCGACGACGAATATATGGTGAGCGAGGACGCCTGGCGTCGCGGCGGAGCCCCATCGCACACCTCCAGCATGTTCGCGCCGATTCACACCCGGGTTCGCGTCGACGACCTGCTTCGGGGCGCAATTATCATGTCCGGCAACGACGCGTGCCTTACGCTCGCCGAGGGCATTGCCGGCAACGAGCCGGCCTTTGTGGCGATGATGAACGAACGGGCGCGCGAACTCCGATTGACCAGATCCTACTTCACCAACGCGACCGGCTTGCCCGATCCGGCCCAGAAGGTGACGGTGCGGGAGCTCGCGCGGCTCGCTCGCCATATCATCCGCACCTACCCGGACTTCTACCCCATTTACGGGGAGCACGAATTCACCTGGAACAAGATCCGCCAGCAGAACCGCAATCCGCTGCTGACCATGAATCTCGGCGCTGACGGCATGAAGACCGGGTTCACCGTGGATGGCGGCTATGGCCTTGTCGGTTCGACCATGCAGAACGGCGCGCGCCTCATCGTCGTCGTCAACGGTCTGAAAACCGCAAAGGAGCGCGCCGATGAAGCCAAGAAAATCATCGAATTCGGTTATCGCGGCTTTGAGTCGAAGCCGCTGTTCGCAGCGGGGCAAGTCGTCGGCTATGCCAAGCTGTTCGGTGGCGCGTCTGGTTCCGTAGCGCTGGTAGGCGAGGGGCCCATCAGCGTGCTGATGCCCAAAAATGCGGCCGAGCGGGTTTCGGCGAAGATCGTCTATTCGGGCCCGGTGCCCGCTCCGGTGAAGCAAGGGCAACAAATCGGCAACCTCAATGTCTATCGGGGCGACCGGCCGGTGGCAGAAGTTCCTTTGTTCGCCGCCGAGAACGTCGAGCGGGGAAATCTGCCGCGGCGCGCCTTTGATGCGGCCTCCGAGTTGATGATCGGCCTGTTTCGGGCGGCGCCGAAGAGGATATCAGGCTTGTAGCCCGCCCGTAGCCCGGATTGAGCCACCGGGTGCGGCCTTCGGCCGGCCCGATGATAAACTCAGCGAAATCCGGGACCGCGCGGTCAACACGGCAACGCCGTCCCGGGTTTCGCTGACGCTCAACCCGGGCTACAAACTACAACACAACCACCACGAAACTAGGACGAGATGGCCGGGAAATTCATCACATTCGAGGGCGGCGAAGGCGCCGGCAAGTCGACGCAGGCGGCGCTCCTGAAAAAGAGCCTATCCAGCATGGGCATCGGTGTCGTGCTGACCCGGGAGCCTGGCGGCTCGCCAGGCGCTGAGATCATTCGCCACGTGCTGTTGTCCGGCGCTGCCAAGCGCCTCGGTCCCAACGCGGAAGCCCTGTTGTTTGCGGCAGCGCGCGCCGACCATCTCGACACGGTGATAAAACCGGCGCTGCGGTCGGGGCAATGGGTGATCTGCGACCGCTTTCTTGATTCCACGAGGGTCTATCAGGGCATCGTCGGCAAGGTTGACCTGCCGTTCATCAAGGGCCTTGAGAAGCTCACTGTCGGGGCTTCCAAGCCTCACCTCACCTTCATTCTCGATCTGCCGGCGGAGATCGGCCTTGTACGCGCGCATGCGCGGCGCGGCGATACCGTCCCTGACCGGTTCGAGACCGAGGATCTCGCCTACCACCAAGCCCTCAACGCGGGGTTTCGCGCAATCGCCGTGGAAGAGAAGCAGCGCTGTGTCCTGATTGAGGCGAACCGGCCCCCGGAGCGCGTTGCAGCCGAGATTTTGCAGCTCGTCTGCAAACGGCTGCATCCCGAAACTGCGCCATTGACGCTTGAAGACATCGCCCGATGACGCGGGGCGCGGATGAGGACCAAAACGATGTGCCGCTGCCGCGGGAAACGACCGTGCTGTTTGGCCATGAGGGCGCCGAGCGCGAGTTTCTTGCCGTCTATCGGTCCGGGCGCGTCCCTCATGCCTGGCTGATCGGAGGCGAGCCCGGTATCGGCAAGGCGACGCTCGCCTACCGCATCGCGCGGTTCGTGCTGGCGGAGCCGGACCCGTCGCGCGCTTCGAATGCCGATACGCTCGCACTCGACCCGACTCATCGCACCGTGCGGCGCGTCGCCGTCAACGCCCATCCCGACCTGTTGGCGCTGGAGCGGACGCCCGGCGACAGCGGCAAGATGCGCACCGTCATTACGGTCGAACAGGTGCGGCGGCTCGCGACTTTTTTCGGTTCGACGGCAGGCGAGGGGGGGTGGCGGGTCTGCATCGTCGACAGCGCCGACGAGCTCAAATATCCGGAAGGTTCCAACGCACTTTTGAAAATGCTGGAGGAACCGCCGCCAAGGTCCTTGTTCCTGCTGGTGAGCCATGCACCGGGGCGATTGCTGCCGACCATCCGGTCGCGTTGCCGGCGGCTGGCGCTCAGGCCGTTGGAGCCGGGCGATGCCGCGCTGGCGGCCTCAACGGCGCTTGGCGCCGACGCCGACGATCCAGCCGTCGCGGCCGCGGCCGCAGCGGCCCGGGGCAGTGTTTCTCAGGCGATCGCCTTGGCCGGAGGGCCGATGCTTGCCTTGCGCAAAAAAGTTGCGGCGCTTCTCAGCGCCCTGCCGTCGACCGATCCGCGCGCCCTCCATGCCCTCGGCGACGAGCTCGACCGCGACCGAGGCCTCCTGGACGTCTTTGTGAGCGCGGTCCGCGACTGGCTCTCGGGGAGGCTTGACACCGAGGTCGGCAACCTCACGCGGCTTGCGCGCACGGCCGACCTG
>WNFQ01003651.1_pt1 | contig 12110 bp, 13 predicted proteins | sample 5400171 | NCBI WGS metagenome assembly WNFQ01 (sample SAMN13153356, study PRJNA577476) | soil metagenome | isolation source: 20 cm soil under Madrone tree | place: USA:California | collected 2016-06-14
AGCCACGCGAGCGGACCGAGCAGCCAACCTGCGAGCGCGACGACCAGCCCGTAGAGGACGGCCCGGTGGACGAGGCGCCGTGCGGCGCCCGCGCGCCGAGGCGCGGGCCGAACGGCCGCGCTCACGCCTCCGCCTCGAACTTCGCGAGGATGATCCGCTGGTAGACGAAGGTGAGCAGGACGCAGAGAGCGGTCAGCGTGTACAGGATCGCAGTGCCCGGGCCGAACTTGAAGAAGACGAACGCGGTCTTGTAGCCGAGCCACGCGACGGACGTGGTGTCGTCGCCTGGGCCGCCCATGGTCATCACGAAGGTCAGGTCGAGCATCAGGAAGCCGTTGACGGTGCAGAGGACGACGACGAGGAAGATCATCGGCTTGAGGGCGGGCAAGACGACGTACCACAGCTCCCGCCAGAAACCGGCGCCGTCCACCGCCGCCGAGGCGTGAAGGTCCTGCGGGATGGCCTGGAGGCCAGCCAGGAACAGGACGGTGGCGAAGGGCGCCTGGTTCCACATGTAGACGGACACGAGGACGTTCAGCGCGCTGAATCCGTTCGCGAAGAATCCGATGTAGCTGTCGATCAACCCGAGGCGATGAAGGACTCCGTTGAGGGCGCCGAAGTCCGCGTCGAGGAGCCCTTGCCACAGGATCCCCACCGCCACGCGGGACAGCGCCCAGGGGATGAGGAGGACGGCGCGCATGAGCGGGCGGCCGCGGAAGCGCTGGTGCAGGATGAGCGCCATGCCGAGGCCGACGATGGTGGCCTCGACGACGAACGCAGCGACGAAGTAGACCGTTCGCGCCAGCGAGCTCCAGTAGAGAGGGTCCGTGAAGACCCGAATGTAGTTCTCGAGGCCGACGAACCGGAAGAGCGGCAGCCGGATGCCGAAGAATTCCAGCGCCGGGCCGGACGTCTTCAGGAGGTTCACCTCGGCAAGGCTCATCCAGAGCGAGTAAAGAAGCGGGAACGCGACCACCACGAGGATGATGAGCAGGGCTGGTGCGCTCATGAGCGCGCCGAAGCGCGCGTCGGAACGCGCCATCGACCAGCCTGACGTCCTCGCCTGCACCGGGAGGGCGTCCAGCCGGCCGCTATCCGATTCGACTCGAGTGTCCATGCGACGGCGCGACCGCCGCCCCGGGTCAGCCCAGAGACTTCTGAAGAGCTACCAGGTCTTTGAGCCCCTTGGACACGGTCAAGCTGCCGCGGATCATGTTGTGCACGATCGGGACGGCCTTGGTGTCGTACTCGGAATACCAGGGCTCCTTGAAGGCCCCGATGACCTTGGCCTTGTCATACTGCTTGCGCAGGAGGCCCAGGTCGATCCACTGGTCGTAGGACTGCACGACGCGCTGGTCCTGGTACATCTCCGGATACGGGTTGTCGAGTCCGGAGAGCAAGCACCACTGCCTCTGAACGTACCAGTCGCCGTTGAGATTGCCGCCCAGGAAGCGCATGAACTTCCACGCGTCGTCGAGGACCTTGGTCTTCGCGCTCAGCACGTAGGAGTCGGTCCACAAATACGTGCTCCCGGCCGCACCCGGGTACATGGTCATCTTCGCCTTCTTGGGCGCGAGCTGGGAGTTCTGCGGCTCGCCAGCGATGGTCTTGAGGAAGTAGGAGTGGTTCGTGTGGTAGGCGTAGCGGCCGGTCCACATCATGCGATGGGTATCCGTGGACGACGGCTTGGTGAAGATCTCCGGGGTTACCAGCCCGACCTTGTAGGCCTTCTGCCAGCGCTCCATGGCCCGCGCTGCCGCCGGCTCCTGATCTACGATGAGCCGATTGCTCTTGTCGAAGATCTGAGCGCCCTCGGCGAAGCAGTCGGTCATGAACTGGGGCATGGTCCCCGACTGGGTCGGATTCCAGTTCGGCAAATACGGCGTGTCGCTCAGCTTGTCCTTCTTGAGCTTGAGGCACTGATCGACGAGCTCGTCCCAGCTTCTCGCCGGCTCGTTGAAGCCGGCCTGCTTCAGCATGGGCTCGTTGTACATGAGGACGAACAGGCTCGTGAAGTAGGGGAGTCCGATGACGGCCTTGCCGTCCTTGCTCCGGAGACCGTCGAGGTTGGCAGGGCTCATCTTCTTCTTGAGGTCATCCATTCCCTGTAGCTCATCGAGGCCGCGGATCATCCCGCTCTCGTACCAGCGCTCGCGGTTGTTGTGGGTGCAGTACATCACGTCGACGGTGTCGCCGGCGAAGGCTCGCGTCTCCAGGCTCGGGTGGTACTGCGGCCACGGAACGGTCTCGTACTTCACATCGCCAGCGAACTTCTGATTGTACAGGTTCACGTAGTCCTGAACGGTCTCGGGCTTGAATGTCCAGCCCGCGAACTTGACCGTCTGGGCCGCCCGCGCGCTGCCGAACGTGGCCCCCGTGGCCACCGCGGCTCCGAGCAGACTCGCGCCCTTCAGAACGCTGCGCCGCGTGATGTTGGTCGTCATGTCGCCCTCCCCATCGGGTCGTCGATCCTATGGATGACGGCGGTGCAGAACAAAAAGGTGACGAGACCATGGCACGTGACTACGGGGCTGTCAAGATTGCCGACCCTCGCTGTCGTCCCGACATGGATCGTCGGCCGCACCGCGCCGCGCGGCCGGAACGGCACGCTGAGGCCGATCACGGCGCGGAAGAGATCGGGGCGAAGTAGCGCGGCGTGCCAGGCCACCGGAGCACCCCAGTCGTGTCCGGCGATCACCGCTGATGTCTCGCCCAGAGCGCCGACCAGGCCACCCTATCGCCGCCGAGGTGCAGCAGCGTGTAGGCCTCCGAGCAGATCATCCATCCGTGAGTCGGATCTGTGCTTTCGGCGTGAACCACACAATCGTGAAATGACCGAGGGGTGAAATCGTACCTTCGCGAATCCGCCGCGTTCTCAGCCGGCGGCGCTCGTCCAATTCCTGGGGAGGTGCCGCTCGACGGTCAGATACCCGACGATCCATGATCACCTGCACGCGCGACAGGGCCGCGAACGACCGCTTGAGGTCCTCGTAGAGCACAGTGTTGTTTCCGTGCACAACGACGAGCATCTCGGCATCGGGAAACGATCGCGATGGCAGAGACTCTAGTAGCTGGGCCGTGTGGTACGCGCAGATGCCGTGCGTCGGCTCCGGGTTTTCTAGCGGCTCGCGCTCACCCAGGTAGCCGGGCTGACCTTCGCGGCAGCACCAGGCACAGACAATCTTCATCGCCGTGACCACCACTGCGGGCCTCAGACTTTTCAACTCCTGGTCCAAGGACTCAATGCTAAGCACGGATCGGCAGCGCCGGAAGTCGGACTTGGGTGCGAAGGGCATGCGTCTTTGGTCGGAGCAGCCCGGCCACTTACTATGGGCCCATGCGACGGATCGAGATCGTTTTGCGCGTCGCGCTCACAGTAGTCCTCGCCCTTGGCGCGGGCGGATCAGGTCATCGAATGATTTGCGCCCGGATCAGGGTCAGGAGGCTTCGGCCAGCGACTGCGAAAATAGCGGTCATCGTCGAACGGTCAGCGCGCCAGCGTTCATTGATCGACTTCCAACGGGGCAGGAGTCAGGGGCGTTTTGGGCGTGAACCGCACGATCGTGTAATCGCCGAGAGGCGAAATCGTACCCTGACGAATCCGGCGCGTTCTCGCGTAGCGGCGCTCGTCCGCTCTCTGACGCGGTGCCGCTCGACGGTCAGATAGCCGACGATCCACGATCACCTTCACGCGAGACACGGCCGCGAACAGCTGCTTCAGATGTTCGTAGAGCTCCGCGTTGTCTCGGCGCACAACGATGAGCACCTGGGCATCGGGAAACGATCGCGACGGCAGGGACTGCAGGAGCTGCACCTTGTGGTGCGCGCAGACGCCGTGTGTCGGCTCCGGGTTATCTAGCGGCTCCTTCTCACCGATGTAGCCGGGCTGGCCCTCGCGACAGCACCAGGCACAGAGAACCCTCATCTCGAGGGCACCAGGCTGCGAATGCGGTGCCACCTGGATCCGGGCTCCTGCAGAGCGCTCGAAACTGCGCGCCTATTGAGGTTTCGTGCCGTCAGGCCCGCCGGCCACCGGTGGTCTCGCACTGCTCGTTCGGGTAGAACGCCCGAGCTTCAGCGGATTGGTGCCTGCCCGGAGCATCTTGAGAAGCGTCTCAGCTGAGGGCAAGATGAAGCCCGCGATGCGCCGACTCCCTCTCGTTCTTTGCGTCTTGGCGGTGCTGGTGGCGGTGAACGGCACAGGGGTCAGGGCGACGAGAGCGGAGCCGCCGAGGTTCCTGACAGTGGCTCCGGGCATCGCGCACTCGGCCTTCGAAATCCGCGCGGAAGATGCCGAGCCGTTTTCAGGCTACGCCTTCAAGATCGATCTCGACGTGGCAGAGCTTCGTCTCGTCCCGGCGGGAGGCCCCTCGTCGCGACGCACCGTCGCGCAGATAGCCGCGCCCTACCCGGCCGTCGTCGCCATCAATGCCAGCTTCTTCGACACGGACGGCCGGGCCATGGGACTCGCCGTCGACGAGGGACGATCGATCGGCAGTGGCAGACGGCAGAGCTGGGGCGCGCTCGTGGTCGAAGGAAAGAAGGCGCGAATCACGCTGGGCGCAGAGATCAGCGACCAGCTTGCGCCTCGCCTCGTTGTCCAGGGCATTCCGCGCCTCGTCGTCGGCGGAAAAGTCCCCGGGCTCAAGGCGCAGCTCGCCGAGCGGTCCGCGGTGTGCGCCGATGGAAGCGTCGTCATGCTCGTCGTGTCGACGAAGGTCGAGACGCCAGCCTTCGCGCGTTTCCTGGCCGGCTCGCGCGAGAAGGGTGGGCTCGGATGCGTGGATGCCCTCAACCTCGACGGCGGTCCATCGACACAGCTCGTCGTGAAGCTGCCCGGGCTGGAGCTGTCGCTGCCCGGCGGATGGGGGGTGCCGAACGCGCTGGTCGTTACGCCCGGCAAGAGGTAGCGTTACCAACCACAATGCGCCAAGCTCGGCACCCATCGGTTCATTGCCGATCGTGGCGGTCTTGGCGACAGCAGTATGAACGAGTACCAACTTGAGTTCTGGATCGACGTAGATCGCCTGGCCATAAACCCCGCGCATTATCCAGAATTGATATCCGTACCCATTAGCCGAGGGCGATACCCTTATAACCTTGGGGAATGATCTGCCTGCCGTTGAGCGCGCCATCGTTCGCCAGAAGTATCCCCAGCCGACCCCAGTCGCGCAGCGTCGCGCTGAAGAACCCGGCGCCCCGCTCGAGACCGTCGGGTGCGGTGATCCACGTCGCGTCAGCCTCGGCGCCCATGGGCTGCCACAGCCTTTCCGCGCGCAGCACGACGGTCAAGACCTGCGTCTTGAAGGCCAGGAGCGCGGCAATACTGCCCCTGGTGCGAGAATCTGACCGTCCTTGACTACAAGCAGTTCGGTCGTCCGTTGGTGCGCGAGGTAATCATCGATGGTATTGGCGCGTCCGCCAAAGCGGTACTGCAGCGCCGGTTCGGCCGCCGCTTTGCTCAGCGGCGATGGTTCCTCGTCACGCGTCCCCATGGGATAGCCTTTAGACTTGCCCAGAAGTTCCTCGTCGGGCGCCGCGATCGCCATACGAAAACAGCACAGACTGGCAGCGAACACCTTGGACCATACGCTAAATCTCTACTGCGCTAACGGGTGCAATACGTCGATCGCGTAACCAACATTCAGGCGCTCTCCGAGCCAACCCGGCGTAGCGGTATGACGACGCGGCCGTCCCGGCCGTGCTGCATCACCACCAGGCTGGCATCGCACGCAAGGCGCTCGGACGTTTCCGCGGAAACGCGCACGCCGCCCTCCAGGACGGACTGGCCGGGCGCGTCGGGGTCGGCGAGCACGGCCGCGTCGACGTGGACCACGACCTGATACCGCTCGCCCGGGGCGCCGGGATCGATACCGTGATGGAGCGCCGATTCCGCGAGGAGTGCGAGCGCGTCCGCCTGTTGCTGCTCGAGGGGAAGCGTTTCCGCGGAAACGTCGCCCGGATTGTCGAAGGTCTGGCGATTCTGCTGATACAGAGTCTCGCGGGCCGCGGCCAGCGCTTGCAAGAGCACCGCCCCGGCTTCCGGCGCCAGCCGCCCGCGGATGACGACCATGCCGTCTTCGTCTTGATACACGCGGAGCCCGCGGCTGTTGTGGCGCTGCTCGGTTTCGCGCGCCTCAGCGATCCGATCGACACGGCGCCAGCCGCGGACGATGCGCTCGACGTGGCAGGCGGTGCCAGCGCGGCCCACGGCGAGCAGACGCTCTTCGGTCTCCGGCGTAGCCACGCGGGTGAGCGCCCGCACCTTGGCGTACGAGAGCTCGCCTCGCGCGAGAGCTTGGGCCAGTCGCGGCAAGGTCGCCAGGGCGCGCGCCACCCGCACGCGTTCCCGGGCCGCGCCCAGGTCGAGGCCTACGCGCCAGCTCAGCCAGGCGGCGCACGAGCTGAATCCCGTGTTCCAGCCACCGCGGGCGTCGAACTCGCGGATGAGATCGAGCAGGCGTGCCGTCGCGGCTTCGAGGTGCGCCGAAAGCTCGGCGATCCGGTCGCCCAGCCGATCAAGTGCTGCATAGTCAACCGCGTCGGGCGTGCAGATTTCCATGGCGGTTCCCCTTTCGCTGGAGCGACTCTACACCCCAGTTTCGGAGGCGCCTCGGAGCCGCCAGGAGCGACGATCTCAACGCATACCGTAATTTTTCGACGGACGCGCCTCGGGGGCGTCACCGAGCTTCTGCGTCCTGCCTAAGACGATCTTCCCGACGGGAATCCGATCGCGCCCTGATCGCTTCGCGTGAAGCTGTCAAGCGAAAATCTTCAAAACGACACGAGGCGGTTCATACAACCGCGTGCCTGTATCCGAACTCAGACGGTGTTCACGATTCGCCCCGATGACCACCGCTTGTCGTGCGATGAAGCTCGACATCGGTCACCTCCGTCCCACTATAATCCCCGGCATGGTCGTACGGCTCTCTCGCGTGCTCGTGGCGCTCGTCGTCGCGATGGTGGTGCCGGTCGCGGCCCTCGTGGCCCAGGCGCAGCGCGAACCCATCAGGATCGGCCTGCTCAACGCCATGACGGGTCCGCTCGCGGTCAACGGTACGGAGATCAACGAGGGCATCCGGCTCTACTGGGAAGACGAGATGGGCAGCCAGGTGGCCGGCCGCCCGGTGCAGCTGATCGTGGAGGACTCTGAAGGCAAGGCGGACGTGGGGCTGACCAAGGTCAGGAAGCTCGTCGAGTCCGATCGCGTCCATCTGATCCTGGGCCCGGTGTCGAGCGCCGTGGCGGTGGCCATACGAGACTACGTCCACGAGCGGACAATCCCCACGATCATCACCCAGGCCACCGCGAATCACCTGACGGCCGAGAAGGCCAGCCCATCGATCTTCCGCAGCGCGATGTCGAGCTATCAGCAGGAGGCGGCGGGCGGCTGGTACGTGGCGGCGAAGCTCGGGCACAAGCGGATCGCGGTCGTCGCGCTCGACTACGTCGCCGGCCACGAGCAGGCCGACGGCTTCATCAAGGCGTTCAGGGAGAGCGGCGGTCAGTCCGTCGAGAAGGTGCTGATGCCGCTCGGGGCCATGGACGTCGCACCCTACATCACGCGAATCCAGGACAAGGCGTCGCAGGTCGACGCGGTCGTCGGCATCCTCTGGGGTCCGAGCGCGCCGCAGTGGATCAAGGCGTGGAGCGAGTACGGCCTGAAGGGCAAGCTGCCACTCCTGACGCTCGGTGAGACGGTGAACGAGACGTACCTGCGTTCGGTCGGCGACGCCGCGCTGGGCGTTGTGAGCTGGCTCTCGTACTCACCCGTGCTGGACACCGGGGAGAACAAGCGCTTCGTCCAGGCGTTCAACAAGAAGTTCCGGAAAGATCCCGTCTACAACAACCATCTCGGCTACCTCGCCGCGAAGGCGGGCGGAGAGGCGATGAAGGCCGTCAACGCGAATGTCGACGACAAGGCGCGCTTCCTGGCCGCGCTCCGCAAGGTCAGCTTCGAGGCGCCGGGAGGTTCCTTCCGGTTCGACGAGAAGCAGAACGCGATCATCCCGACCTACATCCGGCGTGTGGACAAGGTCGGGGGCAAGCTTCAGAACACGGTGCTCGATGTCGTCCAGGACGTAGACCAGTTCTGGAAGCCGCCGAAACCATAGCCGCCGGGACCGCCTCAGCCCGCCAGGTCCCGGAGGACGGCCCGGCACGGCGCACCGTCGAGGCCGCGGAGCCGGAGCGGAAAGCAGATCAGTTCGTAGCGTCCCGGCGCGATCTCCGACAGGTCGACGCCTTCGAGGACCACCACACCATGGTCCAGGAACGCCCGATGCACGGGGACTTGCTCGTCGGCGTGCGCGACGGAGAGGTAGTCGAGCCCGACAAGCTGGACTCCGCGCGCCACCAGGGAGCGCGCCGCTTCCACGGAGAACGCGACGAAGTCCGGGTCGAATTCTCGCCGCTTCAGCAGCTCCGAGTTGCGCGTCTTGAACAGGACGCGCGTCGCCCCCTCGAGGGGAATCGCTCTCACGTGCGCCTCGGTAATGAGCCGGTCGGCATCGACGGAGTGCACCAGCGCGGGGCCGATGAACCGTTCGAGCGCTACCGAATCGATCCCGGCCCCGTCGGGCACGAAGTGGAACGGCGCGTCGACGTGCGTGCCGGCGTGAACGCTCACGGTGAGGGCGGAGGCGTTCACCTCGTCGCCCCGACTCATTCGCCGACGTTCGTGAACCTCGAGCGGCGGCGCGACGACCCAGCGGACGGTGTCGGGCGAGAGATTGAGCGAGATGTCGTAGTACCTCACGTCGCACCTCCCGGGGGAATGCTAGCCCCCTTGCGCCCGTAGCGCCCGCGTCGCACCATACCGAGAATGACCGCCCCGCTCATCGCGGTGTCGCGCCTCGAGAAGACGTACCTCACTCGCGCCGGCTCCCGCATTCGCGCGCTGGCCGACGTCACGCTCGACGTCGCCGCCGGTGAGTTCGTGACGATCGTGGGCCCGTCGGGCTGCGGCAAGACCACGCTGCTCCGTATCCTCGGCGGTCTGCTGTCGGCGTCGTCGGGCAGCGTCGAGCTGCTCGGCCGGCGCGTCAGCGGTCCCAGCCGCAACGTCGGCATGGTGTTCCAGGACCCCGTGCTCTTGCCGTGGCGGACGGTCCTGGAGAACGTGATGCTGCCGGTCGTCGTCCTCCGACTCGACCGGCGGGCGCATCAACGGCGGGCGCTCGATCTTCTCGGCCTCGTCGGCCTCACGGGGTTCGAGGATAAGTATCCGCACGAGCTGTCGGGGGGCATGCGCCAGCGCGTCTCGCTCGCGCGTGCGCTCGTCCACGACCCCGCGCTGCTTCTGATGGACGAGCCGTTCGGGGCGCTCGACGCGATGACACGTGAGGCGATGAACCTCGAGCTGCAGCGCATCTGGCGCGAGTCGGGCAAGACGGTCGCCTTCATCACGCACTCGATTCCCGAGGCTGCCTTCCTCGGCGACCGGGTCGTGGTCATGTCGCCGCGGCCCGGGCGCATCGTCGACGTCGTGCCGGTGGCCCTCGAGCGCCCGCGCGATCTCGACATGCTGGGCTCCGACGCCTTCGGGAGCTACACACGGAAGATCCGCCACCTGCTCGGGCCCAAGGGGTGGCTCGAATGAGCGTTGTCGAGGACGACGACGCGCCGGCGGAACGGCTCTCGGCGCTCGAGGAATTCCGGCGCGCGCCCGGCGCCTTCATCCGCCAGCGGCCCCATCTGCCGCTGGTGCCCCTCGTCCTCATCGTGTTCGTCCTCGCCTGGGAAGGCATCGTGCGGGCCTGGCAGGTGCCAGAGTTCCTCGTCCCCGCGCCGAGCGCGGTCGGCCGGGCGCTCGCCGCCGGGTTCGCCAGTCGGCTCTACCTCGACCACTTCAATGTGACCCTCTACGAGTCGCTGGTCGGGTTCCTCATCGCGGCCGCCGCCGGGATCGCCTGCGGCACCGGCATTGCGCAGTTCCGCGTGGTCGAGCAAACGCTCTACCCCTATCTCGTGGCGCTACAGACCTTGCCCAAAATCGCGATCGCGCCCCTCCTGATCGTCTGGCTCGGGTTCGGCATCACCTCCAAGGTGGTCATCGCCGCGCTCGTCGCGTTCTTTCCGATCCTCGTCAACGTGATCGTGGGCCTCAAGACGGTCGACGCGTCCAAGCTCGATCTCATGCGTTCGCTCGACGCCAGCCGCTGGCAGACGTTCCGCTACGTGACGTTCCCCAACGCGCTGCCGTTCGTGTTCGCGGGGCTCGACATCGCCATCGTCTTCAGCGTGCTCGGGGCCATCGTGGGAGAGTTCGTCGGCTCCCAGCGCGGGCTCGGCAACCTGATCCTCCAGTTCCACACCTCGCTCGACATCGCCGGAATGTTCGCGGTCCTGCTGCTGCTGGCCGCACTCGGGGTCGGGCTCCACCTCGTCATCCAGGCGATCCAGCGGCGGGTTATCTTCTGGGCGCAGGCCGACCACATCGTCGGCGCCTGAAGGAGGGATTCCACGTGAAGCGAGCTCTCGGCTTCCTGATGCTCGGCGCGACGCTCGTGCTGGCCGGCGCCGTCACCGCCCAGCACGTCATCGCGCAGCAGAAGCCTCTGAAGAAGGCCATCTACACGATCACGACCAAGGACATCTCCGTCGGGCTGTCCGCCAACTCGTCGATCCCCCAGACGCTGGGCTACTGGAAGGCGGAGGGGCTGGATCTCGAGATCACAACGCTCGAAGGCTCGACGGCCGGCGTCCAGCAGCTCGCGGCGGGCAACATCCAGTTTGCGACGATGGGCCCGGAGACCGCTCTGATCGCGCGCGAGAAGGGTGTCAAGATCAAGTCGTTCTACGCGATCTCGCGCGTCACCATATTCCGTGTCGTCGTTCCATCCGAAAGCTCGCTCCGGAGCGTTGCCGATCTCCGAGGCAAGACGATCGGCGTCTCGGCGTTGACCTCCGGCGCGGTGCCGGTCGCCCGGGCTCTCCTCGCATCGGGCGGCGTCGATCCGGACAAGGAGGTGAAGTGGCTTGCCGTGGGCGTCGGTGCGCCGGCGGCCGTCGCGATCACCCAGAAGAGCGTGGACGCGATGGCCCTCTGGGGCGACTTCCAGGCCGGCCTGGAGAACCGCGGCTTGCAGTTCCGTGAGATCACGGCGCCGTTCATGAAGGACCTTCTCGGGCAGGTGGTGGTGGCCCGCGACGACTTCCTGGCCGAGCACCCGGACGTGGCGGTCGCCTTCGCTCGCGGTCTCGCCAGATGCGGTGGCGCTCAGCAACGCTCTGCGGATCTTCAGCGCCCGGTTCGAGACCCAGCGCGTCGACAACCGCGAGGACCCGCGGTGGGGCGCGTCGTCACCCGCGCAGTGGGCCCGGCTCAACGCGCTCTACCGGGAGCAGCACCTCATCCAGGGCACCGTGGACGCCAACGATGTTTTCACCAACCAGCTGATCGACGAGATCAACCGCTTCGATCAGCAGGCGGTGATCCGGCAAGCCAAGGAATATCGCTGAGGAGACATGCCATGAAGGGGAGCGCGTCGCTGGTTGCCGTCGTGATCGCCGCCGTTGTTGCCGGGGCCGTCGTTGCCGACGAGACCGAGAAGATCGGACAGGTGCGGTTCGCGGTCTCGTGCAGCGCGGCCGTGCAGAAGCCATTCGATCGGGCCGTCGCGCTCCTGCACTCCTTCTGGTACCTCGAGTCGGCCAAGGCATTCGCGGCCATCGCGCAGGCCGATCCCGACTGCGCGATGGCGTACTGGGGCCTCGCCATGAGCAACTGGACGCAGATCTGGTCGCCGCCTCCGCCAGCCGCGCTCAAGCGGGGCTGGGAGGCCGTCGAGAAGGCGAAGGCCGCGGGAGCCAGGACGCCACGGGAGCGCGACTACGTCGCGGCCGCCGAGGCCTTCTTCAAGGACGCGGACAAGCTCGACCACCGCACACGCGCCCTCGCGTACGGCAAGGTGATGGAGCAGATGGCGCAGCGATACCCAGACGATCGTGAGGTCATGGCGTTCTACGCGCTGTCGCTGCAGGCCACGGCCGATCCCCACGACAAGACGTATGCGAGTCAAAAGCGCTCGGCGGAGATCGCCGAGAAGATCTTTGCTTCCGAGCCCGACCATCCGGGCGCGGCCCATTACATGATTCATGGCTACGAC
>WNFQ01004868.1_pt1 | contig 12109 bp, 12 predicted proteins | sample 5400171 | NCBI WGS metagenome assembly WNFQ01 (sample SAMN13153356, study PRJNA577476) | soil metagenome | isolation source: 20 cm soil under Madrone tree | place: USA:California | collected 2016-06-14
GTCATCCCCAATACGAAAATTCAGCAACTGATTGTGTCTGGCGGTGGCGCGCGCAATCCCTTGATCCTCGCCCAACTTTCCGCCGCCCTTCCCGGCATCGAAGTCCTACCCTCTTCGCGTCTCGGCATTCCCGAAGACGCTAAGGAAGCCTTCGCCTTTGCCCTTCTCGCCTACGAAACCTTACACCAGCGCCCCGCGAACTTGCCCTCCGCAACCGGCGCCCGGGGCCCCGCAATCCTCGGTAAAATCTCCTATGCCCCACCGCGCTAGTCTCTCCATCCATCCTCGCCGGATTTTGGTTTCTTCCCGGATTTCTCCGTTCTTCTCTTCTCTGCGATCTCTGCGTCTCTGTGATCTTTGCGTCAATTCTTTTTCCGTGTTCTTTCTTTTTCTCGCGCTTGTCACGGTTTCTTTCTCCGGCTGTTCCAGCCGCAATCAGTCCGATCCCGCTTCTCTTACCTTCCTCATTGAATCCAGCCCCACCAATCTCGACCCGCGCTTTGCCACCGATTCGCAATCCCAGCGCATCGATGGGCTCCTCTTCAGCGGCCTGCTGGAGCGCGACAATCAGATGAATTTCCACGGCGATCTTGCCGAATCCTGGTCAACTCCCGACCCGCTCACTTACGTCTTCCATCTCCGCCGCGGCGTTCGCTTCCACGATGGCCGCGCGCTAACCTCCGCCGACGTCAAGGCGACGTTCGACTTCATCATGAATCCCGCCAATAAATCCCCGAAACAGGGAGCCCTTCGCTTGGTCACCTCCATCGAAACTCCCGACGACGCCACGGTCATCTTTCATCTCAGACAGGCGTACGCTTCCTTCAGCGTGAATCTCATTCCGAGTGCCATTGGCATCGTTCCTGCGAATGCCGGCGCCGATTTTTCCCGTCACCCCATCGGCTCCGGCCCCTTTCGATTCGTTCGGCAGTCGCAGGACGAAGAGGTTGTCCTGGACCGAAATCCTGAATACTTCCGTGATGCGCCGCAGGTCGCGCGTGTCCGATTCCGCGTCGTCCCCGACGCCGTCGTTCGCGCGCTCGAACTTCGCAAAGGCTCCGCCGATCTCGAGATGAGTTCCCTTTCCCCGGATATCATTCCCGTTCTCGCGCGCCAGCCTGATCTTGCAGTGACCGACCGCCCGGGCACGAATTTCACGTATCTCGGTTTCAATCTCGAAGATCCTCTCTTGTCCCATCGAGAAATTCGCCAAGCGCTCGCTCTTGCGACCGACCGCGAAGCGCTCATCCGCTATCTCCTCCACGGCCAGGCGAAGCTCGCCGGGGGCGCGCTGTCTCCGGATCACTGGGCCGCCGAACCGAATGTCGCGCAGTATCCTTACGCTCCCGCTCGCGCCGAACAGGTTCTCGAAGCTGCCGGCTTCCCCCGCAAGCAGGATGGCGTGCGCCTGCGCCTCACCCTGAAATGCTCTACCGAGGAGCAAGCCCGCCTCATCGGCGCGGCTCTCCAGGAACAATGGGGCCGCGCCGGTATTCAGCTGGAACTTCGGCCACTCGAGCTCGCTACGCTGTTCTCCGACGTCGCAAAGGGAAATTTCCAGATCACCTACCAGCGCTGGGTGGGCGCCAACACCGATCCTGACTTTTTTGAATACGCTTTCTCGTCGAAGCGCTTTCCTCCCGACGGCGCCAATCGCGGACACTATCGCAACGCACGCGTCGACGCGCTGACGGACCAGATTCGCGTGGAGATGAATCAGGAAAAAAGGAAGGAATTATGCAGTGAAGCTCAGAAAATTCTGGCCGAAGATCTTCCCTACTTGCCCATGTGGTTCAACGACGTCGTTTCCGTCCATCGCCGTTCGCTCGGCGCTCTCGATCTTCCCTCCACTGGCAATTACAAGTTTCTTGCGACTCTTCATCCGGGCGGAAATTAATTAGCGAGCACCGCCTCGCGCCGCCAAATCAGGTTCTACTCCAGCGCCTTCTCAATCTCCGCCACCGGAATCGCCCCTTCCCTGCCGATCCTCCAGGTGTCGCCCGTCAGTTCCACGATGGTCGAGGCCAGCGTCCCGCCCGTTTCTCCCGTGTCCAGCACGAGCGGCACCCGCGACCCAAGTTGTTTCATCACCTGCTCCGCGTTCGCACAAGACGGAAACCCGGAAATGTTGGCGCTCGTTCCCGTGACCGGGCCCTCAAATTCATCGATCAAGCGCCGCACCATCGTGTTATTCGGCCAGCGCAAGGCGATGCGGCCTGTGCCTGCGGTGACTTTGAGCGGGATGCGCTGCGCGGCGTTGACCACCAGCGTCAATCCTCCCGGCCAGAACGCCTGCGCCAGCCGTAAAAATTTCCGCGGAGCTTCCCGCGCGAGCAGAATGGCTTGTTCGATCGAATTTACGAGGATCGGCAGTGCCCTCGTTTCCGGGCGCCCTTTCACACGGTAGATTTCATCTACCGCGGCAAGATTGAACGGATCGGCCGCCAGGCCGTAGAAGGTGTCCGTGGGGATCGCAATCACACTTCCGCGCGTCAGAAAATCTGCCGCATACCGCAGCAGGTTCGCCTCCGGGAATTGCGCATTTACGCGCAGCAGCTCAGCCGGCAATTTTTTGGCCTTTGGCGAAGTCGTGACGTCACCCTGCAGCGCCCCGCCAGCGCTGCCCTTAATTGGGCGACGCTACCATACCCCCCTCAACCCACGCAATAAGAGCTTGCTGGTGAACCTCTCCCGCAGCAAAAGCGGGCCGCAAAATGACAACATGGGCGCGGGATCGTCTGTTTCCGGCGAGTCAATCCTGTAGCGTTTCGCAGGATCTATCTGGCGCATGTGTGCTTAACGCGACATAAATTAACCAGCTCTTAGTGCATAGTCATGGCTACCGCGATTCCGAGAGCGGATATTCAGAATTTGGAGGACTACAGTATGCACCGTACACGTCAATACATCGCTTCGTTATTCCTGACCGCCGCCCTTGTGGCGCCAGTGGCAATTATGGCCGCTCCTGCACCTCAAGAGGCCAACGTTCAGCTCCGATACTACGATAAACACCACAAGGACTATCACAACTGGGACAACCATGAAAATCGCGCCTGGGGACAGTACCTTGCGAATTCTCAAAGGCCAGCAAGAGGGAGCAGTCGAAATACTGGAATTATCGCCACTCCCATCCAGACAACAACTAGCAAAATCGCCACATCCGACGAGGAAACGTAGGCCAGCAGAAAAATACGTCTCGTCCGTTACGGACGGGACGCCGGAGTAGTGCCACTTCGTTAGTTCAAAACGAACCGGCAACCGAAACGTGCCAGAGTTAGCGTCCCCAGCCGGAAGTTTGCTACTCTCCGTGGTAATGGCTACGCCAGGAAAGATCGCGCGTAACGCTCGTCCCGCGAACGCGGCGCTTCTCATCAGCCGCGACAATCGCTGGCTCAAAGAATTCCGCATGGCTTTGCGCGGTGGTCTGCCTACGGAAGGTGGATTCGTCGGCGTCGAGGGCGTGCGTCTAGTTGAAGAAGCTTTGCATTCCGGTTGTCCGATCCGCGCCGTTCTTTTCGGGGAATCCGGCGAACGCCACCGTGAACGCCTCGCTCCCTTGATCGACCGGCCGGAAATCGCCTTTCCCACTCTTCGCACTACCGACCGCCTCTTCGAGGGTCTCGCCGATTCCGAACACCCCCAGGGCGTCGCGTCGCTTGTTAAACCGCGTGAGACATCTTTCGATGACCTTGTCCGAGCTCCCCTTTCTGCTTGCGCTCCGCTGCTGGTCGTCCTGGCCGGCGTTCAGGATCCCGGCAACGTCGGGACCATTCTCCGCACCGCTGCCGCCTTTGGAGCGACCGGCGCCGCCACCGCTGCTTCCGGTATCAGCGGAACCGCAAACCCTTTTTCGCCGAAAGCTCTGCGGGCATCCGCCGGTGCTGCCCTGCATCTTCCGATCCTCGCTGGCGTGTCGCTTTCGATCCTCCTTGCGCAGCTTAAGGTCGCGGGCGTCCGCACCCTGGCTTCAAGCGTCCGTGAACCGAGTCACGGTACGCAGGCACCGCTCGCTCCATGGGAAGTCGATTGGTGCCAGCCGGTGGCCCTCCTCGTCGGCAATGAAGGCGCCGGTCTTCCCGAAGAGGTCGAACGCAGCGCCGATGCGCGCATCCGGATTCCCATGGCCAGCGGCATCGAATCCCTCAATGCCGCCGCCGCGGCAGCCGTCGTTTTTTACGAAGCCGCTCGTCAAAGAAACTCCGCAGCCGCGTCGGGCATCCAATCGTCTGCTCCTTCGCGGCCGCCTAAAATAACATGAGCCTGTTCGCAAAATTGCCGCCACCGGCCCCGGAACCCGACGTTCCCGCTGCCAACCAGCCGCTCGCTGAGCGCATGCGTCCGCGCACCCTCGATGAATTCATCGGCCAGGAAAAACTGCTCGGTTCCGGCAAGTCGCTTCGCGTTCAGATTGAAAATGACAGCCTCGGGTCCATGCTCTTCTGGGGCCCGCCGGGATGCGGAAAGACCACTCTCGCACGCCTAATCGCACGGCTGACCAGCTCCGAATTCGTTTCCTTCAGTGCCGTTCTCGCCGGCATCAAGGAGATCAAGGAAGTCATGGCCGTGGCCGAACAAAAATCGCGCTCTGGCCATCGCACCATCGTCTTCGTCGACGAAGTTCACCGTTTCAACAAAGCCCAGCAAGACGCGTTCCTCCCCCACGTCGAAACCGGCCACATCATCTTCATCGGCGCCACCACCGAGAATCCTTCCTTCGAAGTCATCTCGCCGCTTCTCTCCCGCACCAAGGTCTACGTTCTCGATCCACTCACGACGCCGCAAATCGCTGAACTTCTTCGCCGCGCCCTCAACAGCAAAGAACACGGGTACGGAAACGAATCCGTCGAAGCTCCCGACGACATCCTGTTTCGCATCGCCTCCTTCGCGAACGGCGACGCCCGCGCCGCCTACAACACCCTCGAGCTCGCCGTCCGCAGCGCGCCTTCGAACGATGCCGGCACGCGCATCATCACCCCGGAACTTCTCGAAGACGTGCTGCAAAGAAAACTCCTTCGCTACGACAAAGCCGGCGAAGAGCACTTCAACCTCATCTCCGCCCTGCACAAATCCGTTCGAAACTCCGATCCCGACGCCGCCCTCTACTGGCTCGCGCGCATGCTCGAATCCGGCGAAGACCCGCTCTATCTCGCCCGCCGCATGGTCCGCATGGCCAGCGAAGACATCGGCCTCGCCGAACCCGGCGCGCTCGCCATCACGCTAGCCGCGAAAGATGCCTTCGATTTCCTCGGCGCACCCGAAGGCCATCTGGCCCTCGCGCAAGCGGCTGTCTATCTCTCGCTCGCTCCAAAATCCAATGCCGTTTACACCGCCTACGGCGAGGTCATCGATGACGTTCACAAAACCGAGGCCGAACCTGTGCCTCTCCACATCCGCAACGCCGTCACCGGCCTCATGAAAAACATCGGCTATGGTCAGGGCTACAAATACGCTCACAATTTCGATGATAAAGTCACCGACATGACCTGCCTCCCCGATAATCTCGCCGCCCGCACCTACTACAAGCCCACCGACCAAGGCTTCGAACAGCGTTTGCGCCAGCGTCTCGACGAAATCCGTAAGATAAGGTCACGTACGGTATCCGCTTCTTGAGATGAGCCAATGAAACTCCACACCCTGATTCCTTTGGCGGTGCTCTCGGTAGGCCTCGTAACAACCACGCAGGAGTCAAAACCTGCTCGTCCTCAGATCACCGGCATCGCCAAAGTTCGAATTCTCGCGAGTGCCCCGCGTAATGACGCTCCGCACAATTCCGCACTGTTTTATCTTCAAGTCTTGGGCTTCTCCGGGCTTCCAAGCTGTTACGATGACGTTACTATTTACTGTCTGGGGATAAATGAGCACCAATTTGTCAGTCTCATCGCTTCATCCGATAAGGAAGCTAACAGCAGGATTTCGGAAATCGTTTTCGAGACTTCTGATGTTGAGCAACTCCGCAACCACCTTGATTCCATCGGTGTCAAAACGTCTGACATTCAAGGGCCGAAGAGCGGCAACCGTCATTTTACCGTCCGTGATCCTGAGGGCCATAGCATTGGATTCGTTCAGCACACACGGAGCTTCAAAGTCGACGGCTCCGCGAACCAGGTGAGTACTCACTTGATTCACGCAGGCTTCGTCGTCCGCGACCGCGCCGCCGAAGACCGCTTTTACAAAGACATCCTCGGCTTCCACGTCTACTGGCACGGCGGAAGGAAAGACGACGAGACCAACTGGGTGGATATGCAAGTCCCCGATGGCACCGACTGGATCGAATACATGCTCAACGTTCCCGCCAACGCAGACCATCACACTCTGGGCGTGATGAACCACATCGCCCTCGGCGTCCCCGACATCCACGCCGCGGAAGCGCAACTTCGCAAGAACGGTTGGTCCGGCAACGAACAACCGAAGACCGGTCGCGACGGCAAATGGCAGCTCAATCTCTACGATCCCGACGACACTCGCGTCGAGCTCATGGAATTCACACCCACGCAGAAGCCCTGCTGCTCCGAGTACACTGGGCCGCACCCCGGACAACATCCATGATCAGCTTGCTCCTCGGCCACCTCCGTAAGCTAAAATCGCGGTCGCACCAAAGTTTCAAAGGAGTCTCATGAAACGCATCGCTCTTGCCCTCACTGCCACTTTCATCTCCCTTCCGTTCGCCGCGCAGGACCAGCCTACCCGCCCGCCCATCACCGGCATCGCGCACGTCCGCATCTATTCCACCGATATTCACAAGTCAGCTGATTTTTACAGCCGGACTCTAGGCGCGGCAGCACGCAGCGGGGGCTGTACGGGCATGACGCGCCCGTGTTTCCTCGTCAACGACCACCAGCAAATTCTGTTCTCAGAAGTGGCCTCTGCTTCTCCCGAAAACTTGGTCTCCGAAATCGCCTTTGCCACACCCGACCTTGCCCGGATGCGCACCTACCTCCTTGCCCATAAGGTCGCGGTCGGCCCGGTTACCAGAGATATTAGCGCCGTCGCCCATTTCAGTCTCCGCGACCCCGAGAGTAATTCCATCACCTTCGTGCAGCTTCACCCTCGCACCGTGTTCACTGCTCCCGCCGGACAAATCAGCACGCGCCTGCTTCACGCCGGCTTCATCGTCAAGGACCGCGCTGCCGAGGATCGCTTCTACAGGGATCTGCTTGGCTTCCGCATGTACTGGCACGGTGGTTTTAAGGACGCCGGCGACGACTGGTGGGAAATTCAGGTTCCCGACGGCACCGACTGGATCGAGTACATGCTCAACATTCCTGCCAAGGCAGACGCCAAAGAACGCGGCGTGCAAAACCATTTCTCGCTGGGCGTGGAGAAAATTCAATCTGCTGCAAGCCAACTTCACCAGAACAGCTTGCAAAAATTCGACGGCCCGGAAATCGGTCGCGACGGCAAGTGGAGCCTCGATGCCTACGACCCTGACGGCACACGTGTCGAATTCATGGAATTCAAGCCCGCCAAGGATCCCTGCTGCCATCCCTACACCGCAGATCACCCGAAGCCATGAGTTGCATCATTTGCCCGCCCAAAGTTTTTCCTGCGCTGCGGCACTTCTTCGTGCTGTTCTGCGTTATCGTCGGCTGTCTCTCCATTCCGCCCGATCGCGCCCAGAATCTCGACAAGCCTCTCCAATCTATCGACGAAGACATCACTTCCTTCGCCTTCGCTCCCGACGGCCGCATCGCCTACTCCGTTCACCGCAACTTCAAAACCAAGCTCTACGACCTCGAGCACGATGACATCTGGCTCCAGGAAACAAACGGCAAACGCCGCCGCCTTCTCGAGGGCCAAAAGTTCAACCGCGGCAACCGGCCCTTCAGCTACATCGTCGATTCCCTCCGCTGGTCTCCCAACGCTCACCTCCTCCTCGCCGGACTTCTCGCCACTACCGTCGTCGACGATTCCGGCAAGGCCGAGGACTCCTTCATGACCCTTCTCCTCGACGACGGCGGCCACGAAATTCGCGTCGCCAAAGGCGACAGTGTCATTCCCGATGCCGCCGATCCCTTCTTTCTTCCCGACGATGTCACCATCAATTTCCTTTCCGAAGCCGTTAAGCCTCGCATCCTCTTCTCCCTGAAATCCACACGGCTTGACAGCGGCCCCGTGAAATCCCCCTACGATGGCCGCACCTTCCGCGACGTCGTCCCCATCCCTGGAACGAATTCCGTTGTCGCTGTCGAGCAGGATCACGCCATGACCGGCCCCAATCGTCTTCAGCGCCTTGACCTGTTCAGTGACGATGCCAAAGAGTTGGCAACGCTTGATGGCTACGAAGGGGGCCTAAGCGTCTCCCCCAGCGGCAAGAAAGTCGCCTATTTCATTGACAAGGAGATTCTCGAGGTTCGCGATCTCACTTCACTCAATCGCATGGCCCATCTTCGCATTGGCCTGGGTGTCTTTCGCTGGTCGCTGGACGAATCCCGCATCCTCCTCAAGCGCTCCCTTGAGAAAAAATCCGGCGATCTCGTCTGGATCGATCTTCCTCCGCTCGCGGCCGCGTCATCGGCGCATGACGTTCCCGTCTCGCAACCGCAACCCATTTCCATCCTGCACGGCCTCAGCTTCCGCGATTTCGCCATCTCTCCCGACGGCCGCTCCCTCGCCGTCGTCATTACCGGCAAACGCAATCTCCTCGTCTTCCCGCTCCCCCGTTGATTCCTCCCTCCCGCTTTTCTCTGTGCCCTCTGCGTCTCCTCTTCTCTTCCTCTGCGTTAAATCTTTATCTTTCTTTTTCCCCAAAAATAAAAAACCCGCGCAACATAGCCACGGGCCGCCTATAAATGTGAATTGTCACTCCCCTATCGCTTCAGCTCTCCAACTCTCCTCCGATGCTCCACCAGGATGCACGCATCTTCAATCACCACCAACCCTGCCGCACGCGCCCTCTCCGCCGCCGTTTCGTTCTCAATTCCCGACTGCATCCAAACCACTTTAGCCCCGATTCGAATCGCACTCTCCACCACCGCCGGCACATCCTCCGCGCGCCGGAACACGTTCACGATCTCTATTTTCTCCGGCACATCTTCCATCCGCGCATAACTCTTCTCCCCCAGCACTTCCGTCTCGTTCGGATTCACCGGAACGATCCGGTAGCCCGCGCCTTGCATGTATTCCGTCACGCCAAAGCTCGGCCGCATCGGATTCGAAGACAATCCGACCACCGCGATACTCTTGTATTTTTTCAGGAGTTCGAGTATCGCATCGCCATTGGCGTACGCGCATACTTTCGCATTACCCGGGAGCAGTACTCTCATCGCGCCGCGAGCTCGCCCTTGCCCGCGCGCTTCACGATCACCCGCGCCATGGCCGACAAGCATTTGTCATTTTCTTCCGCCGTCCCGACCGAAATGCGGATCGCTTCCGCAAATCCCATCCAACCCAGCGGCCGCACGATCACGCCCGTCTGCAGCAGATCATCGCTCATCCCCTGCGCATCCGGACCCGCCACAATAAACACAAAATTCGCCTCGCTCGGCACTGGCCGGAAACCCAGCCTCGCCAATCCCTCGCTCAAGCGCTTCCGCTCCCGCGCATTCATTTGGATGCAGCGGGTCACGTGTTCGTTATCATCCAGCGCTGCCAGCGCCGCAGCCTGTGCCAGTCCCGACGTATTGAACGGCGTCCTCAATTTATTCATCGCGGAAAGCAGCTCCGGCCGTCCGATGGCATAGCCGATGCGCAGTCCCGCCAATCCATAAACTTTTGAAAACGTCCGCAGGATCAGCAGATTCTTCCTCTTGCGATAACACGCCGGTCTTCGGCGTGATAGCTCTCGACATGGCCTTCAAGTCAAACGCAAACTCCCGCTGCGGCACCAGCACCAGTTCCGCCCCGCTCGCGCGAATCGCCACCGAAAACGGCGCGTACGTTCCTTCCGAAGTCAGCCCCTGCAGCCCGGCCCGCAAAAGCACCCGCGACGCCAAATCAATAATCTCGCTCGATCCCAGCCCTACGAAAATCTCTTCCGTCGAAACTCCTCGCCGTTCCGCCAGCGCTTCCCGCAGCAAGTGCGTTCCGCCATCCGGATACCGGTTCGAATCCCCCAGCACCGCCCGCGCCGCCGCCATCGCTTTCGGCGAAGGCCCCAGCGGGTTCTCATTCGAAGCGAGCTTCACCGCATGAATCTTCAGCTCCCGCTCCACTTCTTCAATCGGTTTTCCCGGAACGTATACAGGCAGGCCGCGCAGATAATCGGGTATCAGCTCTTCAATCGTCCGTGTCATCTCTTCCAGTTTACTTCCTCCACTGTCTTCCCGCCAATTCCCGCTCGCGCCCGTTAGCCATTCTCTAACTGCCGTGTAGGGCCCGCCTTATGAGGCGGGCCGCTCTTGTAGTGGCCGGTCGCGAGACAGGTGCTTTTGATTTCAAAGACTCTTCAATTTCGCCACTTCCCGTACCGTCAGCGGACGATACTTTCCCGGAGGCACATCCAGAACCAGCGGTCCCAGTTGTACGCGCTTGATTTTTTCTACCAGAAATCCCACGCTCTGAAACATCCGCCGAATTTGGCGATTCCGCCCTTCGATTAAAATCACCTTATACCAGGGATTCGCCCCGTCCTCCGCCAGCCGAATTTTCGTCGGCGAAGTCTTCACCCGCGTCCCATCCTCCAGCTCAATCGTGACTCCCGCTCGCAAACGCTCGATCGCCCGCTCGTCCGGCTTCCCGCTGATTTTCACCAGATACGTTTTCGGCGCGTGCGAACCGGCTTTCATCAGCTTCTGCGCCAGCGCCCCATCATTCGTCATCAGCAGCAATCCTTCGCTGGCATAATCCAGCCGTCCCACCGGATACACGCGTTCAGGACATTTCTTCATCAGCTCCATGACCGTCGGCCGCCCCTCGGGATCGCTCACCGTGGTCACGTAACCTCTCGGCTTGTGCAGCAGAAAATACAGCAGCCGTTCCCGCCTCTTCAGAGGCTTCCCGTCCACGCAAATCGCATCGAGTTCGGGATCAGCCTTCGTCCCCTGTTCCAGCACCACCTTCCCATTGAGAGTCACCCGCCCCGCCGCAATAATCTCCTCCGCCCCGCGCCGCGACGCAATCCCGCAAGCCGCCATAATTTTCTGCAATCTCTCCGAAGCCATCGTGCGTGGATTCTCCTGTGGGGGCAACCGTAGGGCCCGCCTTCCGAGGTGGACTGCTCCGTTGTAGTGGCCGGTCTTCAGGCCGGTGCATTTCTCTCTTCCGCGCCCGCCCGTAGAATTGTCATTCCGAGCGAAGCGAGGAATCTGCTTTTCTTTGATTTCTTCTCTGCGTCCTCTGCGTCTCCTCTTCTCTTCCTCTGCGTTAAATCCTTCTCTTCTCTCTCTTCATCTCCACTCGCTGCGTCGTTTCGTTCCCCGCCTTCTCACCCTTCCGCAACGTCTCCGCTTCCCTCTGATCGAGCAATCGATATCGCCCCCGCGGTATCCCCTCCACCGTCAGCGGCCCCAATCCAATCCGTTTCAATTTCTCCAGCGGATGCTTCTCCTTGAACAACACCCGCCGAAGTTCTTCCTTCTTCGAATCCCGCATCCGCACTTCGTACCAGAAATTCGCCGCGCGTCCACGCGTGGCGTCCGGCTGCCGCACCGTTTGCATCTTCACGCCAATCTCTTTGCCCAACCGCTCCAGGTCCGGCAGCGTCAGCATCCCTTTCACCTTGACGTGATAAACCTGCTCCAGGTGCGCCCAGTTCTTCAGCATCTCCGCCGCCAGGTCCCCGTCATTCGTCAAAAACACCAGCCCCGACGCCGCATACTCCAAATTTCCCACCGGGAACACCCGCTCTGGCAAACCCCGCAAACAATTTCGCAGCGTCTTCCGCCCTTCCGGGTCCGCCATCGCCGACACCACTTCCGGCGGCTTGTTCAGCAAAATGTAAACCCGCCGCCTCTCCTTCGCTTCCACGACTCGCCCGGCCGCCTCAATCCGGTCCTTAGCCGCGTCCGCCTTTGTCCCCAGTTCCTTTACCACGTGCCCGTTCACACGCACCTGTCCGCTCAAGATCAGCAGTTCCGCATGCCGCCGCGAAGCAATCCCCGCCCGCGCAATAATCTTCTGCAGTCTTTCTTCCATTTTCTTTTTTGTCTTTTCCGTGTCTTTATTCTTGGCT
>WNFQ01015034.1_pt1 | contig 12108 bp, 15 predicted proteins | sample 5400171 | NCBI WGS metagenome assembly WNFQ01 (sample SAMN13153356, study PRJNA577476) | soil metagenome | isolation source: 20 cm soil under Madrone tree | place: USA:California | collected 2016-06-14
GCTTCGTACCCATGGAAGCGTTCACCGGCGATTGCCCTCCTGATCCACGACAACGCCGCCCTTCCACCCTTGCCATCGATATCCCCTTCCCGTCTCCCGCCCACACCACTGTCTCGCGTCGTCTTTCACTTCAGTTTTCCCCCACATCTCCTGTTTACAGTCTCGGCTTGTCTAACTCTTCCACCATCATCGGCGACGATGATAGTGAAGATGAAAAAGATGCCTTGACCCGCATGGTCACGTCGCGTCGACGATTCTACGACGATTCCTCGTTCAAGCGTGAGCGGAAGCGTTGGGACACCATCAAGGTCGAGCCCCTCGACGGGGGAAGCGTCAAGGCAGTCACAGTTGAGGAGCCACCCCAGATTGACACGCCACAAGGATCCATATTTTCTGTCATCCGCGCTGCTTACCCTACAATGCCGAATAAGCCACTGATCGCCCTTGGTATTGTCTTCGCGATTATGAGCGGTGCCCTCACTCCGATTTTCTCATTTATGCTTTCCCGATTACTTTTCGAGGTGTCGAGGGGTGCACAGGACGTGTCAGTCGTCAATACGTTCGGTGGGATCATTCTTGCGCTCTCTATCACAGATGGCCTGGCTGTCGGACTCAAGTTCCTCGTATTCGAGACGGCCGGTCAGCTCTGGGTAACCCGCCTACGTACGATTTGCTATCGCCTCGTGCTGGCTCAGGACAAGCGGTGGTTCGACCGCAGCGAGAATGCGGCGGTGAAATTGTGCCAGATCCTCGCGCGTGACGGCGATGACGCCCGCGCCCTGCTTTCGTCCGTCATTTCCCAGAGCATAGTCGTTGTCAGCATGCTCTCCGTGGGGTTGATTTGGGCTCTTGCGTGCGGGTGGCAGCTCACGCTTGTTGGCTTTGCGATTGGGCCTGTGTTCATCGTGACTATGGTCGTGCAGTCCCGGCTAGTTGCCAAGTGCGAACTGAGGAATAAGCGGGCGCGCGAGGACGTTGCCAAAGGCTATTATGAGGTAGGCTTGAGTTGCTCTTTTCGCGGCTATATACTGATCATTACACAGGTCCTCGTCAACATCCGGGGCATTCGCGCCATGGGTTTCGAGAGTGTTTTCCAAGAACGCTTCAACGAATCTGCGGAGAATGCATTGCGTACTGGTATACGAGGTGCCTTCGTGGAGGGTTGTACCTATGGCGTCGCAAGCTCCCTCATTTATTTCTCTGAGGCACTGCTATTCTACGCTGGTGCTATTTTGGTGTCACGAGGAACCTATACGTACTTGCAGATGGTTCAAGTCCTCAATCTCGTCGTATTCACCGTTAGCATCGGTTCACAACTCATGGCCTTCAGTATGTCCCCTTGACTTCGTCCATGTAGATGACATTCTGACAGTCTTTACTCGTAGCTCACCGCATTACGAAGTCGGTACAGGCTACACGCGACTTCACCCGGCTACTTGAGCTGTCCACCGACACGGATGAATCTTATGGAACTACTTGTCCCCCGATCGCCGGCACAATCTCATTCAACAATGTGTCCTTCTCCTACCCTGAGCGACCCGACGTTCCAGTTCTCAAGAATCTTTCGGTCGACATCATTGAAGGCGAATCCGTTGCCATCGTTGGCCAGTCAGGCTCCGGAAAGTCTACCTTTGCACATTTACTGCATCGTTTATACGAGCCGACGTCTGGCTTGATTACCGTTGGGCCGTGGTCACTGAAAGGCATGGACGTTCGGCATCTACGTAATCACATCGCAGTCGTCAGCCAAAATCCGCATCTCTTTGACGCGACAGTGAACGAGAACATCGCTTACGGGACAGACGGACTTCCACATTCGGACATCGAGCGCGCAGCGGTCGTGGCCAACGTGCATGAGTTTGTCGAGAGTCTACCACAGGGATACAATACGCTGGTCGGCGAGAACGCGGCACTGATCTCGGGCGGACAGGCACAGCGGTTACAGATTGCCCGCGCGTTCGTGCGGCCATCTAATGTACTCATCCTGGACGAGTGTACGAGCGCGCTTGATGGCGCGAATCAGGCCGCTGTGCTTACGACCGTGCTTGGTGCAAAGGCTGGCCGTACGACGATCATGATCACACACAAGCTTCCCGTCATGCGCATGTGTGACCGTATTCTAGTCGTACATGAAGGCAAGATCGCAGAGCAGGGCACATACGACGAGCTTATTGCAAAGAGAGGCGTATTTGCTCAACTCGCGAGTGGTGGAGAGTGGTCGGGCGAGTGATACCGTTATCTGCTTGAATCTTGCATTTCTCTTTTCCGTTTCTTACTGAACAGTTTTTTTTCCCTTCTTTTCTTACATTGGGTTTATGCTCTACCCGGCGTATTGCTGAAACACAATCCGTTCTTATACACTTTCGATATTCACTCCTTTCCCTTTGGGATCACTTCGTTTAGCTGTATTGGAACCCGCACTGCTCCCAGCATTTGTATTTTTTTATTACATTACGCATTAACATACCGTGACGCACGCATGAATGGAACGATTTTGAACCATGACTTCTCTCAATTCCCCGTGCATTTTTTTGGCGTCAAACGGAAAGCACTGCCAAACACTAGCACGTGGTTGCCAGTTGAGATAACCGTGACCGGCACCGTGACCGCCATCACAAGTCCTACCAGAAAACGACTGTGCCACGCTGCCATAATTACTGCGTCTACTATCTATGGCGCCCCCACTCTCTCGTTTTCGTTCTTACCACCCTAGTCGTTTCCCCCGGGTTCAGACATCAACCACAGCGTACTATACGATAATTAGCGAGTAGGCGCTGGACCGCTGGTGTTTCACCTTGTAATACAACCTCGATCACGCGAGTGGTACAGTTCCCTGTTAACGCCCAAACCCGTCTCCAACAATGGCAAGCTCAAAGCAAGCTTTGGTGTGTGGATGCCATTGATAGTTGTATTTGAAACCCCATGCCGATGGTTTCCCAATTGTGATAGTGGGCGATGGGCCACGATGAGACAGTCGAGGTGGATCAGCGAGCTCTCATTGATAAAGTTCTAGCACGTTATTCTGGGGAATTTACGGGTCAGTCCCGTTTCCCGAGAGCCCCATGAATAGCTTTCTGGATATAGCCTCGGTTATGCAGTATTTCGAGAGCTTCTACAGAACTCGGACGATGCAGAGGCAAGTTCAGTCGAGATTCGGTTTGAAACTGAGGCGTACCTGTCCCGAGAGGAAGGCGACTACCCCCAGTCAGAGGGACCAGTGCAAGAGGATCTCCCAGACCTGAAAACAGCCGTGGCATGTGGTTTCTCAGTGTTGATTGATGGGGGTGTTTCTTAATGTGCCCTACCCGCGCAGGTCCACCAATGGACGTTCAAGAATAACGGCATACTATTCAGAGACGAGGATTGGGATCGACTCAAGATGATTGGTACTTAGACATTTTCAATTACCACTGACGCCTTCTCATGTTTCCTAGGTGAGGGTAACCCCGATGAGGAGAAGATAGGCGCATTTGGCGTAGGTAGGTCGGAGCGCTGTCTCGAAACTATCGATTGCACACCCGGTGTCAATAGGCTTCTACAGCGTGTTCTCGGTTACTGATGAACCGTGGGTCACCTCAGGAGGTACGCCGGCATTACTCTCACGAACCCGCCACGATTCTACTCTTACATACCAGGACAATGGATGGGCTTTTATTGGAAGGACAAGAAGAACCAGGTCAGTCATGTTTATACACCGTATTTTAACCTCGTGCCAACATTGTTTACCTCAGCTATACGCCCGCCGCGGAAGTGTATCGGCTTCAGACGATGTGGTTGATCCAAGGACCACGTTTAAAATGATGCTCAGGGAACCTGGTCCAATACCTGCTACTTTTGATCTTACCTGCTTTCTGGTTTCTTCTATTACGTTCATGACACACCTTACTGAGGTTTGCGTATACTTTGACGATAAGCGGCTGGTCAGGTTGTCCAAGAACCGCGGCCGGTCGAAGGCAGTGCCAATGCTGAATGGCCTTGAAGGCACGAGTCCTGAGGGCATGATGAATGTCGAATCAATCGAAACCATGCGTGAGTTCTGTTGTGATTTTTGGAAGAATTTATCTATAGCACCCCTTCGACAGCCCTTCACCTTGAGGTGGAAGTGGTTCGATGGGTGTACAATGTTGGCTCGGAGAAGCCTTCCGCTACATACAAGACCGATGCCGTGAAGACCGTGACAAATCAAGCCAGTGGGTTCTTCTCGTCACTCTTCGCTGAGTTCGGAGCGTCCTTGACGCCGCGAACGACCAGTGCCAGTGACGCCCAAGGAATCGATCAACCTTTTGGAGGCAAATTCGTCGAACGTTGTCTTGACTATCTTTGCTGCAAATGTTGACGTACGGCTCGACAAGAAAATGACAGAAGAACTACTACGTTCGACCAAGAAGAATCCTCCCAGCAGACTACGCTACGAGTTGATATATGTGAGTTCCACCGTAGTAAAACGTATTTCTGAAATCGGCTCTTACATTTTCTCAGACGGGGAAAGACGAATATGACTCAAGTATCAAGGCGGAGGAGGATGCGGCACATGCTACCAGGAGCGTGTTTCAGGGGGTTCGGGCCGATCTAGAAGGGTTTGTCGCATCACTCTGAGTAAATTTTATAATTAACCGTCGAACAGGACTGGTTCGACCCGAGTGTTCATCGTGGGCATTGATTATTCATTTTGGGAGGGTGAAATTAATTCCTGTAGGGCCACTCGACGGGGCAAACCACTGGTATCGGAGGACATATGGCCACGTGGTTCTTTCCTACAGTAGAGCGCGAATCTATTGACATGGTGTACGCCTTTTCTTATTTTGTGTCTGAACTGAGGGCTAAATTTCCTCACGCCAGTGACCGCCATGTGGCAGGTTAGCATCGTTTTCCTCCTCATGCGCTTATTCTTAATTCTCGATGCAGTCTGGAATAAGGAGCTTCTTTATGTCGGAGGGTTTCTGGCGCGTTCTGTCTATGAATTCGAACTGGATGACATCAAGAAGCTGTGGGACGGCGCAGCAGCGGTGAACGGCCCTGGTGAACTGCCTGACGAGGAAGTTCGGAACAAGCTCCGAGGACGCGCTCTTCACGCGCTCAAATTTTTTACGTTCCATCCCTCCACTCCGTCCCCCCGGGTATCCAACTTGATGAAAGCCGCCTTTTTTTCTTGCGCAACTACCCATCCCTTCTCAATAATCTCCTCAGATGGTGTACGAAATGCCATGCAAGTCCACAGCCCCAGTCCCGAGTTCTCTGGCTTCCTTAAACACCTGTCCCGGGTCTCCGAAGATATTGTAAACGGTGCGGTGACTATGGTCACCGCTCTCCAATCCCGAGGGATGTTAAAAAACATAACGTTTGAGGACTTACTCAACGAACTTCGCTTGCACCCTCTTTCCGAGACGGAAACGGTTGAATGTCTCAAGTGGTGGATCGGTTACTGTCATAAAGAACGGACCTCCAAATATCTTCGACTTCAAGAAAGATCGCAGCTCCTGGATGCACTGGTGGTATCAGTCAATGGGCCTCCTGAAAAGTTGATGAAGTTGTCGGATGCTCAAACGTTTTTAATTACTAAGACTGGTGAATCTGTCATTCCAACTGATGGCCCTCTGCCGAGTACTCTGCTTCCCACGAGCATCACGAGCTCATCTCATTTGATCGAGGCGTCCTCGCACACACTTTTCCTTGGAAGGAATTATCTATCGTAGACTGGCTCCGACATGTTACCGACCCGATGGTGGCTGCTACTAATGCTGGATTTGACGTCACAAAGTCCACTCACTGGGCAGAACGGGTCTTGTCAGCGCTCGCACGAGTTTGGCCATCCTTCACCCACATCGATAAGAAGGATGTTATCCGGATCCTTAGTCGAAAGTCTTGTATCCCAACATCGATGGGTTTGAAGGTACCGAATCAGGCTTACTTATCCGACGTAGATTCGTTGTACTTGTTCCCCGACCTCCCCATCGTTACAATACCATCCGGAGCTGCTGTTGCCGTCACTTTGAAGATGTTAAAATCACTTGGTGTACGCACACACCACGTGGATTTGAGTATCATCTTCGAAAGGTCTTCTACTCCCCTCTTTCAAGCTCGACTCACTAAATTTAATCAACAGGATGATTAACACGGGAAAATGGACGTCCTATCATTTTGTCAAGTATCTGACGTCCATTCAATCGACTCTGACACCCCAGGAGATTGAACTTCTGCGACGAGGATCTGTATTTGCAAAGGAAGGCGCGGGAAATGAACAATCGGCTTCTGGGACAAATCAGGAAATTCAACGATATGATGCCATGGATCTCTACGAACCAGTCGATATATTTCGTGATCTTGGCCTACCTGTTATAGATTGGGGTGCCGATAATCTATGGAGACCGTCGTCCAACGAAGGCGAGTTCTAATGGTGGGTTGCCGTCAATGGTCTGAGTGACTCACCACTTGAGCAGCCAATTTCTTGTTTTCATTGGGTTTGAGGCGAGCACCTCCCTTGCGAAAAATTCTCAATATCGCTACGTCGGACGACCCCACCGTGCGGACAAAGGCCCTCACGTTCTTCTTGGATAATTTATCCGACAAATATCTCGATTATGACCCTAGAAATTTCCGGCATCTCGCTTTTATTCCTGCGGTCCTTGGGTCAGAGAAATTGCTATCAAAACCATTTGAAGTAAGAAATCTTACCCGATCACGATTTTTCCTTCATCTGATATGACCTATGATAGCTGTACGCTGGCTCTGAATGGGCGGCACTAGGTTTCGTCGTTGTGGATCCGACGCTGCATGACGGGGCCGTCAGTAAACTTGAACTCAAGAATCACCCCCCAACTTCTGAGCTCGTGGCTCTTTTGGAGAAATCTCCACCTAGAGGAGAGGCAACGGCGCGGAAGTGGTTCGAGACTTTATCTAGCCGTGTTGCAGGTAGAGTCTTTTACCTATATCCAATCCAAACTATTTTGAACTTCACCCACTCTGCCATAGATTTTTCTCCAGCTGAACTACGGAAGCTCTCAAAGACGCCTTTCGTTCCCGTTACGTCTATGAAAGACAATAGTACTAAACGATTGCAACCTGTTCAATGCTACTCAGGAACAGGAGGCTCGGAGCTTCATTCTAAGCTATTTGCTTTCGTGGATTTCGGCTTACGCGCCAATGTTTTCCTGGGAGCCTGCGGTTCTAGGCAAACACCATCCGTTGAGGACATCGCTCAGATGTTGATAGCAGAACCACGAAGAGTCTACGAGCTCGCCAACTGCCGAGAGAAGTGAGTGTGGACTATGCATTCGGAAATATATATTAAGCAATATGTTGTCAGTTACCTTCTCGAACTTCGCAACCTCGCGGTGAATAGACGACATCTTGATGTAGAAATAACTTCCCGCATGAAAGGGTCGAATGTGCTTCTTGGAACCCGCCGCATGAAGAAAGACGGCGGTAAAGCGTTGGGTGAGGGGAACCAAGACTATTGGGATCTTCAAGATGACCTGCTTCAGCCCAGTAAAGTGGCCATTGTAGATGATACGAACGCATACCGACTTTTCGGTGATCGTATTTTCTGCGCACCGCAGGAAGACATCCTAGAAGGTACCTTAGTCGAGAAGTTTCGGTTTATTTTGTATCGCTCATATGTTATTAGAACTATATCTCTTTCTAGGTTCTCCACGTCTGAGCTCCCTAGTCAATGAAAATTACAGGACGTCTGGTGAAGTTCCCTATTCGAGGATGGGCATCGAAACCAGACGTTTGATTCTGGAGCGTCTCCCTCTTTTTCTTCACGAGCACACCCAGTCTCGCACTGAAGTCCTTTTCAGTTGGCTGCATAAAGAAAAGAATCTCATCGTGAGGGTATTTGGAAAACTCTTGGTGACCAAGTCCTTACACCATGGAGATATCCACAACTCTAAGAGCCACGAGGCATCCGCAGTCGCTAAACGAGAGGGCAAAGGGCCCATCGAACTCTGGCTTGCCGGGAACAAGCCCGTGGACATGTATGAGTGAGTATATTCGTGCATGGGATTCGCCGTTATTTATTGACCTCTAGGATTTCGACCTCATTATGTCGTATCATATTCGAGTCACCCAAGGTTAACGATGCACTGTCATTCATGACCATCCTTTCGACTGATTTGAAGGTTCTTAAACAACGAGGATATAATGGTGCTCTTTATACGCCTTATCATCCTCAGATGGCTAACTTGTTCGTTATTCACCGATTAGTTGAGAGGATTCTACCACGACACATGGCTGAGCGTCGAGAGGCTGAGAACGCTGAACGTGAAGAGGTTGAGAAGGCTAAACGCGAAGAGGGTGAGAGGGTGAGAATTGAGAAAAGTGCTTCATTTATCTTGAACCTACCTGAAATGATGTTATATGATACACAGACGATAATTCCGATCACGCAAACGAATATTCCGTTGCCTCCAATCGGTACAGTGATAGCAGGTCGGCCACCACCAGCGAATCCCGGAAGTACCAGTCTTGGACACACGTCGAAACATTCATCCCTAACGTCGGCAATCCAAAAGCTTGAGGACTTACACCGGAATCGTCCAGACGTGGCTTCATCCCGTTTGAGTTTCCCTCCTCCGAGTCCCCCAGAAGGAGTATTCATGTTAGCAAAGCCAGGGTCGTCAAGAGAAGTCATCCAGTCCTCTCAGCCAGATCCTACCTTCAATTCGCTAAGTGACATCGGTACGTCACTTAAGTTTGTTGTTTCAGGATTTGATTAGAAATTCCATTATATCTAGCCAGCAATATCGACTTGGCGATCAAGGCATGCGCACCCGAGAGGAGCAATTTACTCAGGAACCGGGAGGAGATGCAAATTGTGCTAGAGTCACTGGATGAGGGATTCTGCCATGTTACTCGCAAAACTAGGGACTTGGATCTCATCGGCACGTGTTCACTTTGCCATGTAATTTTCCTTCTTTCTTACAACGTCAAATCCCGGGCCACAGGGAGTATGGGTGATATAAAGGTTCTTGCGGCGCCGGGTGGGGTCCTTTCAGCAATTAAACCCAGAGACTCTGCGCTAAATTCTCTTATTGTAGATCTACCAAAGCCCGAGTCATTTATCAAACGCAAGCACGACGTACTCGCCCGCTTCATTTATGTCCTCAAACCCCTTGCGGATCTCTACAAGATCCCGCAGACGAGCTTGCAGGTCTTCGCTGATAAGGAAGGGCAGCTTATCTCTTTCAATAGAAGCGGGTGTTTGGTCATGAATTTACGATATTTCGAGGCCTGGCGTACGTCTTGGGTTTCTGCACTTCTCCAACGTCCGATCTTAGTTGAGGCTTGTCAGACGACTTTGATGTCCAACAAGGCGATTTCAAGAAGGTCTTGATCTCCTGGCTCGTGTTCCTGTGGGTCTTCTTAACCCCTTTACTGATGTAGTCTCCCTAGGTATTTCATGTTGGCACACGGGATTGCCCACAATCTCGTCTATCCACACAATTTGGAGCACGAGTTTTATGTCTCTGCTATCTGCGAGGCCTATCTTGAGCCTCTAATCAATTTACTATCTGATCCACGACAGGTCATTAAATAGTAATATAGATTGCGATATGACCAAATGGAGAATGTATCTGATTGTGTAGCAACAAAATGAAGGACATTTTCATGATAGACAAGTAAATGCACATTATAGTATCGGTTTCCCAGTAATTAGCATTTGTTGCGTGCCATGCGAACTTCAACGAGAAGATGTGCTCCTGATTGAAATGGTAGGATAGACACACAGGCGTGCGAACCATTGTATCTATTAAGGGGGTCCCGGGATTGCAGAAAATTGGGGACGTGGTCAAGACGCGGTGGACATTTCCAGATTTGAGTCATTTCCAGCTTCGGATTAAAGACATGATGGGGAGAGACGACGGGCCAGCGATGGCTAGCACGTAAGTTACAAAGTAACGATAAAAAGGGAGGCGTAAACAACGAGAACCGGGCATATATCAAACCTAGACCTCGCAGAAGAAATGGGTAAAAGGGTTAAAAGGGGGGAACTCGTGGGTCCTTTGAGGGGCGCGGCCTGAAACAGGCCCTGTAGAAGCGCGCGTTTTCGGTTTGCACTCCGCAGCACCTCGTGTGGTCGCTTGATCGGTCAGCGTGCCCGATCCTTAAAGCTTGAAGTCCAAGCGCGGGTTTGCCGCATGCACGGCGTCGCGTCGTAAAGAGGACAGTCAAATAAGTTAAGACATGGTTGACCGTCTGAGGGGAGAATCCATATTCGCACGCAAAGGAAGTGACACGCTCTGCGTGCAACCGCCGGGAGTATTAGGCAGCTCATGAAGGCATGCCCCGTAAGGAAGCGAAGGCTAGGGTCAGCCCTTGGCAAAGCCGACCATCAAGTGGGCTCCGTAGAACTTCGGCATACGCGTGGGGTGCGCTCAGAGGCATGCCAGCAATCAATCTAAGCTGTAATAGCAGGTTTGCGTGAGATGGGCGCCATGTCTGCAGGGTTGAGGAGAGGGGGTGTCTGAAACCGGTGTATTGCGTCTACCGGACCGACGAGCTCTACTGTAATTCTCTCATCTCTGATGTCATCGTTCCGAGCCCTCGAAAAGGCGATCCTATCCAAAGAACAACTCGCCGCATTCCAGTCCTCAAAAACCTATGTCAAAGTAACGTCCTACATCGAGGTGCTCAACAACAAAGTAGTTGGGCGTAAGCTGACGGAGGAGTATACGCAGTCGGAGGTACGCCCAGTTCGCTTTGGCCCTTGCATTTTTCGCCGTTGCTGAATCGCGTGGAGGCGCTGGCGCAGGAGACGCCACCTGTGGATAACGAGGTTTCGAGGTTTGGGAATCCTGCGTTTAGGACTTTTTACGATAAAGTGCAAGAGGTGCGTGAAACGACGGGTTTCTTTCAGAGGATCGTTTGTTGATGTTGTGTGGTTTTCGGTTTCTCACCTGTGTAGGCTGCACCGCAATTTCATGAGCAGGTGTTGCAAGTTCGACCTGCGGAAGCTATTACCGAGGTGTCAGGATATTTTTGTGAGTCGTGGGGGAACCGGGCGCGCATTGACTACGGGAGCGGGATGGAACTCAACTTTCTTTGTTGGCTGTGCGTTTTCAATCCAGACTCTTTCATGCCGTTGTCTGATCCGTGGATGTAGGATATGTCTTGAAGAGTTGGGAGTCGTTCAGGAGAGCGATCACGCGGCGTTGGTGCTTAGGGTGTTTTGGAGGTTAGTTTCTCTGTCAATGCTTCTACTTTGGCCCTTACGTTTGAACGCCGGTTTTTCAAGGTACATTCAGGTGATGCGCACTCTGCAGTCTACGTATTGGTTGGAGCCAGCTGGTTCGCATGGGGTATGGGGATTGGATGACTATCATTTTCTTCCATTTCTATTTGGGTCGGCACAACTACGCGGTAGGTATTCATACCGCCCTGCTATAGGTCCTACTGATATGTTGTCCCAGGACATAAATACCTTCGGCCAAAATCAATTCACGATAATGAGGTCGTGGAGGAGTTTTCGAAGGACTACATGTACTTTGCGTGTATTCGGTTCATCAACTCGGTACGCGGGGGCTCCTTACTTCACGGCTGAATTTACATGCATTCTAAGATTAAAACTGCGTCGTTGCGATGGCACTCTCCAATGCTGGACGATATTTCAGCCGTACGTCTGTCTGTCTTGTCCCGGCTAAGAGATGACTTTCATTATTAACCCCGAACAGGTAAAGACCTGGGATAAGGTCAACGAAGGAATGATCAAGATGTATCGCGCAGAAGTGCTGGGGAAGTTGCCAGTTATACAACACTTCCTGTTTGGTTCAATTCTGGCTTACAAGGGACCTGTCTTGCCGCTTCCGGCGGGTAATCAAGATGACGAACATCACGGCCATGCGCACTTACATGCTGATCCTTCAGAGGCGCACGCTGGTTGGCATGACGCATGTGGCATCCCCGTGCCGTCGGCCTTTGCAGCTGCAGCTGAGGCGCAGAAGAGGGAAGCAGGGGCGAGGCTGGCGGGAACTCGACCGGTTCCGTTTGATTAATTGATTAATTGTGTATCAGGGTAGCAATAGTAGGCTTTGCCGAGGGGTGACAAGGGGTCTCCCGGGCGTTGCCGTGTGACGAGGTTCGCCTCGCCCCGACCGACAAATTGTTTTG
>WNFQ01003933.1_pt1 | contig 12107 bp, 11 predicted proteins | sample 5400171 | NCBI WGS metagenome assembly WNFQ01 (sample SAMN13153356, study PRJNA577476) | soil metagenome | isolation source: 20 cm soil under Madrone tree | place: USA:California | collected 2016-06-14
GAATGCTTGGTCTTTGGTTAGAAAAAGGTAAAAATAAGTAAAATATGGTTCGTGACAGTGACAAGGAAAGCACTAGTGGCAGTCCCCCAAGCCATGTCAATAAAAGTGATTATGTTAAATAAATTTTGATAGTAGTTGTCAAATAATTTCACGTGCTTCAAAGTAGGAGATTATCAATAAATTATCTATGGAATTGTGATGAGTTCTGGTTCTGTCGCTGACTCGGAGTACTGTACACCGAATACCGCATCGCGTGCTCAAATTCACTCTCAAAGGTCATGGCAACTTTCATATATTGAGCTGATGTAATGTATTCAGTACCATCTCTACAAGAAAAATACCGACTCTAGTTTCAGATGCCGGTTGGTTGTACTTCATGCTTTCTGGGTTTACATAGAACTGGATGCAAAAATCAGAGAAATCCCATACGGGTTCGGCTCACGATTCGATATTCAATCCTGACATGGGCTGCCTCTTGGGAACACGCGTGGCATTCTCGATGTCCGCGACCTCAGCGACCTCCCGGAGTCCTGAGAAATTTCTGACGGCACTGCATGTACATCGCAAAGGCCAACGCAACGGGGACCTTGACACTTGCCTTGACAGGATCATCGTGATCAAATGCTGAACACGGTCAGCCCCATTTAAGTTATGTATATAGTATATACGTAAAGATAATCTTCATGGTAGTATGAAATACCATGAAGCATCACAATTTTTTCACCAACTTAACACTGTGCCATGCCATCCTCATCCTGTCGCGCGGTTCCTTCAGGTTGTCGCATCATCTTTTCTTCTCGCCGTTGAGCTATTACTTCACGGTGCCGTACAATCCTTTCTTTGCGCCGCCGGGCCATTTCTTCGCATTGCCGCGCAGTCTTTTCTTCAGGCCTCCGCGTAGTAGCTTCTTCATGCGACAGCGACATGCCACCACGTCGCCTCCTACTGTCTCCGCCGCTCTGCGTCATGTGTCCGTCACGCCGCCGCGTTCTGTCAACCCTGCCCTGACGTGGCGGTACCAATTTTCCAAGCGATGACTTCTTTGTTCCTCCTTCCGTGAGCGTCGACCGCCGCGCCTTCCCAGCATGCTTTACAGTGCGGACCACTGCAGCATAAGGATCTTTAAGAGCGAGACTTGACTGAAGGTGGTATTCAGCGTATTCTAATACGTCCGGTCGGATTTGTGACCTCATCGGGGGTGGTGAGTACTGGGCAATGAAATCGACCTGCATTGCTAGTTCGCTAGACAGCTTGAAATCGACCAGGTGATGTCCATCTACCTCAACAATAGGATTGGAGTGAGCGAAGGTTGAGTTGAGGGTGGAAAGGTGAGGGCCTGCGAAAGTTGAGGTGAGACAGTAGCAAGACATACTTAAGGAACCGATGATACCTAACCAGGGGATGAGCTCCTTTGTCCCCACCTGACGTAGTGTGTCATAGTACGCGCCACTCGATGGGGCCAACTCTCTATTTAACGTATGTATAATTTGCATCGCCTGCTTCTCACACGCAAGGTCTAACGTCGCGACCTTTGGTGACATAAGAGCGGTGACAATCGCCGATGCTGACGCGAAGTCAAGCATGCTCTTGCATTCCTGATGCGCCAGGTCAACCCTTTTTGGGCAACGGAAGCAGCGCGATAACCGACCTTCGCAGTGTAGACCCAATTCTCAAACATTTTCGCCCGCTGTTCGACGCATCTAGGCCTGTCATGAATGGAGATAAGCCTGCCATGCTCGGATTCTTTGTTTAGCCAACAGGGGTCTCACTTCATGACGCTTCTTTGCACCCACTCTGTGAGTTTCTCATAAACAGATTTGAGCAATTCTATGCGTCGCGGAGTGGGTCGCCGTCGAATGAAGTTCACGTAGTCCCAATAAGTAATCCTCCGGAACCAGCCGCCTGCCACTGCACTGAGAGCAGCTGCCAGATCAGACGGCCTCGCCTCGGGGGGCGACCGAGCGGGTTTACGTCGTAGCCAGACGATGCTTCTTGGTTGGCGGAGGTAGACCTGACAAACCCAATAAGCGTCGCAATGACAAGACGGGTCTACTGCGAACCCCACATAATCCGGATTATAAATCATATTCACGATATCTGCGGCCTTTGCTTTCAATTCTTGACCGCCCGACTCGAAGACGGCAACGACGAATTTTCGAATCCTTGACGAACAGCTGAGATCTTCGTCCTCGAAACCTTTCTTGAGCCAATCCTCGACGAAGAGCAAGATGCTGGAGGGGAGTGATGCATTATTATCACGACGAAGAGAATTTTCCAGAAGCAAGAAATGTTCACATACGAGTATTGAGACCGCGTATCGGTGGGATCGGCTGACACAAAGCGCCTCTTCAATATCTCGAAAAGGCATGCGCTGGTCGAAAACAACTGGTAAATCGTCAAAAAAGTGGCTCTGACGCGCTCATCATCCTTCGATGAGTCCGCGGTTCTATCGATGACTCGGGAGACGAGGCCTTCAATATTACCGGCCGATACTGTCCCATCTTCTGCGAGCCGGAGTAAACACTCGGCATCGCTGGCCTCCTTCTCCATAGAGCTGGACCTCGGTGCTTAGGCTCGGAGGTTTGTGGCTTCAGCAGACGGGGCTAGTCACGGTCGACAGAGACAAACGGGGAATTACTAAGGTGGGAACCTCAACTGGTGTTGTACGGAACCTGCTGGGAGCAGGGGGTCTGGGAGTGGACGCTGGCCCGGCTGACTCGGAGAGTGTGATAGAACTGCCACCGCTCGGTGTGCTTCGTGAAAGTAAATCGGCATTCACGGTGGCGAATGAAGTTGCTTGTGGGAAGTGTCGTGCGAAAATTCAGGCTGTTTCGGCCCTCCAGAAACTGAATTATTGGTAGCTGTTGAGAGTAAACCTGGGGGTACTGTACCGTGACCGCCACTAGTATAATGGGGTTACTAAAAGGGCCTTCCTCATCCCCATCTCCCATGAGATGTAGGCAGGTCCCAACATGAAAGATGTAATAATTCTTGATCTCTTGGGCCCGCTAGATGGTGCATGACATTGTGTCATTTTTCAAAAGTGAAAAGAAAAAATCTCCCTGGCGGGGAGTCGAACCCCGCTCTCGCGCGGCCATGAGCATGACAGGCGCGTGTACTAATCCGATATACTACCAGGGATAAGTTACTATACAAGGATGAAGATCTAAAAATATACACAAGTTTCAATGTTGCCTCAATTCGTTCACCTCAATTCGTTCATGGACATAAGACAGAGGAACAATCCGAGAACAGTGTCAATGGCACCTGTCACGAACACTAGGCATGTCTTCCCGCTGAGATGCAACCCGAGCGAGATCATCATGTCTCTAGGTTGTGATGCCGATGTGGTGAAAACCTCGAACATGGAAAGCCGCATAATACAGGTGTCGGTCACATTTTGGCACCCTTTTGATTCCTTGCCATTAGCATGCACGGCTATGGGATTGCCGTGGTTCTATCTTCTAATGTGCTCTTGCAAGGAGGCCATTTTACGATCACAGAATGGTTGATATACATCCCACGCTAATTGTACGAGATCATGCAGACAAACCTTCAAGCTTCAAGTTCGACTCATGAGCAGTACTGGGCTTCAGTAGGATACATCAGCATTCAAAGTAATCAATATCGGACTCAGCCTGACTTCGGAAAGTACGCCAGCGAAACCACGTCGGCGTGTTGGGTAGTTCCTGTTTGTACGAACCTAGCGGGCATTTTAGCCAGTGAGTATGACAAACGGCGTTCATCAGTCCAGAGGAGTTTTCCGAAGCAAAGATGCTGTGACATAACTTCTCGGCTTTGGAAACTCCTTGAAGGATAATTATTCTGTTGTGGTGTGTTCGACGTTGATTTCTGTGCAACCGTGTAGGACGACACCATCCTTGTGAGCGCAGCCGCGGGTGGGGTTGGTCCTACAAACCTGTAGCTCGCAAAACGGACAGGTGTCATGTAATAGCGCCTGTTGGCATGGTTAGAAAGTGGCTGTTTCGCACCTCGGCGCCGATGTCATGCTTAACTATAAGACCGAGGATATGCGAGCTGTTCTGCTCCTACGAGAAGGCCGATCGAAATATAAGTGATGCGATTTCCTAGCCGCGACTGAACTGGTAGACTGGTATATGTAGAAAAGTTTCTGAGATAATGTAGATGGGAAACCCTCGATTTGGCCTTTGATGTTGCAGTGAATGCCCCAAGTTGTAATGGTTGTGTAACCGTTTCTTCATTGGCTTGAACCGTCGGAAGAAAGTGTCAATCAATGGCTCCCGATGGCTGTGTGGGGAGTATAGAGATATGTTAGGGATAATAATGAGGTTTTGTGGAAAGATGCCATCTTTGACGAAGGAATCGTTCGTCAAAGATGCCACTTTTCGACAACTGGAACACCCCTCCCCTGATGGCGCGATGGATGAAGTCGAAATCGAAATAGCACGTGCGGATGTGGGAATGTTCACGTGGCGATGGATACAAGGAGATGAACGATTATCAGACACGCCGACGGGTGATGGTACCAGATCATTCAATTAGAATCTCAGTGGATCGCGGAGGTACGTTCTGTGATGTCTACGCGTGCGTTGAATTCAGCATGTTCTGCGTTTCACCAACCTATGACTTACTTCATCCCCAGAGATTATCCTGATCCGGATAACCCGTGTCATAGGAAGGAACTTGTCGTAAAGCTCTGCGCGTCCCTCACTACTGTCCTGTAACGCACATCGCAATCTCATTTTCGCCCAGTATCACAGGATCCTGCCAATTACAAAGACGCCCCGACAGAAGGCATCCGGCGTGTGCTAGAGGCTGTCACAGGAAATTCTATACCAAGAGGCGAAAGGCTTGATATCACCAAAATCGGTGAGTTGTAGTTTCAATACCTCATCCGCATCCTCAGGCTAATCGACCCGTCGTTAGATTACATCCGTCTATCCACAACTGTCGCCACTAATGCACTTCTTGAACGCAAAGGCCGCAAGCATGCTCTTCTCATCACCAAAGGCTTTAAGGACCTTTTGTTGATTGGAAATCAGTCTCGCCCAAGGATATTTGATCTCAACATCCGCCGTCCACCGCCATTATACTCGGCTGTCTTAGAAATTGACGAACGCGTCACCCTTGTGGGCTACACGAGCGACCCCCAGGCTGAGGAACATAAAGTTATTTTCGATGAGGATGGACAAGTCAAGAGAGGGTATAGAGGGAAAGGGTGGGACCGAAAGGGAGACGCAGAAGGACCAGGAAGAATCGTTCAAGGAATCTCAGGAGAGGCCGTGAGAATCCTCAAAGAACCAGGTGAATCTAATTGCCATAGCCGAACACCGCTTTGCTAACTCACTCTTACCCAGATGAGGCTATTGTCAGAGCGGACTTGCAAAAGCTCTATGGTGACGGCTACCGTTCAGTGGCAGTCGTGCTGGCGCACTCCTATACATTCCCGGAACACGAACTTCTTGTAGGAAAAGTGGCGTCTTCTCTTGGTTTCGAACACATTTCCCTCTCATCTCAGCTCTTACCCATGATAAAAATGGTTCCACGGGGTGTATCTGCCACCGCCGACGCATACCTAACACCAATTCTGCGTGCATACTTGGATGGGTTCTTTTCTGGTTTTTCTCAGCGCCCACGCGTCGAGTTTATGAGCAGCGATGGCGGACTTGTGGATGCCACTCGCTTTACGGGACTGAAAACGATTCTAAGCGGGCCAGCAGGCGGAGTAGTAGGATATGCGCGTACAAGCTGGGACGAGAGGCGAAAGATGCCGATTATAGGGTCGGTGTCTATGTCCGGCTTTTTTTCCTGCATCGGTTAACAAGGGTGATGGCGATAGACTGGACGTGGGAGGTACATCGACAGATGTATCACGTTTCTCCGGCCGCTACGAAATCGTGTATGAGACAACTACGGCGGGCGTCACGATTCAATCACCACAACTCGATATCAACACTGTCGCAGCTGGCGGTGGCTCTTGTCTCACGTTTCGCAACGGTCTGTTCCTTGCTGGGCCTGAGAGTGCAGGAGCAGAGCCAGGTCCCACCTGCTACAGGTGAGAGGAACTTCCATTCTCAACTGATTGGAGACGGGGCTCATGATACTATGTAGAAAGGGTGGCCCGTTGGCAGTGACCGACGCCAACTTGCTACTCGGACGTCTCATCCCGGACTATTTCCCAAAGATATTTGGCAAGTCGGAAAAAGAACCGTTGGACGTGGACGCATCCCGCAGGGAGTTCGAAAAACTTGCGAGAAACATCAACGAAAATTCTTCGAATGATTTCAGTCAGGATGAGATCATTTATGGGTGCGTTCAGCACGACAACCCAAACTTTATCTCTGAATGTAGTGTGCATAGTTACATCAAGGTCGCCAACGAGACCATGTGTCGCCCTATACGCGCGCTGACTGAAGCAAAGGGATACGCAACTTCTTCACATATGTAAGGCCATATACCCTAACAGGGCAAATGGAGATCTCATACCAGACACTCAGACTGGCTAGCTTTGGCGGCGCAGGCGGACAGCATGCCTGCGAAATCGCTTCATTGCTGGGTATCAAAACTATTTTAATCCACCGGTACAGCTCGATCCTGTCCGCTTACGGACTCGCCTTGGCGGATCGGTATGCCATCATCTCCGCTCAACTTCCTCCACCGACTTACTCTGTGCAAAGCGTGTACGAAATACAGGAACCGGCATCAACATTTTACACGGCAGAGAACGTGCCAATACTTTCCTCACGTCTGGACGTACTCACCGATGCAACGCGGAAGGAGCTCGGAAGGCAAGGCTTCGGTCCTGAGCACGTTCGGGTCGAGCGTATGCTCAATATGCGTTTTAACGGCACGGACACGGCCCTTATGGTCCTTCCGGATGCTGGTGAAAGCGCCGGGGACTACCTCGGAGCCTTTCGCCGTGCATACAAAGCCGAGTTCGGGTTTCTCTTGGACGAGGCACGTGTCGTGGTGGACGATATCAAGGTTCGCGGTATCGGCACGACTAGTGACAAGTCGGATCGATCCGTATTCGATGAGCTTGACCAGCTGAGCACCCGGTTGGTCAAGGCCCAAAGAGCCGCGACGCGTCATTCGGTGTACTTTGACAAGATTGGCCGAGTAGATGACACGCCAGTGTTTGAACTTGGCAAACTTGCTGTTGGAGATGCCGTGGATGGTCCTGCGGTCGTGATCGACGACACACAGACCATTGTAGTGATCCCTGGCGCGAGGGCTGTATTGGCGAGTCGACACTTGGTTATCACGCTGCGGGAGGTGTAGTTAATGGAGAAGTACGAATGAAATTGTGCAACATGGGTTGTTCAGGAATTTTTTCAAGCCTGCGCTGCCAGTGGTTCGCTTAGTATACCGTAATGTTGCCGGAATCGCCCGACCGTGACCTTGCGGCAAAAAAACAACGAAGCCGCTGCCCGGACAGCAACAATTAGTCTAGACCTATGGACAGCTTCAAGACTCTTGCTCGATGAAATGCCAATTGATATGGCAGTGGAGAACCTGTGCACAGCCCAGTGTCATCAGCAGTCGCAAAACGAATACCCGACTCAGTACTCAGTAGTAACCAGCATGATCCTATTTCGGACTAGCCAGGGCCGCGCCGAGCCTGAGACTCGGAGCCGTGGCAACATACTGGCAACCAACTTCGTCTCCGAACCTCCCCGCTACCCAGCTGCTAAGCTCTGGGATACAGTATGTCGGAGAAACGTATCGGGACCTTCAGCCAAATTTTTCCTCCCAAGGCAACCTGGACTGCGGAGGATGTCCCTGATCAGACAGGGAAGACAGCCATCATCACTGGCGGCAACAGTGGCATTGGGAAGGAAACAGCACGGGTGCGCGACAATCCTACATTTACATCCCTTTTGTAACACCTTCCTGAATCAAGAGCGGTTTTTACAGGTGTTGCTTTCTAAGGGTGCCAAGGTCTATATCGCCACGCGCTCGGGAGAGAAATCACAGGCGGCGATCGAAGAGCTCAGACGGGAGACGGGAAAAGAATCGATATTTTTTCTCAAACTCGACTTATCGGACCTCGTCTCTGTGAAAGCGGCCGCAGAAGAGTTTATCAAGAAGGAATCCGAGCTTCATACGCTCTACAACAATGGGTGAGGCATCTCGTGCCGCCGTCACGGTGCGCCTTTCGTAGCGAGAGAACAGCACTAAAAGAGTGAAACGGGGGCGCAGCGGCGTTTATGCAATAATTGATAAGCTCACAACCCAAGGTTTCGACATGCAATTCGGAACCAATGTTTTAGGTATGGGCCGTGTTTTCTTCACAAAAGCTCAATGTCGCGTCTTCATGTTAAGTCGTTACACATGCAGGACACTTTTATTTCACCAAATTACTCCTTCCGCTCCTCACGACGACTGCAAACAACTCTCCTGCAGGGTTGGTGCGCGTCGTCAATGTCAGCTCCATTGGCCACCATGTCCCGCCATCAGAGGGTATACTATGGTCGACTCTTAGCCCCGGAGATGACTATCTCGCCGTGGGGAAGAAAGTTGGCGCGACGACGCTATACAACCAAAGCAAGCTAGTAACGCATCAAGTCTCTTTTAATATCAGCTGTTCTTTAATGTGCTTCGTTATAGGGCAATGTCCTCTTCTCGAACGAACTTGCTCGACGTTACGGCGGCGAAGGCATTGTCTCCATCTCCTTACACCCAGGAATCATCAAGACAGATCTCGCGCGTCATTCGAATTCTTTCGTAGCACAGATGTTCGGACGATTTATGTCCTACGATGCCTCTTACGGTGCAATCGGTTCTTTATACGCAGGCACTGCCCCTGCTGCGGCTGAGCTGAATGGCAAGGTAAGTATCCCTGCTTCCAGTTTCGTCCGGTAATCGACCCCCTTTTAGTATCTCACTGTTTGGGCTCGTGTCTCGCTTCCCCACCCGAGGGCGCTTAATACCGAGCTCGGGAAGAAACTGTGGGAATGGTGTGAAGAGCAAGTCAAGGACATTTAGGATCCCCATCCGACTACTATTCCTCCCCCAAGATTGGTACTTGACCCCCTTTCGGCACACCACCAAACACCAAGTGTATACGATCTCGAGTGCGTGACCGTATTTGTGAGGGCGCTGATTCGGGGGTACGGCCGGTAAGGGGGAACACTCTAACAGTCCATATGATAAACTCTTGTTAATATTCATCTCGTACAAATCCCGACTATGCATTATGCCCTGTCTGGTAAAAGTAGGAGATAATCCACACGTAAAGAGTAAAAAGCTCTACAAAAACCTACGATGACCTCTACAAGACAAGGCCTCCGGGAGGATCGAACTCTGCGCTTGCACATGACAGTTTACCTGATACAGTAAAAACCAGTAGACTACAGTGCACGTATTTGTAAAAACTAGAGTATAAGCTACAATAAGTTACCCCTTTACAATCGATTTTCTGAACTGCAATGCCACCATGTTGCCTAGTTGGCTGGGAGAGTTGATGCTACACAACATGACTTTCACCATATTTAGCCATGGATTAGAAGGGAGAACTCACGTCTCGACTCCAGGACTACACTTCTTGTTCGTAAGTGTCCTCCCAACCACCGTCACCGTAATCATCGTCCTTGTCGCTTCCATCGCCATCATCAGCGTTATCGGGATCCGCCTGCAGCTCGCCAGTCTCGATCAAGCCAACATGCCTGCCGATGCGTCCTCCGCCCTCCTCAACGATTTCTTTGCCATCGATAGTGTACAACATGGAGCTCTCCTCTTCCCCCTTATCGTCCATGAAGAGATCCTTGAGGGCATCGTAGTTGATGCGCTTGCTGTAGCGCGCATTCTGTTTGAGAAGAGTACGCACGGACTCGGCGGCGGTGCTCCCGTGCGGAGTAGAGGCATCGCGAGGTTTTGCCGCGGGCTTCCGGCGCTGCTTCGTCGTCGTCATCGTCACGTCATGATCAGCCAAGAACTCAGAACGCATATGGAGTAGATGCGGACCTTCTTGTACTTAGTTGACGTCGCGCCAGGCTCGTGTTGCTCTCCTTTTGCTATTCGGGCATTGAACCATCAAATGAACTCGTATCTTGGATGGAAGTACCGAGAACCCCCACCTGCGATTGCTTCAAGATAGTCCCAGTTCATTTCAACCCAGACACGCTCCTTGATCCGAACCTCTTCCTCAGTCATCAGGAATTGATCGAGTTCTTCCTCATCCAGCCCCTCCAACTCGTCCAGAGGCTGAATGGCTGCTATGCGCCGCTCATTGGCTTCGTTTAATACTGCGCTGAGCTGTGCGCCCTGCTCGTTAAGTAGGAACTCTGCGACTTCTTCCGTAAGTAGGTTGTTGACTTCAACTTCAAGTGGTGACACGACATCGGCTACACTGCCTGAGTTGACGGCCTGCGAGGACGGTAGAACGATGGTGTCTTCAGGAGGTTGCCCCACCATAAGCGTAGGGTGTGTTTGGCTATCACGGATCTCTTCTACAGGCTCTGGTAAAAAGAGGGGTTCAGGTTGGGTTGTGCCCACTAGGATGCCCGTGTTGAACAGTGCAGGGTCGAGATACGAGCGTGGCGTATCTTCGAGAGGGAGTTCCCCGCCACCTTCCTCGTCACTCTCGTTGACGCGCCGTCGCTTGCGCTTACGTTTATCCGCTTTGCTCGGCCTCTTTCGTATCCTGCCCTTCTCCTCAGAAGGCTCCTGGTCTGTTTCTGCCCCCTTTGTCGCACGTTCCTTCTCTTTGCCCTTGATAAATGCAGGTGGATCCATTTCCTCCTCGAGCCATACGGTTCGGAAGTCTGTCACGGTCAACGCGCCGCTTGGTGTTTCCTTGAACTCCTTCAGACGCTTACGTAGCGTCGTGTCGGCGATCTTGACAACTTGTACAATCTCTTCCACAGAGCGGCGAAAGTTGTTCATTCGGGCGGCAAGGAGAAGACATGCGCCACATACGCCGGCGGGTCGTCGTCCCTTAGTCATCCAGTCGCGGTCGAAACGCTGCACGAGTCGAATTGCGTCCGTCGCAACCTTGTGCGTTTCATCGCCAAACTCTAGGAGCGCGGCGAAGCGAGAGATATAGTGGGAGGGGTCTACTAGGGGCAACCGTAGATTGAGCGTCTGAACGAGCTGAAGATACGTGTGTCCAAGTTCGAATACGTTGACCTGGGAAGAGGAGTAAGCTAATCCGAGGAGTAGAACGAGACGTGGTTTCACCTGGAGGAGGTCAGAGAAATCGATGAGCATATAGTTACGCGTCTCTTTTTGCCGGCATGCAACATAGAGACAGACTGCGACGACGTTGAGGCTCTTCCGCCCTTTCGTAAACTTGTGCTCCACAGCGAGAGTGTACAGTCGTGTTGCCGCAAGAGAGACAACGTCGGACAGTCGCAAAACGGATGCGATGCTCTGGATCTTGCGATTCGCTGACGCAGGACCGGGTCTCATCGCAGACGCAGGGGCTTACCATTGGCAATAGTCTGCTCCCTTGACTCCGTGTTGCCTCGGTTTCCGAAGGGACCCCCCATGCGCGCATGGGCTATGGGTTGGCTTTAGTACACATAGAATGAGTTCCTTCAAACAAGCTTACTTGCGCCTTGCCCTACATACGATCCCTGAACCATAGCAGCGCCTGCTGCCGTCTCACCAAAAGAGACCTCATTTACGATGGTATTTTCTTCGACAACAGTGCCACACTGTACGCAAAAGCCGTTTCCGGCTGCGGCATCATATTCAATGACCGTGCCTCCACAATCGTTGCATACAACCTAAGGATAAGTAAGCACGACCTACGGGCGGTTGACGATAGAGTACCCTACCATTGCTCATGATAAAGTTCAAGCGACTCGGCTGGAGGTCAGTTGGCGCCTGACCGTCACGTGATCAAACCTTCCACTCTCGGGCACAGGTAACTTGCAATGTGAGGCGCCTTCGGCTCTCTACCTTGCCACCCAGTCATCTAACCACAGTCTAATGCAAGAGCATTCCCCTCCTAACCCGACCCCCTCACACTCGCAGCCTGTCAACCCATGGTCTGCACATCCTCCCCCAATAGGACAGTCGCCATCACCATTTCGTCGATCTAGTCATGTGCTTTCCACGACGGCCATTGCCTTCGGCGAACTGTTTCTCTTTGGAGGTTATGAATACGGCTATTTTCC
>WNFQ01003261.1_pt1 | contig 12106 bp, 8 predicted proteins | sample 5400171 | NCBI WGS metagenome assembly WNFQ01 (sample SAMN13153356, study PRJNA577476) | soil metagenome | isolation source: 20 cm soil under Madrone tree | place: USA:California | collected 2016-06-14
AGGAGCAGGCCCGCAACTACTGCGAAAGAAATTTTCGCGTACTTCATTATCTGCGCCTCCTTGCGCGCTAGTTTTTCTTTTTTTTGGCCTTAATTATTCTGCGAGCGGGTGGACCTCGCAGACTTCCCGATTCACCGAAAGTAGAAGGCAAGTTCCCAGCCAGATGCGAACCTAATTCGCTAAGGCACTGAGATTTCAATTGCATAGAGGAGGTTTTGGGCCCTGTCTGCGCAACATTGGCAACTACTTGGTGTGTAGTTTTTGCGCGGTCGCCGAACTTCTTGCGAGTAATAGTCCTGGAAGTCTTGCGCAGTGGAACTAACATAGATGGAAGGCGAAACAGCGGCATTTCAGAGCGCCGCCACAGTTGCCCTTATGGCAGGGCAGCTGCCAGGAGAGCGGGGCATTCGTGCAACGATTTTCGGATTGGGAGAATCGAATGGAGTAAACAGATCTCCGGCCCAGGAGATGTCCCATGATTAAGCGATTGACTCCTTGGGTTTTTCTCCTCCTTTTGTTGTGTATCCCGCAGTCAGCGCTGTCGCAGACGGCTTCCATCACCGGCACGGTGAAGGACAGCACGGGTGCTGCCGTGCCACAAGCCAAGGTGACAACCCACAATAGAGCCACAAACGCTAGTCGCAGCACAGTCACAGACGATTCCGGAAACTACCGGATCACGAGCTTGTCTCCCGGCAATTATGATGTGCTCATTGAAAAGCCAGGATTCAAGACCGTGGAATACTCGCTGGTGGCGCTCACGGTGGACCATGTGCAGAATGTGGATGCCACGCTTGCGCCGAGCAGCGTCAAAGAAAAAGTGACGGTAACGGGCGAGTCTGTGGCGCCCGTGGACCTCAATGATGCGCAGATCGGAAACATCGTGACCAGCGAGCAGATCAATAGCCTTCCGCTGGTGTTGCGTGATCCCTATCAATTGGCGCTACTTTCGCCGGGCGCGAATGCGAGCAATTCGATTCTAGGCGGGCTTTCCGTGAACGGTGCGCGGGAGCGAAACAATAATTTCCTTCTGGACGGCACTGACAACAATGATGCGGACATTCCCGGTTTGACCCTGCCGCAGCCGGGCCTTGCGAGTCTCAACCCGGATGCGGTCCAAGAATTTCGGGTGATCACCAGCAACTTTTTGCCGGAGTTCGGACGGAACACCGGGGCGGTGGTGGACATCGTCAGCAGAGGCGGTATGAATGATCTCCATTGCGACCTCTACTGGGTGGGTCGATACGACGCGCTGGGAGCGCGCGACTTCTTCAACCACCAACTGAATGCCGCTGGCCAGGTAGTGGCCAAGGACGCCTACAGACGGAACACCTTCGGAGGCTCCACCGGCGGCCCACTAGTGCGGAATAAGACTTTTTGGTTCGCGAACTATGAAGGACAGCGCTTCAGCACGACGCTGACGAACAACAGCGTCGTTCCCACCGAAGCATTCAAGTCCGGACAATTCACTTACGCAGGGACGCCCATCGACGTGAGCACTCCCAGTTCTCCAAACAATATCTTTCCACTGCCTCTGGACGCAACGATGCAGAAGTTGCTGGCGTTATTTCCGGCTCCCAATGGGCCGAAAGTAGACGACGCGCGCGGACTGCTGTACTTCCCGAGCCCCTCGACCACGACGGGCGACAACGTGACCGCGCGAGTGGATCATAATTTGAGCTCCGGCGAAACATTAATGGTTCGTTATACATTCAACCGCTTCGAGGATGCGAATTTTGCCCACACCGATTATCTTCCGGGGCTGGGCGGCACGGGAACGCGGCAGCGCCGGCAAGATGCGACAGTGAAATGGACATCCATCGTCAACCGGAACCTCGTCAACGAAGCGCGATTCGGAGCCAACAGAATCAATTTTCCGCTGACTTGCCAGGGAGTGAGCACATTTGACACCTTCAGCTCCACGGACACGTTTGGGCGCGGCGTGGATTATTTCCTGCCGGGCGTCGCGGGATTTGGCTGCATCTTGCTCAACGGGAGAGATGGATCGCAACGATTCAGCGGCACCTACACGAGCGGTGACAACGTAACGTGGACCGCGGCACAGCACACGCTTAAGGCAGGGTTTGAGTTTCGTGATGTATATGCCAATAGCTTTGACAACTTCCTTTCACGACCTCTAGCCGACTTCCAGAACTTCTCAAACTTCGGCGTGTCAGCGATTAATCCCACGGGTAACACGGCCATTGACCAGAACCAGACGTTGCAGAACATGCTCTGGGCGCTCCTTGGCGTGGAAGGATCGCAGACGCAAGCACAGTTCTTCGACAAGGCAGGCATCCGCACGAAAAACAATCTCCGGGGATTCCGTCAGCGGGAACTGGGCGCGTATATCCAGGACACCTTCAAAGCGCTGCCAAACCTTACTCTGAACTACGGCCTGCGGTACCAGTTCAATGGCGTGCCTTTTGAAGTAAACAATCTGCTCTCCACGCTTTATGTCGATCCCAGTGGCCCGGGGCCTTTCACATTCACGATCGCTGGGGATGCCAAAGGTCTGCCGCCTCTTTACAACAACGACTGGCACGACTTCGAGCCGCGAATCGGAATCGCGTGGGATCCGTTCAAACAGGGCAAGACCTCGATTCGCGCGGGGTACGGAATTTTCCACGACCGGATATTTGGACAGTTGCTGGGGCTTACGCGAGGGAATCCACCTTTCCAGCAGGTGTTTTTCGCTCCGTTTTTCGGGCCACCGCCGTGCACCTTCCCGCAGCAGATTCAAACTCCATTTCTATGTTTGGGGCCGCAGATTTCGTCGGGATTTTTGCCGCCCTCTCTGAGCGCGTCAGCCACGGTTAGGAATGGAGCGGGGATTCTGCCATTTCTTATTGATCCGCACCTGCGCATGCCCATGAATCAGAACTGGATGTTGGGAGTTCAGCACCAACTGGGCGCGGGTTTGCTGCTTGAGATTAATTATGTGGCCTCAAAGGGTACGCGGCTGCTTCGGGTCATCGATGGCAATGCGCCGAAGCGCGCGTTGGTGGCGCAGCTTGAGGCTTTCTGCGTGCCGAACAATCCGGCCAATCAGGGTTTCCGGACACCCACCGGGCAATGTGATCAGTCGACATTGCAATTTGGAAACTTATGGTTTGGAGCGGAGTCGGGATTCCTGCCTTTCGATGCCGTCAACAATAATGCATTCTTCCACACCGATTCTTTCGCTGGGGTGGCTGCGTCCATCTACCACGCGCTGCAAGCGAATGTTACGAAGAGGATGGCGCATGGAATGTCATTGCAAGCCGCGTACACCTGGGGGCATGCCATCGATAACTCCTCTGACCCGCTGGTGCCGACTCAGGGCGGCCAGCCTTTCCCGCGGAACTCCTTTGACCTGAATGCCGAACGCGGGAACTCTGATTTCGATGTCCGGCAACGGCTGGCGATCAACTATGTGTGGGATCTGCCGGTGGGCCGAGGACACGCACATCTGAGCGAAAACAGTATTGGGAAGGTCCTGGAGGGGTGGCAGATCGCGGGGATCACGACATTCGCTATGGGACTACCGTTCGATGTTTTGACGGATACCGACACAGCGCACACCGGTTTTTTTCAGCGTCCGGACTACAATCCTTCGGCCACGCCGGTGCCGGTAGCCGATCCCCGCTTGCAAACCGGACCCAACCTGGGATTCTTCTCGGTTCCGCCGTTCGGCAGGGGCGGAAATCTGGCCCGCAATAGATTTTATGGCCCCGGGATCAACAACTGGGATGTGGTGCTGCAAAAGTCCACGCAGATTTCCGAGCGCATGAGTGTGGAGTTCCGGACCGAGTTGTACAACGTCTTCAACCGCCAGCAATTCAACCAGCCTGGAAACTTTATCTCGGATCCGGGAACCTTTGGTCAATCCACGGGAGAGGTGAGGCGGCCGGATGAAACCTCCGTGGCGCGGCAGATTCAGTTCGGGTTGCGATTCAAGTTCTGAAGGAATTCGTCGGGGTTCATCCTTGTCGCAGTTGACGCCGTCACCTAGACAGGCCGTTGGGTTTGTGTAAAGTGGACCACGCGACGGGGGAACCTTGAATTTTTACTCCGATGCCATAGCGGTTGTCCGGCAGTCTATGACAGTAAACCACCTTCCCGCATGCCACATCCCGGTTCAGCGGAGTAATCCGTACCACGTCGTCAGGCTGCCAGGCCTGTTTAGAAAAAATGCGAGCGCCGTGCGCACTAATGTTATCGGTGTAGGTCTTCTCTTCTCCGTCGTTATCCGCAGACTGCGCTGGTGCGAGGCGTATTGCGACGATGATGGGGAGCCGTCTTTCCATTCTGCCACTGAGTCCGTAGTTCAAGGGTGCGCCGCTTCAATCTTGAGTGATTAACCTGAGGTGTGGCGGCGCGCTGATTCAGCTTGAAAAGTGCATCCAAGATTTCGGAGAGAAGCCATCTGTTCAGCGCATCAATGATTCTCTGGGCGGTCCGGCGCTTGGGCCACTTGATGTGTATCCAGGAAACCTGTCACCTACCTCATGTCCCACTGGATAGCATTTGGCTTCGGCGGTAACAATCGAGTGAAGACCTTAGTACCAAACCTGCGGATTATCCATAGTAACTAAATAGAATTGGGGAGCTTACGCGTCCTAGAACTGTTCTCCCAAGCGAAATCCCAGACGAGATGCGATGCCGACCACGGAAAACTAAGCGAGGCCCATTGCCATTGGGCCATTGACGGTCATCCTTCTGATCCGGACGCTCGTTCCAACGCTCCTCGGACCAATACAACGATAGGTTTTCCTCCGGGGCTAAGGAGGGAAAGCTCCAGGTCACCGGAATTCTCTACCTCAGCGCGAAACTCGCCAAACTCGTTTGTCACCGTGTTGACCATATACTCGCGGCCATCCGAGAGCGTGACGTGCACGTCGCGGCCAACCATCTCTGGACGGCTAACGTCCAGCAACTGTCCCGTGACGACAAGACGATTACCTTCTGGTGGCAATTCAATCTGAAGATCAATCTGGTACGGCTCAGCACGGTAGAGCAGCTGTCTGATGCGCCGCGGAGCCGAGCGTATTCCTACCGTGAACGGCTGCGAGAAGCTGTCGTGCAGCAGCTGAATTACGCCGGCCATTTCTTGCCGCTTGGTCGCTAAGCCGGCCAGAGCGAATGCTGCCTTGACGAAGCGAACTTTTTCCGGGGCGGGCTGGTAGCTGGCCTCGAGCACCGCCGCATTGGCGACTTTCTGCCAAAGAGCAACCGTCTGCACGCAATGTTTGCGGCGCGCTCCCCGGTGCCCGTGCATCTCTTGCCGATCGCTACCAGCCAAGTGGTTCACAAAATCGCTCCATCCCACAGCATTAGAGTGCTTCATCACCGTCCCCCTTGGATTCCTCTTTGATTCTTTCCGCTACGCAGTTGGCAAATCAATTCAGCTGCTCCCATGGAAGAAGGAGAGCGCAGCCGGAGAAAAATATAGTTCGGTGGGGAATCACCCTAGCGCTTAATCAGGTGAATATAGTAATTCGTGTGACGCAATGGTCAAGAACCTCCCGGCGCGCAGGGATCGCGAGCGTTCTTCGCACATTAACGAGGGATAAGCTCTAGCGTGGAGCCGGCGGATGCGGCGCAAGAGATAGACCGGCCTGCGCTCCGCTGCAAGTCTCTGTGCGCGGTGTGCGCGGAATGGCCGTTGTGAGGAACGACCTTCAAGCGTAGAATCCGCGCAACTCGCCCTTTGGAGGGAACCATGATTGACCGCCGCGGTTTTTTGTCCTCGTTCGCGGGCATTGCGGGCGCCGCCGGTGCGCTCGGACTGCCGCCCAAGTGGAACCCGCTACTCGAGCAGGAGCCGCCGAAGCTGCCGGACAGCACGCTCTATAGTTCGAACGAAGAAGCGTACTGGACAGAAATGCGCAAGCAATTTCTGATTCCTGCCGACGAGGTCTATCTCAACAACGGGACAGTGGGATCCTCGCCGATGCCGGTGCTGCGCGCGGTGTTTGACGGTTACAACGATACCGAACAAATGGCCCAGAGCGATCCGGAAGATTATCCGATTTGGGGATATGGCGCGTGGAACGAGTTTCGCGATCCCCTGGCGGAGTTCATCGGCTGCACGCGCGATGAGCTCGCGCTAGTGCGCAATGCGACGGAAGCGAACAGCTTCATCGCGAATGGTCTGGACATGAAGCCCGGTGATGAAGTGTTGATGACCGACCAGGAACATCCTGGGGGCGAGCAGCCGTGGAACCTGCGCGCGAAGCGATACGGAATGGTGGTGAAGAAGGTCACGCTGCCGAAGCCGGTGCCAAACGCGGCAGCGGTGCTGAATCTTTTCAATGATGCCATCACCCCACGGACACGCGTGATGTTCTTTAGCCACATTCCAACCGTGACGGGCGTGGTGTTGCCGGCCAAGGAACTTTGCGGGCTGGCGCGGACGAAGGGGATTCTCTCGGCCGTGGACGGAGCGCACGTGGTCGGAATGATGCGATTGAACTTACGCGAATTGGGTTGCGACATGTATTCCTCGAGCCCGCACAAATGGCTGCAAGCGCCGAAAGGTACCGGGTTCCTTTACGTGCGAGACGAGCTCATCGACCGGTTGTGGAACACCATCGTCACCGCCGGTTGGGACGAGCCGAAGCTGCGTGCGGAGCGTTTCCAGCGGATTGGAAGCTCCAACGTGCCGGCCTTGTGGGGCTTGCGTGCGGCGGTGCAATTGGCAAATCAGATCGGGATGGAAAGGATCGAGCATCGCCACCGGCAAATGGCGGACCACATTTTGAAAGAGATGGTGAAACGCGGGGCGGAGTCATGGACGTCGCCTGATCCGGCGTTGCGCTGCGCAATTGCGGCCGTCAACGTGGCGCCGATTCAGATTACCGAAATTGAGAACTGGATGTGGAAGAACAAGAAGATCCGGATTCGTGGGGGCGCGCCGTCCAAGATCCGGCTGTCAACGCCATACTACCTGCTGCGGAAGGATGTGGATCGCTACCTCGCAGCTTTCGATGAGTATAAGAAGGACAAAACCGCGGCATGAAATCCTACATGGGCAAATTCTCTCGGTTAAGATGAGGAGAAGCGCTTCTCTCTAAATTCGTTTTCGAAGCTTTAGCTTCGCTTTCTGACGGGGTCAGAAGAAAGCATGCCGACCTCTCGCAAGATTCTTGTCGCCTCAGCGGTAGCATTGGCTTGTCACTTTGTCGCTCTAGCCATTCATTCCGCGCTGGCCAGCGGCATCATCGAATTTGCGCTCTTGTTGCTGGCAACGGCAGCTTGCTTCGAAGCTGCGGCTAGGACTGCAGGTTATGCGCGGCGATTCTGGCGGCTAATGGGCGTCGCCTTTGCCCTCTACGCCGCTGGCCAGGTATTGGCGACCTATTACGACAGTGTGCTCCATGCCTCCCTGCTGGAGTGGTGGCCAAGCGACATCTTCTTTCTGTATCACTACGCGCCGATGGCCATGGCACTCTTCCTGGCCGAGGACAGCGCGGAATCGCGCGTGTATCGCTGGCAGCACTGGCTTGATTTTGTACAAATTGGAATTGTCTCGTTCTCCGCGTACCTCTTTTTCCTGTACTTGCCTTTGCGCTCCGTCCGCCGGCCGGAAGACATCAACGCCCTGTATTGGTGGGTTTTTACCTCGCGCAATTTCATTCTGGCGTTAACGTTTGTGTTGCGGGCGGTGCTGACAAAGTCCCGGCTGGTGAAATCCCTCTTCGGGCGAATGGCTATTTTCCTGGTGTTTTTTGGGATCGGCGACTCCGTCTTCGTGTACGCCCAGACATGGCAGGGTCTGCAGTTCGGTACTTGGTACGAGCTGCTTTGGACGCTCCCACGAGTATTGATGGTGTGGCTGGCCGCAAGCTGGGTGGCGCCCAAAGAACGGGAGTCGGCGTTCAAAGAGAACTCATCGGAGTCTTTGCTCCTGGCACAATTCGCTCATATCGCGTTCCCGCTGCTGGTTTTGGCCATGGCTACGTCGGCGATTGGGCAACAGTTGAAGCTCGCCGTGGTGGCGGTTCTGGCGTCGTTCGGTTGTTCCAGCGTGCGATTGCTGCTGAGCCAGCGAGCGCAGAGTGAATTGCTTTCGCAACAAAAACGCTCGGCGGAATCCCTGAGAGCGGCGGAGGCAAAGTTCCGCGGCTTGCTGGAGTCCGCGCCGGACCCCGTGGTCGTGGTGAATCAAGAAGGCCGAATCGTGCTGGTGAACGCGCAAGCAGAAGAGACCTTTGGATATCGGCGTGAAGATTTGTTGGGGCAACCGATGGACATCTTGGTCCCCGAGAGGCTTCGGGAAAAATGTTTGGAATACCGAACCATGTTCCTCAGAGGGCCGCAAAAGTCTCCCCTGGGAACAACCTTGGAGATCTACGGATTGCGCAGGGAAGGCAGCGAGTTCCCGGTGGAGATCAAGTTGAGCATGCTGGAAACGGAAGAGGGCTTGTGGGGGTGTGCAGCCATCCGGGATCTGACAGAGCGGCGAAAACTGGAGCAGCAGTTCCGGCAAGCGCAAAAAATGGAATCCATCGGGACGCTGGCAGGTGGAATCGCGCACGATTTCAATAATTTGCTGACGGTCATCTTGAGCTATAGCAGCTACCTCGCAGAAGAGCTTCCGAGCGTTTCTAAATATCACCGAGCCGCGGAGCAAGTCCACGTGGCCGCTGAACGTGGGGCGGCGCTGACCAACCAGATGCTGGCTTTCAGCCGGAAGCAGGTGTTTCAGTTGCGCGTCCTGAATCTGAACGACATCATTCGAAACCTCCTGAAGATGCTGCAAAGGATCATTGGAGAACACCTCGAGATCAAAATGGCGCTGGCGGAGGATCTGGTGCCGGTAAAAGCAGATGCCGGACAGCTCGAACAAGTGCTGATGAATCTCAGCGTCAACGCGCGCGACGCGATGCCCGAGGGCGGAAGACTCACGCTGGAAACCCAGAACGTCGAGTTGGACGAGGATTTTGTGCGGCTCCACGTGGGATCCGCGCCCGGGCCGCACACGTTGCTTATGGTTTCCGACACGGGGATGGGCATGGACGCAGCGATATTGGCGCGCATCTTTGAACCGTTTTTCACTACCAAAGGGTCCGGCCATGGAACAGGCTTGGGGTTGGCGATGGTCTACGGTGTCGTGAAACAAAGCGGCGGGTACATCGGGGCAGATAGCGAAGTGGGGAAAGGCACCACGTTCAGAATTTATTTGCCGCAGGTGGCGGAGACGGCGGAGACGGCCGTATCGAAGAAACCGCAACAACATCGAAAGCAAGGTTCGGAGACGATTCTTCTGGTGGAGGACGACGCGGCGGTGCGAGACCTTGTCAGCGCGATGCTGACGGCGCAGGGTTACACCGTGCTGGTTTCGCAACAACCGCAGGATGCGGGAACGATTTGCGAACGGCATTCCGGGCGCATTCACCTGCTTATCACGGATATGATTCTGCCGGGGATGAGCGGGCGCGAGATCGCGAAGCGAGTTGGTTCCTTGCGGCCGAATGTGAAAGTACTTTTCATGTCGGGGTACTCCGATGAGGCGTTGGTGCACAGTCATGGTTTCGACGGGAAGTTCGAATTTCTTCAGAAGCCGTTCTCCTCGGTGACACTGACGTCAAAGGTCCGCGAGGTCCTCGATGGAGCAGGATATGACTTCCCATAGACAGCTGGCAACCCGGTAAGTATAAAAACCGAGTCGGAATTAAAAACCCTGTTTCTTGACCCTGCGCACAAGGGTCGAATACACTACTGGATTCGGAACCAGCCGCTGAAAAATCTAGTGTTGCGGGTGATAGAGAGCGCGCTGCGATCGCGTATTACAATCGCAGGTAACAAAGGGGGATTGTTTTGCCAAAGCGCACATTTCAACCGCGCCGACGCCGACGCGCCAAGACGCACGGTTTCCGCGTTCGCATGAAGACCAAGGGTGGCCGCAAGGTGCTGGCGGCGCGCCGCAAGAAGGGACGCCATCGGCTTACCCCTGAATAATGCGGGGAGCCCGTTGCCCGCGGCCGGTTCAAGTGCGCACGGGAATCTGTTTCCGCGTGAAGCGCGGCTGGTGCGGCGCGGAGAGTTTGATGCCGTCTATCGCGCCGGAAAGCGCCGTTCGAGTTCCCACTTCACAGTCTTTTTCCGCGCCAACGAACTGCCGCAGAGCCGATTCGGCTTCAGCATCAAGAAGGCTCTGGGTAGAGCGGTAGTGCGCAATCGTATCCGGAGGCGCTTGCGCGAAATCGTGCGCGGCCACCGGTTGGAGATACCCGCAGGATGGGACATGGTCATTCACCCGAAGAATTCGGTAGCACGCGCGGAGTTTGCGGCGCTGACATCGGATTTGTTGCGCGTGTTGAAGAGCGTGTAATGACCGAAAAATCCTTTCCCGTGCGTGCAGCGTTGTTCGCGCTGCGATTCTACAAAGCGTACTTGTCGGTTTTGTTTGCGGGAAGTTGCCGCTTTGAGCCGACGTGTTCGCGTTATGCCTATGAGGCGATTGAACGATTTGGCTTGCCGCGCGGGATTTGGCTGGGATTGAAACGGCTGCTGCGCTGCCATCCGCTCTCGCGCAAATTTGGATATGACCCGGTTGCGGAGAAATGGGAAGTGATGCCCACGAATTCAACTGCAGGGACAGCTTTGAAAACTGAGGCGCACTCGTGAGCGCGCCGGGAGAAAAGGATAAGTTCACACCGGAACTGCGAATTCTGGTGGCCTCGCTGCTTTCTTTCGGCGTGATCATCCTGTGGGCGAAGTTTTTCGTCCCCAAGCCTCCTGTTCTGCCGACGCAAGCCAATCGCCCGGCGCAGAGTGCTCCAGCCACACCAGGTCCTGCAACTTCGCCCGCGGCGAATGCTTCTCAAGCGAACGCTGCGCCGGCAACGATGGCGCCGGCGACCGCGGTGAGCATCGCAGTAAAGAGCGATTCGCAGGAACGCACCATCGTCGTCGAAAACAAACTCTACCGAGTGGAAATATCGAACCGCGGCGCGGTGGTGAAGAGCTGGCAACTGAAGGGTTACATGGATGACGCCAAGCCGCAACGCGTGCTTGACGTCGTACACTCTGATGCATCGCAGCAAACCGGTGGATGGCCTTTTTCCGTGGTGCTCGATGACGAGCAGTTGCAGAATGCGGCGAACGGCGGACTTTTTCAGGTCTCCTCTCCCGCTAACGCGCTGCAAGCGCCCGCGGATGTTGCACTCGCCTGGAGCGATGGCCACCTGGAAGTCAGCAAACATTTCCACTTTGATCATACCTACGTGGTCCGCGCGGAAACGTCGGTCAAGTTCAATGGTAACCCCATTAAAGCAGGGCTTGGCTGGTTGGGCGGCTTCGGCGATTTAACGGTGACGAATCCCGCTCCCGTCGAAACGGTCACCACGTACTACAGCGAAGGCGGCAAGATCACGAATTACGCCCACAAGAAACTCGACGGTCTGGAGAAGTGGGGCCCGGGCCTGTGGCAAGGTGGAAAAGATTTCGTTGGCATTGAGGACCGCTACTTCACGGCGGCATTTTTGCCTGCTAGCAGTGGCCTCGGTGATGCTGCTGCGGGCGCGCCGGGGGCGCTCGAAACGCGCTACTGGAAGGCCTCGCGTACCGTCAAAGTGGAAGGACAAGAGGCCCTGGAAGCGGTTCCCCAAGTGGCTGCAGCGACATCGACACAGCCGATGGCTTTGCGAGTTTACGTCGGTCCAAAAGATTACGACGACTTGAAGAAGATGCACCCGCCGCTGCACGGGCTGATCAGTTTCGGCTGGCTGGAATTCATCGCAGAACCTCTCTTCCATGGGCTGAAGTGGCTGCACAACTACATCCCCAATTGGGGATGGGCCATCGTGCGAGCTACAAGACGACCTTGAAAATGCAGCGTGTGGCGCCGGAAATAAAAGCCATCCAGGAAAAATACAAGAAGTACTCGATGCGCGATCCGCGCAAAGCGGAGATGAACAAGGAAGTGATGGCCATCTACAGCCGCGAAGGCATCAACCCGGTGGGCGGCTGTTTCCAGATGTTCCTGCAAATGCCCGTCTGGATCGGATTGAACACCGCGCTGCGCTACGCCATCGAGATGCGGCACGCAACCTGGCTGTGGGTGTTGGATCTTTCCGCGAAAGATCCGTATTACATCCTGCCAGTGCTGATGGGCGTG
>WNFQ01003091.1_pt1 | contig 12105 bp, 6 predicted proteins | sample 5400171 | NCBI WGS metagenome assembly WNFQ01 (sample SAMN13153356, study PRJNA577476) | soil metagenome | isolation source: 20 cm soil under Madrone tree | place: USA:California | collected 2016-06-14
CGGCGGACGTCTGCGGCGTACCGACGATCCTTATTGCGCGCACGGACGCGGATTCCGCGGGCCTCCTGCTTTCCGACGCGGACCCGCGCGACCGCGAATTCATCCACGGGGAGCGCACTCCCGAAGGCTTCTATCACTTCCGCGGGGGCATTGACGCGGCGATTGCGCGCGGCCTCGCTTACGCGCCGTATGCGGACATGATCTGGTGCGAAACCTCCCATCCCGACTTGGAGGAAGCGAAGAAATTTGCCGAGGCCATTCAGGCGAAATTCCCAGGAAAACTTTTGGCCTACAATTGCTCGCCGTCGTTCAATTGGAAGAAGAAGCTCGACGACGTTACCATCGCCAACTTCCAGCAGGAACTCGGGAAGATGGGCTACAGATTCCAGTTCGTGACGCTGGCGGGGTTCCACGCGCTGAATATGTCCATGTTCCACCTGGCGCGGGGCTACGCGCAGGCAGGAATGACTGCGTATTCGAGACTCCAGCAGGAAGAATTTGCCGCGCAGGAACTCGGTTACCGCGCGGTTACGCACCAGCGGTTTGTCGGCACCGGTTATTTCGACGAGATTGCACAGGTCGTTTCGAGCGGCAATTCTTCCACGACGGCACTGGCAGGCTCGACCGAGACTGCTCAGTTCCATGGCCCGGTGGCGAATGAATCGCTCCCGTCAGAAGCGCATGCCTGAGGCGCAATATCCAAGTGAAAACTTGCCAGGGGCGGGATTCTTTCCCGTCCTTTTCATTGACCGGAAAGCATGTGGAATCTCATAAAATTGGTTCAATCTTGAAGGTATCGCTACAATCAGGGCGGTACCCCCGGCCTGTGCTCGCTTACCTCGTCTAGGGATGGGCGGGAGAGATTGCCCGCGGGCCACCTAAACAACAGTTGGGTAGATAGAAGGATGAAAAAGAAAGCTAAGCGCTACATGAAATTTGAGGAGGCAGCCCTACAATCGTCCTTTCTTGAACACTTGAGCCGCTCTGGTACCGCCTACACCCTAGGTCAGAGTGGGGCGGTCATGTTCGGAAATGACGACGCAGCGGCTGTTATCAACGCAGCTCACCGAGTTCGGGATGCACAGTTCCCCTGGTACTTCCTAAAATGGAAAACCGAGCGCGAAGCGGCACGCTTCCGTACGATCTTGAAAGAGTCTAAGGTCCAGTTCTTTGGGGAACAACACGAGGACGGAACGTGGTTTCTCGTGAGGCGGGCAGATCGGGCCATCCACGCTCGCCTCTGGCCACGTGTTCTGGAAAAGAAACTAAAATGAGAGTATCAGGAAGGGATTGTGGGCCAGGACTGGCCGTCGGGATAGGACCGGCGCTGCTTCAATGAAGGTGCGTAGCTCACGGTCTTCGCGTTTTGCATTACGGCTTGGAACGCGGACTGAAATGCTTCCATTTCATTCTGCGTGCCAACGGTGATGCGCGTATAGGTGGGCCAGACGGGCCAGATGCGTCCGATGAACACATTGCGGGCGGCCATGGCGTCGATTACTTCTTTTGCGGGGCGCTTGGTATCGAGCATGAAACAGTTGGATTCAGAGGGAACGTAGGAATAGCCCTGGCGGTCGAGCCAGTCAAAGGTCTTTTGGCGAATGGCGGCGTTCAACTGTTTGCGTTCTGAAACAAGATGCTCATGTTTCAGGCTGGCGGTTGCAGCAGCAACGGCGGTGATGGGCATGGCGCCCCAGCCACCGTAGGTTTCGAGCTTTGCCAATAGATCGGGACGCGCGATGGCCATGCCGCAGCGCAGGCCCGCCATCCCGTAAATTTTCGAAAAAGTACGCAGCACAATGACGTCCCGGTCCGCCTTGACCAAGTCGAGGACGGAAACACCATCCGAAAAATGAATGTAGGCTTCGTCTACCAGAACGACCGAGCCTTTTGGCTTTTCGGCCACGAGGCGCTCGATATCCGAATGCGAGGTCATCGTTCCGGTCGGATTGTTGGGCGTGCAGACGTAAAACACTCCCCCGTCCGGCCCAGCGGCGAGCATGGCCTTGACGTCGTGCGCATAGGTTTTCGTAAGCGGAGCTTTGGCGATGCGGGCGCCGGAAAATTTTGCTGCGCGCATGCCGGCTTCGTAGCCGGGATCCGCGGTGACGTAGCTCTTTACAGGGGAGGTGAACGCCAGAACCGAAAAGTGCAGCGGCTCACTGGAGCCGGGAAACACTCGCACGTATTCCGGCTTCAGGCCCTCCGCTTCGGTAAATATCTTCACGAGATCTTCGGTCAGCCAGGAGGAATAGCGGCCTCCTTGGGGAGTAATGTCGGCAATAGCCTTCCTCGCGGCATCGCAGGGGCCGAGCGGATTTTCGTTCGCATCGATGACGACAGCTCCGGGAGGAACGGGCTTGCGGTCCGCGGCAGCGAGAGACGGCTCGGTGGCGATACGAAAGGCCATCGCCGCGGTGGCCGCGGCTGACACCTGGAGAAACGCTCTGCGCGAACCATTTGCCAAGGCTTCGAACTTACTCATGCGGACCTCCCAAACTCTGAGAATGGCTTCACTATAGCAAGAATTTGACGGCGCAGAGCGGATAGAATTATTGGCGCGTTTGGATTCATATTTCTGATTGCGCGCAGACCGATTGCAGGGAGAGGCGCCATGCCAGAAGCAGCCCGGAAAAAATCCGAGATTCCATCCATCACCCAAAGGATCGATACCCTGGATTGGAAAGCGGCGGTGCAATCACTCTCGGAGCGCGGCTATGCGGTGACGTCTCCGATTCTATCGGCGGCCGAATGTGCCGCACTTGTGGCGCTTTACGGTGATGAAAGACGCTTTCGGAGCCAGGTGGTTATGGAGCGATATCGATTTGGCATCGGCGATTACAAATATTTCGCGAATCCACTTCCAGAAATGGTTACTGAACTCCGGACTAGCGCCTATCCGCATCTCGCTGAGGTCGCGAATCACTGGGCGGAAGCCCTCGGTGAAAACACTGCTCGATATCCACGCGACCATGCAGCGTTCCTGAAGCTCTGCAACAAAGCAGGGCAGACGAAGCCCACGCCGCTCGTGCTCCATTACGAAGCCGGCGGATACAACTGTTTGCATCAGGATCTCTATGGCGAAATCAGCTTTCCGCTGCAGATGGTTTTCCTGCTGGGGCAGCAGGGGCGCGATTGGGAGGGCGGAGAATTTGTCCTGGTGGAGCAGCAGCCGCGAGCGCAGTCGAGGGCGCACGTGGTCCTCGCCGATTGCGGACAGGCAATCCTTTTTACGACGCGCTACCGGCCGGTGGAGGGTTCGCGCGGCTACTATCGCGTCAACCTACGGCATGGGGTCAGCCGGGTGCACCGCGGCACGCGCTATACCCTAGGGATTATCTTCCACGACGCCAAATAGCGGAGGCAAGCGGTTGACGGAGCCGCGCCGGCGGCTGTCCGAAACCGCACTCTCTATCCCATTAGCGGGCACAAGTCTCAACCACCACGCGTTTTCTAGGCTGCTAAGTCTTTTGTGTTCAGCGGCGAAATCGGTGAAAGATGGCCGACGACTTGCCCATGCAGTCTGATTACATTCGGAGGTCTGCCGATGGGCACACTGATACAAAACCTGCGCTACGCCATCCGCGCGTTCTGGAGCTCGCCCGGATTTGCCGTGGTTGTGGTATTGACGCTGGCGCTGGGCATCGGTGCGAACACGGCGATTTTTTCGGTGGTGTATTCGGCGTTGTTGCAGCCGCTGCCCTATCGCGAACCCGGCAAGCTCTTGCATTTGGGCGAGTCGCGCACGCAAGCGGACTACAGCGCGAGCGGCGCGCAAGCATCTTATCCAGACTACCTGGATTGGAAACAGGCGGCCAAGAGCATCCAATCCTTTGCAGCCTACAGCGGCGACGGGTTCACCTTGGCTACGGATGGAGAACCGAAGAACACTTTCGCCGCGCAGGTGACACCCAGCTTCTTTTCGACTCTCGGCGTTAAACCCGCCATGGGGCGCGACTTCCTCGAGGATGAAATGCAGGGCGATGGCCCGCACGTCATCATTCTCACCGATGGATTCTGGCGCACCGAACTGGGCGCCGATCCAAACATCATTGGGCGCGTCATTCATATCGACGGCAAGCCAGCAACCATCGTGGGAGTGCTTCCCCGCAACTTTGAATTTGCGCCTGCCAACTCCGCGCCGGTCTGGGTACCCATCCATCAGACGGGTGATCCGATCACGCGGCGCAGTCTCCACTGGCTGAATGTTATTGGGCGGCTGGCGCCGGGCTACACTGCGGACCAAGCGCGCGTGGAAATGCAGAGCATCAACACGCGGCTGTCCCACGAATATCCGAAAGAAAACAGCTCGGTGTTTTTTGTGATGGAGAGTCTGAATGAGCAGGTGGTGGGCAAGGTTCGGCCGATCCTGCTGATTCTACTGGGAGCCGTGGGATTCGTCCTGCTTATCACGTGCGCCAACGTCGCCAACCTGGTGATGACGCGTTCGATCGGGCGGCGCAAGGAATTTGCCGTGCGTTCGGCGCTGGGCGCGAGCCGAGGAAGCTTGCTTGCACAATTGCTGACTGAAAGCCTGCTGCTTTCGTTTGCTGGCGCCTTCGTCGGACTTCTCGGAGCTCAATGGGGCGTGAATTTGCTGATCGCGGCCATTCCGGAAACTTTGTTACAGGCCACGCCTTACCTGCGTAACGCTGGAATCAACGTTCCCGTGCTGTTTTTTCTTTGCGGAGTCACCGTGCTCACCGGAATTCTTTTCGGGTTGGCGCCCAGCCTGCACGCTTCGCGGACGACTTTGAACGAGGTGTTGAAAGATGAATCGCGCGGCGGAACAAGCGGTGGCCAGGCTCGTCTGCGGAATGCACTGGTCATTGCCGAAATATCCATTTCTCTGGTGCTGCTGGTCGGTGCTGGGCTGCTGCTTCGGAGCCTCCATGCACTGCTGGGACAAGATCCGGGATTCAATCTTCACAATGTATTGGCCTTCTCGGTCAATTTGCCGGATTCTGCTTACCCGAGCGACAAGAATCCTCCTTACTACAGCGCGGCTGCGGTTCGTTTCGATCACGAATTCACACAGCGCCTCCGCTCCTTGCCGGGAGTGATTGACGTGGGGCAGACCTCCAGTATTCCCGCGAGCGGTGGCAGGGGCACGATTCGATTTGTTATCGAGGGCCGCACCACAGCCCTGGGGCAGGAAGACGAATGCCAAATCATCTCGGTAAGCACGGGGTATTTTTCGTCTTTGAAAATTCCACTGGTCGATGGGCGTTTCTTCAACGCAACCGATAAGCAGGATACGCCCGGAACCGTGGTCGTGAGCCGCGCGTTTGTTAAAGCCTACTTGTCTGGAGAAAATCCCATTGGCAAACGGATTCGTTTTACGTTCAGCGCGCAGAATCCATTTCTTCAGATCGTCGGCGTGGCCGGGGATACGGCTTCCATCGATATCGCCGCGCCAGCGCCGGCCATTATTTATACGGCCAACGATCAGGGGCCTTCCACTTTTCTGAGTTATCTGGTGCGTACTGCTGGGGAACCCGCGGCGTTCGTCGGAACTGCGCGTGCAGCATTGCATGAGATGGATCCACAACTTCCGATGATCCAGCCGCAATCGCTCGAACAGATCGCCAATCAATCGCCGTCGGTTTTCCTGCGGCGGTATCCTTCCTACGTTATTGGGAGTTTCGCTACCCTGGCTCTGATTCTGGCGATCGTGGGCTTGTACGGGCTGATCTCGCACATGGTTCTTCAGCGCACGCGCGAGATCGGGATTCGCGTGGCGCTTGGCGCACAACGCCGAGACATCCTAAAGATGGTGCTGCGACAGGGGATTCTTGCCGCGCTCGCGGGCGTGGCCATCGGAATTATTGCCGCGCTGGCGCTCACGCGGCTCTTGTCCAGTTTGCTGTTCGGCGTCACGCCCGGCGACTGGGCCACATTTCTAAGCGTGGCTGTTCTGCTACTGGTCGTGGCGGTGGTGGCGTGCTCGATTCCCGCGCGACGCGCCACACGCGTCGATCCCATCGTTGCATTGAGATACGAGTAGTCCTTGGCAGTCGAGTGAAATACCGTAAGCGAGAATCGAGGCACTATGGGGACGCTTCTCCAGGACATTAGAATTGCAACGCGGATGATGATGAAGAATCCGGGATTCAGCCTGGTGGTTGTACTGACGCTGGCACTCGGAATTGGGGCAAACACGGCCATTTTTTCCGTCGTCAACGCCGTGCTGCTTCGGCCCCTGGCCTACAAAGATTCCACCACGCTGGTCAAAATCTGGGGAAAGCTGGACAAGGAAGGTATTCCGCGCCTGTGGTTCTCGGAGCCTGAGTATTGGGACTTGCACGACCGGAATCTATCCTTCTCCGAGCTTGGCGCCTATTCGCTGGGTGATAGCGCCAATTTGACAAGCAGCGACTCCCCGCCGGTGCAAGTTTCCACTCCTGCGGCCACGGCAACTCTCTTCCAACTTCTTGGCGTTCAGACAGCGCTCGGCAGGATCTTCGCCCTCGACGAGGACCAGCCCGGGCACAACCATGTGGCCGTTCTCAGTTTTGCACTTTGGAAGAGTCAGTTTGGTGGCGACCCTCAGATGCTGGGTAAATCCATTCAACTCGACGGCCAGCCGTATTCTATTGTTGGCGTGTTAAGCGAGGATTTCTCACTAGGGGGCAAACACGATTTGTGGGTTCCCATGGGCCTGGATCGGACGAAACCCCAGAATCGTGGCTCCCACTACATGCACGTGACGGCGCGATTGAAGCCGGGTGTTACCTTGGGACAAGTATCCGCAGAGTTGGGCCGCTTTGCCGCGCAGCTCGCGGTTGAAAACCCCAACAACTATCCTGCCAGCGGGGGATGGGGAATGTTCGTGGTTCCGCTGAAAGACCAGATTGTGGGCAACGTGCGGCCGGCCCTTCTCGTTCTATTGGGTGCCGTGGCTTTCGTTCTCTTGATTGCCTGTGTCAACGTCGCAAATCTGCTGCTGGCGCAAGCTTCGGCGCGCGAAAAGGAGCTCTCCATTCGCTCCGCAATGGGAGCGGGACGCGCGCGAATTATTCGGCAGTTCTTGACCGAGAGTATGGTTCTTGCGGGCGCGGGAGGCGCGCTTGGTCTCTTTCTGGCCTACTGGGGTGTGTCGGCACTGCGCAGTTTTGTACCTGCAAACGTGCCGCGCATGGACGAAGTCAGCGTAGATCCGGCCGTTCTTGGTTTCACGCTCGGGATTTCTCTGCTGACAGGCCTGGTTTTCGGACTTGCTCCGGCGTGGCACGTGGGCCGGGCGAATCTGCAGGACACGTTGAAGGAAACGGGGCAAAGCACTTCGGCGGCGAGAGGCACAAGGCGGCTGCGCGGCATGCTGGTTGTATCGGAAATCGCGCTGGCGGTACTGCTTTTGGTCGGGGCGGGGCTGATGATTCGCAGCTTCCAGCATCTATTGGAAGTGAGCCCGGGATTCCAGCCTCAGCACTTGCTCTCAATGAGGCTTTCTCCTCCGGCAAAAACTTACCCGGATGGAGCACCGCTCAACACTTTTTATCAGGAACTCCTGAATCGAGTGAAAGCGGTTCCGGGGGTGCAGGCGGCCGGTGCGGTTTCTGAATTGCCTCTGAGCGAATCGTATTCTTCCGGGAGCACGTTCGTGGAGCAGACCTCCGTCACGGACCTCCCGCGATACGCTCCATTAAACAATTTGCCCTATGTCGAAGCGGATTATCGCACGGCTGCGCCAGGATATTTCGAGGCCCTTCAGATTCCGTTGGAGCGCGGACGGTTCCTGACTGATGCGGACACGGCTGATGCGCCTTTCGTAGCGGTTGTGGACCGAGATTTTGTGCGCCGGTTCTGGCCAAACGAGGATCCCATTGGCAAACGCATCTCCATTAATACCGTTCCCAATTCCAAACCCCTGATGCCTCAATGGTGTACCGTTGTCGGAGTAGTCGGCCACGTAAAACACTATGGGCCGGATGTGGAAGGACGCGAACAAGCCTATTTCCCGCTCGCGCAAAGCCCCTTCTTCCGCAGCATGTATCTTGCCGTACGCACGACCCTTGAACCAACCAGCGTAACGAACGCCATCCGCCAACAGGTCTTCGCGGTCGACAAGAACATGCCCATCTACGAAGTCAGCACGATGGACCAGCTGCTCTCGAATTCCGTCGTTCAGCCTCGCCTCAATTTGACGCTGCTGGTGGCCTTTGCCACACTCGCGCTCGGTCTCGCCGCTGTGGGAATTTACGGCGTGATGGCCTATACCGTCACGCAGCGCACGCATGAAATAGGTATTCGCATGGCGCTCGGCGCGCAGAGAGAGGACATGCTGAAGCAAGTGCTGGCAGAGGGCGCGCGGCTCGCCGCCATCGGCCTAGCGCTCGGTCTCGCAAGCTCGTTTGCGGCAACGCGGTTGATTGCGACGCTGCTCTTCGGGGTGAAACCGACCGATCCGCTCACGTTTGCCGCAGTCGCGGTGATCCTAATGAGCGTTACGCTTGCGGCATGCTATATCCCATCGCGGCGCGCCACGCGCGTGGACCCGATGGTCGCCCTGCGATACGAGTAATTGCAACCTAGTCTCGCCCGGCGGTGTACTGTGAGCTTCCCCTTGCTTACCGAGAGGAAAGCGGATACACTCCGCTCGGTTACCAAGGGAGAACGCGAGCATGTCAAAACCTTCCGACCTTGTCCAGGGCACTCTGGATTTACTCCTTCTCAAAATCCTCACGCTGGAGCCGCTGAATGGATTTGCCATCAGCATTCGACTCAAACAGGTTTCCGGCGATGTTCTGCAGGTAAGTGACGGCTCACTTTACCCAGCGCTGCATAAACTGGAACAAGAAGGCTGGATCAAAGCGGAGTGGCGCCCCAGCGAAAATAACCGCCGAGCCAAGTTTTATTCGCTGACGCGTTTGGGCCGGCGCCATCTCGAGCGCGAAGCGGACAACTGGGATCGCCTCTCCGCCGCGATCTCGCATGTAATCAATTTGAAGGAGGTTTGAGATGCGGTTCGAACGCTGGCTCTACTCGATTCCGCTTCGCATCCGATCGTTGTTGCGCCGAAACGCCGTGGAGCGCGAACTCGACGATGAGCTCCAGTATCACTTGGAACAAAAGACGCAACAGTACGCCGCCGCTGGCATGAATGCTGAGGAAGCGCGGCGCAAGGCGCTCCGTGACATCGAAGGCCTCGAACTCCGCAAGGAAGAATGTCGCGACGCTCGCCGCGTCAGCCATCTCGAAGACTTCGTCCAGGATCTTCGCTTTGCCGTTCGCACTCTGCGCAAAGCTCCCGGCTTCACGCTGACGGCGGTGATCACCCTCGCACTCGGTATCGGCGCGAACGCCGCCATCTTCAGCGTCGTTAACGCCGTTCTCCTTCGCGGGCTTCCCTATCCCAATTCTGAACAGCTCTTCACACTGCAGTCGAATCAGTCTCTTCCCGACCTGGAAGACATTCAGAAGCAAACGAATTCGTTCGCGGCCATCGGGGGGATCACCAAGCCGGCGCTCGACTTCATCGGGCAAGGCGAACCCGTGCAGATCTCCGGCGGGCTTTGCAACGCCGAACTCTTCGACGCACTTGGATTCCTTCCCGTTCTCGGCCGCGCGTTTTCGCCTGCAGAGGACAGTTACGGAGGACCGGCGCTAGCGGTACTCACGCATGGCTTCTGGATGCGCTACTTCGGCGGAGACGCTGCGATTCTTGGAAAGTCCATTCGCCTTAGCGGCAATTCCTACACGGTGATTGGCGTGCTGCCGCGCGAATTCTGGCTGCCGGGCAGGCCCGTGGATATACTTGCATCACTCCGTGTCGTCGACCCGTCGGCTGCGAAATCTCGTGGGGTCCATTTTCTGCACACCTATTTCCGGCTAAAGCCCTCGATTTCAATTGCGCAAGCAAGCGCCGAAATGGGAAACGTCGACCAATGGCTCGCTCTTCATTATCCCGAGGATAATACCGCGCGTGACTTCACGGATATCCATCGGCACCTGCTCTCCCTCCAAGACTCGATCGTCGGCGACGTACGGCTCGAGTTGTTGGTGCTGTCCGCGGCCGTGGGTCTGGTCCTGCTGATTGCCTGCGTGAATTTTGCCAATTTGCAGCTGGCGCGCTGCGCCACGCGCCAGCGGGAAATCGCGATTCGCGCCGCACTGGGAGCGCCTTCCGGCCGCCTTATCCGCCAAATGCTGACCGAAAGTGTTCTTCTCTCACTTCTCGGCGGAGCTGCCGGACTGGCCCTCGCGGCGCTGGGCGTGCGTCTATTGATGACGCTGACGCCGGCGGATCTTCCCCGAATCGCAAACACTTCGATCGACACCGCGGTTCTCGGGTTCACCTTTGCCGTTTCGCTGCTTACTGGAATCGTCTTCGGATTGGTCCCGGCCCTCAACGCTACGTTCTTCGGCGTCAGCGCTAAACTGAAAGAGGACACGCGCACCACGGCTGGCGGAGCGTCCGGACAACGTCTTCGCAAGTTTCTGGTCGTTTCGGAAATTGCTCTCGCGCTGGTCCTTTTGATCAGCGCGGGCCTGATGATCCGCAGCTTTAGGCTGCTGCATCGCATCGACCCGGGATTCCGCACGGACAACCTGCTGACGATGCGCCTCGAGCTTCCCGAAGCGCGCTATCGCGAGCAGACCAAGCAACGGCAATTCCACCGCGAATTGCTGGAGGGTTTGAACGCCATTCCGGGAGCGCAGGCCGCGTTGGTCAGCGAACTGCCCATGAGCGGAGATTACCTCACCCACAATTTTGTGATTGAAGGCCGGCCGCCGCTGGCCGCGGGCAGCGAGCCCGAAGTGCAAACGCGCACAGTGGAAGGCGACTATTTTCGCGTCATGGGAATTCCACTGCTGGCCGGCCGTGAATTTGGTTCACAGGATCGCACTGGCAGTCCGCATGTTGCTGTCGTCAACCGCACGTTCGTTGCACAATATTTTCCGGGGCAAGATCCGCTTGGAGCCCGCGTGCAATGGGCTCGCTCGGATCCTCCAGACTGGATGACCATCGTCGGCGTTGTCGGCGACATCAAGCATTTTGGCCCCGGCGAGCCGGAAGAGCCTGCGGTTTACGATCTCTATTCTCAAACGGCGCAAAAGTGGAAGCGCTGGATGTATCCCACGATTCGCGGCGCCGCTTCCACGGGAATCCTGCTGGGGCAAGTGAAACAGCGCCTCTGGGCCATCGACAATCAACTTCCCATCACTCAAGTTTTCACCATGAACGAAGTTGTGGCCGCTTCGCTTGACCACCAAAGATTCAATCTGACTCTGCTGGGAATTTTTGCGGGAGTGGCACTTGCGCTTGCCGTGGTCGGGATTTACGGAGTGATGTCCTATGCAATCACGCAGCGCACCAATGAAATTGGAATCCGCGTAGCGCTTGGCGCGCAACAGCAGGACGTGCTGTGGCTGATCCTTGGCCAGGGCTTGCGGCTCGCGCTTGTTGGAGGCTCTCTGGGAATCGCGGCGTCCTTGGCGCTGACTCGCTATATGTCGCATCTCCTCTACGGCATCAGCCCGCGCGACCCGCAGACTTTCGCAGCCATTGCCTTTGCGCTTCTCGCCGTGGCGCTGCTGGCCTGCTATGTTCCTGCTCGCCGAGCCATGCGCGTCGATCCCATCGTCGCTTTGCGCTACGAATAGAAGCATGCACACGATGAATAAGGCGTCCTATCACTGAGCGAAAGTTTTGGGAAAGTTTTGATCGAGTCGCGGCGAGGCTACGCTATTCGTGGCCGCCGCCGAGCTCCCGCACGATCGAGCCGACATAGGATTTGGCGTCGCCGAAGAGCATGAGTGTCTTTTCGAGGTAGTAGAGCGGGTTTTCGATCCCCGCAAATCCGGCTCCCATGCTGCGCTTGATCACCATGACGGTGCGCGCCTTGTCTACATCCAAAATAGGCATGCCGTAGATCGGGCTGTTTGGGTCCGTGCGCGCCGCCGGATTGGTCACGTCGTTCGCGCCAATCACCAGGGCCACATCGGTTTGCGGAAAATCTCCATTGATTTCGTCCATGTCCAAGAGCTTGTCGTAGGGGATGTCCGCTTCGGCGAGCAAAACGTTCATGTGACCCGGCATGCGCCCCGCGACTGGATGGATTCCGAATTTCACGTCCACGCCACGCTTCGTCAGTGCATCGT
>WNFQ01003095.1_pt1 | contig 12104 bp, 10 predicted proteins | sample 5400171 | NCBI WGS metagenome assembly WNFQ01 (sample SAMN13153356, study PRJNA577476) | soil metagenome | isolation source: 20 cm soil under Madrone tree | place: USA:California | collected 2016-06-14
CGGGTGGCTTCAACAATCAGAAGCCCTTTGCCGGTCGGACCGAAACTGGAGCGCCTTCGCGGGTCACGCCGAACGGTCCGGGACGCGGATCGAACCCCGCGATGGCGTCGAATAGCCCTCGCAATGTGCCGGGTCCGAGCGTTCGGAACTTGCCGAGTCCGGTAGCCAGCAAGGCTGGACCCACACGCAACATCCCGTCGCAGTCGGTGCGGAACGTTCCTCGTCCACCCCAGGGGGGCATGACTAGCCGCCCGGCAGCGGGCAACATCGGCGGTCGTCCACAGATGGACGGCGAGTCGCAGGCCCGCGACACATTCTCGCCGGCACCGGCCCAGCGCTCGGTACCACGACCACCCGCCAACTTCGGTTCGCGAGCCAGTCAGCCGATGGCACAGCGCTCCGACGCAGGTCCGGCCATGCAGCCTTCGCGGAGCCGTCCCACGACAGCGGTGCCCCGCCCCAGTGGACCTGTACGGCCCGCGAGCGACTACAGCCGAATGAGCAACAATGGAGGCTCTTCGCGGCAGCCGAGTTATTCGCCACCCAACGGTGGCGGAAACGGTGGTGCGTCGCGGCAACCGAGCTATTCGCCGTCTGATCGGGGGGGATACAGTAACTCGCCTAGATCGAGTTCGCCGCAGGACCAGTCGTCTCGGAGTTCGAGCCCGCAGTACAGTGCGCCTCGAAGTGCGGCGCCCCAATCCGGCGCTCCACGCTTTGGCGGGTCGCCTTCATACGGCTCTTCGCCGTCTTACCGCAGCTCCGGACCGTCGTATTCCGCGCCTTCCTCTCGGGGCGGCGGCTCACCGTCGTTCCGCAGTGCACCTGCCTATGGAGGAGGCAGCGGTGGCTCTCGCGGAGGTGGGGGCGGTGGTGGTTCGAGTCACGGTGGCGGAGGCGGAGGAGGCAGCAGTGGATCGGCGGGCGGCGGTCACGGCGGACGCCGTTAGCGCTAAATCCATACTTAGAAAAGAACGCCGCCCCGTTGTGGGCGGCGTTTTCGTTTTGCCGTTGTCGACCTATGGCTACATCCGTCGTCAGCCAACCTAGGCTTTTCCTGACGACTGAAGACTGAAGACTAGATCGCTACGTCATTCTCCTTCTTCTTTACCCGCACGACCGTGACCTTGGAGAACCCCTCCTCAAACGTCGGCTGCTTGAGCTTGGCGGCCATGCGCCGCAGGACGTCCTCGTCCACCACCCGATCCCTGCGCTGGTTGCGCTCCAGGCATACCTCAACCGGAACATCAAAGAAGACGGCCTGCACCTCGTATCCATAGTCTTTCGCCAATTTGATCCAGCTGTGGCGTTCGTGCGGAGTCAGGTTGGTCGCATCCACGTAGTTCAGTGGCCGGCGTGCGATGAGTCTTGCTTTCAGCATCGAACGCAAATTGGAAAATACCAGATCCTGGAATCGCTGTTCCTGGGCATCATCGAACAACAGCATGCGGACCACGTCGCTGGAGAGTGGCGCAATGTTGTGGCGCTTGAACCACGAGCTTTTGCCCGAGCCGGGGAGGCCGATGGCGAGGATTACCGCACCCTTCGGCGGACGGGCTGGGGCACTGGGCACAACCTCTGTTGGGAGTGGTTCTGCAGCAGCTTTCGGAGTCGGTGGTTCCGTCGTTTCGGCAGGTGGTGATCCGGCTGCGCCCGATCTCTGACCTTTACGTCCGCGCCCGCCTCGGCTTCTGCGACGTCGCGACCGTGCCGGCGACCCGGCGGCCGATGTCTCTGAAGTTCTGGACTGTCCGCTGGACGCTTCCGATGTTGGCTCCGACGCCGTAGACACCGCGTCCGCTTCGGGCTCGCTCTGTTGCCGGTCAACCGCCGCTGCTTGCGAAGCATCTGCCTCAAAGTACGCGGGCTGCAAAGGAGCTTGCGCGGGTTCGCTAGGTTTTGGTTCCGGAGACTTTTTGCGGCGCTGCAGGCGCTCGCGCATCCATTTGCGCATGTAGCGCTTTTAACACAACGATCGCGTCAGAGCAATCTGCAGGGCGCTTGCGGAACCACGACTGCCAGCCACGGCCGCTTTGTCGGAATACAATGAGGTATGCCTACGACCCTCCCCGCCGAGATTCACGGTCAGAAATATGTCAGCCTCGCGACCTTCCGGAAGAGCGGCTTGGCTGTGCACACGCCGATCTGGTTCGCCGAAGAAGATAGCAAGTTGTACTTCATGACCCGCAGCGATTCGGGCAAGTACAAACGCATCCGAAACAACCCGCAGGTGAAGGTTGCGCCCTGCACTATCCGGGGAAAGATCACCGGGCCGGAGTTCTCTGCCCGGGTCCGATTTCTTCCGCCGGAAGGCTGGGAGCGTGCGCGAAAAGCGGTTCGCGCCAAGTACTGGCTGGCACGAATCCCATACCTGTGGAGCAAAAACAACGTCTATATGGAAATCACGCTGGAAGGATGACCATTCCGTCGGCCGCTAATCATCGCAGGTTGCACATCACGAATGGACTGTGCGGTCCATCGTTTACGCTAACTCGCTTCGCCTGATAGCATCAAAGGTTTACTGCAGGCGCCCAGTCCTTCCCATGGGGCTGGCCTCATAACTTTACGGAGGAAAAATGGCAATTAAAGTCGGTATCAACGGCTTCGGACGCATTGGCCGCAATGTTCTGCGCGCTTCGTTGAATGATTCCAACCTCGAGTTCGTGGCCGTCAACGATCTCACCGATCCCAAAACTCTGGCCCACCTGCTGAAGTATGACTCGATCCTGGGAAACCTTTCTAACAAGGTTTCGGCAGGCGCTGACAGTATTATGGTTGACGGAAAGACCATCAAGGTCTTCGCCGAAAAAGATCCTGCCAAGCTGCCATGGGAATCGGTCGGCGCACAGGTCGTGCTGGAATCAACCGGCCGCTTCACCGATGCCGAGGATGCCAAGAAGCACCTGCGCGGCCCGGTGAAGAAGGTCATTATTTCGGCTCCCGCGAAGAGCGAGGACATCACGCTCGTGCTGGGCGTCAACCATGAGAAGTACGACGCCGCCAAGCATCACATCATCTCGAATGCATCGTGCACCACGAACTGCCTGGCGCCGATTGCGAAAGTGGTCAACGACAATTTCAAGATCGTCAGCGGTACGATGACGACCATTCACTCCTACACCAACGACCAGGTCATCCTGGATTTCCCGCACAAGGATCTGCGCAGGGCTCGCGCCGCTGCGGTGTCCATGATTCCTACATCGACGGGAGCGGCCAAGGCGCTCAAGCTCGTAATCCCGGAACTGGCCGGCAAGCTTGACGGTTTTGCCATGCGCGTTCCGACGCCGAACGTCTCGGTGGTCGACCTGGTGGTGTTGGTCGAGACCAAAACTTCGAAAGAAGAAGTGAATGCGGCTTTGAAGAAAGCGTCCGAAGCTGGACCGTTGAAGGGCTACCTCGCCTACGAAGAGAACGAACTGGTGTCTGCAGACTTCAAAGGCAATCCGTACTCTTCGATCGTGGATGCCCCCATGACGCTGGTAGTCGGCGGCACCTGTGTAAAGGTGATCTCCTGGTATGACAACGAGTGGGGATACTCCTGCCGCGTTCGCGACCTAATCAATTACCTGGGCTCCAAGGGACTTTAAACCAATCGGATCGGCAGCGCCGCTTGGTGGATGTCCAGGGTTTATCCTTTATGGGGCGGGCAAGACGCCCGCCACCGATACCCTCTAAGCCATCCGCACAGCCGGCGCTGCACTCACTGAGGACCAGCCATGTCCAAGCTTTCGATTCGCGATCTCCCTTTGAATGACCACCGTATTTTCATGCGGGTCGACTTCAATGTGCCGCTCGAAGATGGCCGCGTGATGGACGATACCCGCATTCGCGAGACCCTGCCCACCATCGAGTACGCACTGCGCCACGGAGCACGCCTGATTCTTGCCTCGCACCTGGGTCGTCCGAAAGGTAAACCCAATCCGAAAATGAGTCTTAAGCCAGTTGCCGAACGCCTGCGTATGCTGCTGGACAAGGAACTGGCGCGCGGGGAGAACGTTGGCTTCTGTCCGGAGTGCGTTGGGCCGGAAGCCGAAGAGGTGGCCAGCAAGCTGGAAAAGGGCCAGACGCTGCTGCTCGAAAACCTGCGCTTTCATGCCCAGGAAGAAGCCAATGACGAGACCTTTTCGAAGCAACTGGCAACGTTGGCGGAATACTACGTCAATGATGCGTTTGGAACTGCGCACCGGGCACATGCCTCCACCGTCGGAATGACGAAGTTCATGCGTAAGGCGGCGGCTGGATTGCTCATGGAGAAGGAGCTCGAATACCTCGGTAAGGCGTTACACCATCCCGAGAAGCCCTTTGTGGCGATTCTGGGGGGCGCAAAAGTCAGCGACAAGATTCCGGTGATTACGAATCTTCTCTCGAAGGTCGATTCGCTCATTATCGGCGGTGGCATGGCTTACACCTTCCTTAAGGCGCTGGGTGAGCAAGTTGGGAAATCCCTGGTTGAGGAAGACAAACTGGACCTCGCCAAACACCTGTTGCAGGAAGCCAAGACCCGCAAACTGAAATTCCTGCTGCCGATCGATCATCTGGCCGCCGAGAAGATCGACGCAAATGCCCGCGTGACCAAGGTTGATCAGGGTCAGCCCATCCCAGCCCACCTCATGGCTCTGGACATTGGGCCCAAGACCATCGAGATGTTTTCGGAGGAGATTTCTCGGGCGCGCACGATCCTATGGAATGGTCCGATGGGCGTATTTGAAGTGCAGCCGTTTTCGCGTGGAACTTTCAAGATTGCGCAGGCGGTGGCGGACAATCCGGGCGCAACCTCGATTGTGGGCGGCGGTGATTCGGTTTCTGCGGTGCGCTCTGCAGGCGTCGCCGACAAGATGACGCACATCTCCACCGGCGGCGGGGCATCGCTGGAGTTCCTAGAAGGCAAGAAGCTGCCGGGTGTGGATGCACTCACTGACAAACACTAGGCGAAGGACGCTCGGGTGAATGACTTCTCTGTCCGGCTTTCCTTCGACGGCGAAAAGTTGCTGGACCTCCACGGGCCTGCCGACATCACCAAGGAATCAACTGAGGCAATCGTAAATGCCGCCAATTCTTATCTCCTGGGTGGAGGCGGCGTTGACGGAGCGATTCACCGCGCAGGCGGACCTTCAATTCTCAACGAGTGTAAGAAAATCGTCGCGGAGATCGGACAGCTTCCCGCAGGGAAGGCTGTGGTCACCACGGGAGGAAGGCTTGCGGCGAAATACGTCATTCACACCGTGGGGCCGGTCTATGGGCACGGTGGTGGTGGCGAGGCAGAGACGCTGGCGAGTTGTTACCGGAATTCGATTCGGATCGCCGACGACCATGCCATACGTTCTCTGGCTTTTCCGTCGATCTCGACGGGGGCCTTCGGTTATCCGGTCCAGGAGGCAGCTCAGGTAGCGGTTGCAGCAACGGTCGAGGCGTTAATGTCGGCCGCGCAAGTACTTCATGCACGGTTTGTTCTCTTTGATACTGCGACGCTGAAAGCCTACCTCGGCGCCTTCGAGAAATTGCACAAGACAGGTGCCATATCTCCACTGAAGATTGAAAGAGGATCTCCATGAGGGCAAAAGTAATTGCCGCCAACTGGAAGATGTATAAAACCCCCGACCAGTCCCGGGACTTCTTCCGTGATTTCTTGCCGCTGGTTGCCGGACACGACCGCGACGAGATCGTCGTCTGCCCACCGTTTATCGACATTCCCGCAGCGGTGGACTCAGCAAAGGGTTCGAATGTAGCCATCGGAGGTCAGAATCTTCATTGGGAAAAAGAAGGAGCTTTCACTGGCGAGATCTCCATTGGCATGTTGCTTTCCGTTGGAGTCACACATGTCATCATCGGGCACTCCGAACGCCGGCAATATTTTGGGGAGACGGACGACGTCGTCAACTTGAAATTGAAGGCAGCTCTGGAGGCGGGCCTCACGCCGATTGCGTGCGTCGGTGAGGTGCTTGAGGAGCGGGAAGCCGGGTTGACCGAGGACGTGCTGCGGCGTCAGTGTCTGCGAGCCTTTCACGCGATCTCGGGCAAGAAAGCGACAAAGCTGATTATGGCCTACGAACCAGTATGGGCCATCGGGACAGGAAAGACTGCCACTCCGCAGATGGCCGCCGACGCACATGTACTGATCCGGGCAGAGGCCGCCAAGGCCTTTGGTCAGGAACACGCCGACGGCCTGCGAATTCTGTACGGGGGCTCCGTCAAGCCGGACAACGTGAAAGCGCTTATGGCGGAAGAAGAGATTGATGGGGCGCTAGTCGGCGGCGCGAGTCTGGATCCGAAGTCGTTTGCGGCGATTGTGAAGTACTGAGAACTCGGATTGTGCAGAGGCGGGAGTCCCTGCCCGCCTCGACGGGCGAGACGGCCGTCCCTCCATGAACAGGACCGGATCTTCATCCCGCAGGTTCGGTCGACACGGTGAGCGGTGTGCCGTCAAAGTGCGCGGGGAGCGGTAGTCCGAAGAGTTTCAGGATGGTCGGCGCCACATCGACGATACCCGGTTTCTCTTCGGCGATCTTACGGTTCGAAAAGAGAACCCCTGGAACGAGCCTGGGATCGACGCAGTGGTCGCCGCTCCAGGCCTTCAGGTTGTCTTCAAAGATTTGGTTTGTAACCTTGCCCATCACCGAATCCCACGAAGCGCGGAAACCCTCTCCGTAGCCGACGATCAGGTCCGGTGCATTATCGACATAGGGACCCGCGTAGATCGCGTCGCAGTCAAAAACGCCGGTGATCCCGATTCGACCTGATGCCGGATCGACCAAGCCATTGAGTTTGGTGCGCAGCTCCTGTTTCAGGGCTTCTGCCTCAGTTCCGGGCTGCACGATTCCTTCTCGCTCGCGGCCTTTGAGATTCATATAGAGGCCATTCAGACCCATGGTGTAGGCGCGCGTTTGCGACCAGTCAACGTCTTCGAACCAGTCGCCACTTTCGGTCTTCCCGGACTTCAACGCCAGATATCCGTTCTGATGCAGCCACGCGTTCAAGTTGAGGCAACGCGCGAACGACTTGAAACCATGATCGGACACGACCAGTAACAGTGTTTCCTCGTCGATCTGCTGCATAACGCGACCGATCAGTCCGTCCATACGCGAATAAAGCTCCTCGATCACCTTCGGGCGTTCGGCGCGAGGCACACCTCGTGCCGCGGGATGATCGTCTTCCAGGTAGCGCCAGAACATGTGTTGCACGCGGTCGGTGGTATCGAAGACGCACGCACACAGGCCTTGTCGCGTCTTCTCGAGTGCATCGAAAAGCATGCGCTCGCGATCGTCATGGTTGGCGTAGCACTGAGCGAGGAATGCGTCATCGTCGAGCACCTCCTCATTGAGGGCCCAGGTATCTTCTGCTAGTCCGAGCGTGGCGTACGGGCCAAAAAGCTTGGCCAGATAAATCGAGTAGGTTACAGGGTGCGAGATGGGAAGGTCTGGCCTGCTCGGATCAATATTTACGGGCGTAACGTAGACCTCAACCTCGGGCGACACTTCCTTAAGATAGAAGCGACAGATGCCGCGCGCGCTGAAACCCAGAGCGGCCTGGAATTTGACGGGAATCCAGGGAGAGTACTCGCCCACCTGAAGCGTGAATTTCTCCGAGTCGACGGCGAAGAGCGCCAGTCTCTTGCCGGCATCAGGACGGATTTCAAAATGGACTCGCAGTTCACTACCCGAATTGCTAGAGAGCGGATCCTCCGGACCCGGAATGTAGGTGCGTAGGCCCGATCCGTTGCGCTCGATTGGTACGCGGACACCCCCTTCGCGAAATTGTTCGTCGGTGTGACGGGTTGTGCAAAGGCAGAACGTTCCCTGGCTGCCTTTCAAGTCAGGAACACACATTCCAGAAAGCAGAACTCCCGGAAACTTCTCCGGTGGGAAGGTCACCGGCACCCGAATGACGGAACAGAAGATGCCCGACTTTCCCAGCCAGTGCCAGAAAGGCGTCCCACGCCTCATGCCCTTGATGACGGGCTTTCCCAGCGGGATGGTGTACTTTCCAATCTTCCAACTTCGTTTGGGCGCACGAATTTCGGCGGACGAAAGAAATGGAAGGTAGCTGCTGAGATCCCTCGCGAGGAAGTCGTAGATGTTATGTTTGCCAGGATTCACTCCGGTCATGAACGTAGACCATGCGACCGGAGAGATTGCGGGGAAGGTCGTGCGCAGTTTTCGAAAGCTCCCCTGAGCTTGCAACTTGGCGAGGTTGGGCAGCGTCCCTTCCGCGATGAATCTTGCGGCCAACTCCGGATCCATGCCGTCGAACCCCAGAATCACCGCACGTTTGATTTGCGCCTTGCCGTAGGCCTTGCGTCGGCGCAGCGAACGCAACAGGTGACGGAACGGCCACGTCAGCAATGCATACGCGGAATAGAGGAATGCGACGAAAAGTGTCCAGAAAGAAGAGAGCACCGCAAAGCCCGCGCCCGGACCCGCGTAGGCTTCGCTGCGCAGCGGGCAGAGCAGGACAAGGCCGAGTACGACCGCGAAAACGGCCAGATGCCGACATTTGGTTGCGGAACCTGCCGCGTTCTTCATATTTCAATCCCCAGGATGCTCTTAAACAGAAACCCCGCCACCAGCGACAAAACGAAAAACAACCAGATCCAATTCCACTCGAGTCCCACGAATGCAATACTCCGGGAAGGATAGCCCACTTCAATCGATTGAATCGGGCTCTCCGCGGGTAAGCGAGATTCGGCGGACAGCAACATTCTCTCCCAGAAGTGTCCTTGTAAGCGAATCGCGGAGATGCGTTCCAGTTCGGTCGAGACCGATACTCGTTTCGAGAATGTCCTGTCGGGAGGCCCAATGCTGACGTCGTAGTTACCCGGCTCCCTGGCAACTACCCTCCACACGATCTCGTTCTCTGTTGGAATGTGAACTGGGGGAGCGGTCCGCTGCAAGGCCAACGGCAAACCCAGTTCGATGGTGTTAAGGACTTCGGAATCAATGGCCCGTGCTTTAATGAGGAACGGACGCCCCGTTGATAAGGGCTTCACACCCAGATATCGATCCAACTGCACAATCAGCAATGTCAAGGGAAGCGCCACGAACAACAGGGGCCGGAACGCCAATCGCAGATAGCGACCCGTTCCCTTCAGGATGCGCCCGTAGGAACTCAGCACAACGGGAAGTTGGTCCTGGAACAAACGGACAGCGAGCAAATGGGCTTTCAGTTGGTCCTTCGCGATACGAATGGCTTTCTGGTCTGATGTGTATCGGAACACTACTACCATGAGAAATCCGATGACGATCGATAACAGCACGACCAGCAGGGCCGGCAAATCGAGATGAAAGAAACTGGGTGAGAACGTCAGGAGCGCAGCAACCGGTGTGAATGAGACCATCGTCAATGAAGTGCTAGATCGGGGCTATTCGACGTAGCCCAAGCCCTGCAGTCGCTTTTTCACAACTTCCTTGCTGGGTGCGCTGCCTTCGTCCGCTGGAAGCACTTTGTTGATTTCTTTTTCCAGCATGTGAAGCACAAATTCATCCACCGACTCGTAGCCGCACACTTCCGCGCATTGCTTCGCTTTTTCGAGCAACTCCCCTTCGATTTTGACCTTGTGAGACCCGAACATCATGATCCTCCCTACGGGGCCTGCAAGACGGGCCGTCCCATCATATCCTTTGGCTGGGCGATGCCAAACTCCGACAGAATCGTGGGAGCAATGTCGGTCAGGGCCGGCGTCGCAGCCACGATTTTACGGTTGCTTAGCAGCACTCCCGGAACCAGGGTGTAGTCCATGCAATGGTCCCCGCTCCACGGATTGGTGTTGTCTTCCAGGACATCTGGCGGAAAAGCACCGAGAATGGTCTTCCATCCCGCGCGGTAGCCACGGTTGTAGCCTACGAGGAGATCCGGACCCGAGTGCGCAAATGGGCCGCGATAGACCTCACTGGCCACATCGACCCGCGTGATCACCGGAAGTCCAGTCTGCGGATCCTTTTCCTGCAGGAGCTTCGTCTTGATTTCCTGGATAAGAGTGTTGGCGTCCGCTCCTGCCTGCACAATTCCGTCGCGATCGCGGCCTCGCACGTTGATGTACAGACCGTTCAGTCCCAGACCGTACGCACGAGTGCCGCTCCAGTCCACGTTGGCCAAGGGCTCATTCGAGTCGGTGTCCCGGTGGCTCTTCAATTTGACATAGCCATTATTCAGGAGCCAGGTATTGAGGTTGAAAGACCGGTAATACGGAGCGAACCCATGATCGGAAAGAACCAGCAGAGTCGTGTGGTCGTCCAACTTCGGAAGGACTTCGCCAAGCACCTGATCGATCTGCTGGTAGAAGGCGGCGATGGCGAAGCCATTCTGAGCAGCTAGTGAAGCATCGTATCCCGGATGTCTTGCGTCCATCAGGCGCCACATCATGTGCGAGTTGAGATCCAGGCTGGAGAAATAAAAAAAGAAAACACCTTGTTGGAACTTGGGAAACTCCGCATCGAAAATGCGGCGATGCTCCGCCAGCACCGTGCGTGCCTGCTGCAGATACTCTTTGTCATCGAGCACGCCGCCCGAAAGGGCCTTCGTGTCCTCAGCTATGCCTTGCGTGTAGAACTCTCCCACCTCTTCGGTGAGCATCCGGGAATATTTCGGGGGCGTGGAGATGGGCAGTGCAGGGTCCGCTGGATCAATGTTGATGGGCGACACGTACAGCTGAAATCGCGGGTGCGCCTGCTTTAGATAGAAACGGCACATCCCCTTTACGTTCCCGAAGAATGGGATCAGCTGAAATTCAACCCGCACCCAATCACTCCACTCCCCTTCCCGCAAAACGAACTCCTGACCCTGCACAGCGATTCTGCCCACAGCCTCCAGAGGATCAATTGCCACTGAGAAAGGTTCGGTTGCGGGCGGAGAATCTTTGCGGAAGGTGTTGTCGGGGCCGATCAAGTTCGCAGTGACCTTTGAGTTCTCCACCTGGACGGGGATCACCTGCCCCCCTTCCACCGCGCCCGACGCGGTGGTCGGATCGTCGGTGTAAAAGGAGAATGTCCCGTAGGTTCCCCTCAGGTCGGGAGTTCCCATGCCGGACAGAGTCTTCCCCTGGGCGGGAACCGGCGGGAAGTTTGCAGGGATCCGAAAAATTGTGTTCGGGACGCCGTTCTGATCGAGAATCTCCCAGAAGGCTTTGCCCTTACGAAGTTGCTCCGCGCTTCCCCCACCCAGTGGAATGACCCACTTGCCAAGGTGAATGGCATGATTGGGGCCTGCGACGCTCGAGGTAGAGAAATACAGATGCAAAGTCTTTGGGTCGCGGTGAATGAAATCGAAAATGCCATGGCCGCCGGCATCCATTCCGGTAATCAAGTTGGACCACGCAACCGGGCTCTGCGGTGGAATGCTGGTGGTGAGTTCACGAAAAGATCCCTGCCCAGCCAGTTTGGCAAAGTTGGGCATCTTGCCGTCCCGCATGAATTGCCGCAGAAGCTGAGGGTCCATGCCGTCGATGCCGAGAATGATGAGCTTGTGTTGTCCCTGCCGCCGACCACGGGAGCGATCGCAGGCGGGCATGGCAGAGATGCCGACGAATAGCACTCCGGCGAGGAGCCAGGCGAATTTGTTCAGAGGTGTCGGCCCTCCCACGTCGTAGCTGTGCTGCAATTGTAACGAAAGTGGGGCAGGTGTGGGTTGCGGATCCGGGAAAAGTGAAGTGTAGGCGATTCGAGCTCGCACGCAATCTTTCAGGAGAACTCCTCAAGCAATTACACTGATTTTCATGTTTCGTCGCTCGCTCTTTCTGGCCTTGCTCATTTTCGCCTGCACTTTGACTAGGCGCTCAGCGGCCGCCACACACCCGAACATCGTTCTCGTCACATTGGACACAACGCGGGCTGACCGGATGGGGTTCCTGGGCTCGCGCAGCGGATTGACTCCGAGTCTGGATGGTCTGGCGCGCCAAAGCATTGTTTTCGAACGGGCCTATGCCCAGTCGCCTCTTACTGTGGTTTCACACGCGACTATCCTCACCGGCACGTATCCACAAACGCATCAGGTGACTGAATTGGCATCTCCTCTCGGCGCGGTGCTCCCCTATCTCCCGGATTTGTTACACGCACGCGGCTACCATACCGCCGCGTTTGTTGGCTCGGTCCTGCTCGATCCGAGGAATGGGTGGG
>WNFQ01003099.1_pt1 | contig 12099 bp, 9 predicted proteins | sample 5400171 | NCBI WGS metagenome assembly WNFQ01 (sample SAMN13153356, study PRJNA577476) | soil metagenome | isolation source: 20 cm soil under Madrone tree | place: USA:California | collected 2016-06-14
CTAACTCCAGCCCCTCAGCAACGCGGCTAACGAAAACAGGATCCAGAGCCAGAAAGAGAACATTCGCAAATACGCCCCTCTCTACTTTCAATCGCAGAAAAAAAGGCCGGTGGCTCGGAAAGAAAGAATTCGCGCCTCTTTCCTTGAAGACGCGCTGAAACCGCCCCTCGATCTTGAATTCATTAGTAAGGGAGTGGCCGATATTAATAGCAATCACATGCCGCTTGAACATTACATCGGCCAATTCACTGCTGGGGAAATGGTGCTGTTCCACCACGACATCATTCCATTTTGTGCCAACGCTCGAGAGAACGACCCGAGAAGAGGCATTGCCAGGCAAGAGCTCTCCGTTTGTGTGCCAGAGAGAAATACTGTGCGGGTACTTCATTCTAATTCTTCACTCCATCGTAAATCGGCGTGTAACGTTCCTTGCCAGCTTTGCGCCAAGTAGACTCCGCCACTGGGGTTCTCGAGGGTCTGAATCGGGTCGGTTCGTATCCCCGTCCTTACCTCCAATGAAGTCAAAAGCATTAACATCAAAGTTTAGGGACCAGGCGGTTTTTGTCTGAGCTGCCGTAATCGTTGTTTTAACTGAGCAGCTCTTGGTCTCCGCTGAGTGGCGATCGCAGGCGAATTTCGATTTTAAGCGGTAAAATTGAGAAGGTTCTTTCGCGCCGCCATCTAGACAATAATTCCGGCAGCCGGAGCAAAAAACGCCGGGTATTCAAGGTATTGAGTTCTAGTACCTGCCAACTAAATACAGGCAGCCGGACCATCCGGTCAACGTCGCCAGAATTACAAATTGGAGCACTATCTATGAAGCTAGGGTTTATCTGTCCGAACGTACCAGGTCACCTCAATCCAATGACTGCGCTGGGACGTCAACTTCAGGCGCGTAACCATGAAGTTGTCTTCCTTTATTCGTCAGGTGCCGGCGGCTTACCGTTTGTTCCTGGGCCCGAGAAGGATCACGTTAAAGAAAATATCTCAGAAGCGAGCAAGAAGCAGGGGGACAACTCTGTGGAATTTGGTCTCCGGATACTGCTGGCTCAGACGGAGGCGATATTGAAATCGTTGCCAGCCACTGTGAAGGCAACCGGAGTCGACGCTCTCGTTCTCGATTCCATTCAATTCTACGCAGAATTGGGTGCGATACAGTTAGGCATGCCGTACATACACGTGTCGCCCGCCCTGCACTTTGACTACTCTGGTTATGCTCCCCTTTGTGTATATGGTTGGCCTCATCAGACTAGCCCTGAAGCTCTGGCCAGAAACCGAGAAGGCGTAGTAAAGTTTGCTAGAACGATGGGAGGGTGCAACGCGGGCGTCAGAGCGTATGCGGAGAGCGCTGGACTAAAAATCGACTGGGAAGACCTCGGTTCCACTGTTTCTCCATTAGCCGCAATCACTCAAACGCCCAGAGCGTTCGACTTTGAAAGTGCTCATTGGCCTCCGCAGTTCCATCACACCGGTCCATTCCATGACGGGAAGGGCCGGGAGAAGGTGGATTTTCCCTGGGAACGATTAACTGGCGAACCGCTTATCTACGCTTCAATGGGAACGATACTGAATGGCCGGTTGGATGTCTTCCGCACCATTGTTGCCGCCCTGACCAAGCATAAAGATTTGCAACTAGTGCTTTCCCTGGGCGATCAGCTCGATCCGAATCAGCTCGGACCGGTTCCGAACAACGCCATCATCGTCAAGCGGGCGCCGCAATTGGAATTGCTGAAGCAAACCTCCGTCTGTATCACCCATGCCGGATTGAACACGGTGCTAGAGTCTCTGGCTCAAGGTGTCCCTCAGGTAGCCATCCCGGTTGGCAATGATCAACCCGGCGTTGCCGCTAGAATCGCGGAAAAACAAACCGGTGTAGTCACTTCGTTAGAGAAGTTGACCGCTGAGCACCTCTCAACACTGTTAAATGAGGTGCTGAACAACTCCACCTATCGGGATAATGCACGTAAACTACAGAAGGCCATTGCTAAGGCTAACGGACTCTCTGCCGGCGCCGATCTGATCGAGGAGTCCCTCGGAGTGACCAAGTAGGTCAGCACATCGAGTAGAACAACCCGCAACACTTCCTGTTGATGCCTGAATATCCAGACAGGATCAAGGGCCGCTTCCCGCGAAACAATCGGGAGTGGGCCGGCGCAACTTGAATAAGTTGTTCGAGGATCTGTCCTAACATGGTGAACCTACAGTTCAGACAGCAACCACGACAACTGGGACAAAAAAATCAGTCTCCATTTATTTCCGTTTCACTTTTTAACCATGCGCGCGAAGCAAAGTATGCAGCAACCGAAGACAGAACTGGCCGAATCCCTGCATCAATTCGTAACTATCTGGAAAATGATCGGAAGACCCTTTCCAGGGGTTGATCAGACGGATAGAGCGGGACTGGCGATAACCTGGCCGGACACTCAGTTCCCTTTCTACAATGCGCTTTTTCTGACCGAACAGCTGATGGACGCACCGGTACTGCAAGACAGAGTGCAAAAAGCGGCTGCCTATATGCGCGCCCGTCCGAATGGGGGGCTATTCGTTGTGTGTCTCGATAATGTGAGTGGGACGGCGAAGGAAAGCCTACCCACAATCCTGGCTCAGACAAAGTTTTTTCAGGCTTTACCGATGACCGGCATGGCGGGCGATATCCTTCCAATGGAAGCACCGGGACACCCGGCGCTTCGATTCGAACGAATCCTGGATGACTCAACGATACGGGATTTCGCACGACTCAATTGTGTTTCGTACGATGTGCCGGTCGAGACGAGCGTTTCCCTGGTGAAAGAGCACACGCTCTGGCACGAGCACGCCTATGGATTTGTAGCCTACCAGGGCAACAAGCCTGTATCGACCGCAACGGCAATCGTCAACGAAGGTTGCCTCTTTCTGTTCCTGGTCGCAACGATGCCCGAAGCACGGCGCCAAGGGTATGGGGAGGCGGTGGTGCGACATGCCCTGCAGACAGCCCACCAGGCGACTGGCATCAGCAGGACCGTGCTGCACGCTACCGACGACGGATATCCGCTCTATCTGCGTCTTGGATACCACCCGACAGTGAAGTTCATGGGATGCATGCTGGAATCCTGAGTCCGAAACGGGTGCATTAGAGTAGGCGGATGCTCTAGCTGCTGCGACCGAACCGCGGTGTTGGCCCATCTTATGGGACGTTTCCGTCGTGATGTGAGTTGTGTCTGCCGTCGCTCACGGTCTCGACGAAACCGGGTAGCGATTAATCTACCCGGTTCATAACACTATACTCCGATCGCTCCAAGTGCGCTCCTGAACAGAGTATTATTGTCAGTGTTTTAGTTGATTACATCCGCGATTAAAAGTTGAGTACATCCGCGATTAAATCTTCAGTCGCGATCTGCTCGTTGGGCGTAAGTACGGTCGTATTGAACAGTGTATTCACGGCTTGAGCGAGGGCGGCGGAGACTTGCAGCTTAGCCGTAATGATGAACTGCGTTCGGTCGGGTGATGGAGCGAAATGTGCCCCTATCGCAATCACCAGATGAATTTCGCCCATCGACTTTCCATTGACAGTCACTTGAGCAAACAGGTTTCCGATGGTGTCTTCCCGGAATTGGGTGAATTCAATAAATAGCCCATCCTGCGGATACGAGACCGAGACTCCTCCTAAAAGCGCGAAATTGCCGGTTTTTGCCGGTTGCGATTGCGGATCTATAGGTAAGAAGAGACTCTGTTGATGTTCCAAAAATCCGAACGAAAAGCCCGGATCTTGGACTGCACGAAATAGAGGCGAGAATTTAAGCGACTGGTCTTTTTTTGTTCCAGTTGCCGGAATTATCTTCCAGACTGCGACAAGTGAGCGGTTACTAACTGCAGTAGGGTCGCCAGATGCTGAATCCCAAACTCCGTGAAGTCAGCGAAGCGATACCAAGCCGCACATTGGCAGGCTAGAAGCTAATACCAAAAGCTTTAACCGGAGTACCTATCGCAATGGAGGCGATGGGCGGTAGGCCCCGATCAACGAAGCGCTGGTCGAACGAAGCGTAGATTGAATCTGTTCGAGATCCGCGTCGGATTCCGAGTCGAATACGAGTGCGAATCGGTATGAGCCGGGCTTGCCGGTAGACCCGCTGTCGACGTTGGTCAGTGTGAAAGACAGGCGATGCAGAGCTTCCACCAGCCGGGTCAGAGCACCATCGTCTCGCGATGAATCAAGCCTCACAATGAGTCGACTGGGATGCTGCTCCAGGAAATCTCGTCCCGCGGCTTGCGCGATGAGAAACGTCGTGGCATTGCCTTGATCGTCCTGGATGTCCGGGAATAATACCTTTAGCTGATAGACACTGGCGGCGGCAGCCGAAGCAATTGCGGCGATCGTTCCATCGCCCTTTGCAACTGCTTCGGCCGCTGCGGCAGTGGAGTTGACACCTTCTTGTGGTAATTGAGGGAAGTTAGCCTTTAGCCAGTTCGCGCTCTCTCTCAGCGCCTCCGGGTGGGATATTATTTTTCTTAAGTCAGATGGTCTGGTCCCGGGTTTCACCAACAGATTGTTGCTAATCGAGAGGGTAACCTCCGCTATCACATGCCAGCCCGCATCCTGAGGCGAAAGGAGCAGCCTATGCGTTTCGCCGACGAATCCTCCAATGCTGTTCTCGAATGGCAATAAACCGTATTGGACGCGACCGTCACGCACAGATTGTGCAATCTGGGTTATGGTCCCCAAAGGAATAGTACCAGTCAACTTGGCCCGAGAGGCATACTCACTTGCCGCCTGATCACTATAACTCCCCTTTGGACCGAGAAAGGCAATGCTGTTTTCAGACGCCACAGCGCCAGTGAGGTGCAGAACAGCTAGTAGGGTCAGCAGAACCAGTGGGCCAGGCTTCATTGGATTAAATAGTTTTGATTCAATTGCGCACATTTCCCAGAGTTGTCATCGGATTGAGATGTCCCCGTACCGGAGGGCGGAGCAAAGTGATTCTCATATTTCATTAGGCCAGGATGTTACCAGGCGGCCGATCTTCGTCCCAATTGCCGCAATCGTTGGCCGAAGTAATTCAATGTCGTGCGATGAACCCCATTTCGCTTAACCTCAAGTGCAACCGCAACTTCCAACCTAAATTATATTTTACTAACTCCACGCTTGCGATCGAGCCGTTGAATTGTTATAACAGGCCGATCTGCAGCAAGCGGCGGGAGTACGCCAAGTCCTGCCGAGCGATTCGGAGTCCGGCCTCGGTGTGGAGCTCGCGCAATACCTGATCTGTTAGATCAGTTACTTGGGACGACGGCGTGCGTTTGAACCAGTCGCAGGCGATGCCAATGCCCGCCGGAGTAAAGCGCCACAGCTTGTCGGCGTCGCGGACCAACATATCTTCGACCGAGTGTGCCTCGGGGCGAGTGTCGTGCCCGTCGATGATGGCGACGACGCGGCCGATCGTCCGCCCGTCGTAACCAAGGCTGCCGAGTAACTCATTAGCCATGCGACATCCTTCGCGCTCATGTCGGAAGCGGACCTCGGACTGCTTCCAGTTCTTGCCGAAGCCCTTGGAGAAGATATCCGTCTCGTCGATCTTATACCAGCCGATGTCGTGCAGCAGTATCGCCAGGCGCACCACCAGCCCATCCGCGTGCGGGTGCTCTTCCAGCAGTCGCTCGGCATAGTCGAACGAGATCGGGACGTGGATGTCGTTCTTGCGCACCCGTAGATAGGGAGAGGCTGCGCGCCAGACGTCATCCAGAGTCATGTCGGCTCCTCCAGGGCGGTCCAGGTCACTGTGGGAACGTGACCTCACCGGAGGTGCCCTTCACGCGGATACGCTGGCCGGTCTTGATGCGGCTGGTCGCCGACCCGGTTCCGGTGACGGCCGGCAGACCGTATTCCCGGCAGACGATCGCGGCGTGCGACATCATACCGCCAATATCGGTGACGGTCGCGCGAATTTTGCCGAACACCGGTCCCCAGCTTGGCGCGATGACTGTCGCGACCAGAATTTCTCCTTCCTCCAGCAGATCCAGATCGTCCGCCGTGCTCACCACGCGGGCAAGCCCCTCAACCGTGCCGGGAGAAGCGGGCATGCCGCTCAATATGTCCGATTTCTCGCCGCCGCCAAGCCAAGCGTTGATTCGCTCGGAGGTAATGCCCCAGAGCATAATGGTGAACGGTTCCGTGATCACCGGCGGAGCCTGGTTCAGCGCCGGCTGTGGACGCGCCGACGAGAGCGCCTGAACGATCTTCCGACGGCGCGCAATTTCCGCCGGCCAATAACTCGGTCCGCCTGGCTCCGCACCGACCGCCCACGCGCTGGCATAGTCGAACAGCACCTGGCGTAGCTCGTCTCGGTTGATGTAGAACATGTCTTCGTCGTCGGCCCAGAACCCTTCTCGCTGAAGAACGCGCGACAGCTCGCGCATTTTACGCCAGAACACACTCATCGACCAGTGCTCGATGTAGAAGTTGTGGTTCTCTACATAAGGATAGACTTGGCGCGCCAGCCCGAGCTTGCCCTCGAACGCAGCCCGTGCCTCGTCGTCGAGCAACTCGGCATATTCCTGCGTGATGCGATCACGCTCAGCACGCACAGTCGCCACGTCGCGATCGATGGTATCGCCGCGCTGCAGCCGGACCACGTAGTCGCGCACATAGCCGAGTGGGATCTCTAGATGCTCGATCCAGTATTTGTCAGAGGCGTAGAAGCCGTTCCCGGATGTGAAGTTGAACCAAGGCTGCTGCGCTGCCTCCCAGGCGACCAGCCAGCTGCGCCCTGCCTCGGAACCGCGCAAGGTCTCAAGCACTGACTGCACGCTGCCCTGTGCGACCTGCTCCGTGATCCCGAGCTGTATTGCGCGCTTGGCCAGCGCCTTCAGCTCCTCGTCGGGACGGAATAGCTCCATCTCGATCCCTTGCACCATCTTAGCGATCGCCTGGTCGGGGATGTCGGGGAACGCCTGCTTGCAATAATTAAAGAAGTCCAGATATGCTGCGTAGCCGAGATTGAGGAACTCAAAATGGTACTGCCACTGGCGGTATGCGCCCTGGATGGCGCGGTCGTAGTTCGCTAGCAGCTCGAAGGTCGGGTCGAGCCCCACGCCTCCGGTGATGTCGTCGATGGGAACGACCGGCGGCAGTGGGTCGAACGCGATCGCCTCGAGATCGGCGATCCCGCTGCGCACCTTGCGGTTCCAGTTCTCCAGCAGCCGATCCCAGTTCTCGAAGTAATAGCCGGCGCGTTCCATAAATTGCGGCAGGCGCCCCTCGATCTGTGACGGGTCAACCGCTACCGGACTCATGTAGCAATAGCCGTTCAGGATGCGGTAGTCGACGCCGTTCGCGGCCGGGACGAGGAGGTGGCGCGTGTTGTACTGGCCGAGGCATTTGCACGCGAACTCAACCGTAATCGTCTCGAACGGACGGAACACGTTCGGCCAATGCTGACTGTCGCAGAACCAAAACTTCCTCTCATCCCGTTCGCGCATGCTTGGTTGAAAGGTAAGGAAATACGGATAGAGCTTTTCCCAGCCTTCCGCTCCTGGCGGTGGCTGGATGTGATATGGGCTGGGGAATCGGGTTTCTGGTAGCATTCGCTTTCTCTGTGACATTTTTTGCCTTTTGGCGTGTTGGCTAAGCAGGGGGCTTCCCCGCCAGCGGCGCAATTAGCGTGGCTGCGATGCTGGAAACGCCGCACCCGTGGACGTCGCCAGCCGGCGCCGGACGGGACTTATGCCTCCAGACGGTCTCCGAGCGGCTCTGCAGCAGCACGACGTTGTCGGGCGCCGGCAAATCGGCGTCAATCGCCCACTCGACATCCTGCGGGGTGCGATAATGACGATCGGCCGCCTTAGCTAAGCGCGCGACCGCCGTCAGCTCATCCGGCGCAAGGCACGGCACCGCGCGCTGCGCTGGCGGGACTATGCGGCGCACCAGGCGCCCGGTCTCTCGATCGGGCATCAGCATCTCCCGTTTTTCAGCGATGCGACTGCGCACGGGGGTCAGCATCACTTTGTCCACGACATAGTTATCGGGTGTTATCTCGCCCGACACGACCAGTTCGCCGACTCCCCAGCTTACATCGATAACGATTTTCGAACGATCACCATTGCCGGGATCTAGGGTCATGGCCACACCGGCCACGCGTGCGTTTACCATCTTCTGCACACCCACCGCCATGAGCACGTCGCGATGGGCGATGTCGTGATCGGCCCGATAAATGATTGCTCGGGCATTGAACAGGCTGGCCCAGCAGCGCCGCACTCCTTCTAGCACCGCGTCGATACCGCAGACCCAGAGGTAGGTGTCCTGCTGGCCGGCAAAGCTCGCGTCCGGCAAGTCCTCGGCCGTTGCGCTGGAACGCACGGCGACGGGAACCTGCCCGCCGCAGCGCTCGGCCAGTCGTGCAAAGGCCACGTGGATTGCCGCCTCCACATCCGGTGGCAGGTTCTGCTCCAGGATCGCTGAGCGCATCTCCGCGCTCAGCGCTTCCACGCTGCACAAATCGGTCGAGTCGAGCCGGCGGAGCAGGCATTCGAGATGGTGGTTGAGCCCTTCCACTGCCAAGAGCGCCGCATACGCCTCGCTCGTGAGTACAAACCCGGGTGGCACCGGTACTCGCGCAGCAGTCAGTGCTACCAGGCTGGCGCACTTGCCGCCCAGCCGCTGAGGGTCGACGCTATCGCACTCGTCGAACGCTAAGGTGTACTGCACCATACTAGCGATCCCATTTGACAAGGATGGCACCCGGCGCCCGGAACGACGTGTTGCGCGCGTAATCGATCGTCTGATCAGGCGCGAGACGCAGCGTCGGCACGCGCGCTGTCAGCTCCTCGATCACGATTTGTAGCTGCATCTTCGCGAGCGCGCTACCAGGGCAGAAATGGATGCCGTAGCCAAAGGAAATATGTGCGCGCGCATTCTCGCGTTCGATATCAAACTGTTCACCGTTCGCGAAAACCTGCTCGTCGCGGTTCGCCGAAGCCAGTAGCAGCAGCAGGTCGGCCCCTTCCGGGATTTGCACTCCGCCGATGCTGGTAGCCGCCTTGACCTTGCGGCGCCAAGCAACGACGGATTGCGCGTAGCGCAGGATCTCCTCGATCGCGCCGGGGATTTTTCCGTTGTCGGCCACAAGCGCGGTCCAAGCCTCGGGGTGCCGGAGTAGGGCGAGCAGTCCGTTGGCGATCAGGTTGGTCGTCGTTTCGTGCCCGGCAGTAAGCAGGCTGTAGCAGAAGCTGGCGATCTCATGATCGGTGATTTCCGCGCCGTCCCGCTGCAGCGCGACGAGATCGCCTGGTAGGTCGTCCAGCAACTCGGCGTGACGAGCCGCCACCAGAGCCTGGCAGTAGTTCCAGTAGGCAACCAGGTTTTCCGCGTGCGCCGCCTGCTCTGCATCACAGACGTTGCCCCATGTCAACAGTACACGGCTTTTCGCCCAGCGCTTGACCTCGGCCACCTTCTCTGCCTCCACACCGAGGAGCGTGAGAATGGTGAGCGCTGGCAGGTCGTAGGCGAGGTCCTCTACAAGGTCGCCTATGGGCTTGGCTAGCATCGCATCCAGCATGGTGCCGACCGTGTCGCGCACCCAGGGTGCCAGCGCACGGTAGCGGCGCGGCGTGAAGGCGCCGGATACCGCCTTGCGGATGCGGGTGTGGTCCGGGGGCACTCGAGCGGATAGACCGGAATAGGCGGTGAAGTCTGCCTTCCTCAGCACCTGCTTCGCCGTCTCGCACAGCGGACGCACTGGCGCCTGCGCATTCTCCGACGAGAAAGTGCGCCAATCTTCGAACACCGCCTTGATATCAGCGTGTCGCGAAACGATCCAGTAACCAATCGTCTCGTCGTAGAAGACCGGCGCCTCCGCGCGCATCCTCTGGTACGACGGGAAGGGATCCCTCAGGTCGAATGGATCGAAATGCTCCCCACGCATTGGGCAGCGTCCATCAGCTGCGGCTCCGTCCGTATTGGCAGACTTTCTGAGATAAGTTTCCATAATCAGGCAAACATTAACCCGGCTGGGTTACGAATATAACGTCTTTGATACTTGTATTGCATGATGTAACGCGTATAACTCCAGCAACGCGCCCCGGTCAAGCGTCAATCTCTCCGAGCACTTCAATGGGGCGCTTGCTCTCCGCGCAAACTTGCCGAGGTCAGCTTCATCCCGCAGCACAAGCTTTGGCTGCGCCGGCTAGCCTTCCACAGCGAGTTGGTCATCCCGCTGTTAGAACTTCTGAAATGCCATCCGCTTGATCATGTTTTCGGCCTCCGCCTGCTTAAACCACCAGGGAGAGTAGCCCGGTGGATTATTGAATCCGTTTGCGATTTTTCGAGCAAGAGGCGGAACCTGGCTCGCGGCGCCCAGTAGCTGCAAGATCTGTGGCGCCGGCGGGACCAGCAGCGAGTTCGTCCACTTCACCACCCACTGGGCGTAATCCCAGAAGAGGTCAAAGGTCTGATGCATCCACTCGGCATCAAACGGCTTGGTGCCGCGCTCCAAAATCTGTTGGAGGTAGATGCTGGCCGCCTTGCTCGCTGTATTCGCGCCTTGACCCGTGATCGGATCATTGGTGGCAACGACATCGCCCATGCCAAGTGCCAGTCCGCCCGAGGGCAGCTTGCAGATCGGCTTGCGAACGATCGGTGGGAACCTGCCGGCCAGAATTCCATTGTTGTCGGTCAGTTCAATGTCGCGGCAGCGTTCTCCTTCCAGTGGGATGAATGTGTCCAAAATCCATTTACTCTTGGCCAGATGCTTCTCCGGAGTCTTCACATCATTCCAGCAGTCCATTGGCCCGCCGGGCACACCTTCGAACACCATGATCTCGCACGGGCCGGCAGTGGTCAGAGCAGGGAAAACGAAGTATTCGCCTACCCCCGGCACCAGGTTGAAGGACACGGCGGCAAAAGGCTTTCGCGGAACCATCTTCTTGACGTAAGTCAGCGCCAGCGCCCGCATCGGCCGGTCATAGGCAGACTTTTCCGCGTCCCGCTCGAACAAACGGTTTATCTCCCCTTTGCCGGAAGCAACCAGCACCAGATCATGGCTTTTGCCGTAACTGTCGATGTCCTGAGCGTTAGCATCCTTGATCACTAGACTGCCGCCGCGCTTGGTAAACTCTTTCATCCAACCGGCGAATTTGATTCGTTGGTCCACCGATTGCCCGTAGCCATCGAGCTTGGCCTCCCAGAACAGAGCCTTGGTCTTGTCCGGTCCGGGAATGGTGAATGCGATGCCCTCGGTGACGGGACATTCACTTTCCCAAAAATTGATTCCCAGATCCCGCTCCTTCTGCAGCGAATCGTGGAACATGAACTGGCCGGAACTGACTCGGCCGCTCAAGATCTGTTCCGCTGTGCGGTTAGAGATTACTGTGACTTCGTACTGGTTCTGCAGCAAACCCAGCGCTAACTGCAACCCGGAGTGACCGGCACCGACAATGGCAATTTTTCTCATGATTCGCTTCCTGTGCGGTTGCCGCCTGGCCTTGTTCGGTCCCTTGCTGCTTGTGATTCTTTCCTGATGAAACGCAGAATTTTTTTCCTGGCTCAGGCTGTGGGTAATTAATAACCGCTGTGATTTCGGAAATCGGCCCGTTTCTGTTCCAACTGCCGTAAACGCTGTCCCGACTGCCGGCTTTTGCAGTGCTCTCGGCCGCGGTTAAGACAACGATTACGGCAGCTGGGACAGAAAGCGGCGGGTCCTGAAAATCATCGGGTCAATTAGTTCGAACTTCTTGAAAGATGCGAACGTTGCTTCGCGCCTCCCCATCAACGTACAAAATATGAAGCTTGCACCGCAGGAGTCGTTAGATGCGATCGCCCCGTCGACCGGCACTCGACCGCGGCCAAAGGAAAGCGATTTACCCCGACGCGCTTTTGTCACGTCCGATGGCGTCCAGTTAAGCTATATTCGGCAAGGAAGCGGTCGTCCGATCGTTCTCCTCCACGGCTGGTCGCAGTGCGCCGAGGGTTTCAAACATCAGATCGGACCACTCAGCGCGCAATATGATGTTATCGCTGTCGATCAACGGTCCCACGGCGAATCGCAGAAAGTGTCTTATGGGTTAAAGATTTCGCGGTTAGCCAAAGACCTGTTCGAGCTCTTAACCAAGCTCGACCTGAATGAAGTCGCG
>WNFQ01007743.1_pt1 | contig 12099 bp, 9 predicted proteins | sample 5400171 | NCBI WGS metagenome assembly WNFQ01 (sample SAMN13153356, study PRJNA577476) | soil metagenome | isolation source: 20 cm soil under Madrone tree | place: USA:California | collected 2016-06-14
TGGCGTCGGGCAAGAATGGACAGCCGGTCGTGGTGGTCACCGGCAGGGGCATCATTACCTCGCTCGGCGCCGGCAAGGCGGACAACTGGGCCAAACTCACGGCCGGAGAATCCGGCATCCACCGCATCACCCGTTTTGCCAACGAGGGCCTCAAGACCACGATCGCGGGCAGCGTCGATTTCGTGCCGGTCGAGCCGTTCTGCTCGACCGAACTCGGAGAGCGCATGGCGACGATGGTCGCCGAGGAGGCGATCGAGGAGGCTCGCATCGGCAGCAAAGGCGACTTCCCCGGCCCGCTGTTCCTCGCCGTCGCTCCGGTCGAGATCGAGTGGCCGCACCGCGACGTGCTGGCGGCCGGCTCCGGCGCCAACGACGCGGTCGGATACGACGATCTCTTGCGGGCGAGCGCATCGGGCCGCTTCCATGCCATTCACGAACGCTGCCTGTTCGCTTCCGTGGCCGAGCATCTCGCCGAGCGCTTCGGGACCAAGGGCTCGCCGATTTCGGTGTCGACCGCTTGCGCATCGGGGGCGAGCGCGATCCAGCTCGGCGTCGAAGCGATCCGCCGTGGCGAAGCCGAGGCGGCGCTCTGCATCGGCACCGATGGTTCCGTCAATGCGGAGTGCCTGATCCGCTTCTCGCTGTTATCGGCGCTGTCGACCGCAAACGACCCGCCGCAAGCGGCGGCCAAGCCGTTCTCCAAGAACCGCGACGGCTTCGTCATGGCGGAGGGCGCTGCTGCCCTCGTGCTCGAGAGCTATGACTCCGCCGTTGCACGCGGCGCGAAGATTCTCGGCGTGTTGGCGGGCTGCGGCGAGATGGCGGATTCGTTCCACCGCACCCGCTCGAGCCCCGACGGCAAGGCCATCATCGGCTGCATCCGTAACGCCATCACGGACGCCGGTCTCACTCCCGACGACATCGACTACATCAACCCGCATGGCACCGGCACGCCCGAGAACGACAAGATGGAATATCTCGGCGTGTCGTCGGTATTCGGCGAGCGCGCGAAATCGATACCGATTTCCTCGAACAAGTCGATGATCGGGCATACGCTGTCGGCGGCCGGCACGGTCGAGACCGTATTCACGCTGCTCACGCTGGAGCATCAACGCCTGCCGCCGACGATCAACTATAAGGTCCCCGACCCGGCCATACCGCTCGATGTCGTGCCGAACGTGGCGCGCGACGCCAAGGTTCGTCACGCGCTGTCGAACTCGTTCGGCTTCGGCGGCCAGAACGTCTCGCTGGTGATGAGCCGCGAGCCCGCGTGACGCATGCGGGCACTTAGGCTGGTCGCCGACCGCAAGCTCGAGCTTGCCGACCTCCCCTCGCCCGCGACCCCGGCAGCGGGCGAGGTGCAGATCAAGATCAGGGCGGTGGCGCTCAACCACCTCGACCTCTGGGGCTATCGCGGCATGGCCTTCGCGCGGCGCAAGCTGCCGATCGTGGTCGGCGTCGAGGCCGCGGGCGAGATTGCCGCAATCGGTCCGGATGCAACCGCCTTCAAGCCTGGTGACCGCGTCGTCATGTACGGCGCCTTGACCTGCGGCACCTGCAAGGCCTGCCGGGAGGGCCGCGACAATTTGTGTGAAAATGTCGGCGGCATCATGGGCTTTCACATCGACGGCTTCGCCCGCGATCTCGTCAATATGCCGGCGCGTCTTGTGATATCGGTTCCCGACGGGGTGGCCCTGCGCGACGCCGCCTGCGCGCCGATCGCCTTTGCAACGGTGCAGCACATGCTGTTCGACAATGCCAGGCTCGAGCCGGGCGAGAGCGTGCTCGTGCATGCCGGCGGTTCCGGCATCGGCTCTGTCGCCATCAAGATGGCGAAGGCGCTCGGCTGCACCGTCATCACCACGATCGGCGACGATGCCAAAGCCGAAAAAGCCAAGGCGCTGGGCGCCGATCACGTGATCAATTATCGCACCGAGCGCTTCGAAGGCGCCGTGCGCAAGATCACGGCCAAAAAGGGCGTCGACGTGGTATTCGAGCACGTCGGCGCGGAGACCTTCAACGGCTCGCTCCTTTGCCTCAAGCGCGGCGGACGGTTGGTCACTTGCGGCTCGACCTCGGGGCCATCGACGACCATCAACCTGATGCAGCTTTTCCAACAGCAATACCGCATCATCGGCTCGTTCGGCGCCTCGATGCGCAACATCCGCGAGAGCCTCGCCAAGATGGCGAACGGCCTGTTGCCGGTGATCGACACCGAGGTTGCGCTCGCCGACTTCGAGCGCGGGCTGGCGCGGATCGAAAGCCGGCAGGTGTTCGGAAAGATCGTCGTCACCTTTTGACGAGCCGCCGCGAGCCCATGATCCCGTCGAGAGCTCTCGCCCATCGGGTCCGCCGGCATGTCAAGGCGGGCGTCGATGGCGCGCTCGGTTGGCTGGCGGTGGGGATGCTGCGGACCATCCGCGCAACCAACCGCAAGCACATGGCCGACTTCGCCGGCAGCTTCATGCGCATGCTTGGTCCGCGACTCAAGGAGCACAAGCTCGGCCGTGCCAACCTCGCGGCCGCCTTTCCGGAAAAATCTCCGGCCGAAATCGAAACGATCCTGCGCGGCGTTTGGGACAATCTCGGCCGCATTGCTGCCGAGTTCGCCCATATCGATCGCCTGCAAATGTTCGATCCCGACCCGCAGGAGATAGGCGACATCGTCTATAGCAGCGAAGTCGACAAACGATTTCGACAATTACGGTGCGACGGCAAGCCGGCTTTGGTGTTCGCCGCCCATCTCGCGAATTGGGAGCTGCCGGCACTGATTGCGGCCAAGTATCGTCTCGACACGACGGTGCTGTACCGCCAACCCAATATCGCCGCCGTCAGCGATGCGATCATCCAGATCCGCAAAGGCAGCATGGGGACCCTCGTTCCCACCAGTCTCGACGCGCCGTTCAAGCTGCTGCGCGTGCTCGAAGCCGGCGGCCATGTCGCCATGATCGTCGACCAACACTACGTGAACGGCGTGGACGTGACCTTCTTCGGGCGCCGCTGCAAAGCGAACCCCTTCCTCGCCCGTCTGGCGCGGCACGTCGATTGCCCGATTTACGGCACGCGGATCATCCGCCTGCCTGACCGCCATCGCTTCCGCGTCGATCTGACCGAGGCCATCGAGGCGCCGCGCGATGCCGACGGCAAGATCGACATCGAGGGCACCATGCAGGCGATCACGTCGGTGGTCGAAGGCTGGGTGCGCGAGTACCCCGAGCAATGGCTGTGGGTGCATCGGCGCTGGCGGTGACGAGGACGTCGCCACGCCTCGCTATTACTTGCCGGTCTTGATCCTGGTCCACAGCCGGTTCATCAGCCGCTGCGTCTTCGGGTCGTGGGCGCTGATTGTGTAAAGCTCCCTCATCGTGACGTCGTCCGGATAGATGGTCTTGTCGTCGATGATCGATTTGTCGATGAATTTCTGGCTCGCCAGATTGCCGTTGGCATAGGAAATGAAATTCGTGTTCTTCGCGGCCACCTCGGGCTTCTGCAGATAATTGATGAACGCATCCGCTTCGGCCACGTTCCGAGCATCGCGCGGGATGGCAACGTTGTCGAACCACAATTGCGCGCCTTCCTTCGGTATGGCGTAAGCGATCTCGACGCCGTTCTTGGCTTCCGCGGCGCGCTTTTGCGACTGCTTGACGTCGCCGGAAAAGCCCACCACGAGACAGATCTCGCCGGAGGCAAGCGCGTTGAGGTACTCCGATGAGTGGAACTTGCGCACGTAGGGCCTGATCTTGCTCACGAGATCGGCGGCCTTTTGCAGATCGGCCTCGTTGGTGGTGTTGGGGTCGAGACCAAGATAGTGCAGCGCCGCCGCCAGGATGTCGTCGGAGGAATCGAGCAAATGCACGCCACAGTCCTTGAACTTGGCCACATTCTCGGGCTTGAAGACGATGTCCCAGCTGTCGATCTTGCCGTTCGCCCCCAGCAGCTCACGCGCCTTTTTGACGTTGTAGCCGATGCCGGTCGTTCCCCACATGTAATTGACGGCGTACTGGTTGCCGGGATCGTACGCCGCCAATCGCTGTGAGATCTCCGGCCACATATTGGCGAGGTTCGGCAGCTTCGCCTTGTCCAACTTCTGGAAAACGCCGGCCTTGATCTGGCGCTCGAGAAAATAGGCCGTCGGCACCACCACGTCGTAGCCGGATTTGCCGGCCAGGAGCTTCGTCTCGAGCGTGTCGTTGGAATCGAAGGTGTCGTAGCGGACCTTGATCCCGGTCTCCTTGCTGAAATCCTCCACGACGCCCGGAGCCATGTAGTCGGACCAATTGTAGACGTTGACGACGCGCTCTTTCGGCTGCGCGGCAGCAGGCGTGATCGCCATGGTGGCGGCTGCTACGAGGGCACACCGGATTGCTCGGCGCATGGATGGGCTCCTTCAAGACCATCGGATGAAAAAGTCGGGGAAACGCGTGCTCGGGAAGATGGCGAAAGGGCTTGCGCGTCGCCGCAGCGCGCTTCAGCTCTCGGTCGGCAAACCGAGCTCCTTCCACGCTTTTATTCCTCCGGCGAGATGGGCATCGTAGGGCAGCCCCGCGGCTTGCGTCATCAGCGACGCGGTGACCGACCGGTTGCCCGAGCGGCAGGCGAACACGACCCGGCGACCCTGGGGATCGGGAATCGCGGCCGGATCGAACTGCGACATCGGAAGATAGAAGGCCTCCGGATAGCGCTCGACTTCGGTCTCATTGGGCTCGCGGACATCGACCAGCAGAACCTTGCCCTCGGCGATCCCCCGCGCCACCTCTTCCGGGGCTAAATCGTGCACGTTCTCTCGGCCAAGCTGAGCGGACATGAGGTCTACTCCTCAATTCGGGGCGCGGCGTCGCCGCTGCAGAAAACAAGTCGCGCGTCACACTGCAAGAATCAAGACCCCGGCGATTGCGGTGCCGGCTAGTGTCCCGATTCCGAAGTTCGCATTTCGGACTCCGCTGCAAGAATTGATGCGGACTTCTGAACCGCCACACTAGCGTCAGATCGTCACTTGCGTGCCCACTTCCACCACCCGACCGGTCGGGATCTGAAAATAGTCGGTCGCGTCGTTGGCGATGCGCGTGAGCATGATGAACAGGCGATCCTGCCAGCGCGGCATGCCGGAATGGGCGGCCGGCTTGAGCGCGCGCCGCGACAGGAAGAACGAGGTCGACATGATGTCGAACTGCCAGCCGTGCTTGCGGGCGATTGCGAGCGCTCTGGGGACGTTCGGCGTTTCCATGAACCCGAAGCGCAGGACCACGCGCGAGAACGTCTTGCCCACGGGCTCGATGCGCACGCGTTCGGCCGGCTCGGCCCGCGGCAGGTCCGCCGTCTCGATGGTCAAAATGACGTTGTGCTCGTGCAGCACCTTGTAATGCTTGAGGCTGTGCATGAGCGCGGTCGGCGCGGACTCGGGCGTGCTGGTGAGAAACACGGCCGTGCCCGGCACCCGGATCGGCGGCTTTTTTTCGAGCATGCGCACGAGATCGTGGAGCGAGATTTCCTGGCGCCGAGTCTTCTCGAACAGCAGGCGGCTCCCGCGCCGCCACGTGTACATGACGACCATCACCAGTCCGCCGAGCGCCAGCGGCACCCAGCCGCCCTCGACCACCTTGAGCAAATTGGCGCCGAGAAAACTGAGATCGATGAACAGGAACGGCGCCATCAGCGCGGCTGCCGCCAGCGGCGACCAGTTCCATACCTTCCAGATCACAACGAACGCCATCATCCCGGTAACCACCATGGTGCCGGTGACCGCGATGCCGTAGGCCGAGGCAAGCGCGCTCGAAGAGCGGAACATCAACACCAGAAACAGCACGCCGATCAGCAGAAAGAGATTCACCCGCGGCATGTAGATTTGCCCATAGTGCTCCTGCGAGGTGTGGCGGATTTCAAGCCGCGGCAGTAGACCGAGCTGGATCGCCTGCTGGCTCAGCGAATAGGCGCCGGTGATCACCGCCTGACTCGCAATCACCGTTGCAACCGTGGCCAGCACCACCATCGGCAGCAAGGCCCAGCTGGGATAAAGCAGAAAGAACGGATTTTCGATCGCCTTCGGATCGGCGAGCACCAGCGCGCCTTGGCCGAGATAGTTCATCGCCAGCGACGGCAGAACCAAACCGATCCACGCGGTCTGGATCGGCTTGCGGCCGAAATGACCGAGGTCGGCATAGAGCGCCTCGGCACCGGTCACGGCGAGGAACACTGCGCCGAGGGTAACAAGCCCAATGATGCCATGCGAGGCCAAGAACTCGACCGCGTAGATCGGATTGAAAGCCAGCAGGACTTCCAAATTGCTGAGGACGAATATGAACCCGGGAATGGCGATCGCAATGAACCACACCGCGGTGATCGGTCCGAAGAAAGCCGCCACCTTCGCGGTGCCACGCGATTGAACGGCAAATAGCGCGACGAGGATCACGACCGTCAGTGGCACGATGTAGGGATCGAAGGCCGGCGTCGCGACCTTGAGGCCTTCGACCGCGGACAGCACCGACAATGCGGGCGTGATGACCGCGTCGCCATAGAACAGCGCCGCGCTGATGATGCCGCAGAGCACGATCGCGCCGGCGCCACTCCCGAGCGCACGTTGCGCGAGCGCCATGAGCGTGAGCGTTCCCCCCTCGCCCTTGTTGTCCGCCCGCAGCAGGATGAGCACGTATTTCAGCGTGACCACCACGATCAGCGCCCAGAGGATGAGCGAGAGCACGCCGAGCACGGCCGCGCGCGTGACCGTTCCGCCGGCCGTGGCCGCGTTCACCGCCTCGCGGAACGCGTAGAGCGGGCTCGTTCCGATGTCGCCATACACCACGCCGACGCTGCCAATCGTCAGCGCCCAGAACGTGGTGCGGCCGTTCGCTTTCGCAGGGGTCGCGCCCCGGCGGGCAGCGTCAACTTTGGTGATGGGAGATGTCATTTTCGCCGCAAATGCTGCGCCGCAATATAACACGGCGGCCCGCGCTTATAATAGCGCAGTCAGGAACGGTCCGTTCCCAGCCTTGCTGGGAAGGCGGAGCAGCATCCATCGGCGCCATGACGTCCGCATCCGCCCCTTCAAAATCTGCCAATTTTTTCAGTAGCTTGTTGGTTCAGACCACCACCGAGGCCCTCACACCGCAACTTGCGTGCCGACCTCGACCACGCGACCGGTCGGAATGTGGAAGAAGTCGGTGGCGTCGCTCGCCGATTTCGCCAGGCCGATGAACAGCCGGTCCTGCCAGCGCGGCATCGCGGAATGCGAGGCCGGCTTGAGTGCGCGGCGCGACAGGAAGAACGACGTCGACATGATGTCGAAGTGCCAGCCGTGCTTGCGGGCAACGGCAAGCGCCTTCGGTACGTTCGGCGATTCCATATAGCCGAATTTGAGCGTCATCGAACTAAAGTGCGGTGACCGCACGGTGATCTTCACCCGTTCCTCGTCCGTCACCCTTGGCGTATCCGTGGTGACGACGGTCAGGATGACATTGTGCTCATGCAAAACCTTGTTGTGCTTGAGGTTGTGGAGGAGCGCAGTCGGCGCAAATTCCGGCTGGCTGGTGAGGAACACCGCGGTGCCCGGCACCATGTGCGGCGGATGCTTTTGCAGGCTCGGCAGCAAAATATCGAGCGGCACTTCGCTCCGCCGCGTTTTATGGGCGAGGATACTGGTGCCCCGCCGCCATGTCAGGATGAGGAGCACCATCGACGCGCCGAATAGGATTGGCGCCCAAGCGCCTTCGAGCAATTTGAGCAGATTGGCGGAGAAGAAGACGACGTCCACGAGAACGAGGGGCGCAACGACGACGCCGACCCGCCACAGCGGCCAACGGAACAGGCCGACCAGCAGCAAAACGCCGACGAGCAGCGCGCCGGTGACGCGCGGGATATAAATTTGCCCTGCCTGCGACGCCGAGGTGTGCAGGATGGCAAGCCGCGGCAAGAGCCCGAGCTGAATGGCCTGACGCACCAGCGAATAGGCGCCCGTGATCACGGCTTGGCTCGCGATCACCGTCGCCGCGGTCGCGAGCACGACCATCGGCAGCAGCAAGGTCTCGGGCACCAGCCGATAGAACGGGTTTTCGATGGCCGTGGGGTCGGCGAGCACCTTGGCGCCTTGGCCGAAATAGTTGAGCAGCAGCGCCGGCAGCACTAGGCTGAACCAAGCCGTCTGGATCGATCTGCGCCCGAAATGGCCGAGATCGGCGTAAAGCGCCTCTGCGCCGGTGACCACGAGGAAAACCAGGCCGAGCGTCGCCAGCCCGATATGGCCGTGGTCGTAGAGGAACGTCACCGCGTAGGCCGGGTTGACGGCGGCGAGCACGCCCGGATCATCGTGAATATGCAGAAGCCCGGCCGCCGCAATGGCGATGAACCAGATCACCATGACCGGCGCGAAGAAACTCGCCACCCGCGCGGTTCCTCGACTCTGCCCCGCAAACAAGCCGAGCAGGATGGCGATGGTGAGCGGCACGACAGAATGCTCGAACGCGGGCGTGACGAGCGTTAAGCCCTCGACCGCCGACAACACGGAAATCGCCGGCGTGATGACCGCGTCGCCCAAGAACATGGAGGCGCCCACGACCCCGAGCAGGAATACCAGCGCGGTCCGCCGCCCGAACGCGCGCGTTGCCAGCGCGGTCAACGATAGGGTGCCGCCCTCCCCGTTGTTATCGGCCCGCAGCAGCAGAAGCACGTATTTGATCGCCACCACGACGATAAGGGCCCACAGGATCAGCGAGAGCACGCCGAGCACGATGTCGCGTCTGACGGGCCCGGATTCGACCGCTGCAACCACCGCCACGCGAAACGCGTAAAGTGGGCTTGTGCCGATGTCGCCGTAGACGACCCCGACACTGCCGAGGGCCAACGCCCAGAGGTTCGATTTGTCGTAAGAGGCGCTATCGGTAACCGAAGGGGCCGCCGCGGCGGACCCGGTGTTTTCGTTTGCTACCTGGGCCATGGGGGCAGGGTCAGTCCCGACGCACCGCAAAACGAGCGGCGCCTTATATCACCGCTTACCCGCAGGCAACATGCCCCGGCGAGACAAGTTCCACGCGCACGCGACGCGTTTCCCGCGGACTAGGCGGCCGCCGCCGCGCCATGGAACGCTTGACGCTTCAAGCCGAGATATTCCCGTATTCTTCCTTAAGAAGCCCGAGCCGGGCGTACATATCGCGGTCGGACACCTGGAACAGGCGCGCTGTGCCGCCGCTGCTCTTGTGAACGATCCGGTTGCCCTGCGGCAATGTGAAGATGTCGTGCTTATTCCATCGGATGGTGTCGTCGCCGACCTGGCTTTCGCCCGAGCCCTCCACCACGCAGCACACCGAGTTCGCCGTAGTGCGGAAAGGAAGCGTGACCGCGTCGGCATCGAGCTGCACCAGGAAGCAATCCATCATCGCCATGCCCGAACCGCCGGTGAGCGGATTGACGTAGCGCACGCGCCGCGAGCCGTCGCGCGCGGGCGGGGCGACGGCGACCGCCGCCGCGGCGGTCGCATAGGGATAACGGAACACCGGCGAATAGTCCTTGGTGGTGTAGTCGGTGTCGGGCACGACGTTGGCGACGGCAAAGGCGGCGTCGGCGATGGTTTCCGGCATGTCGGCGGCGGGACCGGGCTCGAAGGCACCCGTCCCCATATAGCGCTGGAACGGCACATCGAGCGCATCGAGCCACACGATCGGTTCGGCGCCCTGATGGATGTGCTCATGCCAGGTCCAGGACGGCGTGAGGATGAGATCGCCCTCCTCCATCGGACAAGGCTTGCCATCCACGATCGTGGTCGCGCCCGAGCCCTCGAGCACGAAACGCAAGGCATTCATCGTGTGGCGGTGCGGTCGCGCCTTCTCGCCCGGCAGCAGAATTTGGATGTTGGCAGAGAGCGTCCTCGAGGTCTGCTGCTCGTCCTGATGTTCCGCTATCGGAGGGACGAGCTGCAGCACGCGCCGTTCGACCGCCTCCGGCGAGGCAACGTCGATGGCGGCGGAGACCAGCGGTCGGATCTTCTCCCACGACCACAGATAGGCCGCCTGCGGCAGCGGCGCCGGCCGATGCGCCCTCGCATTCTCCCACAACGGCGCGAGATTGGCCTGCTTCCATGCCTTGCGGATATCGATGATATCGGACCGGGCGACGGCGGACATGCGCGCAACCTTTCTCGTGTCGACGACGATCGAACGAGAGTCTAGATCACGTCCACACGCTGTCAATCGCGACGCGCGCGTATGCGCGACCGCGGGCGGCGATGGGTCCGTTCGATTGACTGAAGGCTTTGTCGCCCTATAGTGCGCGATATCCCCACCATCAAAGGCCGACACTTCCACGCGAGCGGACGAGAGGACGGCACCACATGCAGTTCGGCGTGCAGTTTTTTCCCGCCGTCGATCACACCGACAAAAGCGCCGCCGCTTACTATGCCGAGTCGCTTGCGATCGCGGAAGCGGCGGAGACATTGGGTTTTACCCACGCACGCACGGTCGAGCACTATTTCACCCGTTACGGCGGCTATAGTCCCAATCCGATCGTTTTCCTCACCGCCGTATCGCAGCGCACGAAGATGATGCGCCTCGTCACCGGCGCGGTGCTGCCCGTATTCAACCACCCATTCAAGCTCGCTGGCGAAATCGCGATGCTCGACGGCATTTCGGGCGGGCGGCTCGACGTCGGATTTGCGCGCGCGTTTCTACCGCACGAATTCCGCCGCTTCGGCATCTCGCCCGATGAATCGCAGGCGCGCTTCCGCGAAGGCCTCGAACAGATCGAACTCCTGCTCACCCAGGAGAATGCCACTCACCGCGGCCGCTTCCATTCCTTCGAGAACGTGACCTCGCTGCCGCGACCGACGCAGCGTCCGCGCCCCAAATTCTACATCGCGGCGACGCAGACGCCGGAGTCGTTCGAGTTCGCCGGGAGCAAGGGCTATGCGCTGATGGCGATTCCGATCGGCCCGATCGGGCCGCTGATCGATCTCTACCGCAAAGCCTGGCGCGAGGCCGGCCATCCCGGCGACGGCGAGGTGATGGTGGCGTTCCACATGTTCTGCCATGAGGATGCGCGGCTCGCGCGCGAGATCGCGCGCCCGCCGTTCGAGGAATATTTCCGCGCGCTCAACGAGGCGGTCGGCGATTGGGCAAGGGGCGCCACGTCGAAGGATTACCGCGACTACGACAAATCGATGCGCCGGCTGCGCTCGTTTACGCTCGACGGCCAGATCGCCTCGGGCGGAGCGTGGGTCGGCACGCCGGACGAGATCAAGGCCATCATCGCCCGCGTCGTCGAATCGATCGGGCGATTCGAGCACGCCTCGCTGCAGATCAATTTCGGCGCGCTCGATTTCCACGAGGCGCAGAAGTCCATGCGGCTGTTTGCGGCCGAAGTGATCCCACACTTCGCCGACGGCGCACCTTCCGATCGACAGGCCGAGCCGCTGGCGCAGGCGCGCTAGAGCGTGTACCCCGGTCCATCAGGCGCGTTTCGGAGCTCGTTGCGCTGCCGTGGCGCCACCGATGGGGTTGAGGCGTGCCTTGTCGGAGAAAGCAGGAAGCAGGATGAGCACGCTCGACGATTATTTGGTTGACCCCAAGCTGTCACTACTCGAGAAGACCCGCATTCAGGCGCAGGTCCTGGTGCCGGTGCTCGGAGCGCTGCGTTCCGAACTGGGGAAAGAGAAGGCTGACGCGATCGTCAAGCAGGCGTTGCGCCGATGGTCGGAACAGCTGTTCGCCGCCATAGCCGACGGCGTCGATGGCAGCCCGCGCCGCAAATGGGCGGCCATGCACACCGCCATGGCCGAAATCACCGAGCACGACGTCACGGTGGAGATGCGCCGCCACGATAAGGAGGCGCTGGAATTCGACATTACACATTGCCGGTTCGCCGAGTTCTTCCGCGCGCTCGGCGAGCCCGAGCTTGGCGCGCTGCTCGTATGCGAAGCCGACTTCGACATCGCCGCTGCGGGCGGCGGCGACGTCACCTTCACCCGTGACCAGACCATCATGCAAGGCGCGCCGAGCTGCACGTTCCGCTACAAGTTCGCGCCGCGATGAGGATGCCGGATGATTGCCGGCAACGCCCCTCGCGTCAGGTTGTCGCCGCCGGCAGCCTCGCCCGCTTCCCGCGCGGCGCAAGCTGCGCTAT
>WNFQ01005168.1_pt1 | contig 12098 bp, 10 predicted proteins | sample 5400171 | NCBI WGS metagenome assembly WNFQ01 (sample SAMN13153356, study PRJNA577476) | soil metagenome | isolation source: 20 cm soil under Madrone tree | place: USA:California | collected 2016-06-14
ACGGGCGAGCCGACGAGCGCGAGCGCGTTGATCGCCGGGTAGAAGATGCCGTGCGCGAGACCGAAGACCGCGCCGAAGACCTCGAGGAGTCCGGGCCGCATCGCCGCCATCGCGAGGACGACCGCGGCGTACAGCACGAGCGCGGCGAGCGCGACGCGATGGCGTCCGAAGCGGTCCGGCACGTGGCCGAAGCCGATGCGCACGAGGATCGCCGCCGCCGCATACGCGACGAAGAAGCCGCCGACGCGCGCGCGGCCGAGCGCGAGGGCGTAGGGCTGCTGAAACGTGAAGACGGCCCCGAAGGCCGCTCCCGACAACGTGAGGATGATCGCGTACTGCCGGGCGAGTCTGCCGCGCAGCACGAGGAGCAGCCCGTTCCGCGACGCGAGCGCCGCGGCCGCCGCGACGGCGCGCGTCGGGGCTGCGGTGCGGCGTGCGTCGTGCATCCGATCGGTGCGGCGGCCGTCGTGCGCGTGGTGCGCGCCGCGACGACGCTCCTCGGCGCGCGTGGCGACCGCAACGGGCGCGCGCTCGCGAATGCGCAGCGCCAGCGTCGCCGACACGAGCGCCGCGAGCGCGGCGAGCAGGAACACGACCCTCCACCCGACCGTTGCGGCGAGCGGCTCGGCCACCGCGGGGGCGACCGCGTTCATCACCAGCATGCTCGCCCCGGAGAGGCCGAGCGCTTGGCTCAAGCGCTCGTGCGGCACGAGCTCCGCCATGAGCGTGCCGACCGAGGTCACGACGAGCGCGTACGAGACGCCCTGGAGAACGCGCAGGACCTCGATCGCCGGGCCGAGGGCGTGGACGCGCGTGAAGCCGACGGCGGCGACGGCCATCGCGAACGCGCCGAACGCCATCGCGTGGCGCCGCGGCAGGCGCTCGACCCAGTCGGCGGCGAGCACCGTGAACGCGACCGTCGAGACGCCGAGGATGCCGACGACGAAGCCGATCTCCGCCGGTCCGACGCCGAGCTCCTGCACGAGAAACGTCGGCAGCAAGTAGAACGTCGAGAACGCGAAGCCCCACGTCGAGGCGACGACGAGCACGAGCAGGGCGTCGGTGCCGAGCCAGTGCTCGCGCGCCGCCGCGGGTTCGTTCCGTTCTTCGCGTCTGATGATTCGCAGGCTGCTCATCGCATTCTCCGTGCCGCCGCCGCGGCACCGGAGAGGCTCGTGAGCGGTCTCACGAAAAAGCCCCTCCGGCCGTGACGGCGGGAGGGGCTTGGAAGCCGATGCTGGTTCTCGCTACCGCAGCATGGGCCCCTCCGTCGTCGGGCGCCGGACGGCTTTTAGGCCGGCGCGCCACGTAACGATGACGGACGGGCGATGCTGCGTGACGTGCATGACGGTCGCATGTACTCACAGTCGCGCCGTGGATGCAACCGTGATACACGCCGCGCGCGTGTGCGGTCGTGCGGTGTGGATCGGTTGGGTGATGGGAGTCGTGTGCGGCGTGATGTCCGGCTGCTCCGCTCGGCGTCATGCGCGCTCCGCGCCGCCCGCGCACACAGCGAATCCCGAGACCAGCTGCGACGACGCGCGCGCGAGCGCGATCGAGACGCTGCGCACGCTCGGCTACGCGATCGTCGCGTCCTACGACGCGATCCCGCGGCGGATGACGATCGTCGCCGTCGAGAAGCAGTCGACGCGCGGCCGCTTCCAGGCGACGGTCGCGGTGCGGTGCGACGATCGCGACCTCGAGGTGATCGGTGGGCGGTCGGCGCCGCCGCCGCACGATCAGTTCGAGGAGCATCTGCGCGCCGCGTGGAGGGCGCGCGGCGGCGGCCGCGTCGGGCCTCCCCTCGGACGCGGTGGGACACCGGCGACCCCAATCGCACGCTTCGATCTTCTCTCCGCAGCCGACGGCCGGGAACGGTTCGGCGGCGACATCGCCACCGCGGGTCTCGTCGCCGCTCGCCTCGTGCTCTCGAACCCGACGCCGCGCCCGTACGTCGTGTCCGTGCCGCTGATCGGCCTTCTGCGCCCGACCGGCGACGTGGTGCGCCCATTGCCGTGGACGGGTGCGCGCGCGCGCCTCGCGGTGTCGGGGCAGAGCTGGAGACCATACGACGAGATCGAACGCGAGCTGGTGACGGATCGAGTGCTGCGGCCGGGTGAAAGCCTGAGCGGCATCATTCTCTATCCCGCCGGTACGTACGCCGACGTCGACCTCGTGCTGGGCGACCAGGGCGAAGCGCGCAGCGAGCGATTGCCGGCGCTGCCGATTGCGCGCTGAGACGCCGCGTCAGAGCGCGGCGAGCGCGGCGCGTGCGTTCGGCGGGAGGCTCTGGCGCAGCGTCCAATAGGACGCCCACGGATCGGCGCGGAGGGCGGGCCGCCGGCGCGGCAGTGCCCTCGCGCAGTCCTCGAAACGAGGGCTGGCGGATCTTGCCGTCGCTCGTCATCTCGCTGAAGGCGACCTCTGCGACGAGCTCCGGTCGCACCCAGTGCACGCCGCGGCGGCGGAAGCCCGCCGGAAACGGCGTGAAGGGACACGTCTGCGTCTCCAGCGTTGCGAGCCGGCGCCGCAGCGTAGTCGCCGACTCCTGCGTGAATCCGGTGCCCACCTTGCCGGCGCAGACGACGCGCCCGGCGTCGTCGTGACGCCCGACGATCAGCGCGCCGATGCCGGGCCGCGTGCCCTCCGGATCGGTGAAGCCGCCGACCACGAACTCGGCGCGCTGCAGACACTTCGTCTTGAGCCACCCGCCGTGCCGTCCCGCGTCGTACGGCAGATCGCGGCGCTTCGACACGATGCCCTCGAGCCCGAGACGGCACACCTCGGCGAAGAGCGCCGGCCCGTTGCCGACGACGTGCTCGGCGAATTGCAGGACGCCGTCGGCGCCACGGTGTGCCACCGGCGCGCCTCGCGGCCGTCTCGCGAGGAGGCGCGCGAGGATCGCTTTCCGGCGCTCGAGCGGGAGGCGCGCGACGTCCTCGCCGTCGAGGTGGAGGAGATCGAAGACGAAGTAGACGAGTGCCGCACGCGAGCCGCCGCTGAAGGCGTGTTGCAGATCCTGGAAGCTCGTCCGGCCGTCGGGTCGCACGCTCGCGACCTCGCCGTCGAGGACTGCGTCTCGCATCCCGAGGCGTCGTACGGCATCGACGACCTCGGGAAAGCGCGCCGTGCAGTCGTTGCCGGCACGGCTGACGAGGCGCACGTCGCCGTCGTCGACGAGACAGCCGACGCGGTACCCGTCGTACTTGAGCTCGTGCAGCCAGGCGTCGCCCGCCGGCGGCTCGCGTACCAGGCGCGCGAGCTGTGGCGCGAAATGCGCGCCGGGTGTCGTCGCGCGCGAACGCGCCGCTCGGCGTCTCATGGTGGCGCGCCCCATGACCTCGTCCTAGCCGTCGGCAGGTGAAGGTGCCAGCCGCCGACGCTACAATCGCCCCGTGAGCTCCGGTCAGCCATGCCAGGTCGTGGTGCGGCGTGCGACGCTCGACGAGATCTTCGCCCTGCGTCACGCCGAGCTGCGCGCCGGGCTACCACGCGCGAGCGCCGAGTTCGACGGCGACACCAGCCCGACGACGCGACACTTCGCCGCGTTTGCGGCGCGCACGCCGCTCGCGAGCGGCCGTGTCGCGACGTCGTCGCACGAGGCCGGCGGGCTCGCCCCATCGGACGACGCCGACGGGCTGGCGACGCCGTCACCCGCCGCGATCGCATGCGCGTCGTTCATGGTGGAACCGTACGCCGGACGCGCCGCGCACCAACTCCGCGGCATGGCGGCACGCGCCGATCTCGTGCGTCGTGGCATCGGCGGCGCGCTCCTCCGCTACGCGATCGCCGATCTCGTTGCGTACGACGACGCGCGACTCTTCTGGTGCAACGCGCGGGTGGCGGCGATTCCGTTCTATCGCCGCATGGGTTGGGAGATCGCCTCCGACGTCTTCGACGTTCCGACCGTCGGCCTGCATCGCGCGATGACGTTCGTCGCCGACGAAGCGCGCGGCCGCGGCCGTGCATGACGGGCGTCGCGCCGCCGTCGATCTCGCGCGTCGTCGACCTCACTCGTCCGTCGACCAGCCGTACGCGGCGAGGAAGCGCAACAGGCGCGGGTCGTCGCGCGCGAGCGGCGGCAGCCACTCGCGGACGAGCGTGCGCGTCCACAACGCGCCGCTCGGATCCCCGGGCGGCGCGAACGCGTAGCGGTAGAGGCGCGCGCGGATGAAGCGCGGCGGCGCGTCGGGGAACGGGTTCGGGCCGAGGAGCGACAGCGTGCCCGGGTCGTTGTGCAGGAGCTTCCACACGAGGTGCAGCGTCCACGGGTACTCCTCGGGGGTCGACATCGCCGCGAACCAGAGCTGCCACGCGAGCCGCGGTTGATACGGCGCGACGAGGCAGGGGCGACGCATCGGGTCGCCGGGTTTGCACGGGAAGTCGTACTCGCGCCACGCCGCGCTCTCGTCCGCCACGGCGTCGCTCGTGCCCTCGAACACGATCTCGGGGCGTTGGCGGCCGACGCTGCCGAAGGCGCCGTACGTGTTCACGAGCTCGAGCGGGTCGAACGACGTGTTCATCCGCTGTCGCGACGACAGCAGGTTGGTGACCGGTCCGATGCTGAGCAGCGCGACGACCGCGGTGAGCGCGGCAACCGCAACGCGCTGCGCGCGTGACGGCGCGGCAGTCGTCGCGGCGCGCTCGGCGGCCGCGACGAGTCGCCGCGGCAGCACGCGCCGCAAGAGGCCGTCGTCGAAGCACGCGAGAATGGGCACGATCGTGAGCCAGTTGAGGAACGACAGGTTGCCGCTGACGAGGAGAAACACCTGCAACCCGAGCATCACGCCGCCCGCGACGTGGCGCGCGACCCGCGGGCCGAACGCGAACCAGGGCGCGACGAGCTCGGCGACGTGATTGAAGAGCGCGCCCGCCTTGTGGAACCAGCGCGGCATGAAGTGCAGCGTCCGGCTGAGCGGATTGGGGATCGGCTGCGTCTCGTAGTGGTAGTAGAGGCAGGTGAGGTCGCGCCAGCAGCGGTCGCCGCGGAGCTTGATGAGGCCGGCGCCGAGCATGATGCGCACGATGAGCCAGCGGTAGAGCCAGATGACCGGCGTCGGCGGCGGACGGCGCGGGAACGGCCGCGGGTCGAGAAGTGGGCAGAGAAAGATCGCCAGGAACCCGGTCTCGCAGAGTTGGATCTCCCAGCCGTAGCCGTACCAATCCTGGCCGATGTGGACGAAGGAGAGGTAGAGCGCCCAGAGGACCGCCATCAGGATCGCGTTCGCGAAGCCGAGCGCGACGACGGCCGACAGCGCGACGCCGGTCCACGACGCGGCGACGAGCGCGCGGTCGCTGATCCCGAGCCAGAAGACCGACGGCACGACGAGCATCGCGCCGGTCGTCGAGCCGAGCCGCGCGCCGATGCGGGCGAGGAATTGCTCGGCGGGAAGGAGGCCGTGCGCGCCGATGAGCGGCAGCACCTGCGTCGCGAGCGAGAGGTAGGCGGCGAAGTAGACGAAGCCGAGAAGGCGCAGGATCACGAAGCGAGTGAGCCAGTACGTCGGCCCCGCGCGCCCGTCCGACGCGACGCTCGCGTCGGACCGCCCGCCGTCGTTCACGGGAGACCGCCCGCCGTCCACGCCGCCACGGCAAGCCCGCACGCGACGCCGATCGCGATGCCGACCAGGACGTCCGAGACGTAGTGCACGCCCAGCGCGACGCGGACGACGGCGACGAGCGCCGCCCACGGCGCGAGCGCGACGACCGCCCACGGCGGCCCGAGCGCCGCGCCGACGACCGTAAGCGCCGTCGCCCGCGCCGCGTGCCCTGACGGAAACGAGTGCGGATCGGTGTGGCGCGAGAGGAAGTCGCGCTCTCCCGAAGGACGCTCGCGGCGGACGAGCCATTTCAAGCTCTGGACGGTGATCGCGGTGACGACGATCGTGGCCGTGACGACGAGGATCGCCGGCCGCGCGCGCGCGTCGCCGCCGAGCCAGAGCGCCGCGGTGCCGATCAGCCACCACCACCAATCCGCGGAGTGGGCGACGAACGCCGCGAGTCGACGGATGCCCGCCCGTTCCGTCGCGTGCCGCAGACGCTTGGAAACGCGCGCATCGATCGCGGCGAGCGCTGCGACGAGGCGGCCGACCGCGCGCGGCTCGGCCCGGGCCGTTTGCCGTTCGGCGCCAGGCGCACTACTTCGTCGCATCGAGATGGCGCTCCATTTGCCTGCTTCTGACACGCCGGCCCGAAGCCGTTCAACGATACCGCCGGACGCGATGCCGGGACGCGCACTCTGTCTCCGCTGCTTGCGGCCGGAGACGGTCTGCTGGTGCGTGGAGTTGGCGCCGATAGCGAGCGCGACGCGCGTGGTGTTCCTGCAGCATCCCCGCGAGAGCCGGGTCGCGATCGGCACCTGCCGCATGGCGCACCTCGCGCTCGCCGGCTCGGAGCTGCATCGCGGCGTGAGCTTCGAGACGCATCCGCGCGTGCGCGCCCTCGCCGCCGACGCGAGCGGCGCGGTGGCCGTTCTCTACCCCGGAGACGACGCGTGCGAGCCCGAGCTGCTCGCCGGTGTCCGACCGCACACGCTGATCGTCCTCGACGGTACGTGGCATCAAGCACGCGCGATGTGGCGCGCCAACCCGGCGTTGCACCGTTTGCCGCGGATCGGCTTCGTGCCGTCGACGCCGGGGAACTACCGGATCCGCCGCGAGCCGGCGCCGCACTGTCTCGCGACCGTCGAGGCGGTGGCCGAGGTGCTCGGCCGGCTCGAAGGTGATGCGGGGCGCTTCCAGCCGATGCTGCGTGCGTTCGATCGCATGGTCGAGCAGCATCTCTTCTACCGGCGCCTGCGGCCGAATCAGGCGTGGCGCCGCCGCAAGCGGCATCGCCAACCACGTCCGAGTCGCGTCCGAATTGCGCTGCGCGCCCGCCGCGCGGATCTCGTCGTCGTCTACGGCGAGGCGAACGCGCCGCCGATTCATACCGACGCCGCGCCGCCCGAGCTCGTGCATCTCGTCGCGTGCCGGCCGGCGAGCGGCGAGCGCTTCGTGTCCGTCATCGCGCCGCGTCGGCCGCTCGCGCCGTCGACGGCGGAGCATCTCGTGCTGAGCCCGGCGGAGCTGTACGGGGGCGAGAGCGTCGACGCGGCGCTGGCACGCTGGCACGCGTTCCTCAGGCCGACCGATCTCCTCTGCGTGTGGGGGTCGTTCACGATCGGGCTCCTGCGCGACGTCGGCGACGACGAGCGCGCGACGTTCGATCTGCGCGATGCGGCGACCCGTGAGCTCCACGGCCGGCCTGGCGGTATCGAGGGCGCCGCGGCGCGGCTTGCGGACGGCGCCGTACCGGTGGCGTGGACGCGCGGGCGGGCAGGGGAGCGCATCGCCGCGCTCGCCGCGATCGCGATGACGCTCGCCGGCTGAGCGGCCGGCGCCATTGCGGCTGCGGGCGTCCCGCGTTTGCCGTCGCAAGACGAGAAGCCGTGCGCCGCCGCGATCGAGCCGCGGCGACGGGTGCTGTCCAGTACCCCGCGACGCGCGCGTCAGCCGGCGCGCGACGTCGCGAGCCGCAGCACCTCGAGGTAACCGCCGCTGGCGAAACATCCCTCCGGCAGGAGGCCGTGCTCGTGGAGACGACGGTGGAGCTTCGGGAGGTTGTGGTGCGGCACCGTCATCATCAGGTGGTGCTCGTAGTGGTAGTTCACGAGGTTCGGCGCGATCAGCAGGCGCTCCCACCAGCGCGCGCGCGTCGTCCGCGTGTTGCGCAGCGGATCGAGTTGGTCGGGGACGACCGAGTGCTCGGCGATCGCGCGGATACGGGTCACGAGGCGATACGTCGTGAGCCACGAGACGACCCACAGGAGATAGAGCGCGGGGTGGCCCGCGAGCGTCAGGATCGCGAGCAGGACGGCGTTCGTGATCGCGACCGGCGCGATCTTGTGCCAGCCGACGTCGGCACGCTCGCCGCCGCTCATGCCGAAGTTGCGTTGCGAGCGCCGCCGGCCGAACCCCATGTCGCGCTTGTAGACGAGGATCGCCTGCTTGATGCCCGTCTGGCCGGAGAGGTCGCGCCAGACCTTGCGGCGGAAGCTCGCCGGCGTGATCGGGAAAGGCGTCACGAGGGCGAGATCGGGATCCTCGAAGGTGCCGGTCTTGGAATGATGCGCCAGGTGGTAGTTGCGGTACGGCGCGGTGTCGGTCCAGACGGGATACGCCGCGAGCCAGTTGCCGGCCCAGTCGTTCCACGCGCGGCTCTTGAAAAGCGTGCGGTGCGCCGCCTCGTGCATCACGACCGCGAGGCCGAGCTGGCGCGCGGCGATGACGAAGAGCGCGACGACGATCGTCACCACGTTCGGCCGCCACGCGACGAGCGCCATTGCCGCGAAGATCAGAATCCAGTTGCTGGCGATCGTCCACCACGACCGCAGCGGGTTGATCGTGAGGAGATCCTTCCGCTCCTCGAGCGTGAGCAGCTGGCGCCAGAGCGGAATGCCCGCCGCTGCGGTGCCCGTCGGCGATCCGGGGGCCGCCGACTCGGCGGTCGTGGTCGCGGCGGCCGGCGCGGTGAGGGTGATCGCGGCATCGAGCGCCTCGTCGGTGTCACGCGGCGTCGACGCCGCCGCGTTGCTGCGAGTTGCGTTCATGGCAGTCCTCCGGCGGCGACGGCGAGATCGCGGTCGCCGCTCATCAGACGGGAGTCGGTCGGGGTGCGGTGATTGGGCGCGCCGTGCGTGCGCATGAACGGCCGCCAGCAGTCGCGTCCGACACGGTCGTAGCGGCGCATTGCCTCGACGAGCGCCCGGCGCTCGGCGGCCGGCACGATCGGCTCCGGCAGCAAGGGATCGAGCACGAGCTCGCGAATGGCGCGGCCACCCAGCGTGAACGTCTCGACCATCGCGCGCTCTGTGGCGAGGCGCGGGAGGCGACGCTCGCTCGCGGCGAGCGCCGCGCGCATCGCGCGATACGACGCACGCAGCCGCGCGACTTCCCAGAGACGGCGCGCCCGCGCCTCGGTCGCGTCGTCGAGCGCGCCGAGCGCGAAGACGATCGCCGCGGCGTCGAGTCCGAGCGCCTCGAGCTGCCGCCGCACCTCGGCGACGCCGCCGCGGAGGTTGTCGGGGCGGATCCAGAGGCCGGGATCGAGCTCGCGGAAGCCGAGAAAGTCGAACCCCCGCCGACGGCGCCGCGCGGCGCGGCGGTCGCTGCGCTTGAGCGCACCGGTGTGGACGCCGATCCAGCCGCCGTTCCAGGCGGTCGTGCGCTCCTCGACGCGGCTCCACGCGCGCACGTGGCTCTGCACCACCGCGGCCTGCTCGGTCACCCGGTAGCGGCCACGCTCGTCGCGCTCGACGATGCCGCGCGCGCCGAGGCGCGCGAGCTCCACCCGGATGCCGTTCTCGCCGACGCCGAAGAGCTCGCCGGCGCGCACCAGCGCCCGCACCGGGATCGCCGCGCCTCCCATCGTCGAGAGGAGATCGAGGATGAGGCTCTTGGCCGTCGGCGTCACTGGTCTCAGGTATTACCGGCCGTGACGATTTATGTCAAGAACAGTAATGTGGACGTCGCCGGCGACCCAGTCGTCCTCGAGGATGATCGCGTGACCGCGGGCGGCGAGCGTGTCGCGGACGGACTCCGGGATGCGGCCTTCGACGCGCAGGCCGCCGGGGATCGCACTGTGCGGGAAGAAGCTCGACGGGAAGTGCGCCGACGAGAAGCGCGCCGCCTCGATCGCGTCCTGCACCGGCATGCCGAACTCGACGAGGTTCAGGAACACCTGCAGCGTCCATTGATCCTGCTGATCGCCGCCCTGAGTACCGAGGACCATCGACGGCGCGCCGTCGCGCAGCACGAGCGTCGGGGTGAGCGTCGTGCGCGGGCGCTTGCCGGGGGCGAGCGCGTTCGGATGGCGCGGATCGAGAAAGAACGTCTGCACGCGCGTGCCGAGCGGGAAGCCGAGACCGTCGATCACCGGCGACGTCGCGATCCAGGCGCCGCTAGGGGTGAACGACGCCATGTTGCGCTCGCGGTCGACGACCGCGACGTACACGGTGCCGCGACCCCAGTCGCGGGCGGCGAAGATCTCGCCGTGGTCGAGAAGCGCGCGGCCGCGGCGCGGGTCGCCGGGACGCTGCGCGCTCGATGCGCGCTCGGGATCGATCAGCGCTCGGCGCGCCGCCGCGTAGCGCTCGTCGAGGAGCTCGGCGAGCGGCACGTCGACGAGCTCCGGGTCGCCGTAATACTGCTCGCGATCGGCGAACGCGAGCTTCGCCACCTCGGCGACGGTATGGATGTAGTCGACGCCGTTCGGCTCGAGACGCGCGAGGTCGAAACCGGCGAGGAGCGCGAGCTGCTGGAGGAAGACCGGCCCCTGACTCCACGGGCCGCACTTGTGGACGGTGTAGCCGCGGTAGTCGAGCGTGACCGGCTTCTCGACGTGCGACTGGTATTGCTCGAGATCGACGCGCGCGAGAAGTCCGCCGTGCGCGGCGGCGTGTGCCGCGATCTCGCCGGCGATGTCGCCGCGGTAAAAGGCCTCGATCGCGGCCGCGAGCCCGTGGCGACGGCCGTGTCCCGCACCGCGCTCCTCGGCCGCGATGAGACGGCGGAAGGTGCGGCCGAGATCGCGGTTGCGGATGACGTCGCCGACATCGGGGAGCCGCCCGTCGGGAAGGTAGACCGCGGCCGTCGAGGTCCACGCTTTACGAAAGAGATCGGCGCCGCCGGCGATCGAGAAGTCGCCGAGGAGATGCGCCGGTGCCGGTCCGCGCAGCGCCGCGTGCAGAGGAAACCCGCCCTCGGCGAGCTCGAGCGCCGGGGTCGCGACGTCGGCGAAGCTGCGCGTGCCGAAGCGGTCGAGGATCGTCAGCAGCGCGTGCGGCAGGGCGCACGGTCCCGCCGGCAGCACGCCCGCCATCGGGATCAGCGTGTGGCCGTGGTCGCGGAACCACTCGACCGTCGCGGCGCGCGGCGCGACGGTGTTGCCGTTCACCGCGTACGCGCGACGCTCGGCGGCGGCGTAGCAGAGCGCGGAGAGCTCGCCGCCGAAGGTATGCATGTGCGGGTTGACGACGCCCTCGACGAGCGTCGCCGCGACCGCGGCGTCGAAGGCGTTGCCGCCGGCGTGCAGGATGCGCAGCGCGGCCTCGGCGGAGAGGTAGTGCTCGCTCGCGACCATCGCGCGCGTGCCCATGAGCGTCGGCCGGCGCATCGCCGCTCCATAGCAGGAGCGGGGTCGGTGCTCTATCTACGGCGACGCGGGCGCGAAGGTGTCGCAGGCCGCGATGTGCCCCTGTTCGAAGCCGGCCTTGAACCAGTGGACGCGCTGCTGCGACGTGCCGTGCGTGAAGGCGTCGCGGACGACCGTGCCGCGCGTCTGCCGCTGCAGCCGATCGTCGCCGATCGCGGTGGTGGTGCCGAGTGCTTCCTCGACGTCGCCCGCCTCGAGCCAGTCGTGCCGCGCCTGGGCGCGATTCGCCCAGACGCCGGCGTCTCCATCGTCGTGCCTTGGGTCTGCAGAATGAGACTCAGGATTTGCAGCGGGCTCTGGCCCATCAAGAGGCTGGCGACGACGATGACGGCGATGCCGCCGAGCCCGAGCGGCATCCCCATGCCGATGCCGGCACCGCGTTCATCCTCGACGTTGTCGCTCTCGAGTACGCCGCCATCGTCGCCGCCGCGAGCAAGTTGCCGACGAGGATCGCGGGCCAGGTGAGCGCGTGCAGCACGCTCTCCGCGAACGCCATCGCGACGACGAGAAAGCCGAACATGAAAACGACGAAGAAGAGCAAGATGCCGAAGCCGTAGTTCGGGTCGCGCTCCGCGAGCATCAAGAGGTACGCCGCGATGCCGCCGAGCACGGCGAACGCGAGCACGTGCACCCAGGTGAACATCAGCGCCGTCTCGAACGACGCCTGGATGCGCTCCGGCGCGTCGAGCGCGCTCGCGTTGCCGAAGAGCGCGGTGCCGAGAACCGTCGGCGTGTAGAGCGGTCGGCCTTGGATCGCGTCGAGGACGAAGAACCAGACCGCGACCGTCGCCGCGCCGATCAGTCCCGCGACGATGCCTTCCGTCGAGATGCGCGAGAAGTCCGTCGAACGCTCGGCGGTGAGGGTGGGGGTGGCCGTCTCGGTGTGGGCGGTCATGAGACGCTCC
>WNFQ01005826.1_pt1 | contig 12091 bp, 10 predicted proteins | sample 5400171 | NCBI WGS metagenome assembly WNFQ01 (sample SAMN13153356, study PRJNA577476) | soil metagenome | isolation source: 20 cm soil under Madrone tree | place: USA:California | collected 2016-06-14
AGCTCTTCGCGACCGAGGTCATGCCGCGCTACGCCTCGGCGGCATCGCCGGCGCGCGCGTAGCCGCGCGTCGCTGCGACGGCGAGCCTCGGTGCGCCGCTAGGCGGCGCCTCCCGCGCCTCGCGGGATCCAGACTCGCATGGCCCCCGGACCGCGGTTCGCCCACGCGTAGTACGGGACGGCCGTGAGGGCCGTGCGCCGGCGAGCGGCCGACCCGCCGCGCGCGACGGGGCGATAGAGGCGATCCTTCCAGGGCGCCGTGTCGACCGCCCACCCGGAGCCCCGCACGACGGTCACCCCTTCGAGGCGACCGGATACCCACGACGACTCGAGCGGCGCCGCGGGGTCGATCTCGAGATCGGCGAGGCTCGCGTCAGGATGATCGGCTTGCTCGAGACAGTAGACGAGCGGGCCGCGCTCGATCGCCACGCAGCCGCGCGTCGACTCGATCCACGGATGCGCTTCGATGAGCCGGGCCTCCGTCGTGAAGCCGAGCTCGACGACGTCACCGCTCTGCCAGGCGCGGTCGATTCGCAGGTAGCCCCTGGATCCCGGCGCGACCGGCTTTCCGTTGACGCGCGCCGTCGCCGCCGCGCACCAGCCGGGCACGCGGAAGCTCAACGTTCGCGGCGTCGTGGGCGCCTGCTCGACGGCGATCCGTACGCGTCCTTCCCATGGATAGGCGGTCTCCATGCGGAGCATCAGGGCGGGGCCCGATCCGAGATCGGCGGCGAGGCGCGCTGGGGCGTATTGATGAATCTGCAGGCCCGAAGCGTCGCGCGTGGCCATGTAGTGGCCGAACGTCGCGAGCTGGCGCATGACGTTGGGCGGGCAGCAGGCGACCAGGTGCCATTCTTTGCGGAGGCACCCGCCGCGGCTCAGGTGCTCGGGCTCGCCGTTACTGGCCAGCGGATTCACGTAGAAGTACCGCTCGCCGGTGAGCGAGACGCCGGCGAGGACGGCGTTGTAGAGCGTGCGCTCGATGAGATCGCCGAAACGCGATTCGCCCGTCGCCAGCAGCATACGCCAGCTCCACATCACGCTCGCGATCGCGCCGCAGGTCTCGCAGTAGGCGAGATCGTTCGGCAGCTCGTACGGCTGGCCGAACGCCTCGCTGAGATGCCGGCCGCCGACTCCGCCGGTGATATAGAGCTTGCCGCTGACGAGGTCGTGCCACTGGCGATTCAGCGCGGCGAGGAGCGCTCCTTCGCCGGTCTCGAGATAGATGTCCGTGGCGCCGGTCGTCAGGTAGAGCGCGCGGACGGCGTGGCCCTCGACCGTCGTCGCGTCGCGCACGGGCACGCGATCCTGGAACGACGCCGAGCTGTTGTAGCGGCCCGGTCCCAGCCAGCCGCGCCCGCGGTGCTCGAGAAAGAACGACGCCAGGTCGAGGTGGCGCCGCTCGCCCGTCTCGCGGTAGAGCTCGACCAGCGCCATCTCGATCTCCGGGTGGCCGGGAGTCGCGACGCGGCGGCCTGGTCCGAAGAGCGAGTGGAGGTAGTCCGCGAAGCGCTGGGCGATCGTCAGCAGCCGGTCGTCGCCGGTGGCTCGCCCGAACGCGACCGCCGCCTGGATGAGGTGGCCGGCGCAATAGAGCTCGTGGCCGTGGGCGAAGTCGCTCCAGCGCTTCCCGGGCTCGGCGACCGTGTAGTACGAGTTGATGTAGCCGTCGGCGCCCTGCGCCGCGGCCACCAGGTCGATCGTCGCCTCGCTGGTCGACCGGAGCCACTGGCTCGGGGCGCGACCCATCTCCCACGCCGCGGCCTCGAGCCACTTGTACACGTCGGAGTCCATGAACACCGGCCCGCGGTAGCGGGCGCTCGAGCGGCCTGCGGCGATACGGAGATTCTCGAGGTTCCCGGCCGCCTCGAGCATCCGGAAGCCGTGCGGGAGCGCCGCGTCGCGGTTGACCGCCTGGCGCCGCGCCCACAAGCCATCCTCGATCGTCACCGCCTGCGCATCGAGCGTCGTCAACGTCGCCGCGGGGCTCTTGGCTCCATCGACCAATCCTGCCGTCCGTCGCGTCGTCGTCATGATCTGGGAGTCTACCCGGTCAGACCCAGCCGCCGTCGACGATGTAGCTCTGGCTCGTGCATGCCGAGCTGTCGTCGGAGGCGAAGAAGAGCACGACTCGCGCGACATCTTCGGGGAGGAGCTTGCGCTTCAGGCACTGGCGCCGGAGCAGCTCCTGCTCGCCCTCGGGAGTCAGCCAGAGTTTGATCTGCCGCTCGGTCATGATCCATCCGGGCACGATCGAGTTGACGCGGATGTTCATCGGCCCGAGATCGCGAGCCAGCGCGCGGGTCAGGCCGGCGACGGCGGCCTTGGCGCTCAGATATGCGGGCATGCCGCCCTGGCCGACCATCCACGACGTGGAGCCGAAGTTGATGATCGAGCCGCCGCCGGCGGCAGCCATCTCGGGCGCCACCGCCTGCGCCGCGAAGAACTGGTGGCGCAGGTTCACCGCGAAGCGATCGTCCCAGTATTCGGGGGTCACGCGCTCGATCGCGTGGCGTTCGTCGTGGGCGGCGTTGTTGATCAGCACGCGGATCGGTCCAAGGCGGGCGCGGATTTCGGCAATCGCCGACTGGAGCGCCGGGATGTCGCGCAGATCGCACGGCATGAAGGTCGGCGCCGAGTGACCGCGCTCCGCGATGGTCTTGACCAGGGTCTCGGATGCCGCGCGATCGATGTCGACGAACGCGACCCGGGCGCGCTGCGCGCAGAGGTGCTCGACGATCGAGGCGCCGATGCCGCTGCCGCCTCCGGTGACGAAAGCGACGCGAGCTTCGAGGCTGGGGTACGACGCGGTTCGAATCATGCGACCCTCCAAGTCATGGACCTTATCACTCTGCGCGCCGGCAGCGCTGGCCTCGTGCTGGCGCCAGCGGCCGGCGGCTCCGTCGTGCGCTACTGGATCGATCGCGGCGCGGCGACGTGGGACGTGCTCCGCCCGTGGTCGACGCCGCGATTCGACGCGGTGTTCGAGTCCGCCGCCTTCGCGCTCGTGCCGTATTCGAACCGGATCCGCGCGGGGCGCTTCACGTTCCAGGGACGCGAGGTGGTCCTGCCCTTGAATCGCCCGCCCGAGCGCCACAGCATCCACGGCCTGGGATGGCAGACTCCCTGGCGGCCGCGCGACGTGCGCGAGCGCGAAGCGATCCTGGAGCTGGAGCACGCCACCGGCCCATGGCCTTGGGCATTCCGCGCCACGCAGCGGTTCACCCTCACGCCGGCGAGCCTGTCAGTCGTGTTGACCTTGAGCAACGACAGCGACGCGCCGATGCCGGCCGGCCTCGGGTGGCATCCGTACTTTCCGCGCACGGCGCGAACGACGATCGCCGCCGACGTTCAGGCGATCTGGCTGACCGACGACGAGGTGATGCCGACGACCCTGGCGCCGCCGCGACCCGGAGCCGACCTTTCGCGCGGCGTCCTGGTCGACACGATCGCTCTGGACAACTGCTTCGCCGGATGGCGCCGGCGCGCCGTGATCGAGTGGCCCGAGCCCGGGATGGGTCTCGTCATGACGGCCGCGGCGCCGCTCGACTTCCTCGTGGTCTACACGCCGCCGGCCCGGCCGTTCTTCTGCGCCGAGCCGGTGAGCCACGTAACCGACGCGTTCAATCTCGCGGCGGCGGGCCGGACCGACACCGGCGCGCGAGCTCTGGCGCCGGGCGAGACGCTACGCGCCGTCGTGACGTTGACGCTGGAGCACTGAGCCGGCGCCTTGGCGGCGCGGCGCTACAGCCGGCGAAGCGCGTCGTCCGTCGCCGCGTCGGCCGCGAAGAAGCATTCGATGCGAAGCTCGTGCAGGGTGATGTCGTAGGGCGTGCCGAGGCTCGCGAGCAACGTGAAGAAGCTGAAGCGCACGTCGCCTTTCTTGAGCTCGATGGCCAGGAACGGCGCCGTCGAGGCGTCGAGGTCGAGCAGCTGCCACTGTCGCGGGACGTCGGGATAGGACAGGAGCTCATCCAGCAGCCGGCGCGTCTCGGCGTCGCCCGTGCGTAGCAGAGCGCGGTGGAGCCACTGGATGAAGGCGGCCGCGGTCGCCTCCCAGTTGACGATGTAGGGCCGCAGCGCCTGCGGGTGATAGGACAGGCGCATCGCGTTCGGCGCGCCCAGCGCGGCGGCGGCCGCGGGATCCAGGAAGAGCCCCATCACTTTGCCCATCGCGTCGTTGGTCAGGAGGATGTTCCAGTGGCGGTCGAGCACCATCGCGGGAAACGGCTCTTGCTGCCGGAGCATGTACCCGAGCGCCTGCTTCACCTGCGCCATCTCGGGCGCGTCCAGCCCCGTCTCGCGATAGACCGGCGCATAGCCGGCTGCCGTGAGCAGCTCGTTGCGTCCGCGCAGGGGCACCTCGAGCACTCGCGACAGGAGCAGGACCATCTCGCGGCTCGGCTGCGTGCGGCCGGTCTCGAGAAAGCTCAGGTGCCGCGTCGAGATCTCCGCCTCGAGCGCCAGACCGAGCTGGCTCATCCGCCGCCGCTCGCGCCACTGCTTGAGGAGCCGGCCGACGGAGCTGGGTCTGGTGGCGCGGAGATGCCGCCGCGCGCTCTTCCCATCGCTCACGCCCGCGAATATACGCGGGCCGCGGCGGGTGGCCAATTACCTCGGAGGTAATCAGCGGCGCGAGCTGCGTGAGGGCCGTCCAGGGACTCCGCGAAGCCGTGGATCGCGCCCGGTGAGGAGCGGAGACTCGGCGGCGGGATGTTCGCCTCGGTGCTAGTTGTCTGATGCAGTGACGGCCGTCGCCGCGTCGTACAAATAGCACGCGACGTCGTGCCCTGCCGACACCGCCACCGGCGGCGGCACGGCGTCCGCGCACCGCGGCATCGCGAACGCGCAGCGCGTTCGAAAGCGACACCCCGACGGCGGATTGATCGGATTCGGTGGATCACCTGCGATCGGTGGGCGTTCCATGCGCCGGTCCGGGTCCATGCTCGGCGCCGATGCGAACAGCGCCTGTGTGTATGGATGCTTCGGCGCCTCCGCGAGCGCGTCCGCGGTGCCCGACTCCACGACCTGGCCGAGATACATCACGAGCACGCGGTCGCTCACGTACTCGATCACGTTCAAGTCATGCGAGATGAAGACGTACGTGAGTGCGCGGTCCGCCTTGAGCTCCAGGAGCAGGTTGAGTACCTGCGCCTGCACGGACTTATCGAGCGCGGACACGGGCTCGTCCAGCACGAGCAGCTTCGGATCGAGCACGAGCGCACGCGCGATGTTCACGCGCTGGCGCTGGCCGCCGGAGAGCTCGTGCGGATAGCGGCGGCCGTACAGACGCGGATCCAGCCCTACCCGCCCGAGGAGCGCACGTGCCCTGTCGCGCGCATCCGCGCGCTGCGCGCCGTGCACGAGCAGGCTGAACGCGACAGCATCCTCGATCGTGAGGCGCGGGTTCAGCGACGCGTACGGGTCCTGAAAGACCAGCTGCATGTCGCGGCGCAGGCGCTTTAGCCGACCCGGCAAGACGCGAAGCATGTCCTCACCGTCGAACCACACGCTGCCCGTGTCCGGCTCCATCAATCGAAGGATCAGGCGGGCGAGCGTCGACTTGCCGCAGCCCGATTCACCCACGATGCCCAGCGTTTCACCGAGCTTCACCTCGAACGACACGTCGTCCACGGCGCGCACCCACGCCCGCGTGCGGCGGAGCACACCGCCCCGCAGCGGAAAGTGCTTGCGCAAGCCCCGCGCCTCGAGCAATGACGCCGCGCTCACGTACGGATCTCCATCGCGTCGCGCAGGCCGTCCGACATGAGGTTGAACGCCATCGACGTCACGAAGATCGCGAGCCCCGGCAGCGCCGGTACCACCGCGTTCACGTAGATCGACTGGCGCAGTGTGTTCAGCATCAGGCCCCACTCCGCGGCCGGCGGCGTCACGCCGAGTCCGAGGAACGAAAGCCCCGCGGCGAGGATGATCGACAGCGATACCTGGGTGCTCGCGAAGACCAGCACCGGGCCGAGGACGTTCGCGAGTAGGTGATGACGCAGGATCTGCCAGACGCTCGCGCCGCTCGCCTTCGCGGCGGCGACGTACTCGAGGCCCTTCACCTGCACGGTGGCAGATTCAGCGACGCGCACGACGCGCGGAATGAAGACGATCGAGAGGGAGATCAGCGTGTTCGGCAAGCCCGGGCCGAGCGCGCCAGAGATCGCGATGGCGAGCAGCACCGCCGGGAACGCATAGAAGATGTCCATCGTGCGCATCACGAGTGTGTTGATGAGCCCACCCGTGTAGCCCGCGATCACGCCCAGCACGGTGCCAACCAGGAACGCCACCACGACTGGCGTGAGCCCGGCGACGAGCGTCATGCGGCCGCCCCACAAGAGCCGGCTCAGCATGTCGCGGCCTTGCTCGTCGGTGCCGAGTAAGTGCGACGGCGTACCGACCGTCGCAAGCCTGAGACGAATCGCGCCCGCGCTCGGATCGTGCGGGGCGATCCACGGAGCCAGCAGAGCAGACAGCGCGATCAGCAAAAGCAGCGTGCCGGCGACGAGCGTTGCGCGATCCTGCCAGAGCCGCCCCGCGACCGTGCGCCAGTAGGACCTCGGCGCGCCGGCAACGGTGGACAGATGCTGAGGAAGCGCGATGACCGACATCAGTGGCGCGCGATCCGCGGGTCGATGTACGTCTGCAGCACGTCGACCAGCAAGTTCAGAAGCACGAAGAACGTTGCGAGCACGAGGATGACACCCTGCAGCACCGGCATGTCACGCTGGAAGATGGCGAGGTTCAACAAATAGCCCGTGCCTGGCCACGAGAAGACGGCTTCGACCAGCACCGAGCCGCCGAGCTGGAAACCGAACTGCAAGCCGAGCACGGTGATGATCTGCGGCGCGGCGTTCTTCACGACGTGCGCGAGGACCCGGCGATGACCGAGTCCCTTCGCGCGCAGCGCGAGGACGAACTCCTGGTTGAGGATGTCCAGCGCTGCCGAGCGCGCCACGCGGGCGATGACGCCCAGCGGGATCAGCGCAAGGGCGATCGTCGGCAACGTCATGTGCCGGAGATACCCGATGAGGCCGCCATCGGACGACGCGCCCATTGCCGGCAGCCAGTTCAGCTGTACGGAGAAGATGATGATGAGGATGATGCCCGCCCAGTAGTGCGGGACGGACACGCCGATGACCGCAATCGCGCTGGCAATCTTGTCAAGCGCTCGACCTTGCTGCAACGCGGCGAGAAGGCCCAGCGCAATGCCGGCACCGAACGCGAGCACCGAGGACGATACGGCGAGCGCGAGGCTGTTCGCCAGCGAATCGCGCACGTCGAGAATTACCGCGCGTCGGGTCGCGATCGACTTGCCGAGATCGCCCTGGACGACGCGGCTGAGCCACTTCAGATACTGCACGGGCAGCGGCTTGTCGAATCCGTACGCCTTCTTGATGTCTTCGATCTGCTCCTTGCTCGCGTCGACCGGCAGGATGGCCGAGATCGGATCACCCGGGGCGAGATGCACCATCGCGAAGACGATGATACTCGCCCCGAGCAAGGTCGGGATCGCGAGCACGAGCCGCCGGCCGACGTAGCGCCACATCGTGAACTACTTCCCGACGCTCACCGGCGTGAGATCGACGAACCAGCTCTGCGGCGGCACGAAGCCCTTGACCTTCGGGCTCATCGCGCGTGGGTTGAGGTCATGGGCGACGAAGATCCACGGCGCTTCGTCGACGACTAGCTCGTGCAGCTTGGCGAGGATCGCATCCTGCTTGGCGAGGTCGAACGTCTTCTCCGCCTCGTCCAGCAGTTTGTCGGACTCCGGATTGACGAACGGCATGATGTTCACGGAGGTCGGCGGCACCGACTTCGAATGGAAGAAGCGCCCGAACCCGCTGAACGGCTCCAGGAAATTGAAGGAGATGTTGAGGGCATTGACCCCCGCGTTCTCATGAGTGAACCCGATGCGGAAGCGCTGGGTAAGCGAGTTCCACTCGATTGGCTGCAGGTCCACGTCGATGCCGACGTCCTTCAAGTTTTTCTGGATGAGCTCGTTCATCGCGAGCGGGAGCATTTGTCCAGAGCCCGACGTGGAGATCAGCGCGACGGCGCGTGCCGGCCGCTTCGACGTGCCGTCGAAGCCCGCCGCTTTCAGGATCTCCTTCGCCTTTGCGGGGTTGTAGTCGTACGTCTCCTTCGGGTTGCCGAACCACGGGTGCCCCCTGTACGCCACGCCCGTGCCCGGGACGCAGGTGTCGTTCAAGAGATTCTTGCAGATGCCCACACGGTCGATCGCGTAGTTCGCGGCCTTGCGGACGGCCTTGTTGTTCCACGGCTCCTTGTCGAGGCGCAGGATGTGCCCCCAGTTGTGGGGGTACTTGTTGGTCACGATCTGAAAGCCACCACCCTTCAGCTGGGCGATCGAGTCCGGCGGCGGCACCTCGATCCAGTCGACCTGACCGCTGCGGAGCGCGGCGAGACGAGTGGTTGGCTCGGGCATCGGCAGGAGCACGACCTTGTCGACCTTCGGAGTGCGCTTCGGATCCCAGTATCCCTTGTTCGATTCGAGTTCGAGCCGCTCACGCGGCACGAAGCGCGCGACCTTGAACGGTCCGGTGCCGGACGGCTGCTCCGCGAACTTCCGCCAGTCCTTCACCTTGTTCCACTGCGTCGGCGAGACGATCACCATGTAGACGATCTGGTACGGCACGAAGCTCGTGACGGTCGGGGTCTCGAGCTCGATCGTGTAGTCGTCGAGCTTCTTCATCGCTTTCAGCGCGGAGAGGCGCCAGGAAATCTGCGCGGAGCCGTACTGGTCGAACTGCGCGGCCTGCTTGCTCTTGATCGAGTCGAACGTGAACAGCACGGCGTCGGCGTTGAATGTGCTGCCGTCGTGGAACTTCACGTTCTTGCGCAGCTTGAAGATCCACTTTTTCGGATCGCTCTTGCTCACCTCCCAGGATTCCGCGAGCCCGGGCACCAGCGCGGGCAGCTTGTCGGTCGCCGAGAGGTCCCAGGTGATGAGCGAGATCTGGTAGCCGACGAAGCGGAAGCCTTCGAAGCCGTTGTCCGTCTGGCCGCCGGTGTAGGGAATGTCGGCTGCGGTCATGCCGATCCGCAGCGTGCCTTCCGCCGACGCGCCGCTGGTGAGCGCGAACGACAGCACGGCGAGGACGAGGGAGCCGATGAATCGTGTCATGACGGTCCTCCTTTGGACATGATGGCGAGCGCCGACGCGAATCGTTCGGGGACCAAGTGGCAGCGTGCGACGTGGCCGGGCGCCACGCCGTGAAGCGGAGGCGGGATGTCGACGCATACCGGCTGCAGGTGCGGGCAGCGCGCGGCGAACGCGCAGCCCGGCGGCAGCGCGACCAGGTTCGGTGGCGCGCCGGGAATCGGCACGAGTGCACGGCCTTTCTGACCGCGACGCCCGGTCGCCTGCATCAAGCCTTCGGTATACGGATGCGCGGGCGCGCGGAACAGCTCACGCACGGGCGCTTGCTCGACGATGCGGCCGCCATACATGACAGCGGCATCATCGGCGATCTCGGCGGCAACACCGAGGTCGTGCGTGACGAAGATCACCGCGAGCCCGAGGCGGCGCTGCAGATCCCGCAGCAACCAGAGGATCTGCGCCTGCACGGTCACGTCGAGCGCGGTGGTCGGCTCGTCCGCAAGCAGGAGCTCCGGCTCGCACGCGAGCGCGATCGCGATCATCGCGCGCTGCCGCATGCCGCCGGAGATCTCGTGCGGGTAGCTCGCGAGGCAGCGCTCCGGCGACGGCACCTGCACGAGGTCGAGCAGCTCGCGCGCGCGCCGCCATGCCGCGGCACGGTCGAGGCCGCGATGCTCGACGAGTGTCTCCTCGATCTGTCGGCCGATCGTGTAGACGGGATCGAGGGCCGTCATCGGCTCCTGGAAGACCATCGACACGACCCCGCCGCGAAGCTCTTGTCGCGCGCGCTCGTCGAGCCGATTGACGTCGTGGCCTTTGAGCAGAACTTCCCCGCTGACGCGCGTGCTACCGGGTGGGTGAAGGCCGAGAATGGAACGCAGCGTGACGCTCTTGCCCGAACCAGACTCGCCGAGCAGTGCTAAGACCTGCCCCGGGCGCAGCTCGAAGCTCACCGCGCTGACGGCGCGGACGACGCCGTCGCGGGTCGGGAACTCGATACTGAGGTCGCGGACGCTCAGGAGTGACATGCCAGTTCCGCCGAGCGGCGCCGGCATCGTCCAGGATTAGCCATGGGGACCGTTGTGTGGAGCAAGCGCCGTGCCCGACCCCTCGACGCGTTGACGCACAGTTAGGCCACGTCCGCGGACGACGCTGCACACGAAAGCGGCGACCCGCAGCGTAGTGCCCCCCTAAGCGGCAGTCAACCGACCTGCCAATCGCCGTCGGTCATAGCAGGTAGACGTATCCGTTGCTCTGCTCGTCCGGCTCCATCCCAGGCCGCACTCTACACCTCGGCCCGGCGGCCGGCTCCGGTGAGGCTAGCGGCTCCGCAGACGAGGGTCCAGCAGGTCGCGCAACGCGTCGCCCAGCATGTTGAACGCCAGCACCACGATGCTGATCGCCACACCCGGAAAGATCGCGAGAAACGGCGCCGTCTCGAGATTCCGCCGACCCTCCCCACTCAGCATCGCGCCCCACGTCGGAGTCGGTGGCGGCGTGCCCAGCCCGAGAAAGCTGAGCGCGGCCTCGATGACGATGGCGTTCCCCAGCCACACGGTCGCGATGACGAGAATCGGCGCGAACACGTTCGGCAGCACGTGCCGCGCCACGATCCGCCCGGGCGAAGCTCCCAGAGCCTCGGCCGCATCGATGAACGTGTGCTGCTTGATCGCGAGCACCGTGCCCCGCACGACCCGTGAGGTCCCGGGCGCGATCACCACCGCAATGACGAGAATGATATTGGTGAGGCTCTGCCCCAGGATCGACATCACCGCCAGAGCCAGCACGATCCCCGGAATCGCCATGGTGGTATCGACGCCTCGCTGAATTACCTGGTCCAGCGTCCCCTCCCAGTATCCAGACACCAGTCCGAGCACGGTGCCGAGCAGAGTCCCGATGAGCACCGAGGCAAGCCCCACGATCAGCGAGATCCGCGCCCCGTAGATGATCCGACTCAACACATCTCGTCCGAGCGGATCCGTCCCCAACGGAAACGCCGCGGTGGGCGCCTGCATCCGAATCGGTAGCCCACGCTCGTTCAGATTGAACAGATAGGGGTCCCGGGGCGCCAGGACCGGCGCCAGCAAGGCGACGACGACCAGTCCAAGGATGACCATCGCGCTCACCGCGCCCAGCGGCTTGCGCCGCGCGAGGAGCCGCACTGTGCCCCACGCATCCCGCAGGGCGAAGGGCGTTCCCAGCCCCCCACGCGACACGGCGGGCGCGGCGTCAGCGGTAACGGATTCGCGGATCAAGCCAGGCGTAGCTCAGGTCGACGAGCAAGTTCGTCACCACGATGACCGTGGCGAAGAACAGCACGGCGCCCTGGATCAAGGTGTAGTCACGCAACTGAACGGCGTCGAGCATCAGGCTGCCGACGCCCGGCTGCAGGAAGATGAACTCCACGATCACCGTGCCGCCGAGCAGCACCGAGAACTGCTGGCCGATGACCGTCACGACCGGGATGAATGCGTTCTTGAGCGCGTGCCGCACGATCACCGCGCGCTCGTGCGTGCCCTTGGCGCGCGCGGTGCGGATGTAGTCCTGGCGCAGCACCTCGAGCAGCGAGGAGCGAGTCATCCGCATCGATACCGCCGCCAGCCGCGCCCCGATGATGAGAGCCGGAATGACGAGCTGGCCAAGGCAGCGCGCGGGATCCTCCCAGAGCGGCGCGAAGCCGATGGGCGGGATCCACTGGACCCAGATCGCGAGGAACGTGATGGCCACGGTCGCCAGCCAGAAGTCCGGGAGCGACAGGCCCAGGACGGCGAAGACGCGGGCCACGTAATCGCTCGCGGTGTCCTGTTTCACCGCGGAGAGCACGCCGATCGGTAGCGCGATGAGCATGGCGACGATGATCGACATCACGGCCAGATGGGACGTCAGGTTGATGCGCTTCAGGAGCTCGTTCATCACGGGCCGGCGGGTGATCAGCGAGCGGCCGAGGTCGCCTTGCACGGCGCCC
>WNFQ01003103.1_pt1 | contig 12084 bp, 8 predicted proteins | sample 5400171 | NCBI WGS metagenome assembly WNFQ01 (sample SAMN13153356, study PRJNA577476) | soil metagenome | isolation source: 20 cm soil under Madrone tree | place: USA:California | collected 2016-06-14
TGATTCAGCTGACCCGCTGGGTCCGGCTCAGACTGCGAGCCGCTATATGGCGGCAATGGAAAACACCACGCCGTCGCCGAGCGGCTCTTTTAGAACTGGGGGTGCGCCCGCGACTGGCTAGCAACACGGCTGGCAGCGGACTCGGCCCCTGGTACCTGGCTCGGGCTAAAGCCCTCTCGGTTGGGCTTTCCAATGCTTACTTCAAATCGCTCGGACTTCCCACGTTGATCGATGGATGCTAGCGTAACCAACTCGAACCGCCCTGTACGGACCCGTACGCACAGTGGTGTGGCAGGGGTCGGCGGGTGACCGCCGCCCCTATGCCGATCTGACGGGCAAACCGAAAGTTATCTCTCGACCAAAATTGTGCGTGATCATTCCCCCATTTTGCCTTCAAGTAGACCTAAACTCTCGCTTACTGCCGGGGCACGGCTCCGCCGAAGCAGTTCTTTTCCGGGTAGTCTTCAGCTTATCTTCACCTTCGCTTCTGTACCATTCTACCTGCGCAGAACAGCTTACTAAGCAGCGGGATTTGGACCATCAATCCACGTCATTGGGGGCATATGCATTCTGACGGACGATTCTTTCCCGCAGATTAACATCAATGTGTGGAATTCTCGGGTACTCCCACATGTCGCGTGAACTGCCGTCCGGCGTGTTGAGGTCGGGCCTGAACAGCCTTGTTCACCGCGGGCCGGACCATCAGGGATGTTTCGTCTCTCGGCAGATTTCTCTCGGCGCCACACGCTTACGCATCCTCGATCTCGCAGCGGGCGACCAACCTGTCCTCAGCCCGGATAAGAATGTCGTGGTCGTGTTCAACGGTGAGATTTTCAACCATCGGGAGATTCGTGTTGAGCTGGAAGGGGAGGGCTTTCGCTTCCGTACCCAGTGCGACACCGAGGTTGTTCTGCACGCTTTCCAGCGATGGGGGAGCGCGTGCTTCTCGCGCTTCCGCGGAATGTTCGCCATTGCCGTGTGGGTGCAGTCCGAGCAGCGCCTAATTCTAGCCCGGGACCGCATGGGCATTAAGCCTCTGTATTACTGCCTGCAGGATGGCGAAATCTATTTTGGTTCCGAGTTGAAGTGCATCTTCGCGCACCCTGACGTTCCGCGGAGGATCTGCCTCCGGGGATTGAACTGCTATCTCAGCCTCAACTACGTGCCCGGGCCGTACACTCTGGTCGAGGGCATCGCGAAGCTGATGCCCGGTCAGGTGCTCGAGTGGCAGAACGGTCTATGCGGCATCCGGCCCAGCGAAGTAGGCCCTTCACCGGAGCCTCCGTGTTCGCTCGATGAGGCTTGTCAGGAACTCGATCGGCTCCTGGCGCAGTCGGTTGGGGAGCAACTCGCTTCAGACGTGCCTGTGGGCATTTGGCTGAGTGGCGGTCTCGACTCTTCCACGGTCCTGCACTACGCAGCTCGCACCTATCCCGGACGCTTGCGGACCTTCTCTATAACGTTCCAGGGCCGATCGTTCGACGAGGGCAGCTTCACTCGGCAAATCAGCCGCCGCTACGGTACCGAACATTCGGAATTCGATCTGAGCCCAGACACGCATCTGGCGGACGCGATTGAACAGATCGCCTACTACTCTGATGAGCCCAGCGCCGATGCGGGGGCACTCCCGGTCTGGTTCCTAGCTCAAATGAGTCGGAAGGATGTCACGGTTCTGCTGACCGGTGAGGGCGCCGACGAACTCTTTGCCGGATACCTCACCTACCGTGCCGACCGTTACAGCGCGGTCGCTCGTCTGGTGCCAGCGTTCCTGCGCAAAACGGCCCTCGCCTGTGCCGGGCTGCTTCCAGTTTCCGACGAGAAGATCAGCTTCGAATACAAAGTCAAACGCTTCTTACAGGGGTCGCTCCTTACACCCGAACTCGCACACGTTTTCTGGAATGGAACTTTCTGCGAGGCCGAGAAGCAAAGCTTCTTTCTGCACTCGGATTCTGAGCCTTTGGCCGGGATCGTGGGGGGGCGGTCATGTGGGAGCCTGCTCCAGCGTTCCCTTGATTTCGACCAGCGCTACTATCTGCCAGACGACATCCTGTACAAAGTGGATCGCATCAGCATGGCGCATTCTCTCGAGGTCCGGCCTCCATTTTTGGATCCGCGCATTGTTGATTTTGCGAACAGACTGCCGGATCGCTTCAAGTTGCGGGGATCGCAATCGAAGTACGTGCTCCGCCGCTTGATGAAAGACAAGCTGCCTGACTCCACTCTGCGGAGGCCCAAAGTCGGCTTCGATATTCCCGTCCACGACTGGTTTCGCGGAGGCTTGAAACCTTTACTTCTGGACACCCTCTGTGAAGAGGCTGTGTTGGCTAGTCGGCTGTTTCGCTGGCCCGCTGTGGAACGCCCGCTGCGCGAACATCTGGAGAGGAGAGCAAACTGGGGGTATCACCTATGGGGACTGATGGTTCTGTTGATTTGGATGAAGCGGTGGAGGATCCAACCTCCGTCCACGCTGCCCACCTCGCCGACCAGTCTCGTCGAAATGCGGGAAGCGGTTGGCTCGTCGTCGCAGCAGCTAGCCTCGTCTTTGTAGCCGGCATTGCCAGTCCCCCTCGCCTGATGGACGATGTGGATGCGGTGCAGGCGCAGATAGCCCGGAACATGCTGGCCTCCGGCGATTGGGTCACGGCTCGCCTTGACGGGGTCGCCTACCTCGAGAAGTCGCCGTTGGTCTACTGGATCATGGCCGTGTCGTACAGAGTCTTCGGCGTTCACGACTGGGCTGCACGCCTGCCGCTGGCTCTTGCAGTCGTGCTTCTTTGCTGGGTCACATACCGCTTCGGCTGTTGGGCCTTCCACGACGAGGCCGGACTGTACGCCGGCATAGCTCTTGCAACGTCCGTGGGGCTGTTCCTGTTTACGCGGATACTCATCCCCGACGCCATGCTCACCCTCGCCATCACTGGTGCCATCTGGGCCTGGTTGCGATTGCTCGAACCCGTGCGTGCGGGGGCGCTTCGTTGGTCGGTGATCCTGGGTGCTTGCCTGGGCATTGGCTTGTTGTTAAAAGGCTTGATCGCTGTTGTCTTCCCGCTGGCCGCCGGCCTTGCGTACATGGCGGTTACTCGACAAATGAACTCCTCGGACACATGGCGGCGGCTGCATCTGGGCATCGTGGCGGCGGTCACCTTGGCGATCACCGCTCCCTGGCACGTACTCGCTACGTTACGCAATCCGCCGTACTTCGCCTTCTCCATGCATAGCGGGCCGAGGGAATATCATGGATTCTTCTGGTTTTACTTCATTAACGAACACTTATTGCGATTTCTTAACTTGCGTTACCCGCGCGACTACAATACCGTCCCAAGGTTGTGGTTCTGGCTCCTGAATCTGGTTTGGATCTTCCCGTGGTCGGTCTACTTACTTGGTGCCAGGACTCTCGCGTTCCAAGGAGATTCCCGTGCGGGCCGAGCGCGGCTGATGGCTCTCTGCTGGATTGGTACGGTCATGCTGTTCTTCACCTTCTCGACCACGCAGGAGTATTATTCGATGCCGATCTACCCTGCGGTCGCCCTCCTGGTGGGATCGGCATTGAGTTCCCGCAACCGCTGGGTTCCGATCGGCACGAATGCTCTGCTGGTCCTCTTCTCGCTGTTGTTCATTGCGCTTTCGGCCATCCTGTTGCTGGTGTGGCGGCAGCCCGCGCCCGGCAACATCGCTAGCGCCTTAACCCAACATTCAGAACTGTACACGCTGTCGCTCGGCCACATCCGAGACTTAACCCTCCATGCCTTTGCTTACCTGAAGACGCCTCTCGGACTAGCGGCTTTTGCCTTTGGGGCGGGGGCCTTGGGGCTGTGGGCCTCGCGAGGCAACGTCCGGCGAACGGTACTCGTCGTGGCGGCCAGCATGATTCTTTTCTTCCACGCGGCTCGCATCGCACTCATCCGATTCCAGGACTACTTAGGCTCGTACCCGCTAGCCGAAAGCCTCCAACAAGATCAGCCGGGACAGTTGATCGAAGACGATGCGTACTACGCCTTCTCGTCTGTTTTCTTTTACACGGGCCGCTCCGCACTCTTGCTCAACGGACGCGAAAACAACCTGGAGTACGGCTCGTACGCGACGGGCGCTCCTGACGTGTTCATTGATGATGCCCGCTTCGTTTCTCTCTGGAATGAGCCGGCGCGCTACTATCTGCTTACTTACGGCACGGACTTGCCGCGTCTGGAAGAACTGGTTGGCCGAGCGAGCTTGAGGGTCGTAAAGAAGAATGCTGACAACTACCTGCTGACGAATCATCCGCTTCCGTGACATCTCCGGCGAATCATGTCGATGTGAGAGCACTTGGATGGTTCGAGGTCAGACTGTTCGCTGCGGAAATCAGCTTCACGATGGTCGCTAATTGTTCAAGGTCGGGTTTGCTGATAGGTCGCTTACTGGTCCTGGTTCTCGCCTTGATCGTATGGGGATCAGCCCAGGATTCTGGCCAGCCAGTTAGCGTCAACTTCTACGTTCTGGACGAAAACCAGCACCCGATCGCACAGGCGCAGGTTGAAGTTCGTTTGCAGGAACAAATCGTCGCCAGCACGACGACGGACGAAACAGGACGAGGAAAGATCACTCTTCCTGTTTCTGGTCGTTACCTGCTGCGGGTGATAAAGAAAGACTACATCACGAGCGAGACCTGGCTCGAAATCAAGGCCACGGACGGCGCCGAAAGAATCGATGTGGTTTTGTCTCACATCGCCTTGAGCAAGCAAGAGGTAACGGTGCAAGGTAAATCGTCGGATCCAGTGATGGAGGAGTCCAGCATTCCATCCACTTTGGCACCTAAGCAGGCCAAGCAAGCGCCATCGCGTCCCGCGACGCTTACTGACGCCCTTCCGCTCGTTCCTGGAGTCGTGCGCGCCAGGGATGGAAGTATAGGGATCGCCGGGTACGCTGAGAACCACAGCACTTTGCTCATCAACTCTGTCGATGTCACCGATCCTTCGACTGGGGGATTCGGTCTTAGCGTCCCCATCGACACAGTTGAAACCATTAACGTAACGGAGATGCCCTACCTGGCACAGTACGGGAAATTTATTGCCGGCGTGGTAGCGGCTGAGACGCGGCGTGGTGGCGATAAATGGGCCATTAGCCTCAATGACCCGCTTCCCGAATTCCGGATCCGGAGCGGACATCTTGTGGGTGTTAAGGATATGTCTCCCCGCTTGAATTTCGGAGGCCCTTTGATCGCAAACCGGCTATTCGTCTCGGAGGGAACCGAGTACCTGCTTCACAAGCAAGCGGTGCGGACGCTTCCGTTTCCGGCAAATGAAACACGGTTCAAAGCGATCAACTCTTTCACCCAAATTGATGCAGTCATTTCTCCCACTCACGCGCTTGCCACCAGCTTTCACTATTCACCCCATTCCTTGCGGTACGCCGGTCTTGATTTTTTCAATCCGCAACCTGTAACGCCCAATGCCGATTTCCACGCATCCACCGCCACTATCATCGACCGCATTTCTCTGGGTGGCGGTGTCCTCCAAAGCACCATTGCGAATACCCGCGTGACCACGCGGATCCAGCCCCAGGGCATTGCGGAAATGCTGCTGAGCCCGCTCGGCAATCGCGGGAACTACTTCAGCCAACAGTCGCGTCAGGCGACACGCTTCGCGTGGATCGAGAACTGGACGCCGCACACGCATCATTTTGCCGGGGATCACATCCTGCAGCTCGGCTCCGTGCTTAGCTATAGCGAAGATGAGGGCCAACTACACGGCAGACCGGTACAGATTCAAGATGCCACTGGGCGTGCCCTGCGGCGCGTCGATTTTACCGGCGGACAACCTTTCGCCCTCTCCGATTATGCGCCCGCAGTGTACGCGCAAGACCATTGGATATTGAATACCCACTTCGCTCTCGATTTGGGAGTGCGCTTCGAAGAGCAGACCATCACTCTCACTTCGCGCACGGCTCCTCGTGGTGGTTTTGTGTGGACGCCGAGCGAAGACAAGAAGACAATCTTCAGAGGCGGAGCCGGCGTGTTTTATGATTCCGTGCCCCTTGGAGTTTATGCTTTCAACAGCTTTCCCGAGCAGACTGTTACTTGGTTCGACGCTTCCGGCGGTATCGTCGGGGATCCGGTCCACTACATCAACATTACGCAGGAGGCGGCGCGATCCGGCTTTCCACTAGTCGACAGAGCGAAAAGAAGCGGGAACTTTGCTCCTTATAGTGCTGCTTGGCACCTCGAATTGGAGCGCGAGGTTTCCCGCTCCGTGATGGTCCGGATCAAGTACCTGCAGAGCGCAGCGCACGATCTGATCGCGTTGCAGCCCCAACTCGTGCAAGGACAAAATGTGCTTGTGCTTGGGTCATCTGGCACTGCCCGGACGCATCAATACGAATTCACTGTAAGGATCGGCGTCGAACCACAGCGGCAGTTCTTTTTCTCGTACGTCCGGCAGCATGCGCGGGGCGACGTCAACGATGCCAGCGGCTACATTGGTAATTTCCCGTTCCCAGTGGTTCATCAAGGACTGATAGCGAGTCTGCCCGATGAGATTCCCAACCGTTTCTTGCTTTGGGGCGCCTATGCTTTGCCGTGGAAATTCCAGTTGAATCCACACATTGAGTTGCGCAACGGTTTCCCTTACCAGCCCGTCAACGTATTGCAGCAGTACCTCTCGACCGGGGGTGGAAGCCAGCCAAGATTTCCCCGCTACTTCTCCTTCGATGTTCTAGTGTCCAAGGATTTCCAAATCACCAAGAAACACGCCATCCGAATCTCGATACCAATGACGAATCTGACCAACCACTTCAACCCGTTGGAAGCGCACAGTAATATTGCCGATCCGCACTACGGCGAGTTCTTCGGCAACTATCCGCGACGGGTGCTCCTCGATTTCGATTTCCTGAACTAAACCCCTCCGCTTTATCATGATGCGAATGGTCGACCGTATCCGACGTGATTTCTTATGCGCCCATGGGCGATTCTGATCGACGACCGCTCCGATGGCATGCAACTGTTTTACGACCGCATGACCAGTTTTCTTGCCCTTGGGAACAAAGAAGGCGCCCTACGGTATTTACCCTAGTCTCCCTGGATACAGCGACTATCGATTTGCTACGGGCGTCTGCAATCGTTAATTAGACTGCATCGAGGGTGATGTCCCCATCTCTACGAAGGTCCCCTTGGTCACGGGGCGGTCAAGTTGTTCGCGTAGAAATGCCACGAGACACGAATCCAAATGCGTTTCCTTGCGACGAAGCAAAGAGGGCAATCTCGGTACGAATCGCAGGGACCAGCGCATGTCATATCTCTGCAGTTCCAACATTCCGTTCAGGTTTGGCCAGTACTCAAGGCGTCTAACTGCCGCCTACGGAAGAAATTGTTGTCGGATACCCACGCGATAGTGAATGCCATCCTTGTCAACGAAGCCGTAGGCACAGTCGTAAGTTAAGTAACGCAGCGATTTCAGCGGATTTCCTATTCTTAGCTGCCAGCAAACATGCATAAGGTAATTATGGCAAGTGCCAGCACTGGCATGTCTGTATATCGCCGCACGGTGATAGCTGCGCCCCACAAGGACCCGCCTGCGGTAATCGACACCCAGACTGTTCTGAACAACCAGACTCGCTGGGACCCTATGGCATAGACAGGCCCCGTCATGTTGCCGAAACCCCTGCTAGCGCGACCATCCTAACTAAGATCAGCGCATTCGAAGGAGAAGCTAGCTAGTGGACTCGGAATTGGGCATAATCGTCCGTAGCTAGATACTCATACATACTCTCGGCTGATATGGTCAGTAACGCGTGACGTCTGGCTTCACGTAGGGCATCGGGGTCCGCTATTGTGAGAGTCGCGATTGCGCTGTCGATGAAGCGCTTGTCCTGCGCGATTCTGAAAACCGGTAGTTTGGCATCTGAGGAGGATTGAAGCGCGGATTTGGTGCCGCCTCAATGGCCTGGCCGAAGCTGTGGGTGCAACTGACATGGCGTTGTGGCAATTGCTAATTCTAATCTGCGTTGCTCTGCCTGTAGGTACTTCGCTTGCCTCAGCACACCATGCAAAGGTCGGACCTGGCGGTTACGCATTGGCTATTGCTGTTGGTTTAACGGTGGGAGCGTGTTGCGGGTGGGCGATGTACACGACCCATAACATAGTTGTCGGTAAACTGCAGAGCCGCCCCCCTTCGCAGGCTTCGCTGGCGAAGCAAGAGTGGTATTCCGCGGGTTCTACTTAGCGAAAATCTTCCGGGTGGGATTTGCGGGTTTCCTTGGATTCTGGCTGTCCTCGGCAAAGCTGCGGATAGTCTTCTGAGGCGGTTTCTGCGGATCACTGTTTGTAATACTATCGCGCCAGATAATACAACCCCGCCGTCGGAAAGTTCATCTCCGAAGATCCCATCTTGAACAGGCATTAAGATTCGCGTTAACCATGGCGTAGCCGGTTCAACACCTCCATTGCATTGTCCAGCTTTTCTCGCTCGTCGGAACGCGCTTCCGTCTCATGGATGCGAAGGACGATCGCCTTGCGCGCTTCCTCGATTCGCCGCCATTTCAGTGAGGGGTTGTGTTCCATCAATGCGGCTCGGTACTTCCTCTCCCATTCCGCCTTCATGTCTTACTCCTGACGGGGGCGGGGGAGAGGGCTCCGACAGGCTAGCATGATCCCGATCGGTGCGCATCGCCCAAAAGTGCTGATCTAGAACGAATCGAGGTGTTGGGTAACGCGTCATTGGCGCGCGAAGGGTCGGATCGGAAGTTATGGCCGCGGACCGTGTGCAGTGAAAACCGCGCCGGCAGGAGCCATCCGAACGACGCGGATCCGCGCTGAGAGTGCCAGGGCGGAATTTGTGCGCTAGGTGTACTCCTGAACTGGATCCACCGCAGGGCGCGCGAGCTGGGCGGGGAGCGTTGTTTCCGCGTGCAACGCTTCGTCATTTGAACAGTTTGCCTCATAATTTGCCCATATCTCCTTGGGCGTAAGCCGTTCCCCAGATTCTGCCTGCCTTGTTCTGACAGGGGCTCTAAAGGTAGGAAACGAACGCTGAGACGGGTTCACACCGGTGGTCCAGGCATAGCTTGAAGAGCGGTCGATGACTTTGGTGCACGTCCTGATCTTGCCGCGAATGACCCGAACAGCGTTCTCGCCTGAGTCGATTCAATCCTTGTGCCCCCTTTGGCACATTTCTCAAACAGCCATAAAGAAGTTGTTAATACCGACGGATGTCCAGATCGGTCTGCTGACAGGGTCAGGTTGGTCAAACGAGTTGAATGGCTGCGCGCACGCTCACAATGGCGCTGTGATGTGAACATGATGTAAGTGGCCTCACAAGGCCGTATTTTGCCGCACAAAACCAAACCGGTATTTTAGAGTTGCCTTATGAATCATTCATTTACCTCGTCTTCCAGCTTCGATCCGTCGGCCTCAAAATTCCCCGATAGTTGGTGTCGTGGTGGGCGACTCCCGCTCCCGGCACCAGTCCTAAGTACAGTGGATTCCAATGGTTTGTGCTCAAGCGCGCTTTCATCATCGATTTTGACCAATCGCGGGAAATGCGAAAATGCCCGCCTGTGATCAGGGAATCGCAGCGACTGGAAAGCAGCGGAGTTCTAGATGGGAGGGCGGAAGCGCGGCGGATTCTCGCCCAATGATCAACTCGTGACGGCCAACTTGTATTAACGCGGTACACGTCTTGGGATTGACCGCCGAACGTGAAAAGGGGCCGTCGTGCTACACCAAATCTGTACCGCTATGTCGGTTTTCACAGCTCATCGCAAGAGCAAAAACCCCAGATAGAGAAAAACCAAATTGTTGAGAACGTGCATGAAAACAGTATTTGAGAGTTGAACCCGTCCGTACGCGGATCCACGCCGTGACCTTTTTCTTTGAGGGACGGAACGCACCGGAATTGATAGCGTCCGCCAATGCGGGATAGCGGTACCGATGCGTTTCGAAGAGCACCATCATGACCGACGCCCATCGTTTCGCGGAAGGGCTCTCGGCATGCAGGGCGAGGAATTCCGCGTGACTTCGTACACGTCCTATTAGGGCGAGGAACGCCTCATGTTGCTCGCGCACCGATAGTCCCGTGTCCGCAAGCGCCGACAACACCTGATCGAGCCATCCGGCCTCGTTCGGACCAACGAGCCGCCTCCGCGCGGTTGTGGCCTCTAGGAACCACGGGTGCTTGCAGTAAATTGACCAGCACTGACCGCTAGCGCACGATTCGTCTAAGGCAACGATGAAAGCCGGGCGCTATACACACCCAATCCAGAGCAGAGCCCCCCACGCACACAACTGGGCGCAAGCTTCAGAACAACACCGGGGAATGCTGTGTTCGGTTTCTCCCGGTCTACGTCATGCATATAGAAAGCGTAAAATCAAGCAAACGCTCCCTCTGGGTCTATCTCTTGCTGGTTGTTCATCGGGGTGCTTGTTTCATCGGTATGGTCGGACGTGGTGATTCCGAGTCTGCAATATCTTGGGATCGTCTGGGTCGGTCTCCTGTTGGTGGATCTGCCCGTCTCGGCTATCGAATACGCCTTAGCTTGGAAACATGGCACGTTCTCAGCAATCTGGGTGATGTTTGCAGGCACGTTGTGGTGGTATCTGCTAAGCCGTGGAGCCGAGCTTCTCAGCAAACCAAATATAGAGCCAAAGCTCAGCGCGGCACGGAGAACACTTAATAGCTCCGGCAGAAGAAACGACGCGGAGAACGTAAACGACATAGCGTTCGATCCCAGGAGCGGTCTGGGCAGTGTACGTCGAGAGAGAGGTTGTCTACCACGCGGGAACAGTTGGGGGAGGTTATGCGTGGGCCGCTACCATAATGGGCAGAGTGAACTGAAACGTTGCACCGCTCCGGGGAGCACCTGTGGCCCACAAGCGGCCGCCATGCGACTCAACGATCGACCGACTGATGGGCAGCCCCATACCGGTTCCGTTATTCTTGGTCGTAAAGAATGCATTGAAGATCTGGTCCGCCCGCTCTGGAGGCAATCCTACACCGGTATCACTAACCGAGATCAGCAGTTGAGCATCCCCTGCTTCTGACTTGATGGCAAGCTCACCTCCGCCAGTTGTTCCCTTCATCGCATCGATGCCGTTGAGCATGAGGTTCATGAAAACTTGCTGTAGTTGGACACGGTCTGCCATGACCTTGGGAAGATCTTCTGCAAGCTCGGTGCGGATTGAGATGGCGTAGCGGTTCGCCTCGCTCCGCAGCAGGAGAATCATTTCTCGGATGAGTTCATTAACATCAACTAGCTCCCGCAGCAGAGCTCCCTTTTTGAACAGCAAGCTGATGCTGCTAATGGTGTCAGCGGCACGGGTCACGTCTTTGATGATTCTCGCGGCTGCTTCGCGTGCCTCCGCCAGATCGGGTTGATCGCGTCCAAGCCACCGCAAGCAGGTCTTGGCGTCGGTGACTGCCGCAGCAATCGGTTGCCTGATCTCGTGCGCCACGGAGGCAGTCAGCTCGCCCATGGTGGTTACCCTGCTGACCCGTGCTAGATTCGCCTGCGCCTCGCGCAGCGCTTCGTCGGCACGCTTGCGTTCGGTCACGTCCATCACCGCTCCAACAAACTCGATTCTCCCCGATTTGTCGCTCAATGCATGAGCCACAACATGAACAAATTTGATTGAATTATCCGGCATCACCAAGCGATATTCCTGCTCAAAATCCTTCCCGGTCATCGACGCACTCTCGATCGTGTGCTTCACGTGGAGCGCGTCTTCCGGATGAACGCGTTCGAGAATGAGTTCCACGGTCGGTTTCGTCGTTCGGTCACATTGGAAGATCCGAAAGGTTTCCTCGGACCAGCGGATCTCACCGGTCGAAACATTCCAGCCGACACTGCCCGTGTGGCTGAGTTTTTGAGCCTCCGCGAGGTAATCCTCTCTACGTTGCAGCTCGCGATAAAGCTCTTGGAGCCTAACAATCATCTCGTTGAAGACGCTCCCAAGCTGGGCGATTTCGTCCTTTCCTGCGGCGGGCACCCGATGACTGAAATCACCTCTCGCCCAAGCGGTGGAGCCTTCCATCAATCGCCCGAGTGGCTGAGTGATACTGCGCGTGATGGCCGAGCCGAGGAAGGCGGCGAACAGGAGCGTCAATACAGCTGTTATCG
>WNFQ01005520.1_pt1 | contig 12068 bp, 16 predicted proteins | sample 5400171 | NCBI WGS metagenome assembly WNFQ01 (sample SAMN13153356, study PRJNA577476) | soil metagenome | isolation source: 20 cm soil under Madrone tree | place: USA:California | collected 2016-06-14
AGTCTCCTGTCTACATAGCAGAAAACCCAATCTACTCGGCTTTGTTCTCTTCACTCTCGCGTTCGACTTTCCATCTAAAGTTGGGTCTTGCGACGCATTGCAAGGCGGGAACCAACTCTTTATAAGCATCCTAGGAGAGGCGCTCTCTTAGCTCATCTTCCAAATGCTCAACCAATCCATCAAAGTCCTTAGCGCCCATATCTCCCGATTAGGCATACCGAACGCCACTGACACCCATATAACTGTTTAAGGTGTACCGAATCACGTGACTCACGTGACTACCTTAGGGCTGGTTCTCTCTTGACTTCGCTTTTCACCAACATATCACATGACACCTTTAGGGCCAGCACAATAACGACTTCGTCTTACAGTCTAAAGTCGCGGTGGTGACATGCTCTCTTAGCTCATCTTTGAAACGCTCGTCAAATCCATCCAAGTCCTTAGCGCCCATATATCCCAATTAGGCATACCAAACACCACTGACGCCCATATAACCCTTTTAGGCGTACCGAATCACGTGTTCATGTGACTACTCTAGGGCCGGCTTCATCTCAACTTCACTTCTTGTCAATAAATCACGTGACTCCTTTAGGGCCAGCACAGTAATGACTTCGTATTACAGTCTAAAGTCATGGCGGTGACATTGGGCCTCTCACGTTTGAGTTGACTGAGGATGAGCTCGACCCTTTCGTGGTCAAATCTTGCAACAAACAAGGGACTACCAACTCCAAGGAGTCTGTTCTACCTGATCACCTTCTGGTCATGTACACAATGATCACTTGGCTACATTTTCATTTTCATGTCCCTCATGTCGCATGCAATGCATTACTCGCATTCCTGGCACTTCTCTTGACGTCATTCAACCTGACTATCATGCTGCCATTTATTACTCTGCAGTCCGCTACACATGCACTTGGTGTCAATCCCAGGATCAAATTACTGGCTGTATGTCCCAAATGTCAAGGTGTTTACCCTTCTTCTGGTTCTAGACATGCGCAAGAGAAGTGTACAGCATGTCAGGTCTCACTCTTTTTACCAGAATACACGAGGCAAGGTAATTGTGCGATCAAGAGTCCTGTAATCAAATACCTATACCGCCCTTTGACAAATCAAATCATGTCAATTCTCAAGAACCCTGGGGTGGAGGCATTACTTGATGATTGGCGCACTAAACCTCATAAGCCTGGAGAGTACAGCAATATTTTTGACAGCAGGATGTGTCGACTCAAGCTCAGGGCACCAGATGGGTCCCTTTTTTTTTCTAACCGCCCTCATGAGCAAACAGGACCCAATAATGAGCTTCAGATTGGTGTCAACATGGGTGTGGATTGGTATGTACTACACCTCACTCTGTTGAATCTCACTAACTTTGCCCTAGGTTTTCTTATATTCATAGCAACATCGCACCATCCCACTCATCATGTCCAACTTCGTTTTCTATCTGCAACCTTCCACCTGAATTTTGGTGAGTTATTTTATGTTACATTTTACATGATGTTTCAATTTTTAGGTATCGTACATCAAATCTGATGTGTACAAGTATTCTTCCTGGCCCTAAGGAGCAGTCTCCTGATGAGATCCAATCATTCTTACAACCAATAATCTCTGATCTATTATGCCTATGGAAAGATGGCATCAGGGTCCCCATGGAGTCCAATCCAGATGGTACGTTATTTATTCTCTTACATTATGCTGTGACCTAAGCTGGTATAGGTCATTTAGTGTGTGTCATCCTCATGGCAGTTGTTTGCGATAAACCTGCTGCCCATAAAATCAGGGGCTTTGCGTCTCATTCACATAACAACTTCTGCACCCTCTGTTGGATATCTGCACAAGACAAGGCAAGGGCGATATCATTTCAGGATGGAGGTGAGTCCCCTGAACCATAAACACATCACCACCCTCTGTCTCTCTGCTTGTAGCTTTTCATCATCAGACCAATGAGGAGCATCGTCAACTGGGGGATGAATATCGCCAACTTAGCACACCGTCTGCTTGCAAGAACTTTGTCAAGAATAATGCGACCTGCTACAGCGAGCTCTCTCGCCTCCCTTACTTTGACTTAGTCAAGCAAATTGTCATCGACCCGATGCACAACCTTTTCCTCGGTATGCTCCATCTTCACTCCAGTTCATGTGGCATGCTAACACAAATTAGGCCTTGTGAAAATGCACTTTTATGGTATTTGGGTGCAACAGAAGATCTTACGGCCAAATCACAAACTAAATACCTTCCATGCGATACTTTCTGATGTAAGTATCCAAATTTCCCATCATTTCTTACTGAAATCGAATATCTAGTTTGTCATTCCCACCTCTTGTGGTAAACTGCCAACAGACATCAGTGTACCATCTGGGGGGTCTCTCACAGTGGATCAGTGGCTGTTACTTGCCACTGTCTATGGTCCAATAGCGGTACGTCTTATGATGACTACTGCTTTCAAGGTCTCACCCTCTGGTTTTCAGGTCCCCCAACTATGGAGCAGGTCACTATTAGAGCATGGCAATGACATGGCATCCTTATGGCATGTCTTCACGATTGCAGAGATCGAAACAGAGAAGGAATGCTCGGATGCTCAGAAGGCAAACAATCGCAATGTGCTCACAGAAGCTAAGAAGCAAGGCAAAGAGGCCTATGCAGCGGCCAAGGCCCAACTCACTCAAGAGCAGGCTGCTGCCTCTGAGGCCAAGAAGATGGAACAGTTGAGGATGGCCACAGAGCAAAAGGCAGAGAAGGTGAGGCTTGCTGCTGAGAGTAAGGCCAAACGTGCTCATGCCAAGGTGCGTAGTTACTCTCTATCTTCGGACACTGGCTCATTATTTCTACTCTTGAGGCAACCAAACGGAAAGCAATGTCACAAGTTGTTGAAGGACTGCCCAAAGGTGAACAGCACACCCTCCCTGGCCACGCTTGCAAACAAAGAGGATATGAATAACATTAGCACGACTCAAGACAAGTTCCTCCTTCACCTGAATGATCCCAGCAATTTCTTGAAGCTCTCCACTGCAATTCACATCTTGTTGCGTTGCCAGTTTATGGATTCTCACATAGAACACGCTGAGCAATTGATCCAAGAATATTGTACAGAACTAATCACTGTACATCTTCAGCACCCTCACATTACCCAGGTAAATGTGTCTGATGAACTAACATCAAACCAGCTTTATAGTTCAAATGTGATCAAGCCAAATCACCATTACTCAACTCATGTTAGCGAATGTGTCCGAAACTATGGCCCCCTTCACGACTTCTGGACATTCCTATATGAACGGCTCAACAAGGTTTTGAAGTCTTATAAAACTAATAACCATGGCCAAGGGGAACTCAAGACAACTTTCTTCAACGACTTCCAAAAGACATGTCATATAAGCTGATTGGTATGCAGCCATAGTCCTTTTTCACTTGAGCAGACATACTTGTGCAATATCTAGACATATAACCTGCTACACAACCCTGTTGACTCGCTCCCACATGGCGTTGGGGAGATTATGCTCCGTGCAACAAACAATGAACGAGGCACAGTAGCGGGGCTCACAGTGTTATCACAGGCCCTCAATGACAAGCATCCTGACAGTAAGTAATGACTTTGTTTCAAACATAAGGACACTCTTAACGATCATGATAGGAGGTGTTTCTTATGCATTGAGTCCACGATGCCAAGTCCGAAAGATGTCAATAGATACTTACCATCTTCTCACACAGACTATACAAACAAGATACCCTGAATCACCCATTCATTGCCGATCAGACCGCACCATCACACACAATAGCCTCCCACTTGAGAACATAGCAACCTTTTTCAAGTACATTGTTGTAAATGGGAAACGCTTTTTTGCATCTCAGACAGCTGGCTGGAACAAGTCTTTGCTCGTTCATGTCCTTATCCCAGGACCCATTCCCAGAGATGCGTATGGTGAAGTACTTGAGATCTTACAGATAAATCAAGACTTTTGGAATAAAACCTGTCCGTTGTGGATTGCCCAGGTCCGATGGTTCAAACCATGGTCAGGGGAACAAGACCAGATATGGCACAACTTGTGAGTTGTCTGCTTACTACTTGTTGACGATTATTACACCTTCTGTCATCTTACATCCAGTGCTGAGGCTGACATCCGTTTATGGGAACTCGGAGAATACCAAGAGGAAAGCAGTTTTCCTCCCTTTATTGACCCAGACTGGATCGAAGGGCAACTTGTGATGACTACGGTTTCTATTGGGCAGAGCAGGACAAAAGTATGGGCTACAGTCGACTTGGCAAAGGTGCAGATTATACATATGGCTAGCGATTCTACTTCTGATTTTCATTTACAGTGATTTTCAATTTTCGTGTCTTGTTCTGTGAACTCTGCAATACAACACTTTTTTGACATTCCCATTTGACGCGATGACCATGCACAACCACCCCTTATTTGACACACCGTTTCCCTTCATGCCACACAATGAGATCCTTCAAGTACTTACTGTCGGTCAGATGGAGGTCTTCCTCCTTCAAACGGCTGTGAAACCCCACAAGCCACGTAGCGCCATCTAGAGCTTTAGTATCACCATGGGTTTTCAGCCACCAATCTGCGACCATCAGTTTGAATGGCATGGACTTGTGTGATGAGGGTGGGCAGTTTGACAGGGTGGAAGGCGGTGCGTCAAATTCCTTCTTAAACCCCTTGCTGACATTTGTGGTGGTGCACCTCCTCTTCCTGGGAGGAGGAGCAGATGGTGTACTGGGTTCGGTGTCCATATGTTGTCCCTTGAAGGACATGAACGTCAGCCAACGAAGAAAGGCAACATACTAGAAAGGCAGGTGAGTTTCAAGGCATGAAAGTGAGATATCCTTGACTCACATCAGGGCTTCTCCATTCAAGCCCAACAACCTTCTTGGCCATTTGTCCCACACCCACTTCATCACGCCTCTCCACCGTAGTCTCAGAAGCATCCGTATCTGACCCACATGTTTGGGCCTCGCTTGCGTAATCTGTATGAAGTATGGCCATCGTGTCCACGAGGGGGATATCCATATCCCCACAGAAATCTTTCGCAGCCTGTCTGCAAGTATTTGTACGCTGAAGCAGTCCCTTAGCCTTCTACCACTGATAAAGAAAGATGGCTCACACCTTGACAATGTCCACGAAGGCACACAGCATCAAGCATCCTCGCATACTTCCCAGGGTCGTGTCGCAAGAGAAACTGCTTGTGGACATTTCTCCAGTAAGTCTTCACAGATTCTGTGATCGCTGGCATTGTGAAGTCATCATCAACAATTTCTCCTTTCCCATTATTAGCATTATGGATCCACTACATAGAAGATGAGTACATATTCAACTAGGACTCGGAAGTTATAGTCACTGACCTCCTCATTCTCCCAGATGCAATCTGCATCCGCTTTTATGAATACTGTGTTAACTTCATCGTCGATTTTCCCATTCCAATTTGGATGCCAGACGTCCCCCTCCTCGACAGTTTCATATGGCTTGCCGGTTTCCAGTGGTGCCACTGCACACAAACCAGAGGTACATTTCCCTTTGTTCCCAGTCTCGTCCACTCCACACATCTGAAAGAAAATTGTATGCACCACAGGCTAGTGTCTTCAGTGCAGATTTCACAGCATTATCCTATCAAGACGCACCTTCAACATGGGGTGTTTATTGGAAATGCTCTTCGACCCCCCACTTGTTTTTCTAGGATGTGCCTCAGCACCTTCACCAATGACAGCCTCAAGTTCTTTTACCCGAGATTCAATACTTTCAAATAGGGCAAGTAATTTATCGTTGTGCTCCACTTCTCTTTTGGACAGGTCTGTTAGCTGCATGGCCAGTCCCTTTACATCGGCCATGATCTGGGCCATGGATGCGTGCAACGACTCGGTGCCTTGATCCACAAATGATCTCCCCGACCAAGCTGGGCGAGTCTGAGGTGGGTAGGAGCCCCGGTACCCACTTGCTATGCCATCGCCTTGCCAGGTATACATGGAGTTACTGCTGGTGTAAGGTGGAATATGAGGGGAACCTGAAGCCTGGGAGCAGAGGTGAGATATGTTATCCGTTTCTGGTCCCTGGTATTGACGGTAATAGGGATCGAATGGTGGCAGGTATTCTGTCACCTGTGATGCTGTGGAATCTGGCTGTTCTATACCTCCATCATGTGGGGAATTGTGGGACAATTGGGTAGGGGAGGGACCTGGTGGGCATCTCTGTAGCCCTTCAGGGGTGTACATGGTTGATTGCACTGTGAGAGAGAGCATGAGGGGACGAGGGGAGGAAAATTGAGCAGCATATATATGCGACCAGGCTGTAGGAGGACACTGTGCTTCTAATTTATTTGCTGACAATAATGACATCATTATCTGCAATAAAAGCGATTCTGAGCGACACCTGAGCAGATAGAAATCACAGCATAAAGACAGCACACCTTATCTCTGATCTTAAAAGGCAGATGCTGGGAAGCGACTCAAGAGGATGCAAATCAGACTGTCTTTATCGTCTCTGAACACATTCAATACTGACTATTTACTGACTATAAAGATAAGTGTCGCATGATTGGAAAATCATGTCTTTATATGACATAATCGTACAATAAAGCATGCCGCAAATAAACTCGTTTACGCAGTGACTGATGCTACTGAGCCGAGCCGAGCCGAGTCGCACTACAGTAGCGTGTGGAAGGGATGAGCTCGTCTGGCCCAGTGGTTCCAAATATGTACATACAACCAAAATTGTGCAAACAACTTTTTTTTTCGGATTCCGTACAACTATGAAAAGCGCTGTAAACTAAGTTAAGTCCGCTCTCAATGGCAACTGCGAAGATTGGTACATTGCTAATCCGAGTAAGTAAGAATCCTATTTTCTACAATGACTTTGTAGTTAAGTTCTCAAAGACACTAGCCAAGCCCATCAGCACACGCATCAAGAACCAGGCAAGAGAGTGAGTCTTCACTTCACGACCTGCCAATGTGCGCGCGTGGCATCTGATTGTCAGAACGAAAAAAGACATGAGCGTTTCAGAAAGGTGTGCGTGTCGCTCGCACAGAACATGTACCGCTACGAGGCGAGACTACGAACAGGTCTGTTGGGTGAACCCGCCAAGCACATTCGTCCTCTTTCAGAGACCAGGTGTGTGTCACGGGGGCCTCAACCGGCTCCTGAGAAGATACCCTTCTGACTGACGAACGGACTCACAGGGCCATCGAAAACGGTGCAAATTTTCTTGCAGAAGGCTTCTTGTTCAGCGTCGCTGCGGGGCTCATCATCGGCGAAGCGTGGCGCTCATCGCGCAGCCAGTCGAAGCAACGTTCTGACGTGAATGGTTCTATCGAGGAGCTGCAGACACGAGTGCGTGAACTCAACGAGCGTCTTCAGACATGGGAAGAGGCTGCTTCAGAAGAGCGACAAAAGTGCGTCACATCACATCTATGCCTGTCCTAGCCAACTTCAAGGCAGACACCAGGAGCTCGCTCGTATTATAGACCGTATCATTGAGATAGGGCTTCGAGGTGGCATGGCGGAACTGCAAATTGATACCCCTCTCCAACCCCCTCACATTCATTCCGACCTACCGCTACCCGTGTCTTCCTCAGCACCTTACGTAAATGCCGAATGTACGCATCCCGAACGGCAACCGTAACCTCTTCCAGCCAATATCGCAACCGTACTAAGTTCGAATGATACCTGAGATGCCCCTACAATAGAAACCAAACACTCCCCATTGTCAGATCTTTACTATATAAACCGAAATATAGTCCCATGCGACCGATAATACACATAATATCCCTCAAACGGACTATTAGAAAGTTTTTGTAATCAGGAGTGTGCATCTAGGATAGGAAGGTACGTACGAATGTATGAAACATACAGTATAAGATAAAAAATAGTAAGCACTGTGACTACCTGGCGTATACACGCTCAAACCAGAGAGGTTCACATGATACAACAATCGCTTGCACCCCTACATAAGCGCTCCCAGAAGCTCTGGTGCTCCATATCTTCCTTCGTGACGATGCGACCGCTCCGCCGTGCAACAACTATTGAGTACTCACGGTCTGGCTCGCCCGGTCTTGGCACAGGGTACCACCATCGCAGCGTTGTGCCATCAAGTTCCCATCGGCCTGCGGACACAAACACAGCTGCGGCAAGACCGTTCTGTAAAGCCTGGGGAGGATAGGGGCTATCGGCAACGGCGCGTAGTGTCTCGCTGGAGTGCGAACGCGCTGGCTCATCGTCTACGCCAACATCAGGTCCAGATGTATCTGGCTTGCACTTTGTCTTGTCAAGCAGCGAGCCAACAGTCTGGTCTGCGGCAAAGTGAACAATTGGGAGAAAGATCTCGGTTGCAGGGGGTTCCGGTTTTGGATTGTAGGTAGTAGAATGGGAAGATGGCGTACTAGGACGCGTTGTCGTCTCTGAGGGGGCGACAAGCGCATCTTCTGCGCGCACGCGAATAACCAAGCGAAACTCGGCTTTGGCAATGTCAAACTGCATGTCAATCGGGACACCGATGGTGGCAGTTGGATATGGCCGGCTAAATGCTTTGACGGCCCGGGCACCATCCGTCAGAAAGTCAAATGCGCTATCCCAGTGGCCGTACGACACGATACCCCGTTCATCATTTGCACCCGCCATTGTCGCCAGTGATAGCTGAGACGGATATCGCGACGCGGAGATGTCAGTAGGACCAAGCCCGACCGTGCTGCGTGACCGCACACGGGGTGTTGCAAGCAACATTGCAGACGACTTGTCTCCGTTGGCCTGATACACACTGGCTTCACCTCGAGTACGCAGGTCGTCTACGCTCCACAGGCTGAGGTCCTCCATATTCCATAGGTCACCCCACCGGTGCATATTATCCGGGCAGTACGTCCAAACTGTGTAATTAAGGGAATTTGGGCCATCAGTGGCATTGAGACTGGCATCCAGTGCGCGTTGCTGGCTGGAGTAATCGCCCCGGTAACGCCCGCCATTCGTCCAACCGTACGCCCTGCGGCCGTCCATGTCAAAAGGGATGCCAATTTCTCCAATCATTGTGGGGTAAGGGCCAAGAATAGGAGCATCTTCCTTGAGCATTTTTAGCTGGGCCTGGAGTGAGCGCCGGATGGCACCTTCGCCGACCTTAAGTGCCTGCAATTTGTACCGATATTTCCCGCGCAGTAACCCGAGCGCATCCGCGTTGAACCAGTTCCAATGACGTGTCACGAGGGTGAGCCCGTCATAGTAGTGAGTTGAGTAAGCACAACGTCCTGCCAAGTCTTCAGCAGGAAGTGGAGGGGGCTGTGCAAACACGGGGGGGGCAATGAAGTGAATCGCTTCTGGATGTGCGTTGCGGATGCGTCGAGCCCACGCTTGCCAATGTGGGGCCCAGTAGTCGGCGACAAATTCGACTTCAGCCACTTCGTCTTCTGGTCCAGCAAACTCCACTGAGGGAAGGTAACGGAAATAATCGGGTCGCATTACGTAACCCGTCTCGATGTCCCACACTCCATGCTGTGCCCAGATGTCAACACCAAGTTGCCAGTCTGGGCCACGCCTCCACCCGTATCGTGGGTGTACGCCATCTCGTTCGGTCGAGGGGTCTAACCAAATGGTTAGACCTTTTGGGTCAATCGTCACCATGCCAGCACGTTTTGGACCAAAGGCGTTGAACGTCCAATTTTCTACGGTCTGGGCTTGCCCCATTCCAAGACACAATGACTGAGCTGGTGTCGGTGCAGGACCCCTCTTAAGGGTTGATCCTTGTTTTGCAGGCAGCGAATGCAAGTCCGGATACCCTACGAAGCCCTCGGATGGCTCGTTCAGACTCTCCCAACCAATTACACAATCGTCCAACAAGTCGCCAGCATCCCGGATTCTATCGGCTAGCTGCCCAAAAGCCTCGATGTAGTGCGATTGGAGGTAGTCCTGAATATTGAGCCCATCGATGACACAATTTGGAGCAAAATCGCGACCCGCGAAGAACAACGTGAAGAGCGTTTGGGGGGCAAGGCGCCCGTAGTTGGTTGACCACGTCATGGCAGGGATAGAAGCAGGATCTGGTTGATGCGCCAGTGGATACTCGTTGTGGAGAATAGTGGACTGTGTGGCAGTGAAGTTGCGTGGGTTCATACCACATGCGGCAAGTGTCCAATAAGGCGCCCCAGAGCCACCACAATACCGAGACCACTAGATGACGGCGCCAGTATTGAAAGCGAAGCATGGTGAAAAGTTGAACAAGTTGACGGGGTCAGCGGTGGAAGATCAGATGTTAGTAAGCCAAGTGGAGCATTCCGGGATGGTGGGAGAGGATCGGGGAGAAACGGGTCACGAAGGAAGGCATTTTCGTGGTGGTGGTGAGATAAAGAAACTCTGCAGGTGCTGTAGACACTTACAACATCTTGATGAGGATCCATGTATGCTTTGAAGCCATACTCTTTGCATTTGCGCAATACGCGAATAGTGTAGTCCATAAAATCGTAGTCGTAGATCCCACTAGAAAGGCGTCCGTCAGTGGGGCTGGTGCTAAAGAGTATTGTCACGACATACGGTCCTTCATGCTCAAGAGCCTCCCAGGTAAGCGGGTAACGCAATATGTTAAAACCCCAACCGCGTAGACGAGCGAGGTGGATGTCGGCAGACCCATCGTCGAGATTAAGTGGGCGAGAAATGAAGCTGTTCCCGCCAGCTTCGGCACTCTCCCAAAATCCATCCAAGAGGTACGAGGGTTCACCAGCTGGAGCCTTTGTCGAACCGGAAAAATTGACCCCGCGAAATAGGAGGGTACGACCATGGGAGTCGACGAAATTTCCATCGACTGTGTGGACAAAATTTGGTGGCGTACGTTCGCCAGTGGCAGGAGAGGTAGCGGGTATTTCTGGCATACTGCTGCGCAGCCTGAGGAGGGTGATGAGAGAGAACAAAGAAGAGAAAGGTACTCAAGATGGACGACTCGGAGCCCGCGACAAGAGTCGTACGACGTGGTATAATTATTATGGTTAGGGTTTGCGTCTATTGTCACTTAAGTTGTCACACCAACATGGAAGTGCCGGGCGCTCCGGAGTTGGCGTGACAACTTAACTGTACTGTATGACAAGATGCTGTGCTTCTAAACCCACTTCCAGTGATCCGCCCACTAAGCTTTCGGCAAAACTCCAATCCGCGCAGACTCGGGCGCGATATCGGATCATGCGGTCATAAGGGATGGCTTATGCATCGCAGTCCATGTGTCCAGCGTCTCCCAAAAATATGCGACTGTCGACTTGTCCACGTGTCGACGATGGGGGTCGATCTGGATGATCACCAGCATGGTAAACCAGTAAGCTGGCAAAAGTAAATATGGCTCACCTTGAGTTCCGTGACGTTCCAGTCTTTAACTTTTGGGTTTGGTGGGTCACTTGCCCATGACACGTAAATGCCCTTGACTTTCCATGATAACCCCCGGGTTCAGTCTAATCAGGTACACTATGAACCAAGTAGGCACACTCACCGTGATAGAACAAGAAACGTGGCTCACTCCATTTGTAAGGTCGGAATTGTCAACACTTGGCCTGTCGTCAAGACGCAGACGACACGATCCCAGGCGTCCGGGCCAAACTTGTTGAGCGCTTCAACCGAATCGACAAGTGACGACAACATAATATCGTTGCGCGCTTGCGCGTGCTTGGCCACCCGGCTCAATCGTTGTACGTTCGCGATTAATAGGTATGAGATCCTCAGCTCGAGCCGTACCCTCCGCAGCAGCATGGGCACGTGCCTCTGCTGAAGGCTCGAATCTATGAGTGTCAAGTCAATTGTTAATAGTTAATAATAATAAGACCGTGGAGAGAACGTACATGGCCTCTTGAAGAAAGCGTCGAACGTTGTACATGATGATGAGAGACGTGGGCGATGAAGATATCATGGTAGGCGACGCAGTTGACCCGGCATCTCCACGGGACCGGGTGGATATAGAGGGCAGCGTTTGCACGTGGGATGCAGAAGAGGATGGGATGGGATGATGACGGTAATTAGATGGAGGAGAATCCGGAGGTATTGTCGATTACTGAGTTCGTTAGAGGTGGAATGGTATGAATGTACTCTCAAAGATGAGAAGAAACGTACCTGAGAGTGGAA